>MWWG01000158.1_pt1 | contig 11403 bp, 12 predicted proteins | sample 1047331 | NCBI WGS metagenome assembly MWWG01 (sample SAMN06349968, study PRJNA376086) | soil metagenome | isolation source: MG6-4 sample Antarctic (ecotone) soil | place: Antarctica | collected 2015-01-13 | reverse complement strand
CTCTACGAGGTCCCGGCTACCGCCTGCCAACGCATGAAAACTAACGGAAGACCCCCTAAGACGGAGAACGAGAAGCGATCTAAACGCATCAGCTTCGCCGTCAACGAAACCGAGTATGCGTACTTCGGGTATTTATGCCAAATCGTACATAAATCCTCATGGCGTAACTAAAAGGCTATCAACGGCGACGTATGCCTTTGGGCAGATTCAGAGTTAATAAAGCCTCCAAGTCGAAAGGAGCCTCATTAGTGGGTAAGTCCGAGAAATCATACTCTCCCTGTAGATTAATGTGGTGCCAAGTGTGTGTCGAAGAACGTAGAATGGTCGTCAACAACTCGTCTCGTTCCCCTTCGCCAGCGCACTGCCGCAGCTTTTCTGACAGATACAGCAAGTTATAATAGTTGATCGCATTCATGATTAACCGACGGCACCCCTGGGCAATGTCCTGCTCATAAGAGGTCTGCCAGCCAAATGCCTGATTGTTGCCCAACGTAACGGCACTACTGAACTTATTGCCATGTTCGACCTTGGTCAACATCCCTTCGACTGTTTCCCGCAAGTCGGCATCGGCTACATAGCGTAGAATATACTCGGTTTTATAGAGTCGGCCTAAGTCCTTCAAGGCCCGGTACAAGGGATGCTGCCGGGCGTAGGAGTTGAGGCGCTTCAGCACCGTAGAGGCTTTGACATAGCCCAGCTTGATTGACGCAGCCAGCCGAAGCAAATCATCCCATTGCGCTATAAGATGCTCATAGTCAATGCGTTTATGGGGCGTGATAGTGTAGCCCAACTCTTTGTAGGTAGCCGCCGAATCGATGCTGTAAAGCTGCTGGGTGTGTATGGTCACAAACCGGGGTCGTAGTTCCAGACCAAATAAACCCGATAAGGCGAAGTTGGGCTCCGAAAAACCGTGCATATCCGTCGCGTGCGCATCAGATCCGACGGCTTCATTGTAAAGCATTGCATCCAGGACATAGGGTGATTCCCGGTCAGCCGCATTAAAAGCGACTGAGTAGATCAATTGGCCTGCTTCGTCCAGGCTGGAATAGATGCTCATACCTTCCCCGTTGCCGAAATACTTAAACGAAGCCGAAGCTCGCAGCGAGGGAATCGATACGTCGTACTTCTGACCATCGCTAGCTGTATGAATAAAGCCTTCTTTACGTCGAAACAAATCCGTCAGCGGCAAGGCATCACTGTGGAGAACAATACAGTCGTTAGCCTCCAGGGTCATTTCGGGCGAAAAGTATTGCGTGGCAACTGTTTCCAGGGCGTGGGCCACAATGCTCTTGGAGATTAGGGCCATCTTACGGATACCGATGTTTTCGCCGTAGCCAATAATAGCCGCCAGCAGCAAACGGGAATCGGGCAGGGTAGGCTTCTGGACAAAGCCTTTGTGACGAAACTTGCCCAGAAACCCCGTCAGCCCATCAACCTGCATCAAAACGTCCCGAAGTGCGGTGACACGGGCCGTGGGGTACAACAACCGAACGGCTCCGTCGTCTACTTCATCCTCGGCCCGGTAGCGGTGCAGGTGCCAGCCGCCACGCGTATCGAAATAGACCTGCGGATTGGCAGGCAAGCCCTCATTGGTGCGCTGAAACTGAGCGTTCAATCGCTGGTTGAGGGCCATCAGCATTCGGGCTGGCTTACTCTGCTCGACCAAAGTAGCCTTGTAGAGGTACTCCTCCCGATGTGTTTGCCACTGGGCGCGGGGAATCTGATACTCATCGACCGAGCGGTAGTCATACGAGGAGAGCACCGTCAGGCTCCCATCCCGCAACGCGTCGCGCACAGCCACAAATAAGAGTACTTTATAGAGCGAGATACGCAACTTGCCAGCTGCTGTAAACACGTGCTGCCGGTCAGACAGGTCCAGAAAGTCCAACGGTAGGGCCGGGCTGGGAATCAATTCGCCCTTTCGTTCTTGAAAGTAATGCAAGGCCGACAGTAGTTGAGGGGAACCCGTCTGGTCGTCGAAGACAAGCACCTGCACGATGGCCGAGACCCGGGCTTGCAGCCGCAGCGAGGCGCGCTCTAAGGCCAGATAAAAGTCGACTCGTTCGGCAAGCGGCTGGTTAATTGCCTTTAGATCGATCAGGCGCTGTTTATCGGTCAGGAGTTGTTCAGCACCGAGGCGCTTTGTAGCGAACAGCCCCCGGATATGGTCAATCTTCTGGTCACTGCTCCAGTCAGCCAACTCCACCGTGCGTTCAATCTCAGCCAGCGCGTCAATATGGATGTCCGACCGGCGACCCACTTGCCCCACTAATCCCGCCGTGGCGTATCGACTTTGGTAATGTTCTTCTTTGAGTTCCTGTTCGCACGCACCAAGCGTCGAGGCGATGGCCTTGAACAGGGTCAGAATCAACGCATCGCCTACACTTATGTACTGATGGGCAATAAACGCGATCAGCCGTAGATAGCGTTCGTGTACCCGTTCGGCTACATGTACGCTGCGATTATCGAGTACATACTGGGCATAGTACCGAATGGTTTCTTCGGCCAACTCCAGCCGAAGGATCAGCGGGGCCAACGGGTCGAACAGGTTCTTCAATTGACGAAACAGGGTGACCCGTTCGGCAATCTGTTTGGGTTGCATCGATTGACTAATATGCTTCAGGCGAGTCAGGGGAAAACGTCCGCCCGGTGTACCATCCTGCGCGGTGGAATTATCGAGCAGCGCGTCGAGCATAGCCCGGTCTGTCGGCATTAGGTGCTGCTCGATCAGCGCCTGTAAGTAAGCATCGAGTGCATCTAAAGCCTCCGTTAAAATGTCCCGGAGCGTATTGTAAGTCGGTACTTCGACCCGGTGTTCCATCAGGTAACTTACTAGGGCATCCAGCATCCGGGCCGGTTTGGTTTGCAGATGGGTCAGTCGGCGTGCTTCTGCTTGCAAGGCCTGCCGGTGAGCGGAACCGAATGCTTCATAGCCTAATTGCCCCAGAATTACCTGACGATGCCGATAAACGGTTTGGCTGGCCGCGTACTCGGTGAGTTGAACTACGCCTGGCTCGCACTTCAGTTGTTTGCAGATCCACTCTACATCGGCAGGGTGAAACCGATCCACTACAAAGAAGCGACTCACCACCCGGAAGTAGCCCAGTTGCATCAAAAAACCAACCTGATTGGTCGAGGTTAACGTTTGATCCAGATAGCTTACCGCCCAGGAGGGTAAGTCGATAAAGATAGGTCGCTGTTGGGCGGTTAGTATCGGTGGGGTATCAAATCGGGACCGTTCGTCGGGTGGCAGGTATTCACGGCGGGCCATGGAAGTAGTGGCTAAAAAACGGTCGTTATTCGGTACAGTCCGGCTGGGCCGTCAGCAGTGCGAAAATGCCCCGAAAAGTTGTACCGAAAACTTATCTACTTTATGAATGTACCGTATCTTGCCAGTGAATGAGTAATTGGTACAAACCAGTCAGAACAGATGCGAGTAGGGTATGCACGGGTAAGTACCCAGGAACAGACATTGGACTCTCAGACCGATGCCTTGCAGGAAGCAGGCTGTGAACGGGTTTATACCGACAAGGTATCGGGTATCAAAGCCCACAAGCCCGAATTCGAGCGGATGATGGGCTACTTGCGGACGGGGGATACGATTGTGATTTGGAAACTGGATCGGCTTGGCCGCTCAACCGGCCAACTCATTGAGCTAGTCGAAAGTCTGGGGAAAAAGGGCATTCATTTGGTCTCCCTCAACGATCCGATTGACACGACCTCTCCAGGAGGGTTGTTGGTGTTCCAGATTTTTTGTGCGTTGGCCGAACACGAGCGGAATGTTATTGTGCAGCGCACTAAAGCCGGCTTAGAATCGGCTCGATCCCGCGGTCGCAACGGTGGTCGTCCTAAAGGGTTGGCGGCTAAATACCAGAAGATCGCACCAGCGGTGAAGAATCTCTACGAGTCAGGTCAGCAATCAACGACTCAGATCATGAGCTACTTTCAAATTGGCAGCCGCCGAACTCTCTACAAAGTGCTTCGGTATGCCGGTGTTGAGGTTAGTGCTATGGTAGGCGGGAGACGAGCAAGCGAAAAACCGTTACTATAGGGTCAGGAGTCATGTTTTGTGCCAGACTGTAAGTCTATGGTTACACCATGAGGATTTATGTACGATTCGGCATAAATACCCCAAGATGGTTCAACACGCCCGCGATATGATGAGTCGGCTGGGGATGAATCCCGACGAAACCCAATTCGCCCTGATCCGCCACAACGACCGCGATCACCAGCACTGCCATTTGGTCTACAACCGGATCGACTATAACGGCTGCACCATCAGCGACCAGTTCAGCCGGAGCCGGGCCAAGGAAGCGGCCACCATCATTGCCCGTCAGGAAGGCTTCACCGTGGCAGCAGACAAGAAAAAGGACTTAGCGCTGACTCACAAAGCTAATTTACCAGGGCACGACGAAGCACGGTATCAGATTTACGAAGCGATCCAAAAAGAACTCCCCCAGACGACCAGCATCGACGAACTACGAACCGCCCTAAAAACCCACCGGATTGAGACCATTCTACAGAAGGGGGGCACCGGGATGTCATTTAAGATTGGCAAGCACACCATCAAAGCCAGTGCCGTAGATCGGACCTACAGCGGGGGTAAGCTCCACGAGACAGTTGAGCATAACCGGGAAGAGAAATTACAACAGGAGAAGGGCAAGACAGTCAGTGCGGATGCATTCGAGGCATTAGGTGCTTTTATGAAAAAGCGAGAAGAGGTGCAGGGATTTAGTGAGTTAGCTGACTTTTTAAAAAAACGAGAAACCAGCAAAGAGCAGACTATAAGCCAAGAGCAGGATATAAAGCAGGAACCTAAACTTAAGAAATCACAAGGCCCCAAACTGTAACATGGAAGAGACAATGAGGCGCATCGCTGAAGCTCTGGAACGAGTGGAAGCCATCCAGACCGACAACGCCAAGACTACCCAGCAGTACCAGCAGCTGCGGAACGACCTAAGCAAGATTGTTAAGGAAGGCTTATTAGAGCGGCCAACGGTCAAGAATGAGCTGAATGCCGAAAAGTTAGCCGCTCACATCCTACCTTCGATGCTAGGCAAGCTACCCGACCCCAGCGCGATCACCGCCGCCGGCAACGAACTGATCAGTGAAATCAGAGCCGAGCGGGAGAAGATACCTAAAACTGTTCGAATGGAAGGGGATTTCTACGGCATGGCCAGTAAGAATGCTTTTATTGGCTATATGCTGGTACTAATCAGCGTCATTTTAGTAGCGGGTAGTGCCGCTTTGTACTACCGGGAAGAGACCCAAGATAAAACCATCACTAAAATTGCCGATGAGCTGAACATTCAGCAAGGTTACTACCAAGGCCAGATTGAGATCTACAAAAGAGACAATCCAACCTACGGTAAAAAGTATTTTCCCCCTTTTGATAAAACCAAACTACATACTTTAGAGAGCAAACTACAGCAAGAAAAGGCCACCCCGCAGGAGTAAGACCGCTGGGATAGCTATCAAATGCAAGGTGGTGAGTTGAGTTCGGTGACCTTTTAGCGAGGATTAGGCTTGCGTTTGGGAACGGAACAAACCAATTCTTTTAAGCACAAACCACCCCTAACCGCCCTAAAAGTAGTTGATCGAGAATGACAAAACGAGACGTAATCGACCGAGTCACGAAGCAAACCGGCCTGGATCCTGAAGCCAGCCGGTTTATTATTGAAGCTTTTTTTGAGGTTGTTAAAGCGTCGCTCATCAAGGGCGAACCTATTTATGTGCGCACCTTCGGGAGCTTCCTTCTCAAAGGGCGTGCGGGCAAAACGGCACGCAACATCAGAGCGAACACGGTTCTACTGGTAGCCCCCCATGTGATCCCTTTCTTCAAGCCCAGCCCTGAGTTTGTCGACCAAGTCAAACGGAGAGGAAATCAGAGCGGTCCGGCCGAGTCGAGCGAATGACGCTCATAAAACGAGGTGGTGACATACGATGTCACCACTCCAACAGACCGTTTTTTATCCCCTTTTCCACTCTATTTTAGGACTGACGTTATTGTACTATTCCGAGGGGTGTTTTATAAGGATTCTTATGTTAAGGGAATATTCCGGGATTTAGGGCACACGTTACATCAGTTGAAACCAATGCCTAACGACGTGCCGAACCAGCGTAGATTAGTGCTTTGGGATGAGCCAATTCGCCAGGTAGGTGCCCAATACAAACGCCAAACAACGCCCGTCCGCAGGGGTTGTAGACGGATGCCTACATTGGCGACGGCTGGGAACTGTACGGACTGCCTACGTTGAGTGATATTATTAGAGTCCTCGAAGGTCAATTTTTTATAATTAACGACAAAACCAGCCCCTACCTCTAAGGCCGCTCGACGGTCAGATTGAACTTTATTGATGAGTAATGGGAATGAAAATATTTCGGTTTGACCTACTTGTGATGGTCGAGTGATGCCTGCGCGGAAGCCCCATCCTTTACGTCCTTTTTTGAAGCGCGTATCATAATTTAGGGAATAGTCTAGCCCGCTACTACCCAATACTTCCACATAGATTGCCTTAGCCCGATGAACTTTGAATGGGCCGTCTACAGTGTGATTAACACTAACTTGTGCTAATGAACTGTAAAACGGAACAACCAAAAAAAATAGAAGTGTTCGCATGAAAAGCAAAGGTTTACCATAAATCAGAGGGTCGTGATATCATCACCGCGACCCTCTGATTTACAACTACTTAATACGATAGTAGTGGTATCGAATAGAATCCTGCGCACTACCAATCTGTGTCAAGTAGGCTGAAGCTTCAAGGGTTGTTTTGCTTGGGTCTTCCCTAACCTTATAGAACCGCTTTTGACCACCAAAATAGAAGATAGTCATGGTCATATCCTTCGCGTTAGCAATTGGAGCAGGCGAACGAACTCGGGTATAAGTAGCCGAAGGAGACCCATCTTTGAAAGTCTTCTCGTAATCGTCTACTTGGTCATTACCGATCTCGACGATCTCGGAATACCCAATTTGTGCCCCTGTTCTTGTGCCTGAAGGAGCAACCACTTTTTCCAGTTGCCAACGCCCCATTAGGTGACGAGTGATAGGACCACCCCCATCAAAGCCCTCATGTTCTCTTTTACAACCAATCACGAGTGGCAGCACGATTACAATCAATCTGAGAAGATTCTTCATCGCTTTAGAGCTTATGATCTGATCCCACTAATTATGTGCAAATTGGAATTGTAATTTTGACCGTTTGGGTTGTATTGACCAAGAGCATACCAACCATTCCAATCTCCATTCCACCCCCAATTCATGTGAATGTAACTGTAAGACCACTCATTACATTGTAAAGTTTCACAACTGAATTCGCTGTAGTTATTTTCCCGTATCCCATCAGCAACCCAGATATGATAGTTACTAAAACACGTTAGACAAGTAGACCCCCAGAAAATCAGAGGTTTATTACTTAGTATTTCGTTTTTAATTGTCTGGTAGTTATATCCAGCGCTTTGGCTGCCTCCATTTGAAAAACCCAATGCGCTGAGACCGCTTCTAACATCGCTGGGCCACGTAAATGTGTTGCAGCTACCGAAATAGTCATACTGAGAGCTTGCTGAATTTCCACAAGCCAGCATCAATTGACCTAAGTCATATTCTCCTGCATTGGATGCAGTGCAACTGTAGTTCGAGCTTCTTGGTCTGGCTGAGTTAGGACGGTGATACTCATACACCTGAGCCATAGCAACAGGTCCGCAGCCAGCCAGAAAGCGACCGCATCCATCACAGTTTTTAAATGCCCAAGTCAGTGATGTTGTTGAAAGTTGTCCTTGCCCCCAGGCGGTATTTAATAAAGGACCACGGGTGGTAAATGTACTTTGACACATGAACTGACCGTACTGATACCATTCGTAGCAATTAGTGCTTGCAAGTCTGGCACCTTTAGTAGGTAAGTTTAGCTCTCCAGCAAGGTACTTCCGCCACTCCTTAACGACTATACTGTCAGCAGCAACATTGAGTCTTTTAACATCCTTCAGTTTCAGTTTCGCGTTCTCAAACCAATCTTTTACGCCCACAGGCATATTCTCGGTATCAAACTGGCTCGATTCCGAGTAAGCCAAAACAGGCATTGTACGAAGGTCCGCAGAGACAATTATGAACCCCTTCGCCGTGTTCATAATGTGAAAGAGAGGCTTCTTGTCGCCGTCGTCAAGAACTGTCTTTTTGTCCGTAATGGCCGAACTTGAACTTACCCGAGCGCCGGATTTGCTGTCTTGCTTATGTAGGGCTGAAATGTATCGTTGAGCTACTTCCATCGCTTGTTTCGAAGAGACAACAAAAGGGGCCTTGACCTCTTCACTTCGAGGTGGAGACACATCATTCGTATCACACTGAAAGAGCAGCAAAGACAGCAAAACCAGCGAGAATAGCCCACGCACGGTTCCTAAAGAATTTTTCATAATACTGAGGTTTAGCTGAGGTTTGAAATCGGCTCAATATTATGAAAACAATATTATTCATGCAAATACCATGTTCACATCGTGTATACACAATTATTAAACGGTCTATTTGTAGTATTCGAAATAACTTATAATATCTAAATATGATATTATATGCTAACTTTTGTTTTCATTAAGGTTCCTAACATAACTGTCTTATCTCATTGGTCTTCAGCTTTTTAACTACTTTTCTTCGACTCCTTTAATCCTAACCGTGTTAATAGGTACCCCGCTACGTTTCTTTCTACTTTTATCTTACCTGTTTGCAACTCGTAGGCAAACTTGTTGACTTCCTGCACCAGATCGGCCGAGTTCATAATCTGATTCACCACGTCGGCCCGCTTGATGTTCCACTTTTCCAGCAGGAGCCGGGCGTTTTGGTACTGTGCATCTGACACACCCATCGGAGCGGCCCCCGCTTCGGCAGGTCCATCCTTAACCGGTAGAGCTACCGCCAGCGGCTGAGTCTTGATGGTGAAGATGACGCTTTTGAAGCTACGGCCTTTCTTTTCGAGGGTGTATCCAATCTGTAAATCAGTGTGCTTGTTAATTTGCTTGACTGACGCATCTAATACGCGCTTTCTGAACATTGAGAACGGCCCATATTCTTCATCCCCTTTCTCATTAACGAGTCCAATCATACGCTTAAACTCCTCAATAATGTACTCTGGCGTTTGACCCTTATCTTTCCATTGGCTGCATAGGGCGTAGATACGCTTAGCATGTTTACTACCCAAACGTAGGGCTGAATAAAGTTGAAAGGAAGTGAAGTTGGCCCTTAGATCAAACATATAGGGTTGAATAGTCCGAGTAAATTCAACCTCAATAACCCCTGTCCCGTGAACGTAATCCACTCTGTCAAACATCCACATTTGGCGCCACACCTGCCGTCCCTTCTTGTCGGTCTCGTTGGGAATTTCAAACATACGACTCCCCATACCTTCAGTAGCCAGCCGCAACTTTTGGTAGTCGTACTTCTTCCCTGTTAGCTTACTCATCTCAATTACTGATACCTCATAAATTCCATCCGGTTGACCTTTGCGAAGCCTCGAGAGCAAGTACAAGAAAATGTCTAACTGCAACTCTGAATACTCGTACCGAGCATTCGTAATGGCATTGTGTTGACGAACCTGAACAACCGTTTCCATCGATTTTAAAGGGTTTGCAATGAAAATAACAAATTTATAAAACAGTTCAAATATAGTGTTTCTTTTGACACACCAAACGTTTCTTTTCTACACACCAAACGTTTCTTTTAACACACCAAACGTTTCTTTTAACACACCAAACGTTTCTTTTAACACACCAAACGTTTCTTTTAACACAAGCAAAGCTTTGAAGATCAATAAGTTACACGCCCTACAAATAGAACAAATAATACAAGTACACAAAATTTGTGTTGCAAAAAAAAACGGCATTTAGGGGGCTGACGCGAGAAGAATAGGAAAGGGGAAAGAAAAAACAGAAAAACAAAAACACCAAAAAACTAAAGGGGGCAGAGGGGGCGGCAACTATAAATTTAGTTAAAGGCCGGTTTTTTATCCTCTTAAGCGTTCTCTAAGCCACGAGCTACGAGGGTTCACAAAAGCACAGATCGTCGCTTATATCGAAGTTGTGGGCCTACTGAAGGCCATCTTTGTCCCGTGCCGCCAGCCAACCCAGTCCTTTGACTGGCTTCTTGACCTTATCCGCTTTTGCAGTGGGTTCCACCTGGCTCGTTCTGAGCTGGTCTATCAGTTCGAGCAAGCGGTCATTCTCGGCTCGCAGGACCGCGTTTTCAGCTTTCCATTTCTGAACCTCAAGCTCAGGGGCTGGTTTTGGGTTACGCTTTCGACTGGCCAGCACGGCGTGCGAGGGGGAGCAATAGAGTGCCCGCCTGGTGCCTTCAAACTCCCGCCCACACCAGGCACAGAGCCGACTTACTTTCTTATACTTGGCTCTCATGGCTGATTCTGATTATCCTAAACATTTCGTATTTTCAATCACTCTGTTTACCCTTCAATTTACTAAACATTAATGTATTTCAAACGTAGCCTAATTCAGTTGAATATCCTAACTGTTATGGAAATTCAGATTGATTTGGAAACTACTTGCTGGCGCGTTATCTTTGCTCTTACCCGTACGGAGCAAGTTGTGTTTTGGTAAACCAAAACCCGGTCGCGTTCCGCTCCCTACCCCTTGCTCTACGAGGTCCCGGCTACCGCCTGCCAACGCATGAAAACTAACGGAAGACCCCCTAAGACGGAGAACGAGAAGCGATCTAAACGCATCAGCTTCGCCGTCAACGAAACCGAGTATGCGTACTTCCAGCAGCTGGCCGGACACGGTGAACGCGTGGTCAGAGCCACCAGTAAAAAACCCATGCCTACCCGAAAGCGCAGCATCGCCGGTATCATCCGCCAGCTTTTGAAAGGCGCCAACGCCCAACCTACCGAGACCGGTGAGGCCGAGCGGAAAGCCTTGTTTCAAATTGCGGGCATGGCCCGTAACCTGAACCAGCTGGCCACCCAGGCCAACGCCCAAGGCTTCGCCAGCGCGGCCAGCCGCAGCAACGAATTAGCCGACCAACTCCGAGAACTTATCAGCCGCTATGATCGCCAAAGTTAGCACCGGCCGCAGCTTCGGGGGGGCGGTCCGCTACCTGCACGAAGGCCACAAAAATGAGCAAGTCCAGAAGCGGGCGCAGCTCTTAGACTACAACGGTATCCGCCCCGGCATGGAAGAAATGATAAAGGACTTCAACCGCCACCGGTGGCTTAATCCCGACTTGGGAAATGCCGTTGGTCATATTTCCCTGTCTTATCACCAGCAGGACAGCCCCAAGGTGAGCGATGCCAAGATGGTTCAACACGCCCGCGATATGATGAGTCGGCTGGGGATGAATCCCGACGAAACCCAATTCGCCCTGATCCGCCACAACGACCGCGATCACCAGCACTGCCATTTGGTCTACAACCGGAT
>MWWG01000157.1_pt1 | contig 11420 bp, 16 predicted proteins | sample 1047331 | NCBI WGS metagenome assembly MWWG01 (sample SAMN06349968, study PRJNA376086) | soil metagenome | isolation source: MG6-4 sample Antarctic (ecotone) soil | place: Antarctica | collected 2015-01-13 | reverse complement strand
ATTCAGTTACTTGCGATCTAGCCACCAACACTAACGGGGCAGGCACGCAGTGCAGCAACCCGTAAACTGATTCCAACGAAAGGTACTTTCGCAGAGGAGCGGGGATTTACCGCCCCGCTCCTCTGCTTTTAACCCGCCCCTGTTTTTGCCCTCGTGTCCACAGAGTAGCCGAGAGTGAGCTTTCTCGAAAACCCAGAGAGTGTGAGGGCATATGAAGAGGGCCGGGGGGTGATCAGTCCCGGCCCTCGCCTCTTCTTGAGTTAGTACTGCGTGCCCGCTCTTTCCTAGCGCTGCTTCTCTCCGCCTCCCAAGAGCTTGTCCGTGACTCCGCCTACCGTATCCGTGACTCCGCCTACCGTATCCGTTACCTGAGATCTTGCTCCCGTAGCGTACTCGTCAGCCCCCGCGAAGTCCAGCATGACGCAAGGCTCGTCCCCAACGGTCCAAGCGTCGTGTCCCGGAGGGATCACCACGGCATCGTCGGGGCCAAACTCCTCCTCTGAGCCGTCGTCCATGACGACCTTTATCCGCCCCGAGAGCACGTACCCGACGTGCGGAACCTGACAACTATCGGTGCCCGCAATCGGCTTCACGCACTCGGACCACTGCCACCCCGGCTCGAATGTGGCCAGTCCGACGGTGACGTTGTCGAGGGTCACAACATCCATCTTCCCCTTGTCGAACGAGCGCACTTCATCAGGGGCGCCCAAATTCTTGCCCTGAATTCTGCCTGCTGATGCTTCCACTAAACGAACCCCTTTCCCTAACCCGCGTTCCCACCTGTACGGATGAGCGGGACATTAGTATCAAATAGACCATATCCTGAATTCGGAGAGTAGTCTATAGCCCTTTTCTTGCAGAAGGGCTTGCGCCTATCTAGAAGGCGGGATGTCTTATTTACCCACCTTCCTCTCTTCGCGGTAGCCGGTTGCACCACTGGCTCCGTTCGTCCCTGGTACCCAGATGCCAGACGAAGTTCTTAGCCTCTACCTACTCTGGTTCTGCATTTTGTAGTAAGGGAGTACTTAGTCTAGATGCCACACGCACCCCGTTAAGCAGATATAAGAGAGTTCACGCCTAGAGAGAATCTAGGGGCTGCTACCTCTATTCACCGAGCTACCGAGAGCACGCATTTTTCTCGGAAACCGTACACCCGTTACAGCCTTGTTGCTACACCGCTCGGAGCCGGTCCTATACCTCTATGCGACGGGGGCAAACAGTGGCCGCAGAAGAAGCCCCCTCTCCTACCAGCGCGAGCTTTTGCCAAGGAGGCCCCATAGCCTTGCTTAACATTGTTTAACGAAGGTTACATCAGGCGCAATATTAGGGTAAAGTGTCCCACAGAAGGTTCGTGTGCAGGCCATGCGGGAAACCGCTCAGTGAACAGAAGGAGGAAAAGCGTACATGAAGAGAGTAATTTATATGGTTATGGTCGCCCTGGTGGCCATGCTCATCCTGGTGCCGACCGCTATGGCGCAGGATACGATGAAGATGGAGAAGGAAACGACCATGACCACGGAAGGGGACCTGCCAAAGAGCGGCGGCTTCCCCGTCGCGACGGTACTCTTGCCGGCCGCCGCCCTGCTCGTCGGCGGAGGCATCGTAGGATACGCCGTCCTGCGGCGCCGGTAGCATCGGAGTAAAATAGGGATAGGGTTTATCCCTCCGGGGGCTTCCTACACGGCCTGCATCCGTTTGTTGCGTGCTCCCGGCTAACGAATCGAGACCCGGCGGTGGTTTTTCTATCATCCACCGCCGGGTCTTTACTACGTCCTCACAGACTCTCCGCCAGACCCGCGAGGTTGCCGCGTGAGGTCCGGGCCGCCGTCTTCGCAGCCTGTACCCTTCTCGCCGCCATCCGGGTTTTTTGCGCGGTAGATGGTCGCGGCTACCAGATGCTTGCAGCTGTACTCCGGGTGGTTGCGATGGTCCGGGCAGCTGCAGGACTCTTCACCGCCGAACACGGCCAGGTTGACCGTGTAGGTACCGCCAGAGCATCCCGGGACGGTGTAGACGCCGCGTCCTTCGTGGGCGATCTCGTCGGCGTAGTCCCGATAGAGGGCGAGTCCGCGTAGTTCGCGGGTTGCTGGTGGGGCTATACTCTCCATCGTCAACACCTCCAGTGTGTTGGCCGTGGTCCCGGGGAGCGACAACTCCTGCGGGGCCATTTGCTTTATCTAAGCGGTATTCTACCCCCCTTATTGACTTTCACGCAAGGGATAATGTACAATATTTTCAGGCAATCGCGGAGGTATCGATGGACCTAATTAGAGAACTGAGGAATTCAAAAGGCCTCAGTCAAGCCAGACTTGCAGTAACCGCCGGGATGGACCCGGCGACGCTCAATCGAATAGAGCAAGGTAACGCAAACCCCAACCTCAAGACGCTGGAGAAACTAGCGGAGGCGCTGGGTGTACGCGTCGTGGAGCTGTTGGAGGAAGAGGCCCCTTTAGTGCACGCCCGGTAGAGCCGGGCGGTTTCGAGGGGGTGTTGGAGACGTACGAGGCACTCCGGTACCGGATAACCCGTTTCGACGAGATGCCGCCCGAAGAGAGAAAAGAGGTATTTCAACTCACCACGGGTCTAAGACAGCTTGTCTCGGATAATAAAGACAGCTTCCCGAAGCCGGGGGCGGCGCTCCTACACGACGCGCTAACGCACGCGGCTCTCTTCTTTATCGAAGTCTACGAGCGGGAATGGGAACAAAGCTCAAGTGGCGCGGCTTCGATGGACCCGGCCCAGATGGAGGACATCAAACGTAGGCGTAAGGGAATCCGTGAAGACACGGAGCGCATTAGCGCATGAGAAAAAGCAATAAGAAGGGGTCCCGAAACTTTGACCGGTACAAGGGACCCCCAAAAACACTCCCACTAGGAGCTAAATGGAATCTTATACTGAAATGATACACCGGGCAGCGATTAATATCTCTGGTAAAGGTAAGCCGGTGTTCCCATGCAAGCCTGACAAAGCACCCTATACGCATCGCGGTTTCAAGGATGCAACGACCGACCCAGGACGCGTTACCGCTCTCTGGACTCGCTACGGTGGCGAGAAGATAGGTATGCCAACGGGCGAGGCGTCGGGCGTGTTCGTCGTGGACGTGGACCGCCTGGAGGCTCTGGAGGAACTAGACCCGGAACTGTTACAGGCTCTCCGTGAGACTCTCACAATCCGCACCCCGAGCGGCGGCCTCCACTTCTATCTCAACCACATCGCGGGCATCACCAACAAACGAGGGACGCTACCCGCCGGGATAGATATTCGCGGCGAGGGCGGGTACGTCATCGTGCCGCCGTCGGAGGGCTACACAGTCGAGCACCGCGCCCAGGTAGCGGACGCCCCCGAGCAGCTGCTGGAGACACTGAAAGACGCACCACGGCGCAAGCCTAGCGCTGCTTCGCAGGGGCGGAGCCGGGAGAGCGTCCCCGACGGCTCCGCCCTGGGCGGCACGATACCCGACGGCACGAGAGACGAGACCCTGACCCGCATCGCAGGCCGGTTGCACGACGGTACACGGGACGCCGCCCAACTCGAGGACGACCTGCTCGACATAAACGAAGCCCAGTGCAGCCCGCCGCTGCCGGGAGGGCAGGTCCGCAAGATAGCCCGCTCCATCTTCCGCTACGAACCATGCCGCCGGGCGCGACGGGGGCCTAACCCGGAGACCGTCCAGGCGCTCGCGGTGATAGAGAGCGCGCTATTGGCGGGCGAGTACAAGGGGCAGTCCGGCAAGACCGACTACTCTATCTCCGTCGCCGCGCTCAAGCTGGCCCGCAAGTACGGTACGCTCGTAGAGGACGGCGTAAGGGTAGAGGTGAGCGCCCGGCAGCTGGCCCTTGCCGCCGCCGTATCCCGCCGAACCATCGCAACCAAGCTCAAGAACATGAGCGGCATCCTCCGTCCCGACAACGAGAACGTAGCGCCCGGAAAAGCAGGCGCTATCGTCCTGCTTTTACCCCGCGCCACTTTGCACCACTCTACCCAACGAGATAGTTATAGAGAGAAACAGGGGGGGTGTGCAAAGTGGCGCGCCCCCCTAACAGCGCCACGGTTGAGGTGGTCTTCACCGGCACGTAAGGCCAAAAGAGGCGTAACTCCGGGGACGAGCAGGGTACGCGAAAGCGTCTCCAAGAAGCGGGACGCCGTTCTGAGGCTCGGGAAGTCGTGCGAGCGGGTGATGGATCGCCTGGAGGCCGCCGGCGGCTCCATGACGCTATCAGCACTCGCGGACGCCGTTGACGTAAAGCGCCCGCGTGATCTCACCCGCCGGAAGAACCAGGAGACGGGTAAAGGCCGCGACGGCTTCGTAACTCGCCTGGAGGCTGTTGGAGTTCTGACCGTGGCCGGGGATATCGTCACCCTGGCCAATGACTGGTTGGAGGCGTTGGACCGCGAACGCCAGAGCGCCGGTGAGATAGCGCTGTATCAGCGGGATATGCGGAAGTACAACCGCGAGAGCAAGGCTTACCGCAACCGCCACAAGGTAAAGGCCGAGCGAGCGCCGACAGCTGATGAGATGCGGGAGACCCGGGAGAGTTATCCCGAGCGCCGTCGGGAGGCGATAAAGGCCGCGCTTGCTCTCCTGTTTCAAGAGCAACCCGAGTATCGTGACCGTCGCGCCGGACAGATAACATGCCGCCTCGCGTTCTACTTCTCGCCGGACTTCCCTCGAGGGCGCGACGGAATGCCGAAAGACTCAGAGGTAGAGGAGATACTGGACGGCGAGGCCGTAGCCGCATGACCCCGCGCACGCAAACACGACCGCTAGACGACCCGCAGCTATGGAGGCGGCTCGTAGCTCGTGCTCATCCCGACGCTGGCGGCGACCACGAGTTGTTTATCTTCGCCGGAGCGGTTAAGGCCGTGGTGTGTAGGGACCCTGGCGAGCTACCGAGACCGGAGGGGAGGCGCTCTCCCTCACCACCGCAGGACGATGTAGCGCGAGTACCCTATCCGACCGGAGGCTCCGCCGGCACCGCCTTGGACTTCGAGGAGATCACGCGACGAGCCTTATCTGTAGAGGGGCCATACTCCCCCGTGCTGGCCCGCCTGACGAGCTGCTACCCACTGCCGCACCTTGCTTATGATACCAAGTCCGATTGTACAATAGGCTATTATGCCAAAGACTATAAAGCTTGAGCCGCACCTGGACTCAGAAGAGTTGGAGAACCGTTACCGCAAGGCACACGATCCTGTTGCACGGAGCCACTACCAGATCGTTTGGCTGATCAGCGAAGGCAAGACCACCCGCCAAGTCATGGAGGTCACCGGATACTCTAGGGGCTGGGTCCAGCAACTCGCCCGACGTTACAACGCCGGTGGACCGGAGGCTTTGGGCGACCGCAGACACCACAATCCAGGTGCCAGGGAGAGGGCACTGCTCACCGCCGAGCAACGCGAGGAACTCACCGAGGCGCTAAGGAAGCCTCCCAAAGACGGTGGGATGTGGAACTCGAGGAAAGTGGGCGAGTGGATCGAGGAGAAGACCGGCAAGGCGGTGAGCCAGAAAAAGCAGAGAGGCTGGGACTATCTCAAGAGGCTGGAGCATAGCCCGAAGGTCCCGAGGCCCCATCACGCCAAGGCCGACAAGCGCGAGCAAGAGGCTTTCAAAAAAGGCTCCCGATGAGGGTGGCGAGGCTCAAGGAAGCTCACCCGACGGCGAAAGTGGAATTGTGGTGCGAGGACGAGCACCGTCTGGGCCTCAAGCCGATCATCCGCAAGGTATGGTCCCCCGTGGGAGAGAGGCCGCTGGTGAAGGTCCATCAGCGTTACGAGTGGACCTACCTTTACGCCTTCGCGCGCCCGAAGACCGGAGAGGTTCACTGGCTGGTACTTCCCACCGTCAACGCGGAGGTGTTCTCCTTGGCCCTGGAGAATTTCGCCAAGGAGATCGGGGCGGGCACCAGAAAGCGCGTCCTGCTCGTGCTCGACAGGGCAGGATGGCACACGGCGAAGAAGAAGCTGAGGGTGCCAGAAGGGATACACCTTGAGTTCCTGCCCTCGTACTCACCGGAACTGCAACCCTCGGAGAGGCTGTGGCCGCTTTCGGACGAAGGAGTAGCGAACCGCCATTTCGAGCGGATCGAGAACCTGGAGGAGGCGCTCGTGGGGCGATGCGTGGCGTTGCGTGGGCAGCCCGAGGTCATTGGCTCGTATACCCGCTACCACTGGTGGCCGAATGCAGCATGAGAAAGCGAGCCTATCTATTCGGACTTGGTATGAGCAGGCTAGAGGAGCTTCCTACAAGCGCCTGGCGGCTATCGCCCACACCTATGGAATGACGTCGCCCGAGCGTAGCGGCTGGTACAGGTGTGCTGAGTCGATACCGCTCAGCGACAGACACGCCGGACACATTCTCTCGAAGCTAAAAAGGCCGGCGGCATGAAGAGATCCCGGGAAGTTTTGCCTTTTGTCTCATCGCATTCACTCAAACTCAACGATAACGAGAGGAGTTATTAACGTGGACCTGTTCGACGTGTTCGATGCAGCGGCCGGGGAGAGGGTGGAGGCGGAGCTAGACCGTTTCATCGAGAAGAGGGCGAGGGACCGCTCGAAGGAAAACGCGCTCGAGGAGGCGTGGGCGGCCTCTGAGCGTGCGCACCGTCAGAAGCGCCGGGAAGAGAACGCCGCCGCCTGGCGCTCCTATCACCTCAGTCAGGCCGAGCGGCTAGAGCAGACAGCCGCCGATCTCGCGGCTTCTCACCGCCAGAGAGCGGCTGAGCTTGGAGGCCTTGGAGGTGGTGCTATGCCGTAAGCACCACTATATAAAAGTGAAGTTGTCGAACGATAGGAGAATACATGCTGAACACAACGAACGGGCCGGTACCAAAAGACCCACAGCTACACCCGGCGCACACGCTTAACACAAGTCGCGTCGTAGAAGAGGATATGCAGCACCTGGACGAGGAGCCGGAGATATTGGCCGTCTTAGCCGCTACCGGTTGGTGCGCCTCTGTAAACGGTGAGGCCGTCCCGCTCGTCGCTTTCGTTGCGCTAGACGATGCGACGATGTACGGAGTCGCGGTAGCTGGGGATGGACGTATCCGACTCACAGACAACGTAGAGGATACCCGCGACTTTCGCGGATACACACAAACCAACGAACTACAAAAGGAGCAGTAAATGCCTACGATACAAGAAATAAAGCGCGATTATGGTGAGCAGCAGATAAGGCTCGTAAACGAGTGCTTCGAGCTTGCGGCGTCGGCACAGATGGCCGAAAGTGAACTATCCGCCTCCACCAGGGAGGAACTCGGGCGGGAGGACGTGCGCCGCATCAGAGCAGTCGAGGGTGCGAAATGGGCTGAGAGCGACCGCCAGAGGATCAAGGCAAAGTATCTCGAACTCGACCTCGAACTACGAGCAGCGGTAGACATCCGCGTTGAACAGATAGAGCTAGCACTCTCCCCGAAGACCGTAAGTTTCGCGGACCTCGCAGCAGCGGCGGAAGCCTCGCCTGAGACGCTGAAAGCGACTATGGATATGGCGCTGGACGGCGGCGACGAGGACAGCGCACTTCTGGCTTTTCAGGCCGCTCGTCAAAGGGACCTTGATGACGTCGTAGCTCACGCCGTCACGGTTAACGAAGCGTGGGGTGATCTCTACGGGGAGCTTACAGACGCGGCGAACGACCCCGAGCTTGACCCGGGCGATAGGTTCGAGATGTTCGCCGCCAAGAGTCCGTCTCGCTTCGACCTGTACAACAGGCCGAACGATATCAACCGCGCCGGAATGATGATGCAGTGAGGTTGGAGCAAATAGTCGAGCGTCTACGCGAGGCGGGGCAACTCCCCCGCTTCGCCGCCCCGTCCGGAACCAAACCGCCCGCTCCACTGGACGCGTCGACGTTGGTAATCACCCGCATCGTAGGACGGCGCAAGGTTACAGTGGCGAAGCCGGGGAGGGGGTAGGTGTAGATGCCAACATGCGCGGGAGTAAAGGTAAAAGGGGGCAGGTGTACTGCTCCACCTCTCCCCGGTCAGGAGTGGTGCTACGGTCACCACCCGGACTATGCCGAGAAGAGACGGCGCAACGCCGCCAGGTCTCACAAGACCCGCTCCGCCTCGCCTGAAATAGGACTCATAAAGGCCAGGCTCGTCACGCTCGCCGAAGACGTGATGGAGGGAAACGTGGACCGGGCTAACGCCGCGGTGAGTAGTCAGGTGTACAACGTCCTGCTACGAGCCATCTCGGTCGAACTGAAGATAAAGGAAACCGGCGAGCTGGAGGCGCAAGTGGAGGAGCTGCGAGAGCTGGTCTCGCGAGATAACGAGACACAAAGGAGGTCAACGCTATCGTGGGGAGCCTAAAGAACACTATCCGTGCTCTAAAAAACCAGGTCGGACTCAACTACATCACCCTAAAACTGCACGACGGTTCAACTCTGCAGTTCCCCGAGAGCGACTGGGCTGAGAATTTCGGCAGAAACTCGGAGCGTCTCAACGCCTTCTATCGTGGTGAACCAATACCGGACCCGCACCCGTTCGGCCTTGCCCTCATGGAGGCGCGGAACTTGGGCGACTTCCTCGCAAAGGCAGCGGAGAAGCAACGTCTGCTTGAGAACCAGCTGGAGCGCGGGCGACTACATATGGGTTGACGGTAAAGCCTGTGGTGGTTGTGGCAACGGGTACCCACTTAACGCCCTCGCCGTGTAATTCTCCTCATCCTTAGGAGTCCCACCACCTGCCGCGTTCGGGGCGTTTTTCTCCTTTTCACCCCGGACGCGGTGCTCGTATAAAGCAACTCCGTATAATGCCCCGCGAAGCTGCGCGAGGTTGCCGTCTCTCGGCCCGCGAAGACTCCGGTGAGGGTAAGATGCCCGCAGGAGTTTTGTTGGCGGAGGTTGTGTTCGGAGGTGAGATGCGTTGGACGTGGGAACTCTAATCATACCCGCCGTGGTCGGCGCAATAGTGGGCGGCTTGGTTGTATATTGGCTTGGCAGGCGTAGGAGACGCGGTTAGCGACCTTGTAGCCTTGTAGCGGCGCGAGATTGGCCCAGGACGGGCGCGGAGCCGGTCTCTAGGGTAACGTACCCACATGGGAGAGGACGCCGTACCGGGCGGCATACGGGGCGGTGACCAGGGCAGCGACCAGAATACTAGGCGGCGACTAACGGTAGCCCAGGCCGCCGATGCGCTGGGCGTGACCGTTGACGCCGTGCGAGCCCGGATAAAGCGCAAGACTATCGAGCATGTGAGAGTGGATGGGCGCGTCTACGTCATACTAGGTGGTGACCAGGGCGATGCTAGGCGTGACCAGGGCAGCGCCCAGCCTGAGACTGGACCGGACTACCGCGACGAACTCATAGCCACGCTCAAAGAGCAGCTCGAAGCCGAACGAAACGCCCATGCGGAGACCCGGCGCATTGCCTACACTCTCGCCCAACGTGTCCCCGAGCTTGAGAGTCCGCGAGAAGAGCCACACGGCCCGGAGACGACCCCCGAGGCCACGGAGGGTACAACAGATACCCCAACCGACCGGGAGGACAGGGAGACGGGCGTACAGCGCCGTTCATGGTGGCGCAGGTTCTTCGGCTTCGAGTGATGAATATCTATCCAAGCGTGTAGCAAGATGCCTCGACTACTGCGCTCATCGGAGTGCGAAGTGCCGCTTAGCCCCAGTCCTATTGAATAAGGATTCGTCAAGCTGAATACGGGTTGCCGAGAATAACTGCTCTCGGCATCTCGGTGAATAGAGGCACCCGCTCCCTACTCCGGGTGTCTGGACCGTAAGCAGGCGCCGGGTGGTGAGAATGCCGGACTGCCAGAGCCGGGTGTTCCTGGCAGTGAATGGTGGTATCAGCCCCAGTACAACAGGGGCCGACGCACCTACATCCGCGCATAGGGCCGAGGGTTCCGGTGTAGGGCCAGCCCTCGGCCCTTTTACTGTGCCTAAGGACGCGCGCCTCCCCCGCGCGGGATATCCCGCACGCCAGATCATCGGACCTGGGGTGATCCCGGAGACTCCTTCGGGATCGCCCTCACCCTGCCCGCCGCGAAGGCCGGGATATCCTGGCCTTCGCCCCGATCTCCAACACCCGTACCCGACGACGACGCGCACGGGGTCGTCTTCGCCCTCACCCTGACCGAGCGAGAAGACGTCTTCTCGGCCGCCCCCACCCTGCCCGATGCAGATCGCGGAGATCTTCACCACCCTGCTCGATAACGGCGTCCTCGCCCTCACCCTGCCCGATCCCGCCGAGATCTCCCCCACCCTGCACGAGGGCGGCGTCCTCACCCTGCACGAGGGCGAGGACGGCCGTCTCCATCCCCCGCACCCTGACCGATGACGGTCCGTTGATCCTCGATCGATCTTGAGGGTCGCCCGCATCCTGCCCGATGGCGCGGAGGCCGTCCTCCACCCCTGCCCGATGCTGCGAAAGCCGGCCTTCGCACCCTGCGGCGCCGGCGCCGAGACTACCGAAACCCTCTAAAACCCAGTTTTCGATAATGAGAGTTAGCGGCTACTCGATTACGCCCCTTTACAGGACTTTGAGGCAAGCGGTAGCTTTCCACACCAGATAGCTACACACACAGGGCGTATCAAGCGGTGTTGCGACAAAGTAGCAAGCTGGGCGTTCGCCTCTTTGACGTTCTCGGATGCTCTCAGAAGTGTCAACGTTTCCTTGAGGGTAAGGATTCATGCGCCAAAGGCGTAAATGCCTTTAAGGTAAGCCAAGTTGACGTTGTGCAGGCTGAGAGATTGTGGATACTGATGCTTTAGAGGGGCCGGGACACCACACATCTGGTACATGTTTTGGTCTGAGAGTTAACCCGTTATCTCGCCCGGCCCTCTTTCTTCAAGGCGACACTATAAGCGAAGCGCCTGTATCCCGCATGCGAGTATCAGGCTCGCACCCGGTCCTATAGCCTATCCGACTGGGGAAACGAGGAGTCCGAACAGTATTATGGCTATGTTATGTGCGCATACACCAACGAGACCACGAGGGCGTACCCTCATCCGACCGGTTGTAAGAGTCGCAACGATCCCCAACCACCTTACCCCTAGCGCCCTCTATGCGTACGTAAAACGCTTGTCCTTCCTCCACACCTATGGACAATCTCGGTTTTTACGGTCAATAATAAATAACAGTGACAGCAATTCTGTATAGGTTGTGTGGAAAGGAGGTGAGAAAGGATGGAGACATTCAAGGGGCTTACTCTGGAGGAGCTTGAGGGGCAGGATGCACAGCTGCTTCCCGATCGTATAGAGATGCGCAGGAGGAGGAGGCGTAGGCCTCACATTACTAACATTGTTAATAATGAGTACATTACTAATAATACTACAGTTAATAATTCAGTTACTTGCGATCTAGCCACCAACACTAACGGGGCAGGCACGCAGTGCAGCAACCCGTAAACTGATTCCAACGAAAGGTACTTTCGCAGAGGAGCGGGGATTTACCGCCCCGCTCCTCTGCT
>MWWG01000156.1_pt1 | contig 11434 bp, 8 predicted proteins | sample 1047331 | NCBI WGS metagenome assembly MWWG01 (sample SAMN06349968, study PRJNA376086) | soil metagenome | isolation source: MG6-4 sample Antarctic (ecotone) soil | place: Antarctica | collected 2015-01-13 | reverse complement strand
GCCGTTCCACGTCCAGGCGGGCCAATTGCGCCGCCAGCACCTGGAGTCCCCCGCGTCCTTCCAGCTCTGTCGTCCAGGCCGCCCAGATGGTTTTGCAGTACCAGCGCCGCGAGTGCTGATCGTTCAAGGCGCGGGCGAGTGCGGCTCCCAGGACGCCCACCAGGGCGGCCCGCTTATCAGCATGCGTTTCAGCCACCGTCGGAAGCAGGTAAATCACGTCCTGCACGGTTTGGACCGCCCCTGCCAGATCGTCGGGGGTGTATATCCGGGGGTCAGAGAATAACGGGTCCTGGACCTGTCCTGGAGTAACGGCCCAGGTTTTTAATTGGTCTAACAGGTACTGCGCCCTGACCAGAGCTGGTGTTGACCCCCGGATATAACTTTCGCCGTCTGGGACGCTGTTTGTATTTTTGGACTGTTGGGCCAGATGCTCCAAGGCTTGCTGCTCCAGCCACTCGGCCCGGTCGATCACCCGGAAGGCTGTGCGGCCCGCGTGACGGTCCGCGTCCAGGTCTCGGTAGCTCTTACTCAGATCTTTGAAGCTCAGCTTCGCCTTGTGGCCGGGCTGAAGGCGGATCGCGTATAGCGTGCCGTCCACCACGGTCCCCTGCTGGCCGTTGCGGGTGGCGCGGCTGTGGTGCGGGCGGGCGTCCAGGTAGCCCAGGGCGATCAGGGCCTTGGTCCACACGCGCACGGTGTCCACGTTCCGGCCCAGCTTGGCGGCCAGCATCTCGGCGGACAGGTGCAGCACGATCTGGCGCGGCCAGTTCACCCCCCGGCCCCGGTACCGGTTCGGGCGCACGGCCAGCGCGTGGCGGGCCAGGTGGTCCAGCAGCCTCGCCAGCTCGCCAGGGCCTTCCCCGCCGAACCCCTTCCCGCATTTGGGGCGCAGCTCGTCCAGGTCCACCAGGTCAACAAGGGAGGGCGGGCCGTCCGCGAGGCTGACGGTGAGCCGCTTGGGCGCGTAGCAGGCCCGTAGGGCGTCCGGCATGTCGGCAGAGGGGGTGAAGTCGCAGAGCTGCATCCCGGCCCTGACCTCGGCGTCCTGGGCGGCAGCGGCGCGCCGCTCGCGGCGGCGCTGGGACTGGCCCTTACGCGCTTCACGCTTGGCGGCCTGGGCGGCCTCGGCGTCTCGGCGGGCTTCCAGCTCGCTCAGCAGCTTGTCCAGGGCGGAGCATTCCTCTTTTAGGAACGCATCGACGGCGGTGGGCAGCGGGGGGGGGCGGCTCGTCCATCTGGCGGGCCTGCGCGACCTGGGCCATCTCCAGGAAGTGGGTGGTGGCCTTCGCGCCTTTGGGGGTGAAGGGGGTCTTAACTGTGTCGCGGTCTGGAAATATGGTGGCGTTTTGGCCTACCATAGGGGTCAAGCTGTCCCTCTGTTGGTTTTTCACTGGCGTGTTTTCCTTCGGGGTGGGATGGCTCAATCAACGGTGTGTGGTAACACCTTTGACTGGCTTCGAGAATCACCTTAGCACCCCGCCTTCCAGCGGGGTGTTGCCAGTTATGAAAAGGCAGGTCCAGCACCCCCCTCTATGCTGATTTTCTGCACCTGACCCCCTAGTTTTAAGAGGCCAAAACAGGGTGCTAAAAGTAGTGCTAATTAGGAATAACGAGTGCAGTAGTTTTTCCCCTCTGGGACGCAGTTCCAGGGGCAAGTGCGCTGAAAGCGCTAATCTTGCGTAACTGATTTACAGACGCGGAATCTGAGCGGCCAACTCCCATTTTTGCTGGAGCTTCGGCGCTGTCAGGATTTGACCTACTCGCTACGGCTTTGCTCTGCCTCGGCCTTTTCCTATGCTTCATTGAGGGCCACTTCGACGGCTTCACCCTCCGCCAACCGATAGAAGCATGCTCCGTTCCCCTGCTTCCTCGTGACCACCAGCTCCTGCGTGGTGTACCGCTTGAGGATCTTTCGCAGGGAGGCCAGGTCCGCCAAATGTCCACGCTTGGCGAGCCGGTCAAAGATTTCCTCCTTCGGGATGACCCGCTGAAGCGACTGGGAAACAGGATTTAGGGCGACGATATCGCCGCCCCAGCAGATGAAATCAGTGGTGAGACCTCTCTATTTTAGAAGCCGTCGAGGCCCTCGCTACCGATTTTCATGATGTCGCCGCGCCCGTACTCGCCCACTTCTTTTAGGCTGCCGTCTGCGCCGATCTGGTAGGCCACCACGCTGCCCCGTCCGCTGTATTGCTGGTACAGGTACTTTCCGTCCGGGGTGATAAAGGTGTCCACTGGCCCGCTGGTCACGTAATCGATGGCGCTCTTGGCTCCCTCGGCAGGCTTGAACGCGGCGTCGGCATTCAGCAGGCTGAGCTTGCCCTGATCCAGCCGGTAGCTGCTGATGGTCCCGGTGTCGAGGTTGCTGGTAAAGGCGAACTTGCCGTCGGGCGTGATGCTCACCCAGCACGGCTCAATCTTACCGTTGCGTACCCCCACCGTCAGCGGCGTGAGTGAGCCGTCATCGTTCAGTGTGAAGCTGCTGGCGGTGCCGTTGCCGGGATTGAAGGGCGTCACGTCAACGGTGATCAGGGTATTGTTGCCGATAAAGTCAGAGCCGAAGGCGTCCACCGGGACACTGTTCAGCATAGGCGTTCCCAGCGTGCCGTCTGCGTTCGTCGGGTAGACCGAGATGGTCTTGGCGAAGAGTTCAATCACCAAGAGCTGCTTGCCATTCGGGCTGAAGGTGACGTGGCCGGGTTGGGTGGCGTCGGTGGAGAGTTCGCGCGTGCTGTTCGGGATCGGCGTGAGCTTGCCCAAGGCGTCCACCCGCAGCCCTGAGATGCTGGCCCGCTTATCCCCGTTGGGGTTCAGGACGTTCTTGGGATTGTTGACGTTCGAGACGTACAGCAGGCCATCGCCGTTGTAGCCCAGACTCTGGGGCAACTTGCCGCCGCTGGGCGCGCGGTCCACGCGGGTCAGGGTTTTGTCGGCGTTGACCTTGAAGCTGGTGACGGTGCCGTCCCCAGTGTTGACGGCGAAGAGCAGCTTGTGATCGGGGCTGATGATCAGGCTGTCGTTGCTGAAAAAGGGGTCCACCACAACCTTTTCCAGTAGGGGAACGAGCTTGCCCGCCGTCCCCGCGCCGCCAGTGGCGTAGGTATTGAGCTTGACCAGGGTGCCGTCTGTCTTGCGGCCAAAAGCCACGATAGTGTTGACCGTCTCGTTGGTCTGTGCGTAGACAGCCCCCTCGTAACTGTCGGGACTGGACCGAACGGCTGAACAGGCGGCAAGCAGGGCGGTGAGGGCAAGAGCGGCTGAGGTGGTCTTCAAATTCATGTTGGATCTCCATTTCGCGACAGGGACGTGGAAAATACTGGGCAGGCTGCTCGTATCTCTCTCCTTTCAGATTTGTATCTTTTGCTTCACTTGCAGTACGCCTGCGGATGACCCGAGGTTCAATGACCCAGGAATCGCCAGGAAGGGACATGGCCTGCCGTTCGCCGCTGCTCTCTCTTCTCTAAACGGTTTTAGGTCAGAGAAAAAAATGGGTATTCTACCCGGACATAATTGAATGGAGTCGTCATATTCGAGTCAACTTGATGAGTACATACTGAGACCATGACACGCCATCAAGATCTTCAGGATGTGGGGAGACGCCGCAGTCCACCCCTCACTGCTGAGGACTGTCGTTTGGTCGCAGACCGCTTTCTCGATCATCTCGGGATGGATGGGGTATGCAACGACACGCTGACGTATCTCGCTGGCCGCCTGTACGTCCTGGCAGTCCAAGTTGAGTCGCATACATCCTTGAGGCTGACAGAGAGCGGTGGGGCATCCGGCGCGCAGGTTGCGCCGGAGGTCACGCCGCCCGAAGTCGGGCATTCAGCAGGGCAGCGGGCCGTTTAAGGCTGCCCCACTCGTGCCGGTCCACGTCCAGGCGGGCCAATTGCGCCGCCAGCACCTGGAGTCCTCCGCGCCCTTCCACCTCCGCATTCCAGGCGTTCCAGATCGCTTTGCAGTACCAGCGTTGCGAGTGGTCATCGTCCAGGGCGTGGGCCAGGGCTGTTCCTAGAACCCCGATCAGTGCCGCCCGTTTATTGGCCTCAGATTCTGCCACTGCTGGCAAGAGGTAAATCACGTCCTGCACAGTCCTGACCGCATCTTCGATCTCTTCGGGGGAGAATATGCGCGGGTCAGCGAATAACGGGTCTTGAACCTGTCCGGGGGTAACGGCCCACGCTTTGAGCTGTTCTCGAAGGTACTGGGCTTTTATCGGGTGAGTAGTTGACCCGCGCATATTCTTTTCACCGTCTGGGACGCGGTTTGCATTTTCAACATGTTCGGTTTCCTGCTGGCCCAGCTTCTCGGCGCGCTCCACCACCCGGTAGGCCGTGCGCCCTGCTTTGCGGTCCTCGTCGAGGTTGCGGTACTGCGCGCTCAGGTCCTGGTAGCTCAGCTTGGCCTTATGGCCGGGTTGCAGCCGGATCGCGTACAGCGTGCCGTCGATCACCGGAATCCGCCGCCCGTCGCGGGTGGTCATGGTGGTGTAGTGCGGGCGGGCGTCGATGTACCCCAGCTCTTCCAGCATTGGGGTCCACAGGCGCAGGGTGCTGACGTTCTTCTCCACCTGAGCGGCCATCATTTCGTTGGGCAGGTGCAGCACCATCTGAGGGGGCAACGATCCATCGGCGCGGCGGTACAGGTCCGGGCGCACCGTCAGGGCATGGCGGGCCAGGAAGTCCAGCAACTGGACCCAGATTGCCGCCCCTTCGGTCCCAGCTCCCTTGCCTCGCTCGGGGCGTAGGGCGTCCAGGTCCACCAGATCAGCAACAGGGGGCGGGGCGGTGGGCCTGACTTTCAGCGTTCTGGGCACGTAGCAGGCTTTGAGGGCGGCTGGGGTGTCGGCGCTGGGGGTGAAGTCGTGGAGGCGCTTGTAGGGGGCCTGCTGGGCTTCCAGGGACGCGGCGCGGCGCTCATCGCGGTGGCGCTGAGCTTCACACTTCTGCACTTCAAGCTGCGCGGCGCGGGCTGCGTCGGCTTCCTTGCGGGCCTGGGCTTCTTCCAGGAACCTGTCCAGCGCGGCGCATTCTTCCTTCAGAAAAGCGTCCAGGGCGGCAGGGGTCAGGGGTGGCGCGTCGACCTGATGGTCCTGGGCGGCGCGGCCCATCGCCAGAAACTGGGCGGTGGCCTTTGCTGCTTTGGGGGTGAGGGGGGTCTTAACTGTGTCGGGGTCTGGAAATACGGGAGCGTTCTGCCGTACCCTATGGGTCAGGCTGTCCCCTTGTTGGTTTTTCATTCGCATGGGTCCTTCGGGGTGGGATAGCTGAAATCAGAGCGTTGGTCGCGCTGCTGACGAGCTTCAAATTTCACAGTAGCACCCCGCCTTGTGCGGGGTGTTGCCATGTCGGCGTTCCGTTGGGCTGTTGTGTGATGCACTGGGAGTGAATCAGCGATTCTTGTACCCGGTGCATACAGTTGACAGGGGCTGGATACCGCCCTATATTGAGGGAATCAAAGCGGCCTTCGGGCCGTTTTTTCCGTTCCCACTGGCAACCTCAGCGCGAGGGGAAAGTCCTGCACCACCCTCTTTGCTGATTCTTTTTTGCTTCAGGTCAGCGGCTCCAGGTTGCCCGCTTCCGCCAGCTTGACCAGCGTGTCTCGGCGGATCACGTCGCCCTGGGCGGTGTTCCACTTGTCTTTGCCATCTTCGTGGATGAGCTGGATCACCTCGCCCTGGGCCAGCAGGGCTTCCATGCGTGGGTAGTTGGCCGCAGGCCAGCGCAGGCGGTTGCGGGTGCGCTGGTCAATGCTGGCCGACAGCACCCGGAACGCCGTCACGTCCTCTAGGCTCTGCGGCTCTGACGGCGTGCTGAGAATGGCAGGACTCGCGGCAGCGGCCCGGTAGGCGGCGGTCAGCAGCTCGCCCGGCGTGGTGATCTCTAGGGCAGCCCTCGCCTCTACCGCCGCCCATACGGCGCGCGGCAAAGTCACGCGCACCGTGATGTTCTCTCCAGGTTTGCGCCCCGCACCTGTCCGCTTTCCGCCTCTACCGGTCATGCTTTGATTCTATACAAGAATCAGAGTATGAATCAAAAAAACAATCAAAAAATGGTTTGATTATTTTTACGAATCAAAGAACGCCGTCCTAGATGACACTTTTTTACATTTGATTGATTGCCAACAATCAAATAATTGATCTGAGGGAGATGGGATGAAGCGGCCTGACTTCGCCCTGTGTATCAGGCAAAATATGGTCATGACGGTGCTTGGCCTTCCTCAGTGGCAAGTGGTGTTGCGCTGGGACGATGGGGTGAGGTCCACGGTGCAGTACACCGGTTCGCTCTGGATTGGCCCCATGAGTCAAGGGGTGCATGGGTTGGCACTGGCCTGCTATGCCCAGCGCCGGGCCACAGAGCTGGACCTTCCCAAACAGATGTCGTACCTGATCCTGCGTTTTAACCCTGTTCAGATCACCGCCCAAGACGTGACGTTGCCCGCCAGCGCTTGACGGGCAGACGACCCCCTTTGTCCCGAGATGACCTGAGACTAGAAGCTAAACCTGCGCCAAGAAATTTGGTTGAGGTCTCTCTCCACTGAGGCTGGGTCATGTCGTGGCCTGAACGTTAGAGCCAGGAAGTGGGTGCCCCTTGACATCTGCACAGAGAAGGAGAGTAATAGAAACAGATCTTACAGAGAAAGGAGACCTTATGGAACCGAAGTTTCTTGTTCCTGGCAGTGGACACCCCCTCAACGTTCTTGGCGATCACATGACGGTGAGGCTCACTGGAGAGGACACAGGAGGACGCTTCACGCTGGTCGAGCAGACCAACGAGCCGGGTACGGGCATCCCCATGCATCTGCATGAGAATGAAGACGAACTCTTCCATATCGTCGACGGACAGATGGAATTCACGGTTGGAACCCAAAACACGACGGCCACGGCAGGGACCACCGTGTTCTTGCCCAGAAAGATCCCTCACAACTGGATGACTGTGGGGGAGACGCCTGCGAGGACACTGCTTTCAGTCTTCCCGGCTGGAGCGGAAAAAATGTGGCAGGAACTCAATGACCTGCCCGCCGGGCCTCCAGATATGCAGCGGGTGGTTGAAATCTGCGCCCGATACGGCGTCAAGTTTCTCCCGCCCTCCGACTAGGAGCTTGATCGAAGGGGTGAGCTAACTTTTGCCGGATGATCAGGGCTGATGTCATCGGCTGTTGAATCGGGTCTTAACCCCAAGACGTTGCATTGGCCATTCACGCTCTTAGGAGTTTATATGCTTGCAAACGTTTTAGCACGTCCTGCGGACTTCTCTTATCTCGGCCTACGCGAAACCATCGGCTGGGTGGGAATAATCATGCCTATTGCCGTGTGGACCATCGGTTCGCGACAGGGTTTAGATCCGAGTGTATACGATACGGTCAGCGCTCATTACTATTCATGGGCACGCGATCTCTTCGTAGGGTCTATGGCATTGATTGGAGCCTTGATATATTTTTATCGTGCCCCTAACAAGATCGACACAGTCGTAGCCAAAATAACTGGTATTGCAGGAATACTAATTGGAATTATGCCTATGGCGCATAAACCAGCAATGAATGCCAGCAATGATTACACGCTCATACAGAACTTGCACTTTTATCCTGTAACATTATTCTTTTTAGGGGGCATATATCTTGTAATATTTTCATTTAAAAGAATCAGCACTGATCAAATATCTAAAGGCATACCTACCACACTAACCCAACGAGAATTGGATAACATTAGAAAAAGGACGCTTCGCAATCAAATTTATTTTTTCTGTGGAATTATTATGATTATAGGTGGTATAGTCTTGGGTTTGGCTAATATATTGGATAAATACTTTACTTTTCAGGGTGGCTGGAGATATTACCCAGAAACGGCGATGATTGCATCCTTTGCTACTGCTTGGCTTATAAAAGGACAGACTTTTGCCTTTATTCGTGACCAATAAGGTGTTTCTGGATTATCCTTAATAGCCCATTTCTCTGTCGTACTGGCGCTCCCGCTCCCGTTCACGCTGCCTGCGCGCCCCACTGCCGTAATCCTCCTGATCTAGCTCCAGCGTCTGTCCTCTGCTTTGGCGTTCCTCTTCCTGGCCCTGGTCCTGGTGCAATCCCAGCTCGCGGCCCAGATGCCGCTCCAGTTCATACGCCTGGTGCTGGAAGTGGATCAGATCGCCCTCTGCGCCCCGCCTGAGCGTCGTGTCCGTGCCGAAGCAGATGTGAACATGGATATTCCCGCCGTCCTGCTGGTGGACGGCCACCGCGTAGATGTCGGCGTCTACACGGCGCTCCTGCACCGCCTGAGCCACCAGGAGGGCGGCGCGCTCCCGGTCCACCTCCGACTCCCCGGCAAGCTGGGTGGTGAAGACCAGGTGCTGCTGATACTTCGTCGCGGTGTCCTCGATCCGGGCGGCGGCCTCCATGCGCTCGGTCTCTCTGAGCTGGCCGTCCTCCAGGGTGTAGAGCTGGGTGCGTTCCTTCTCGTCCATGTACTTCGTAGCGCTCGACGCCCGCGCTTTGCCTCCGGCGCTAGTCTTGGTGTAATTGTTGCCGCTGCGGTCTGGGATCGAACGCACCACCCGCTGGGTGCTGCCCATCTGCCTTGCCATCAGCGGTTGAAGAAGCCCTTCGGCTTGTTACGAAGTTCGTCCTCGGTGTTTTCCAGTTTGCGCGTGGCCGTCGTCATGGCCCCCTGAGCGGCCTTGACCTGCTGGTTCAGGACGCCCAGGTAATCGACGAGCTGCTTCTGTTGCTGCTGGAGTTCCTGCACCTGGGCGGTCAGCGCCCGCACGTCCTCCAACCCCGCCATCATCTGCTCGGACGACTCGCGGACCTTCAGCAACAACCCCGGATCGTCGTTGCCCATCCCGGCGGCCAGCTCGCTCAACGCGGCCCGAATCTGGGGCGTGGGTTCCTTGAGCTGGTGAACCGCAAAATTCCAGGCCCGCTCGATGTAGTCCTCGCCCTTCTCCTTGCCAAACTGACTCTTGACCATCAGGGCCACCAACTGCTTGCTCGATCCGCTTTCCAGGCTGGTCCGGGCCAGCAGTGAGCGCACCCGGTTCATCTGCTCGTTCAGGGCCACCCGGATGTTGTGCTGCATCACTTCGGTCTGCTTCTCGAAGGCCAGCTTGAGAATGTCGGTGGTCATCACCTCCCGGTCTTGCAGGCTGTAGCGCTCCAGGACGTTCGCGCAAAATGCCGAGATCGTCACCCCCGCCTCGTCGGCCATCAATTTCAGCTCGGCGGCGTGATGGGGTTCCAGGGTCACGGTCACCCGCTGGGGCTTCTGTTTGGGCTTGCCGGGGGTCTTCGTCATGCCCCAGAATAGGTTACTCAAGGTAGTGCTAATTAGAAATCACGAGTGCTGGTGTTTTTCCCCTCTGGGACGCAGCTCCAGGGGCAAGTGCGCTGAAAGCGCTAATCTTGCGTAACTGACTTACAGACGCGGAATCTGACCGGCCAACTCCCATTTTTGCTGGAGCTTCGGCGCTGTCAGGATTTGACCTACTCGCTACGGCTTTGCTCTGCCTCGGCCTTTTCCTATGCTTCATTGAGGGCCACTTCGACGGCTTCACCCTCCGCCAACCGATAGAAGCATGCTCCGTTCCCCTGCTTCCTCGTGACCACCAGCTCCTGCGTGGTGTACCGCTTGAGGATCTTTCGCAGGGAGGCCAGGTCCGCCAAATGTCCACGCTTGGCGAGCCGGTCAAAGATTTCCTCCTTCGGGATGACCCGCTGAAGCGACTGGGAAACAGGATTTAGGGCGACGATATCGCCGCCCCAGCAGATGAAATCAGTGGTGAGACCTCTCTATTTTAGAAGCCGTCGAGGCCCTCGCTACCGATTTTCATGATGTCGCCGCGCCCGTACTCGCCCACTTCTTTTAGGCTGCCGTCTGCGCCGATCTGGTAGGCCACCACGCTGCCCCGTCCGCTGTATTGCTGGTACAGGTACTTTCCGTCCGGGGTGATAAAGGTGTCCACTGGCCCGCTGGTCACGTAATCGATGGCGCTCTTGGCTCCCTCGGCAGGCTTGAACGCGGCGTCGGCATTCAGCAGGCTGAGCTTGCCCTGATCCAGCCGGTAGCTGCTGATGGTCCCGGTGTCGAGGTTGCTGGTAAAGGCGAACTTGCCGTCGGGCGTGATGCTCACCCAGCACGGCTCAATCTTACCGTTGCGTACCCCCACCGTCAGCGGCGTGAGTGAGCCGTCATCGTTCAGTGTGAAGCTGCTGGCGGTGCCGTTGCCGGGATTGAAGGGCGTCACGTCAACGGTGATCAGGGTATTGTTGCCGATAAAGTCAGAGCCGAAGGCGTCCACCGGGACACTGTTCAGCATAGGCGTTCCCAGCGTGCCGTCTGCGTTCGTCGGGTAGACCGAGATGGTCTTGGCGAAGAGTTCAATCACCAAGAGCTGCTTGCCATTCGGGCTGAAGGTGACGTGGCCGGGTTGGGTGGCGTCGGTGGAGAGTTCGCGCGTGCTGTTCGGGATCGGCGTGAGCTTGCCCAAGGCGTCCACCCGCAGCCCTGAGATGCTGGCCCGCTTATCCCCGTTGGGGTTCAGGACGTTCTTGGGATTGTTGACGTTCGAGACGTACAGCAGGCCATCGCCGTTGTAGCCCAGACTCTGGGGCAACTTGCCGCCGCTGGGCGCGCGGTCCACGCGGGTCAGGGTTTTGTCGGCGTTGACCTTGAAGCTGGTGACGGTGCCGTCCCCAGTGTTGACGGCGAAGAGCAGCTTGTGATCGGGGCTGATGATCAGGCTGTCGTTGCTGAAAAAGGGGTCCACCACAACCTTTTCCAGTAGGGGAACGAGCTTGCCCGCCGTCCCCGCGCCGCCAGTGGCGTAGGTATTGAGCTTGACCAGGGTGCCGTCTGTCTTGCGGCCAAAAGCCACGATAGTGTTGACCGTCTCGTTGGTCTGTGCGTAGACAGCCCCCTCGTAACTGTCGGGACTGGACCGAACGGCTGAACAGGCGGCAAGCAGGGCGGTGAGGGCAAGAGCGGCTGAGGTGGTCTTCAAATTCATGTTGGATCTCCATTTCGCGACAGGGACGTGGAAAATACTGGGCAGGCTGCCCGTATCTCTCTCCTTTCAGATTTGTATCTTTTGCTTCACTTGCAGTACGCCTGCGGATGACCCGAGGTTCAATGACCCAGGAATCGCCAGGAAGGGACATGGCCTGCCGTTCGCCGCTGCTCTTTCTTCTCTAAACCGTTTTAGGTCAGAAAAAATTAGAGGGTTCTATCCGGGTAAAAATAGCTTTTAAAGCTCTCCTCACTGCCACTCCTCCAACTGCTTCAGGCGCTCGGATCGCTGCGGCTCGGGCAATTGCTCAAACCGGACGCGGGCTTGCTCCCACGTCTCGGCGCGGTGGCCGTCCGGGCGTCTGGGCCTCTCCAGTCCTTGCAAGACCCTCAGATCAGCAAAGTAGGGTTTCGCCTCGTCATTTCCCATTTCTTCCC
>MWWG01000155.1_pt1 | contig 11459 bp, 14 predicted proteins | sample 1047331 | NCBI WGS metagenome assembly MWWG01 (sample SAMN06349968, study PRJNA376086) | soil metagenome | isolation source: MG6-4 sample Antarctic (ecotone) soil | place: Antarctica | collected 2015-01-13 | reverse complement strand
GGGACTGGTTAGGGGTACGGTACCCCCGTGGACGCGGACTCTACAGGCAATCGCCAACGTCTAACCGTGCGTGAAGCGGCAGAGGTCCTGCGGATATCTCAGCATGCTATCCGCCAGCGTATCCGGCGTAACACGCTCGCATCGGAGAAAACCGCCGCTGGCCGGGTATATGTTCTACTTGACCGGGACGTTGAGGTATCCGGCGAGCCATCCGAGGATCCATCCGGAGAGGCGTCCGGCGTTGATCCCGTACAGATGCTACGCGAGCATAACCAGATGCTACGCGAGCAGCTCGCGGAGGCACACGCGGCGAACCGCGAGAACAGGCGCATCATCGCCGGGTTGATACAGCGCGCACCCTCGCTAGAACCGCCGCGAGACGAGGCACACGGGCCCGAGACGGACGCCGAGACCGGAGAGGCTACGGAGACCGGCGTACAGCGCCGCAGCTGGTGGAGGCGGTGGTTTGGTATCGAGTCGTAGAGCGTCCTCTGCAACCAAAAACCGCGAGCGCTCGCGGTTTTGCCATGCCTTGTAAGTTAGTAAGCGCGGCGCCAGAGCTTCCCTCGAAACCATAGGTCGGATCACGGTGATCCGACCTATACCACCGCCGATATTGGTAAGCGCGGCGCCAGAGCTTCCCTCGAAACTGGGAAGCAGGCGGATCACGGTGACCCGCCTGCTCTCACGACCGCCGATATTGGGAGCCGCCACATAGAGCTACCCTCGCAACACGCTTGTCACACGGCTTGATACCGCCCTCCGTGAGCAAGCCGGGCGAGTATGCACCCGCTTGCCTCAACTACCTGCAACCGGCCACAATCGAGTAGCCGCTAATGTTCATTCTCGGAAACTCGCCATGTTGTAGCACTGTGTCCGCGCACACCAAAAGGGCCGGGACCCATGATAGGCCCGGCCAGGTGTTACCTCAGCCGGAGACGACGGCGGCAAGGTACCCGAGTAAGCCACCCGCGAGAGAAGAGGCGGTCAGGAAGACCGCCGCTCCGGTCGGGCTATGCCTCCTCACGAGAGGCTCGTGAGAGACGCGACGTTGCCGCGTGAGGCCCTCGCCGCCGTCCGTTCGGCCTGTACCGTCCTGGCACGCGTGCGGGCTTTAGCGCGTGCCACGGTCGCCGCCACGAGATGCTTGCATGTGTCGTGGTGGCGCCGAAAGTCCGGGCAATTGCAGCTCTCAGTACCGCCGAATGGCGCCAGGTCGACGCGGTAGCTACCGCCGCTGCAGCCGGGTACCTCGTACCGGCCCTTGCCGATGCTCTCTATCTCGTGGCCGCGCTCGCGGTGGAGCTTGAGGCCGCGTAGCTCGCGGGTTGGTGGTGGTGCTGGGTGCGTTATGCTGATGGTGTCCATTGGGCTTGCTCCCTTTGGGCCGTGGTCCGGGAGGTTGGCGCCTCGCCGGGCCGTTTCTTTTGACACCCGTAGTCTATCAGTTTCGTACTTGACACGCAACTACTTTGAGGGTATTATTCCCACAGGTTAAGAGAGGAGCACGAAATGTCCGAGCTAGTCACGCTTCGTACATCTAGAGGGTTGAGCCAAAGAGAACTCGCGGAACGAGCCAGCGTCTCTCCGGCAACTGTCTTTGAACTGGAGGCCGGTCGGCGACCACAACCGAGAGGTAGCACCCTGCGAAAACTAGCAGGCGCCCTCGAGGTCGACGTTAGCGAGTTAGTCGAGGCCTTCTACTACCCAAAAGACTCAAGCCTGCTAACTCCCGAGCGGGCGCTGAAGATGCCAAGGGAGCGATTGGCGAGGGAAATCAAGGACTCGACAACCGACCAGCTGCATAAGCTCCTCGGCGCCCTTGTGGGCGACGACCTCACCCGCTCCCGCGCCGATTTCAAGGCCGGAGTAGAGGGAATTTCACCAGACGCTTTTTCGGTTGCAATCGAGGTTCGCGCCGAACTAATCGAGCGCGGAGAGAAGCCGCCGGAGAATCGGCTACCGGCGTTTAAGCGCCGGTTAAAGGCGCTGCATCTTGCGTAGCACAAGCGTGAAAAAGGCCCGGCCTCACCACCACGAGAAAGCCGGACCCAAACAAATCTGGAGATGATTGTACTTGAATCCTGAACAAACCACCACCGAGGAGCGTCTACCGCGCCGGAGCGCAATCGAAGTTATCAAGGGAGCCGTCCGTATCGAGCAGGTCGCGTCGGAGTACGGCGAGTTTCGGTTCCAGGGTAGCGGGAGGCTTCTGGGCCGCTGCGTGTCGAAGGCCCACGAGGACCGGACGCCGAGCCTGACTATTTTCACCGAAACACAGACCTTTAAATGCTTTGGTTGTCAGCTCCAGGGTGACGTAATCGACCTCGAGGAATTGGCCGGACGGCACGCGGACACATGGACGGCGTTGGTCGCTCTGAGCGTACGCTGTGGCGTCGAGCTGCCAGGACGCCCGGAGAAGTGGCATAGTTGGCAGTCTGAGAAAGCCAAGCGCCGCCAGATGATTCGCGATGCTTTGGCGGACAGCTACCAACGGCGATGGTTCCGAATCTACGGGACGTTCCTGGCTGACATAGCGGACGAAGGCGAGTATGAGCGTGAGGCGGCTTTGTTCTTCGAGAGGTTGCGAATCGTCGCCCTCGGCGCGGCTACCCATCGGATGCAGCGATGAGCCAGAAGAAGCTAGACGCCGAGACGATGAACTTTCACCGCCGCCAGAACACCACGGAGACCGACACACCTCCTCGTACCGCTCCCAACTCCACTAACTCCACTAACTCCACTAACTCCACTAACTCCACTAACTCCACTAACTCAGTCGGGCCGATAACCGCCGCCGAACTCATGAACCTGCAGTTCGAGCCTACGCGGTGGGTTGTGCCGGGTGTGTTGCCGGAAGGGTTGACGCTCCTCGTAGGTAAACCGAAGAAGGGTAAGAGTTGGATGGCACTCGGGATGTGCGAGGCCGTCGCGGTCGGCGGCGTGGCCTTCGGGACGAGAAGCGTGGACCAGGGCGACACGCTTTACCTGGCCCTCGAAGACAACACGAAGCGGCTACAGAAGCGGTTGAGGAAGGTACTCGACGGGCGCCCGGCTCCCGATAGGATGCACCTGCATACCGTGTGGCCGCGCCTGGACGAGGGCGGCGCCGAGAAGCTGGACGCGTGGCTTACGGAGCACCCGGAGGCGCGACTTGTGGTGATAGACACGCTGGCGAAGATTCGCAAGCCCGCCGGCGGTGCGAATATCTACGCCGAAGACTACGCCGCTCTTGAACTTCTCCTACCTCTGGCCGCGAAGCACGGTGTGGCTATCGTGGTCGTTCATCATCTCCGAAAGATGGCGGCAGCCGACCCGATGGACGAGATTAGCTCCTCGACCGGACTAACGGCCGGCGTGGACGGGTTCTTGATACTCCGGCGCACACCCGGGAGCAAGGGACCGACGCTCTACGTTGACGGCCGTGACATCGAGGAGCCAACCGAGTACGCGCTCCACTGGAACATCAGCACGGCTACTTGGACCATCGAGGGCGACGCCGAAGAGGTCCACATCTCCAAGGAGCGGGCGGACATCCTCCTCACTTTGAACCGAAGCCCGGAGCCCATGACGCCTAAGCAAGTATCTGACGCTATGGACGCTAAGTATGGAAGCGTTAAGAAGCTTATGTGGACCATGCTAGGAGACGGTCAGCTTGTCAAGGACGAAGAAGGGCGCTACTCTCCCACCCACCCTACGTTCCACGGTAACCCTGGTAACCCTGGTAACCGTGGTAACCCTGGTAACCCTGGTAACCCACCCGGTGAAAGCCCACAAGAGAGCTTCCCGCCGGTTACCGGGTTACCGGACGACCTGGAAGCCGGTAACCCTACTTATCCCGATAGGTATGGTGAATACAATGGTCGGGTTACCAGGGTTACCGGAGTTACCAGGGAGTGTCTCCACGGGACGCCGACGGGCTACCCGTGCGATGAATGCGAGGCAGAGGACCTCTTCGGAGGCGACGAATGAGCCGGTCCCGAATCAAGTGCGCCGCCTGCAAGAGGCGCATACCCGCCCACGAGCCCGACCTCATCCTGCAGGACCTCGACGGCGGCCGCCCGCGCTTCTTCCACACGAGGTGCGGAGACGCGGCCTACGCGGCGGCGGCCGAGAAGCCGGGCGCCTACCTCATCGCCGTCCGCCATGTCGAGGAGATGGCTAACTGATGCCGCGCACGCAGACACTCCCGCTGGACGAAAAAAGGTGCCGGGTGTGCAGGCTACCGCCCTCGGAAGCCGGCCTCATCAACGGCGGGTTAGCTAGCGGCTGGAGCCCTCGAAGGCTAGCGGCGAGGTTCGGCACCGTCAGCCGTAAGGACGTGGTCTTCCACGCGAAGTTTTGTGACAGCGAAGAAGAGAAGGAGGAGTAGAGCAGTGGTTTTGAATACGACACGCGGCGGCCCGGCGGAGGTACCGAGAGGGACCCGCTCGCACATCAACACGACTGACATCCTGGAGCCGCCCAAGATGCAGTACGTGGACGAGCCGCCGGAGGTTGTCCAGGTACTCGCCGCACCGGGCTGGGCTGCTACGTTTGAAGACGGGCACCACGAGGAGCTTATCTTCTGGTGCGTGCTAGACGACGAAACCGTCCACGGCGTCGTTTTAGGTGAGGATGGTCTCGTCGACCTCGCCCAGGGCAACGCAGAGAAGCATCCCGGATTCACCGGGTACAAGCAAAACAACCATCAACGATAAGGAGCGGTAAAAATGCACACAGTAGACGATGTGAGGCGCGAGTACGGAGAACAGCAAGCGCGGATACTCAACGCGGTATTCGCCCTATCCCTCGGAGCCCTCGAGGTCGATATTGAAATGTCCGGTGGTGTGAAGGAAACGCTAGCGCCCGGTGACTACAACAAGCTGCGTGCCGCCGAGCAAGCGGTTTGGGCCGCTGGTGAGCGCCTGCGGCTGAAGACGCTTTACGAAGAGCTGGACGTCACGAAGCGGGCCGCCGTAGAGGTTTTGGTAGAAGAGGCGGAGAAAGCTCTTTCTCCAAAAGAGGCCAGCGCGCAGGACATCCTTGCTGCGGCTAGCGCCGATGCCGAGCAGCTCCGGAATGCGCTCTCCGCTGCTCTCAGGCTAGGAGAGGCCGGAGAGGATAGCGCCTTGCTCTTCTTCCAAACGGCACGCCAAAAGGACTTCGATGATGTGGTGGCGTGGGCGACTGACCTCCGGCCTGATTGGGCTGAAGCCTACGTCGTCATCCTCGAAGGGACTAGTCAGCCTGACGTCGATGCGGGCGATCGGTTCGAGCAGCTCGCGGCGGCGGCGCCGAGCAAGTATGACTTGCTCCATGCGGCTCAGCCGGACATCAGTGTTTACGGGCAGATGAGGTAGCCGTGAGAGCGCCTGAGAGGGACCGCGTAGAGGCTCCAGGGCTGCGGGTTTACCCGCCCGGCGAGAGGGTGCCGGCGGAAGCGAGGCCGGCCACTCCTCGCAAGTGCGCGCCCGGCGATGGGCCGCTGGACGCTCCGCCTGCACCGCCTGTACGGTTGGTGGGACGCCGGCGTATCGACCTCCTGGGTAGGGAGGTGCGTAGTTAATGGCCCAATGTGCCGGTAAAAAGCGCAACGGAGAGAGGTGTACAGCCACCGTAGAGCCACCGCTAACCCATTGCTGGTGGCACGACGCCAAGAATTCGGAGCAGCGCCGTAGAGCGGCTTCCCGTGGCGGCAAGTCGAAGCCTAGCCGGGTCTCCAGGGACCTCCACAAGCTGTTAGAGGACCTGACCGCGCGGGTGGTGGCAGGCCACCTCGAACCGTACCCGGCAGCGGTGGCCGGGCAGCTCGTCGGCGTGCGTCTGCGGCTCTTGGAGTACGAGCGGAAGGTCAAGGAACAGGACGAATTGGTCGGCAGGCTGGAATCACTAGAAGAGCAGATCGCGGCAGAGAAGAACTCGGAGGGTAGGCGAAGCTCATGGAGCGCCTGAGAGGCTGGGTCAAGAGGCTGGAGCGTGCCCGCCGGGAAGACGGACTGACAATCGAGCAGATGGACGGCACAACGGCACGCTTTTCTAAAGGTGCGTGGGAGGAGGCGTTTTCGCACGAAGCCGAACGCCTCCGAGCAATCCACCGTGGCGAGGACCCGGGCGCGGCGCATCCCGTGACCATCGCCCGTAGAAACGCCCGGCACCCAGAGCCGTTCATCTTCGACGCCGACCGCCAACCCAGGAAGGGTTAGGACACCGTAAGCTAGACCAATACGCATAATGCACGCACGAGGCTGCCGGCTTGCGAGACCTCCGGTAAGGGTAAGGCACTCCCGTGGACGCGGACTCTACAGGCAATCGCCAACGTCTAACCGTGCGTGAAGCGGCAGAGGTCCTGCGGATATCTCAGCATGCTATCCGCCAGCGTATCCGGCGTAACACACTCGCATCGGAGAAAACCGCCGCTGGCCGGGTATATGTTCTACTTGACCGGGACGTTGAGGTATCCGGCGAGCCATCCGAGGATCCATCCGGAGAGGCGTCCGGCGTTGATCCCGTACAGATGCTACGCGAGCATAACCAGATGCTACGCGAGCAGCTCGCGGAGGCACACGCGGCGAACCGCGAGAACAGGCGCATCATCGCCGGGTTGATACAGCGCGCACCCTCGCTAGAACCGCCGCGAGACGAGGCACACGGGCCCGAGACGGACGCCGAGACCGGAGAGGCTACGGAGACCGGCGTACAGCGCCGCAGCTGGTGGAGGCGGTGGTTTGGTATCGAGTCGTAGAGCGTCCTCTGCAACCAAAAACCGCGAGCGCTCGCGGTTTTGCCATGCCTTGTAAGTTAGTAAGCGCGGCGCCAGAGCTTCCCTCGAAACCATAGGTCGGATCACGGTGATCCGACCTATACCACCGCCGATATTGGTAAGCGCGGCGCCAGAGCTTCCCTCGAAACTGGGAAGCAGGCGGATCACGGTGACCCGCCTGCTCTCACGACCGCCGATATTGGGAGCCGCCACATAGAGCTACCCTCGCAACACGCTTGTCACACGGCTTGATACCGCCCTCCGTGAGCAAGCCGGGCGAGTATGCACCCGCTTGCCTCAACTACCTGCAACCGGCCACAATCGAGTAGCCGCTAATGTTCATTCTCGGAAACTCGCCATGTTGTAGCACTGTGTCCGCGCACACCAAAAGGGCCGGGACCCATGATAGGCCCGGCCAGGTGTTACCTCAGCCGGAGACGACGGCGGCAAGGTACCCGAGTAAGCCACCCGCGAGAGAAGAGGCGGTCAGGAAGACCGCCGCTCCGGTCGGGCTATGCCTCCTCACGAGAGGCTCGTGAGAGACGCGACGTTGCCGCGTGAGGCCCTCGCCGCCGTCCGTTCGGCCTGTACCGTCCTGGCACGCGTGCGGGCTTTAGCGCGTGCCACGGTCGCCGCCACGAGATGCTTGCATGTGTCGTGGTGGCGCCGAAAGTCCGGGCAATTGCAGCTCTCAGTACCGCCGAATGGCGCCAGGTCGACGCGGTAGCTACCGCCGCTGCAGCCGGGTACCTCGTACCGGCCCTTGCCGATGCTCTCTATCTCGTGGCCGCGCTCGCGGTGGAGCTTGAGGCCGCGTAGCTCGCGGGTTGGTGGTGGTGCTGGGTGCGTTATGCTGATGGTGTCCATTGGGCTTGCTCCCTTTGGGCCGTGGTCCGGGAGGTTGGCGCCTCGCCGGGCCGTTTCTTTTGACACCCGTAGTCTATCAGTTTCGTACTTGACACGCAACTACTTTGAGGGTATTATTCCCACAGGTTAAGAGAGGAGCACGAAATGTCCGAGCTAGTCACGCTTCGTACATCTAGAGGGTTGAGCCAAAGAGAACTCGCGGAACGAGCCAGCGTCTCTCCGGCAACTGTCTTTGAACTGGAGGCCGGTCGGCGACCACAACCGAGAGGTAGCACCCTGCGAAAACTAGCAGGCGCCCTCGAGGTCGACGTTAGCGAGTTAGTCGAGGCCTTCTACTACCCAAAAGACTCAAGCCTGCTAACTCCCGAGCGGGCGCTGAAGATGCCAAGGGAGCGATTGGCGAGGGAAATCAAGGACTCGACAACCGACCAGCTGCATAAGCTCCTCGGCGCCCTTGTGGGCGACGACCTCACCCGCTCCCGCGCCGATTTCAAGGCCGGAGTAGAGGGAATTTCACCAGACGCTTTTTCGGTTGCAATCGAGGTTCGCGCCGAACTAATCGAGCGCGGAGAGAAGCCGCCGGAGAATCGGCTACCGGCGTTTAAGCGCCGGTTAAAGGCGCTGCATCTTGCGTAGCACAAGCGTGAAAAAGGCCCGGCCTCACCACCACGAGAAAGCCGGACCCAAACAAATCTGGAGATGATTGTACTTGAATCCTGAACAAACCACCACCGAGGAGCGTCTACCGCGCCGGAGCGCAATCGAAGTTATCAAGGGAGCCGTCCGTATCGAGCAGGTCGCGTCGGAGTACGGCGAGTTTCGGTTCCAGGGTAGCGGGAGGCTTCTGGGCCGCTGCGTGTCGAAGGCCCACGAGGACCGGACGCCGAGCCTGACTATTTTCACCGAAACACAGACCTTTAAATGCTTTGGTTGTCAGCTCCAGGGTGACGTAATCGACCTCGAGGAATTGGCCGGACGGCACGCGGACACATGGACGGCGTTGGTCGCTCTGAGCGTACGCTGTGGCGTCGAGCTGCCAGGACGCCCGGAGAAGTGGCATAGTTGGCAGTCTGAGAAAGCCAAGCGCCGCCAGATGATTCGCGATGCTTTGGCGGACAGCTACCAACGGCGATGGTTCCGAATCTACGGGACGTTCCTGGCTGACATAGCGGACGAAGGCGAGTATGAGCGTGAGGCGGCTTTGTTCTTCGAGAGGTTGCGAATCGTCGCCCTCGGCGCGGCTACCCATCGGATGCAGCGATGAGCCAGAAGAAGCTAGACGCCGAGACGATGAACTTTCACCGCCGCCAGAACACCACGGAGACCGACACACCTCCTCGTACCGCTCCCAACTCCACTAACTCCACTAACTCCACTAACTCCACTAACTCCACTAACTCCACTAACTCAGTCGGGCCGATAACCGCCGCCGAACTCATGAACCTGCAGTTCGAGCCTACGCGGTGGGTTGTGCCGGGTGTGTTGCCGGAAGGGTTGACGCTCCTCGTAGGTAAACCGAAGAAGGGTAAGAGTTGGATGGCACTCGGGATGTGCGAGGCCGTCGCGGTCGGCGGCGTGGCCTTCGGGACGAGAAGCGTGGACCAGGGCGACACGCTTTACCTGGCCCTCGAAGACAACACGAAGCGGCTACAGAAGCGGTTGAGGAAGGTACTCGACGGGCGCCCGGCTCCCGATAGGATGCACCTGCATACCGTGTGGCCGCGCCTGGACGAGGGCGGCGCCGAGAAGCTGGACGCGTGGCTTACGGAGCACCCGGAGGCGCGACTTGTGGTGATAGACACGCTGGCGAAGATTCGCAAGCCCGCCGGCGGTGCGAATATCTACGCCGAAGACTACGCCGCTCTTGAACTTCTCCTACCTCTGGCCGCGAAGCACGGTGTGGCTATCGTGGTCGTTCATCATCTCCGAAAGATGGCGGCAGCCGACCCGATGGACGAGATTAGCTCCTCGACCGGACTAACGGCCGGCGTGGACGGGTTCTTGATACTCCGGCGCACACCCGGGAGCAAGGGACCGACGCTCTACGTTGACGGCCGTGACATCGAGGAGCCAACCGAGTACGCGCTCCACTGGAACATCAGCACGGCTACTTGGACCATCGAGGGCGACGCCGAAGAGGTCCACATCTCCAAGGAGCGGGCGGACATCCTCCTCACTTTGAACCGAAGCCCGGAGCCCATGACGCCTAAGCAAGTATCTGACGCTATGGACGCTAAGTATGGAAGCGTTAAGAAGCTTATGTGGACCATGCTAGGAGACGGTCAGCTTGTCAAGGACGAAGAAGGGCGCTACTCTCCCACCCACCCTACGTTCCACGGTAACCCTGGTAACCCTGGTAACCGTGGTAACCCTGGTAACCCTGGTAACCCACCCGGTGAAAGCCCACAAGAGAGCTTCCCGCCGGTTACCGGGTTACCGGACGACCTGGAAGCCGGTAACCCTACTTATCCCGATAGGTATGGTGAATACAATGGTCGGGTTACCAGGGTTACCGGAGTTACCAGGGAGTGTCTCCACGGGACGCCGACGGGCTACCCGTGCGATGAATGCGAGGCAGAGGACCTCTTCGGAGGCGACGAATGAGCCGGTCCCGAATCAAGTGCGCCGCCTGCAAGAGGCGCATACCCGCCCACGAGCCCGACCTCATCCTGCAGGACCTCGACGGCGGCCGCCCGCGCTTCTTCCACACGAGGTGCGGAGACGCGGCCTACGCGGCGGCGGCCGAGAAGCCGGGCGCCTACCTCATCGCCGTCCGCCATGTCGAGGAGATGGCTAACTGATGCCGCGCACGCAGACACTCCCGCTGGACGAAAAAAGGTGCCGGGTGTGCAGGCTACCGCCCTCGGAAGCCGGCCTCATCAACGGCGGGTTAGCTAGCGGCTGGAGCCCTCGAAGGCTAGCGGCGAGGTTCGGCACCGTCAGCCGTAAGGACGTGGTCTTCCACGCGAAGTTTTGTGACAGCGAAGAAGAGAAGGAGGAGTAGAGCAGTGGTTTTGAATACGACACGCGGCGGCCCGGCGGAGGTACCGAGAGGGACCCGCTCGCACATCAACACGACTGACATCCTGGAGCCGCCCAAGATGCAGTACGTGGACGAGCCGCCGGAGGTTGTCCAGGTACTCGCCGCACCGGGCTGGGCTGCTACGTTTGAAGACGGGCACCACGAGGAGCTTATCTTCTGGTGCGTGCTAGACGACGAAACCGTCCACGGCGTCGTTTTAGGTGAGGATGGTCTCGTCGACCTCGCCCAGGGCAACGCAGAGAAGCATCCCGGATTCACCGGGTACAAGCAAAACAACCATCAACGATAAGGAGCGGTAAAAATGCACACAGTAGACGATGTGAGGCGCGAGTACGGAGAACAGCAAGCGCGGATACTCAACGCGGTATTCGCCCTATCCCTCGGAGCCCTCGAGGTCGATATTGAAATGTCCGGTGGTGTGAAGGAAACGCTAGCGCCCGGTGACTACAACAAGCTGCGTGCCGCCGAGCAAGCGGTTTGGGCCGCTGGTGAGCGCCTGCGGCTGAAGACGCTTTACGAAGAGCTGGACGTCACGAAGCGGGCCGCCGTAGAGGTTTTGGTAGAAGAGGCGGAGAAAGCTCTTTCTCCAAAAGAGGCCAGCGCGCAGGACATCCTTGCTGCGGCTAGCGCCGATGCCGAGCAGCTCCGGAATGCGCTCTCCGCTGCTCTCAGGCTAGGAGAGGCCGGAGAGGATAGCGCCTTGCTCTTCTTCCAAACGGCACGCCAAAAGGACTTCGATGATGTGGTGGCGTGGGCGACTGACCTCCGGCCTGATTGGGCTGAAGCCTACGTCGTCATCCTCGAAGG
>MWWG01000154.1_pt1 | contig 11482 bp, 17 predicted proteins | sample 1047331 | NCBI WGS metagenome assembly MWWG01 (sample SAMN06349968, study PRJNA376086) | soil metagenome | isolation source: MG6-4 sample Antarctic (ecotone) soil | place: Antarctica | collected 2015-01-13 | reverse complement strand
TTTTAATTCTAAAAGTTTTCTCCAACTGCATAAATAAAAAAGCACACCAGAATAACAGCACAAACAAAAGCTATGATTAAATTCCTGCGCTTTAGTTTCAATGTGATGATAATTTCGTTTGGTATTTTGTTCCATTCAACATGAAGAATAGCTAACATATTTAGGGCAAATCCAACAACGGGCGCTCCAATTAAAATGAGCGGTATTAAAATATGTAATACAGGATTTTTATCTTTATCACTCATCCATTCTAATAACGAACTGAATGTTGTAAGATTAATATGTAACAGATATTTTAAAAAGATACCAATTAAAAACAAACATGGGATAACGATAAGAAAGACGCCTATTTTCGCCGATCTCTTTGCATTTAGTAAAGTAAGTTTTAAGTGTGCTCTGTGGCTTTCGCTTACAATTTCCGGTTTTTGCATCGCTTCCAGTTTTTTTATTAAATCTTCTTTTTGCATATTATTCATTTAATATAATTCAGAAAGATATTTTTCGTTGCGCTTTATAGTAATAGTTTCAATTTCTCAATACCTCTTGAAATAAGAGATTTCACTGTTCCTTCATTTTTACCAAGAATTTCTGCTATTTCTTTAATACTCTTTTCTTCAAAATATCTTAATGCAATTACTTCCTGGTACTTAAGGCTAAGTAAAGACAGTTTCTGTTGAATTAGTGTAAAATCCCTGCTTTGCTGCAATTGCTTTTCTACAATTAGCTTTTCAGTTTCTAAGCTTTGGGGATCAGCAATTTCAATGGTTCTTTTATCAATTAAATCATCAAATGAGGATGCCTTGTATTTCTTTTTTCTGTCTGCCATATTCATTTCATTAGTAGCTATTCTAAAAAGCCACGATGAGAAAGGAATATTTTTCCATTCAAATCTCCCAATATTTATAAAAGCTTTAATGAATGTTTCTGAAGTAATATCTTTTGACAATTCTAAATCAAGTGTTCTTCTAAAAATGTACCCAAATATTTTGGGGTAATACAAATCGTATAGCTTAGAAAAGCTTTCGTTACTTTTTTGTGCATCTGTTACCAGTTGTTGTTCCGCTAAAAGGTTCATTGAAAATATATAATTCAATTCTGCGCAAAATGTTGCATTAAAGTTTTAATAGCTAATTATTTTTTACTTATAATATTTTATCTGCAACGTTTTTTTAAGCATTGCATTATAACATAGGAACTTTTTATTCCATTTTTAAAATACTCTTAATACAATTTCGAAAAAATTTATACTAAATCTTCTTTATGATAATCAAGCTCGTTAAAACGATTGTTTTTTTTCTTTTTATCACTGAAGGTACATTTGCTCAATCATCATTAGAAAGTAAAGTAGATAATTATGTAATGCAGCAAATGGGGAAATCTTTTACACCAGGTGTTGCAGTAGGAATAGTTAGAGACGGAAAAGTTTTACTAGCTAAGGGATATGGTTTAGCAAATGTAGAGCTCGCCGTATTTACCGATGCGAATTCAGTATTTCAATTGCTTTCAATTACCAAACAGTTTACTGCAGCAGCAATAATGATGTTGGTTCAGTCTGGTAAACTCACACTTGATGAACCTGTACACAAATATCTTCCTGACGTACCTGCTTCCTGGAATTCTATTACAATTCGCAACCTGTTAACCCATACTTCGGGTATCGTTGATCTTACCGATGTGCATCCTTTTTTTGAACAAATAAGAGAGGATGCCACACCCTGGCAACTATTAACTCCCGTTTATAAACTTGATTTGGTTTTTAAGCCGGGATCGCAATGGAGGTACTCAAATTCAAATTATTTCATTCTTGGTATGGTGATAGAAAAAATCAGTGGTAAAAGCTATATAGATTTTCTTCAGGAAAATATTTTTATACCGCTTGGAATGAAGTCAACAAAAGTAAATGATCTAACAGATGTTATTCCATACAGAGTAAGTGGTTATCATTGGTTAGGAGAAAATGCAGAACAGGAGCCCTCTATGATATCAGGATATCATGGCATTAAAAATGTGTTGCAGAATGCCATTTATATAAGCCCAACCAGGGAATGGGCTGCAGGCGGAATTGTATCATCTATTAATGATTTGATTAAATGGGATTCTGCATTGAATAATCATATTTTACTTAATAAGGCTTCCGATGAACAAATGACTAACCCAGCTAAATTGATAAGTGGTACAGAAGTTAATTATGGGTTTGGAAATGAATTATTTACTATGCGGAATCATAGAGTGGCTGGGCATCAGGGCGGCGGTATGGCGTTCAATACTACCTACCTTAGATTTATAAACGATAACGTTTCTGTAATTGTTTTCTGTAATCAGACTACCGGTCCAAGTAAGCAGATTGCATCTCATATAGCATCGTTTATTATACCGGGGCTTGAATATGATAGCTTAACTCAAACAGTCCCAGGCTCTGAATCTAAAGACATCACTGAAATATTTAAAACAATTATAAGTATGGCAAGAAACGGTGAAGTAGACAAAAAATTATTTGCAGATGAAGCGCAAGAAACAGCGAATTTTATACAAAGAGCCGGTGCAGATTTTTTCAAACAACAGGGAGACCTACAATCAATTCAATTTTTGGAAGATAAGCAGGAGGGAGCTAAGCATATCTATATTTACAGAACAAGGTTTAAAAATTCAATTGTGCTTTGGAATATTGAATTTAATAAACAAAAAAAAGTGCTTGCCATAATTCCGAAACCGGAATAATATTCTATTCAACTAATTTTAGCCAGAAACTTTTTAAGTAGAAGATTAAATTCATCAGGCTGTTCCATCGATGGTATGTGCCCTGATTGAGAAATTATTGCCATCTCTTAACCTGGTATTCTGGTATGCATATAATTTGCAGATTCTATGGGAGTAAATGCATCCTGGTCACCTACATAATTAATGTTGGGCAAAATATATCTTGCAAAATAATTGTATGATCTCTTCTTTCAGCCCTTCCTCTTTGTGCTGCTGCCGATCCTTCCGGACTCGTTGTTAATATCATTTCTTCTAAATGGGTTACAACTTCTGGTTTAGTATTAAAAGTATGCGGGCACATGAATTTATTTATTCGCTCTGAAATAAATTTTGCCATTCCGTAATCCTCAATTCTTTGTGCTAAAGTCATTCTGTTAATGTAGCCTTCTTCACTTTCAGACCTTGCGTCAGTATCTGCCAAAACCAAAGCTTTAAACAGTAAGGGTTTCAATCTAAATATTTCTAAAGCTATCTGACCCCCCATTGATAGACCAACAAAAAAAGCTTTATCAATTTCCAAAGTTTCTAATAAATGAATAATATCCAAAGCAAGTTCATCAAGCAAAACTACTCCTGCTTTAACCTCGCTTTCACCATAACCTCTCAGATCAGGTATGATCAACCTATAATTTTTACTAAATAATTTTGATTGGTAATTCCACATTGATCGGTTAAATGGTTGTCCATGGATAAAGACGATCACGTCGCCGGTTCCTAAGTCATCATAAACCATTTCATGTCCTCTTATTCTTATTTTATTTTTCATACCTCATACTATAAATCAACCATACTTATGTTCAGATATTTCTTTTGGGTATTTATCTTCTATAAGATTTAATTTAATATTATGCTCTAAATATGCTTTTAGCCCGGCAAGTACGGTAGTAAAGCCTCCTGTTGAATCTTTGATTACTTCCAATAGTTCATCGCCGATTTGACTGAAACCGTAATGCTTGATTGAAACATAAGTAGAATTATCACTTAAAGTTTTAAAATTAAAATCAACTGAAGTGGCTGGTTCTCCCCAATCAATTATAATTTTTTTATTTGGCAAAAGTTCTTTGACAACTACTTTTGTTGACACGTTATATATTTCCCACTCCCAGGTCATTGTTTTACCAACTTCTAATCTTCCACTCCCTTTTGTGAACCAAAAGTTTTTCGTTATTGAAGGGTCAATGAATGCTTCAAAAACTTGTTCCGCTGATTTTCTGATCAACATTTGTGTTTCTGCGCATTTTAAGTTGTTGTTTGTCATTTTCTGGCTTTTAATTTTTTATTTTAAATATTTTAGTTAACGTCTCTCTATAAACTAAGATGCTTTTTAAAAATTATAATGTTAAATTACTTACTTGTTATTATCGCTCCCATGTTTGCTAATTGCAAAAGTGCAGAACGTCGAACTTCATCAGCAGTTAGTCTGCCAAGCAACTCATGATCCATGTCACAAGCACCTGTTCCATCCGAGTCAATAGAAACTCCTAATTCACGCATAATAGCTTCCCGGGCAGTAGTAGATACGCAAGCATGTGTATAAAATCCTACAATCATTATTGTATCCGAACCAATTTTTTTAAGCCAATTGCCAACTTCAGTTCCCGTAAAAGCGCCATAAACATTCTTTTGAAATTCTACTTCCAATGATCTGCCGGGATTAACCCCAAAGCCCGAATTGAATTCCGCTCCCCAGGTTCCTGGGAGAAATGCTTTTGATTCATTAAGTTTATTAAAATGACGAACCCATGCAATAGGTCTATTTTCACTCCGCGCCTGCTCAACTCTTTTTGAAATTACCTGAACTGCACTTTGAAAGTTTGGTACTGGCCTTTTTCCTTTTTCTGAAAATTCGTTTTGTACATCTATAACAATTAAAGTTTCCATATTGATTTATTTTTTTAAAAAATTTGTAGTAATAGAAAAATTTTTACGATCCAATACTGCTGATTTATATTTCAAGAAATTTATTGATGGCAAGATGTGCTATCAAAATATTTATAGATAATGCGATTTCATATTGGTCATTAATTACATGCTTATTCAGAATAAGTTACGATTGCTTTATTGACTTTGTTTTCGTTGTTAAAACTCATTAGCTCTATAGATTTCTTATTTGACGAAGTATTAAATAGATAGAGACCTATGCTGTTTACACCGATAAGTAAATCTAAAAGTTCGAATTTTAAATTGGGACTTTTTTCCAGTCCAATTGTCCAAAATTTTCTGACTTCACTTTTCCCCACTACTATTCCATGACTCTGCGGATATAATTTGATTGCCATTGGTGTTTCAATAGTAAAGTCTTCAGAATAATGTGATAGTATTTTCTCAATGTCATGCGAATTCCAGGCATCGACCCAATCTCTGGCAAATGCAGTAGCAAATTCTTTTGTCATTGTTATTGAATTTTATTTGAAAAATCAGTCTATTATATCATAAGCGCAAATTCTTCCGTTAAGCCAAATATCTTTCTTTTATTATTTTCATGTGATGGAGTTCATGTCCGGCAATATGATATAGTAATGCCCTCGCAGAAACAGATTTGCCATTTATAATTCCTGACCTTATAAAGGCTTCATCATCCAATCCTTCAATCATCGCAATTGTAGAGCGGCGAACTGCTTCAAGTTCCTTCAATAAATTAGTCAAATCTTTACTACAGGGGACTATATTATGGGATCATCAATTTATATCCTTTACTAAAATTGGCAAGCAATTCGAATTGATTTTTAAAGACCGACCTAAAGTCACAGCCGATATTGTAATTGGTGCAGATGGAGCCCGGTCAAAAGTAAGACCCTATATTACCAATATCTCTCCACAATATTCTGGGACAACTTTAATTCAAGGAGAAGTACTACAACCTGAGATTAGTTGCCCCGAAATTTATAACATGGTAAATCAGGGATCAGTAGTGGTGTTAGGCGATGAAAAGGCACTTATTATTCAACAAAAAGGCGATGGAAATTTGATATTTTATAGCACAGCACGTCAACCTGAAAATTGGATAAACACTTCAGGCATCAATTTTAATTCGAACCAAGAAGTAATACATTTCCTGGAAGTTTTTTATAAAGGTTGGAGCAGTCAGTTTAATCAATTGTTTTCTGCAGCTTTTGAGTTCTTACCCAGACCGATGTATAGTACGCCAGTAGATCAAACCTGGCAAACAAAAGAAAATATCACAATTATTGGGGATGCTGCACACGTAATGCCTCCATTTGCCGGAGTAGGGGTAAACATGGCAATGCTTGACGCTCTTGAACTTGCTAACTGTTTTACAAATGAAAATCATATTGATTTAACAACTGCTTTTAGGGTTTTTGAAAAAAGAATGCTTTGCCGCACAGCGGAGATGCAGCTTATGACTAAGGACTCAGAAGATATTTTTCACTCACCAACAGCAATTAAAGATTTAGCAATTCGCGTAAATAGTAAGTCATAATTAACAAGAGTTATCTATTAATATAGTACTAGTTGTTTTAAAATAAAGTCAGGCAAAAAGATTTTTTCTCGGGTGACAAAAACAGCAATACCTGAGACGTTAGCGAAAATTTAGAGGGACAATATTAGGCGGACAATAACAACGACAATTATTTTCTTGTTTTTCGTAAAAAACATTTTGAAACAGAATTAAGCTAGTAGTTTGAAAATTTCCACTTAACTGTAAAAGATAAAAAATAGGGAATATGATCCCATTACAAACATACTTTGAAAACATCAAAACAAAGACACGCAAAACGCCTGAAGATTTCAAAAAAATAGCAACCGCCAAAGGTTTTTTTGAAAAAGGAATTTTGAAACCAACTGTAAAAGCTGGTGAAATTATTACGTGGCTCAAAAAAGATTTTGATTTAGGACATGGTCATGCTATGGCTATTTATCACACTTTTAAAGAAAAAACCAAATAAAAAATAAAGAACCGCTAAAATAAACTTCGTTATGGGGTAGGTGACCAGAACTCTTAATTAGTTGTTCAATTTGGCTTCTGATGTGTATTGGCTGCCATTCAATGATTGCCCCGCAATGCAACCCGGAAACTGGTAGCGTCATTGTAAAAATGAACCTCTACGAAATTTAACAGACAAAAATGGCAATAGAACAATATCAAAAAATATATTTATATAAAAGAATTGTTCACGCAAAACTTTTTATTAATAACCACTTTGGTGAAGACATTGACCTTAATAATATCGCTGATGAAGCTTATTTTTCCAAATTTCATTTTATCAGGACATTTAAAAATGTTTACGGCAAAGCACCACATTACTATTTAACAGAGGTTAGAATTAATGCTGCAAAAGAATTGTTGACAAAAAACATTTCCATAACTGAAGTTTGTTTTCAGGTAGGCTTTGGTAGTACAACTTCATTTGCAGGACTTTTTAAAAAGTCAGTTGGCCTATCACCTTCGGCATTTCAACAACAGCAACAAAAACGAAAAACAGCTATTGCATCGAGTCCCCCTGCATTTTATTCCAAATTGTTTTGCAGAAACGCATGGATGGACGAAAAATAGCAATTTTTAAGAGGCAGGAATGTAACTCATTACCCATCTTTGAGACATAACCAATAATTATAATAAATGATTACAAAAGTGACACATTGGGGCATCTATGTTCTCGACCAGGACAGTGCATATGATTTTTATGTAAATAAACTAGGCTTTAAAGTTCACACAGATGCCCCAATGGGTGAAGGTGCCCGCTGACTTACTGTTTGTCCGCCTGAACAACCTGAACTTGAAATTACGCTCTTTCTTGTAGCAGAGGGCGACATGTTCACAAAGAAAACGGTCGAAACGATGACTGAATTGATTAAAAAAGGGACTTTTGGGGCAGCCGTATTTACATGCAACGACTTGCTTGCCACGTATGAAGAACTGAAATCTAAAGGAGTGGTTTTTAAAAAATCGCCGACTAAAGAATTTTATGGTTTTGAAGCATTGTTTCTTGACGATTCAGGTAACTGGTTTTCTCTTTCACAACTTAATTAACATCGAAATGAACACCATATTTGAAAAATCAACAAGAGAAAAATTGATTAGCAGAATCAATGCCCTTAATGAAATAGCACAGCTCAATGGGGCAAGATGAATATTTATCAGATGCTGAGACATTGTACACTTTGGGACGAAATGATACTTCGTAATAAAAAGTATAAACGGGTATTCATTGGTCTTTTCTTAGGAAAATTTTTCTTGAAAAAAGAAATGCGAGACGATAGCCCTATGAGACAAAATAACCCTACCATTCCTGAACTCAAGATAAAGGAAACGAATGGAGATATCGAGTCGGAAAAGAGAAAATGGATTTCTTTGATTAATGAATATTCAGTGTATTCTTTTCCTGACTACAGCTTTGTGCATCCTTTTTTTGGAAAGATGACAAAAGAGCAAATTGGGTATCACGCTTACAAACATACCGACCATCATCTGAGGCAGTTTAATTGTTAGAAAACCGACAACGAAGAATTAACTGTATAGAATTTTGTCAACTTATTACGCATGGAAGGTCAGGTGATTATAACATGTATTCATTAATCTGCCAATGTTTTGTATGACACGTTCTATTATAAAACGCTTACGCAATGCAATGGTTTAAATTAACTTACTGTCATCATACAATACATCATAAGCTATTATGAAACTAAAATTTACGGCTTTAACAATGATTTTTTTTGCAACACTTCAGATTGCTTGCAAAAAACAAAATGCTATTGTAGATAAAGCCTTGTATGGCAAATGGAAACTAACTGAAATGTACGATGAATATGGCGCCGCGGGAAGTTATTTGTGGAATGATGTTTCAAATGAAAACGCCCACTATCTGGAATTTACGGCAAACAGTCATTATAAAAAAACTGAAAGCTCAGGGGGCGCATTGCGGCAATGTTCTGGAACTTATAAATTTTTGACTCATACTAAAATTGAAGTGGATTCCAACTGTGAACCTAAAATTGAGAGAATGACAATAAGTGAATTGACGAATGAGACACTAATAATTGATCATTTGGGAACTGAAGGTGTGATTCGTTATAAATACAAAGTGGACAGGTAATAGCATATAAACAATTTAGAATTTGTGATGGGAAATTAATAACATAAATAGAAATTGTCACCTCTTTACAACGTCAGGCGAAATAGTTGATTTAATGTATTATAGACGACTGGACACAAACTAATGCAACAGCAAACATCGCTTATTGCAATAGTTTTGATTTTTTAATTTAATTGAGTACAGTTATTTTTTAAAAAATAAAACGATGATTGCAAGAATATGGCATGGATATACAACTCCGGCAAACGCAGAAATTTATGAAAAGTTACTAAAGCAAGAAATATTTATTGGCATTGAAAATAAAAATGTAAAAGGATATAGAGGTATTCAGCTTTTGAGACGTGAACTTGTGAATGAAGTTGAATTCACAACAATTATGTGGTTTGACAAAATTGAATCTGTAAGAAAATTTGCGGGTGAAAATTATGAAACTGCTTATGTTCCCGAAAAGGCTCGTGAAGTTTTATCGCGATTTGATGATAAATCAATCCATTGTGAACTGAGACATGAATTACAGTATGATTTGTAATTCAATATTAGTTGTTGTGCTTGTTGCTTTAAATAACATATTCAAATTCCCTTTTAGAGACGGCAGACTTTTTAATTGTGTAACGATAGCTCTTTTGTGAAAATTTATCAGCTATCAGGACCACATTAATATCATGTTCCGAATGAATTTTATGTCCATCCAACATAGTTATAAATAGCTTGTTTGTTTGGAAACAGACGTTCTATAAATTTCTAACTATTGATTGCTGTTCTTCAAACCAATCCATAAAACTTTGGAGTTAATGCATATTAAATTTTTATCTATTTCTTTTGGAAATCAAAAAATAACCTAAAGGAAAAGCAATCGCTGCAAGTAATAAGTTTACCAAAATGTCCTTAGTGAAAATTTGAATCGGATTATGCATCAACGCACCAATTGATCTTACTAAAAGCGCCGGCTGTGCATAGGGTATAAGAAAACTATATTGCCATCTGAGAGCTATTAATGAAACTATAATTAAAACAAAACCTATGCCCATTGGTTTCATAAAATCGGACCAAATTAAGCTCATAAAAAATTGAAAGGAAAGAATTCCAATAGAAGCCAAAAACAATTTAAAATATAGACCGAACAGGAAATTTCCGACAGTTATATTCTGAAAACCCAATTCTGGTTTAAGCTTTCCTAATATATTGCCACCCAACAGGCTAAAAACCGCAAAGTGCAGAAGGCAAATTAAAATGAGCAAAAGTGCAAACAGGGCCTTGCTATAATACGTCATCCATTTCGGGTTCGGCAGAGAAAAAAGGCTTTTCCACATATCTCCTCTGTGTTCAATATTGTTTACAGAAAAAGCTACAAAAAGTATATAGACAGGTAAAATCAAAATCCCCATTGGAGTTAAAATCATCTCTAAAAAATAGATCCACAAACTGTGATTATTGGATGGAGTAGCATATGCTAAAAGATCTTTACTTTTAATAAAAAAAATTAAAAAAACTAAAGTGCAAATAAGAAAAGGCAACAAAAAAGTACTCCAAAATGCAAGTGTTTTTCGAGATTTATAAAACTCTGATTTCAGAGAGTAATAAAATAATTTCATAGTCAGTTTTTTGTTGCTTCAAGAAAATAATCCTCCAGATTAGTTTTTGCTATTTCGGTTGTATATAATTTTAAATTGTTACTAATCAAAAGCGAATTAACCTTGGACATTTCCTCCGGAGATACAAAGGGGAGTTCTATCATACCATTGTTAACATCAGCTTTGTATCCTCTACCACACAAAATTTCTTTGGCAGATGAAGGATCATTTGTATTAATTCTTATTTTTCTGGAATAAGTATCCTCTAATGAATTTATAGTTCCCTGGAATAAAAGCTTCCCTTTATTTAAAATACCTACTTGAGTGGCGGTTTTTTCAATTTCTGATAATAAGTGACTTGAAACAAAAACACTTTTTTTATGATCTTCAACGAGGGATGTTAACAGTGCCCGAATTTGAATTACCCCTTTAGGGTCAAGTCCGTTTGTCGGCTCATCCAAAATAAAAAGATCAGGATCAGGTAATAGAGCAAGAGCGATACCAAGCTTTTGTTTCATACCCATTGAATAAGCTTTCACTTTTTTTGCCGCATCACTTTCAAGTCCGACGATCTGCAAAACTTCTTTGACCCTGGATTTCGAAATCCCAATTAGAAGTGCTCTGTTAATCAGATTTTCTAATCCGCTCAAATGCTGATATAATGCAGGCTGTTCCACCAATGACCCAATCTTTGATAGAATTAAATTGCGGTTTGAGCAAATTTCTTTGCCAAAAAGAAAAATATTTTTTTCTGCAGAATGAAGAAGGTTTAATAATAGTTTTATTGTAGTTGTTTTGCCAGATCCATTAGGTCCAAGAAAACCATAAATGCTTCCTGCAGGAACCTGGAGATTTAAGCCATCCAGTACCAATTGATCTTTGAACTTAAAAGATAGATTAGCAGTTTCTATTAGGTAATTATTAAGGGCCATTTGTTATTTTAAGTATAAATTATTAAACAATTCACTAAATTTTAATTCTAAAAGTTTTCTCCAACTGCATAAATAAAAAAGCACACCAGAATAACAGCACAAACAAAAGCTATGATTAAATTCCTGCGCTTTAGTTTCAATGTGATGATAATTTCGTTTGGTATTT
>MWWG01000153.1_pt1 | contig 11496 bp, 16 predicted proteins | sample 1047331 | NCBI WGS metagenome assembly MWWG01 (sample SAMN06349968, study PRJNA376086) | soil metagenome | isolation source: MG6-4 sample Antarctic (ecotone) soil | place: Antarctica | collected 2015-01-13 | reverse complement strand
GATGTAGGGAATATCGCTTGCCGCTCGTTTTGTTCCGTCCCACTGCGCGCGGACAGATGTAGGCGATGCGCCCGCCGCGATAAAGTCGTCGAACCCGAACGTCGCATCATTGACATCAATACTTGAAAGCCACTGGTTGCGGTTATCTTGCAGCGCTTCAAAGGCGGCGACCAGCTTTTCGGCGAGCAGTTTCAATGTGTCGTTGGCCTCGGTGCGCAGAGTGAGATACGCAGTTAACAACTCTTCGCCACGACGCATTATTGAAAGCCGGTTTTCAAACGCTTCTATCCGCGCGGCTTCAAGTTCGGCGGCTTCAAGTTCCGTGCGCTTCTGCTCAATCCGCGTATTCAACGCGATGATTGCGGACTGCAGCGCGTTGACCGCTGAATGCGTCTCTGTAACCGTGTGAATCGCATCGTCGTTGCCATCGATAAATAAGTCCCGTGCCGCCGCGCCCGCTACGTCCCGCGCATCATGAGCGGCCCGCAACTCGATGCGACGCGCTTCCAAGTCTGCTAGTTCACTTTTGAGTGATTCAATCATCGGTTTATCCTTCCGGGTTGTTGACCCATCCGTACTTGGCATCCATGAGTTTCCCGCCGACGCTTGCTGCTCGACGTGCCTCTTCGATGGCTGCCCGCTCAGACTCGACGCGCCGCTGCTCATCTGCAAGTCGGTTTTCTTCTGCCAACTCTCGCTTGGACTCGGCGTCTATCTCTTCCATTGACTTCTGTAGTTTTTGCCCGCGTTCGATTTGATCTTGCGAAACGGTTCGAACGATATAAGGCGCGCGTATTTTTTCGCTCATTTTTTACCCCCGCGTTTTGGTGTGACGGGCTTGGAACGCTTCGTCGTGAAAACTTTTTTTATTCGCTTGAAGTACGGGTCCCTCGCGAAAGCCTTTTTCGCCTCGGTGATTTTGTTAGCGGTTGTCATTGTGATTTTTCCTTCTTTCAGTGTGATTAGTTCATGCTACTAACTGCCTCGCGTGGCTTGCGCAGTAGAGCCGCCCGTCCGCCCGGAATCCGCACCTCGGACACACCCGCGTCATGCAATCCTTCAGGCCCTCATGCCAGTCGCACAAGACAAGTGGCGTGCGCTCATCACAGTCACGGCAACGTAATGCGCCGCGTCCCTGGAACGCATCCCACAGCCTGACGGCGCCTGGGTTAGCCGGTCGGTGTCTCATGCAACTGCCCTTTCCAGTGTGACCACATCATCATCATCGGGACCGCACAGCCCGCCCGTGCTCTGCAAGTAATCCCAAAACTCGACGCAACCTAAATCCTCGAAAGCTAGGCGGTCTGCTTCCTGTTCGGTCATGCCGGCGTCCATGTAATGCCCGGCGCGCTCGGTTAATTCACATTCGTACTGCGCCTGCGACTCGTCAGAGATGACCGTCATCTTCGGTGCGGCAGATGTGCGCCGACGAACAAGTACGGGCCGCCGCCGACCGCTCTCAAACTCTTCAGTCATTACTGCGTGACGAACGAGTGCCCGCCATGCATCGACCTTATGGTTAGGCGGTGGTTGTGGCATCGCGCGCACCCCCTCTCAGCCCACCGAAAGCCCTTTCCCACATCGCATTCGCTTCTTCGTCACTTATTCCCGGCGGGTAATAAAATTCTTCGTCTACCGCGCCGTCATCGACGGTTTCGGGTTCGTCCGGGGCTTCGCGCGTCGTCCCGCCAGCAGTTGGAAACTCAGATGGTGAAAAATCTCGATTCCTGTAAGTCGTTGATTCTGTTGAGTCGTCCCAGGTGGACATTTTGTCCACCTGGGACGTGTCCACCTGCCTTTCCACCTCATTTTCGGTGTCCATGCGGGGTGGTTCTGCGGAAGGTTCAGGGGAAGGGTGGTCGGCGTCCTTGTCCATGCTTCTTACATTAGTATTTAGGTGGACAAGCGCTGACTCGAAACCGAACGCTTCATCAAGCGCCTTCATCTTCTCGGCAAGTTCCTGTCGCAGTTGCCACACTTCTTCAAAGTCAGGGTTCCTAACCATCGTGCGCAAACTGGTCGCTCGTTCCACCAGTTTCGCTGCTTGCTGAAGGTTGCGACGTAACACTTCAGCGTCGCTTACCTTCCGGCGTTTCTTCACCTTGCGCGGCGGGAAGGATGGCGCTGATTCGGCGACGGTGAGTGCTGCCTCTTGTATCGCTTTATTGCGGTCGCGGTTCCACTCAGGCGAGAGACGCGCGTCGAGAACGGCCTCGACTGCTAGTTGTGTGATGTGGCAGCGGTAGCTGTGCGCGTGGCTTTCGTGGGTTTCGGGATGACGCCAGTTATCTTTGATTTCGATGATCGCGCCGTGATCCGACCACGCTCTGAAGTCGTTGCGTTTTCTCTGAACAGTTTTAACAGAGCAGCCTATCCGCTCGGCTACAACTTCGTCGGTGATTTCGGTAGGTTCATCAGTGCCGCCGGTTAAGCCGATGATGCCGTCAACGAGGTCTCGCAAGTCCGGCGGCATGTTTAGGTAGGTTAAGCAAAGCCTCGCGCTGTCCGTCGCGTCGGCGAAGTCTTGCGCGAGTGTGGCGGCTTCTGTTACTGCCGCATCTTCGCCGCCAGCCATCACACCGCGCACGACCCTGAAATGTTGGCGGCGCTCGTCCGCATCTTGCTGGCGGTCGTGTTCTCTCTCTTCCAAGTCGATAAATGGTGTACTCATTACGCCGCAACCCCCTTTGTTCGGGATGAGTCGAGCGTAACCAAGTAGTCATCTATTCCCTTATGCTGCGGCGGCCACGTTCGGACTTTGACGCGGAAACCTGATCCTGAAAGTTGGCGCATCAACTTTTCGAGCGCGGCCTTGACCTGTAGGTTTATTCGATAGTCACTATCGAACGCGATGATGCAAGTTTTGAGCTTTGGAAACTTAGTCTTGAGGTTAGTGGCGAAGTCTTCGCCGAAAGTCGCAACGCCAGCGGCGGCGATGACGGGCACGTTGAGGTAGTAGGCGGCGATGTCGGCTTTGAGTGAGCCTTCGGTGAGAATCGTCTCTGAGGCGTCGCGCAATAAATGGGGCTTGGCGAAGTGAACGGGCGCGCCGCTACTGGTGCCGTGCGGCTTCCCTGCCGACGAAAACCAAAGGTATCGCGGCGACCCGGCATCGCGGCGAACCTGACAAGCGACGACGCGCGCATGTTCGTCACGAATGGGTATGACAACACCTGGGCCGACGTTGCTCATCCGCCACTCGCCGCCTTGACGATAGAAGCCCGGAATACCTTTAAGTCCAAATTGCGAAAGTTCGCGGGCGATGCGGTTGCCGCCGTCCTTGTTCGGCGTCGAAGCATAGCCGTTGCTCGCAATCGCCGACTCTGATAACCCGCGTGCCAGTAGTGCCGCTCGGTGCGGTTTGCTCAAGGCAAGATGTCCGCGTAGCAGGGTCGAGTAAACCCCGTCGATGTGGTCGATGGTCGCGCGTTCGATTGGCTTCTCGCCATGCGTGACGGTAAACGTCGGCGGCGCATCGTATGACAGAATGTGAATCCATCCGCCATCGCGGCCCTGTTTGTCGCCGGGAACGCGTCTGCAATATGCGATGCGTCCATCGGCGCTGATATTGCAATTATCACTTTTGCCGCAGACGGCGCAGGGGCGTTTTCTTGAGACGCGCACAAACGGCGCACGCGAAAATCTAGTGAATTGGCTTGTATCGCTGGAAGGTTGTTGTGATATGCTCATCTGGTTGGAACCTCAAAACCTGTCGCTGTCTAAAACAACAGGTCAAAAGAAAGCCGCCGAGCTAATCACTCGTGCGGCTTTCGTACTTTATGCAGCGGCGGCGCGGGCAGTCGTCGCGTTACTTTCTAGAAATTTTTGCGCGGCGGCGCGGTCGATGATGTAGCGTGCGCCGATGCGGTGCGCCGGAAGTAGTTTTCTATGAATTAGATTCAGCACATGCGCCGGCGAAACGCGCCACGCCAAAGCTAGTTCGGTAGCGGTTGTGTAGTTTTGTGAAGCTGAAACGTCGATGCTCATAAGCTTTCCCTCAAGTTAAGAGTTGCTTATGGCTGGCGGTGAGTTCTAGAATGGAAGAAGCCGCCAGCATAAGCGGTTTTGGGGTAGAGGGTTGCTTCAGTGGACTTGGCAGGACAAAGAAGCGGCCCTCTATTTCTTTTACCAACTACTCAAGTCAAATATCTACAACGTCAAAATAGACCTGATCAAGGTTACTTACAACAATCGCGAGTGAAGCATTAGGGCCTCTAATTGTTCACTCGCGAGCGAATGTCGAGAAATCCGTCAAGGGTTAGACCGTGCCCTTCTAAAACGTTGTATACGGATTTGGCACTGCACTTGAGTTCGCCGGCGATGTCGTTGACAGTCACCAGTTGACCACTCAGCCTGAGTTCGTTAGCTGCCGCTGCGATGCGCGGCAAGGTGAACATTGCGGCTGGGCCGCGCTTAGGCGGTGGCACAAGGGCCGTGTTCCGCCGGTTCATCTTTTTACGCGCGACCGCCCGCCTTTCATTGTTAGCTTTCCCGTCAATGACCTTATCCCGCAGTGGCGTAACCGTGATTAACGCTTCGAATGTTTCCTGCATGTCGACGGATGCGGCATCGGCTGCGTTTTCCAATCCGATTGCTAAGCCTAACGGCAAGCGGCTGAGGTTGTGGGCCAGCATAAAAAGAGCAACAAGGCGCTTCTCTGTTTGTAGAAGTCGCCGCGTCGGCGGCTCTAACGGGTACAGGCATGCCACGACGCCCATCCGTTCGCACGACACGTTGAAACATACCGCCGCGCCGTCCTCTGTTTGTACCCTCTCTAACGCAGAAAGTGTTTCATCATATATGCGAAAAACATCGTCGATCAGTGCCGTTACTTCTTCCTGTGCAATCGCCGTCTGAGGTGCGTCATCTTCCATTGTTCGGCCCCCTGTAGCCCTGCCCTGAGTTAGATTTCGGCTCGCCGGTCACATCAGGGTTAGTGACTTGTCCGCAACGCTGGCCGGCGTGCGTGAGGCGAGCCGAAGTCGTTATAACTTCTTCACGTAAGCATCCAACTCTTCCCGCTTCACCCGCCAGCCCTTGCCGATGATCCGCGCCTTGAGTTTCTTCGCTTCGATGGCTTGGCGAAGATGCCCGCGCGACAAACCCGAAAGTTGAGAAGCTTCAATGAGTGAGAGCGTCAATTTGTCTTTCACCTCGACGTGTGGCGTGTCGTTCCTGACGTCCTGCGTGGCCCGTAGCGCGTCCGCAATCGCCTGTCCGAGTGCTTGTATGCTCTGCTCGCTTCCGACGCGTTGTAGGGCCTGCGACGGCTCTTGCCTCACCACCTCGGACACGTTCGCCGCCGGTGTGACAGTAGTTATCAGGGCGTCACGTTCCGCCTTGAAGCGCGCCACCTCTTCAGCACTAAACGTCGCTTCCTCGCCGGTCAGGTTGCGCCGCATCGCAAACCCGATCCGGTGCGCCGCCATGTGCCGCTGTAGCGTGCGTACTGTGATGCCTAAAGCCGCCGCTGCCTGTTCCTTATTCATGCTGTGTCAGAGCGTGTCAGACGCGAAAACATCAATAAATCCTCGTGTCAGTCCTTTGTCAGAGGGTGTCAGGCGATGACAGGTTTAAGCGCGTTAATGTCAGGGCGTGTCAGGGCAGACTGCTCACTTCTTCCCGCCTTTCTTGGCAGCTTTCTTGTTAGGCGCTTTTAGTCCTTCTAACGCCACATCTACCCATCCCCGCTGAAATGCGTAGTCGAGGGCCGTGACGCCGTTTCTATCCTTCGACTTAAAATTTGCACCCGCTTGAAGAAGCTTCATAATCGCGCCCCATTTTAGATTTAAGCCTTTTTGGTCAGGCTTATTTAGGTAACGAGCCCTTCTGTAGAGCGCGCCATGCAGCAAATCATTTAACTCATCTTGAGATAGTTCAGAGTATTTGTTCACTTCTTCCCTCTCTTCTTACCGCTTGAGTGTTCGGGCTTGGCTTTGGGCGGTCGCCCACCTTTGAGACGTTCAAAGTGTTTGAGGTCTGATTCATTGATAACCAAATCACGTCCGAACTTCTCGGCTGGCAAGCGCCCGTCTAAGACCAGACGCCGCACGCGCGCCGCCGAGACGCCTAATCTCTCAGCCGCTTCGTTCGTTGTAATTCCCTTACTCATGCCCGCGACTATATCCCGAAAGAATGTATTACGCAAGAGTAATTTAGTTGTTGACTTATCTGTTACGCAAGAGTAACATGTTTCTTGTCAGTCAGACATCAAACACGAAAGGCAACAACCAATGTTCATCCTGAGAAACAAAGCGCAGATTGCAAAGGCCATTACGAACGCCAAAGCCTTACATCCGAAAGTTAAGATGGTTGAGTTCGGCGAGTACCTTGTGACAGGTAGCACCGGCAACACCTATACCGTCCTGTGCTACCGCGCCGGCGGCGAGAAGATTGTGGATTGCAACTGTCCGTCGAGAGTGCCATGCAAACACAGCGCAGCGGCCATCGCTCTACACGTTCATGTGGCAGCACGGCGCGGCCACTAATGAGAAGGGCTTCCCAGTGCGACAACACCGGGAAGCCCTCAACATCAACCCTTCAAAGAAGTATAAGCCCGCGCATGTGGGCGTGCTTCGGGATACAATGCCGACATATTCGCCCGGTACAATGCCGACATATTCGCCCGGCTGTTTCTAGCAACCGGGCTTCTCTTCCCCGACGTGACAACCAACCAATGAGAGAGGATAACAACGATGAGTTGCATATTATTTACAAAAGCGTCTTATGCCGCCCTAGCCCCGAAGATCACCACCAGTGCGATGCACCGTGACTTGCTGCAACACTATTACCCGACGCCGGAAGCGTTCACTACTGCCTTGTGGAAGTTGAACGTGCAAGCATTCAATGACCGCTACGAAGGCCGGTACGCGGAAGATGTTGAAACGGCGCGCGAAACGAATGAAGTTGACGACGAGTTTCAGAAATTCATCAAAGCGGATCGGTACGGATGTGAACCGCTCGCTTTAGTTGCGCTTCACCGACTACTGGGGCGCATTAGTTATCAAGTGAGCGATGCCAACAACTACAGAGAGTTGCCTATCTACTGGCATCTCGAATGGTGTCAACATTGGGTAGCAGATAAAATGGCGGCGCTCATTACTCAACGCTTCGCCGCTACTGAGAACTACAGTAAACCGAGCAGCAACGCCGTGCCGCCGGGCAAACTGTTCTAGGTTGCGCGGCGTGCAAGCGGGCTATTAAGCCCCGCGCATGTGGGCGTGCTACTGAAAACTAACTCACCGGATGCCCGCCACGCTGGCACACGTTCGCTGTGCGCTCGTTTCCGCCCTCAGTGCATACCTCACATACCCTTTTCAGCATAGGGCAATCTTTGCGAAGTCGGCGTCGTTGCCACGAATCAAGGTGTTCACAACACCTTGATTATCCCTGCTCTTTCTATCACCGCCGTGTTTACGGATTGCTGTGGCTTCTCTCGCCCGCTTTCATGCGTTCAAGAATATCTTTATGGTCACGAGCGATGAGGGCGGTGAGGTAGTCGGCGTTTGTGCTGCCACGTATCAGGGTGTTGTAAACACCCTGATAATCCTTGCTCTTTCTATCACCGCCGTGTTTACGGATTGCTGTGGCTTCTCTCGCCCGCCTTCATGCGTTCAAGAATGTCAGGACGGTCGCGGGCGATGCGGGCAGTGAGGTAGTCGGCATTATTGCCGTGAGTCAAGCTTACATTGTAAGCTTGATAATCCCTGCTCTTCCTATCACCGCCCTGCTCAGGGATTGGTGTTGCTTCTCTCGCCCGCCTTCATGCGTTCGAGAATATCTTTATGGTCACGAGCGATGCGGGCAGTAAGGTAGTCGGCATCACGCTTGCCGTTAAAGGTAGTGTCACTACCTTTAACTCTCTCTGCCTGCTCTGTCTTAGTCGGTCGCCTATGCTCAGGGATTGGTGTTGCTTCTCTCGCCGAATCACTAATACTCTTCTCAGCCTCACGCGCCATTATTGCCAGTTGCTTGCTATTACAACCGAGTCCGTGCGGTTGCAGGGTGAGCGCGAATGAACGAAAGTTGTTGAAGGGCTTCCCAGTGCGACAACACCGGGAAGCCCGCCACGGTTGTACACGTTCGCTGTGCGCTCGTTTCCGCCCTCAGTGCATACCTCACATACCCTTTTCAGCATAGGGCAATCTTTGCGAAGTTTGCGTAGCGCGTACTGACGGGTATTACCATAAGGACAGGAAGCAAGACTGATATTATCAGTCTTGCCAACACACGAGAGGAAAGGGGGTGATTCCCCCCATTTCCACTTTGATATTGATTTGCGCAAGTGCTGAGTTGATCTGTTGCTTCCCTTGTCGGTGGCAAGTGAGTGAATCACCCACTTGCCACCTGTATACTGATTGCCATGGTCGCCGCCGTGCTTGCCCTGCTCAGCTTGACCGGACGATCTTTGCGAAGTTTGCGTAGAGCGTGTTGACGAGAAGTTCCGGTAGGACGAGTGGAACTGTTGACATTGTAAACAGTTCCACCTTGGTGTTGTTGATATTATCAACAACACCACTGGTAGGACGAAGAGCAAGACTGATAATATCAAGCTTGCTCGCCTTAGATGTGTGGTCGCCCGGTCGGTCGCTTCCGTCTCACAACGGCAACCGCGACCAGTGTCGCCGCGAGCGCGAGCAGTGCGACGACATACACCGACGGTGGGTCCGCGTCGCGCCAATACGATGCGAGAATAACTGTAAAAGCGACGAAGTACACGCCGAGATTTATTGTCATTTTCATTCATCTACTCTTTCAACCGCGCACGGTATCGGTATATCGCACACGGTAGGGATTATCGCCAAACATGCTTGATAGCGGTCGCGTGCTTGCAGCGATAGGAATTGTTGGACGGCTAAAGCGAGCGAAGCACACACTATCAAATTTAATCCCGTCGTGAGCGCGAGACATCCCGCAAGCACTGTTGTTGCTTGCGCTGCCGCCCCGGCTATGTCGGCATTATAAGCACTTCGGCAAGCGGATGTGTATGCTCTAGCGCAAGCTGCGCTAGGGTCATCTGAGGGCATGGTTAATTCAAAACCCCTGAGTCCATCGAATATCGGACTACTTGGGGGATTGTTAGTATCTCGTTGTTCTGCTTCATTGACGCGACGCCAAACTTCGGCGCGCAACCCATCTTCTGTGCTCGTCTGCAAAAATAATTCTAGCTCGGCTTGAATCTGTGCCTGTATTTCGTCCTGAGATTGTTGCGCGCGAGTGGATAGCGGCAAAGCCGATACCATCAACAACACGGACAGCGTGAGCGAGAGTGTTTTAGTGTGGCGTCTCATCTTTGTTAGTTCCTTATTTTCTCTGTCAGAAGTTAAGACCATCTCTGAGCGGGTGTTGTGTGGGTCGGATGTACGGCAGAAAACGTTGTAGTTGACAAACGGACTGATTTGTTAAATTCTGGCCGCGCACATCCGAACAAAGAGACGGCATGCTATTCCTAATTCTGTCCGACTGTCAAGCATAATTATCCCATGAAGAAAAAAGCCATCAACACTGATGAGGATTTGATTACCGTCAACGAAGCGGCACAGTTACGCAAAGTTCACCCGGAAGTAATACGCAGCTACATCAAACGCGGGCGTTTAGCGTCGGTGAAACGGTACGAGAAGCGATTGGTATATCGTGCTGAGGTGGTCAATTTGGTGAGACATAAGCCGGGGCCGAAGAAGAAACCGCCGGATGGCTAGGTTGCTTTGGGCAGCAAGCGTTTGACCCATTCGTTGCCGCTTCGATCACGGCAGCGATGAGTTTCTTGTCGCCACTTTCTCTTACCTTTCGCGCACGTTGAACGGAAGGCCGAGAGACATTCATCATCTCTGCTGCTTCGGGTTGGGTAACAGATGCATCAATTGATGCATCTGAACGCTGCCCGTGCTTCAAGGTTGTCAACTTATCGGCAACCATCGCGCGTTGGCTTTCATTCAATTGCCGTCTGTGAAGATTCAAGGAAACGACAAACGAAACAAGCGAGCCTTTACCATTCCACTTACGGTACGTCGGATTGATGCCAAGCTTTTCGCACGCCTTGAAACATAACAAAGAATTAGCGGACGCGGATTATTCAGAATCGCTGCATACTCATGTTTTTGGAAGCACACGCCACAACATGTTGTGCATCTGTCGGTGAGGGTCGGCGTGTTTGGAAGGTGATTCGAGATTATGCAATGGTCGCAAGATGTAGGGGCCTGACAAAGCGCTCGGGAAGTTTCATCGGCTCACTTCCACTCGCCGGTTAGATAGCTATACGCATATGAGAGTGGTTGCACCGGGATGATATCCGGCTCGCCGCGATGAACGCCCGTCCACAAAGCGAGCGCGACCGCTAACACTAAATCGTCGTGCGTGCCTTCACGCCATGCACCGTAGCTATCGTGCGCCGTTTCGATATTGATCTTGACGTGGAAGTTCTGCATCTCACGGATAAGCGTCGACGCTTCCGGTAACTCGCTGGCAATCTTCAATCGTTCGCTTTGCAAGGCTACCTGCGTCACTGACACCAAGTCGCGCTTCGGCACTCTGATAACGCCGTTGTCGTAGCTGATCGAATCACCGCCCGTGATTTGAATCGGCATCAATCGCGCTTTAAGCTGCGCTCGTTTGAATAAATCAACTACAGGTGCGCCAACGCCCGTCGCATCAACGGCCAGCACTGGGTTGCCGAACCCGTTCATCTGTGATGAGTCAATCATCAGAGCCACGTCCGACACGATTGACGGGTAGGACGTTCTGAGCGGCCAGCGCTGCAAGTGGCGGCAGTGGAACACCGGCGCATCCGTGCCCGCTTGCCGTGGCTGCCGTTCAAGTATGGCGAGCGCTGTAAAGTCTGCGGCCTGGCCTAAATCTAATCCGACGAAATAACGCCGTTCTCGCGTGGCCCGCTCTATCGATCTATTCATTTCACATCACCAAATAACGGTTTGACAGCGGTATCAAGCGCCAACTGAATATCTTCATAGGCGAACACTTGATCGTCGGTTTCAACAAATTCACAATTATATTCCTGACGAAAAACCCATTCACCGATTGACTTGCGTTCCGTAGCCAACCACTCACGCGAGATGCGCGGGCAGTCGTATGCGGTGACTTTGACGCGATTCCAACTCGGGCCGCCATCTGTCCATTCATGATGAAAGAATCCGCGCTTCCCGAACGGTGTGGATAGCAAAATAATGTCGCCACCACTGACGGCCAGCATCGGACGGACGGCTTGATACAGCGCGTCGCTTACTCTTGATGCTTCGTCAACTATGAGCAGAGAGACACCGCTAAATCCACGTATGGTTTCTTCTTTACCTGGTAAGGCGACGATGCGCGAGCCGTTGTCAAATTCCATCTCGAGCGCCGACTCGGAAATCAACGGGCTAGGGTAAGGTAGCGCGGCGAGGGCATCTTTTACTTTTCGGAATAACTCTTTCGATTGCCTGTATGACGGCGCGAGAAGTAAGACGAGCGATGCCGGCGTGTAGAGCGCACGGTGTAGAGCGC
>MWWG01000152.1_pt1 | contig 11544 bp, 17 predicted proteins | sample 1047331 | NCBI WGS metagenome assembly MWWG01 (sample SAMN06349968, study PRJNA376086) | soil metagenome | isolation source: MG6-4 sample Antarctic (ecotone) soil | place: Antarctica | collected 2015-01-13 | reverse complement strand
TTGGCTTTCTGATTTGATTCATCCAAGCCTTTTGAAATGCCTTTGCTGAAACCGGAGCCGATTTTGAGATCATTAATTCCATCGGACATTTTCCGCTTGAAACCCTCCAACGCCTGATCAACTCCGCCTATCTCCAGATCCGCTTGTAACGTATCGTTCGCCATTTTCTTTATTTTCTCCTGGTTTGATCTAAATAATTTGATCTAAATAAAAAGAGGAGCTGCTCCATGCTTTATTTAAGCCGGAAAAGCTCCTCGCGTCTTGCTTGCCCAAGCCTTTATCTTGAGCGTTGTGTTTTCGAGAATCCTCTCTATTTTACCTCACATTATGCTGCAAACAAATAGCTGGCAGTTTTATTAAAAGAATGATCGCGGAAAATCAAAAGTGACGTGAGAGTGGCGTGAGAAACGGCAGCCGTCCAAAGTCAATTAAAAGAGATTTACGGCATTGAAATGGACTGCCAGCATAAGTAAATTGGTGATAAAAACTGATATTTTGAGTGAATTTTTCAACAGTTTTCAGCCGGTAAAAAAGTGATCTTTATAGAAATAAAAGACTTATCGAATTTGAAGAGAGCAGCAGAGCGGTTTTTGCCTGATTTCGAGATGGATTTGACAGTAAATCCGGTGGAAAGAGTTGCTGCTCTTGATCAAAAGCCTGGGAACGGCAGCAGCAAAACCGGATGGATTGCGCGGCACTTGCTCTCTTTAATTTTCTTTAATTTTCTTTGATGATTTATCAAATGGACAATGACGATTAACTCTTTGCTACTAAATAAGTTATATTCCTTAATCCAGTCTAAACAGCGTTTGATCAATTAAAGATCAAACAGTGCTGTAAATAATTGCTTAACAAACAGTTACGCCCAAAACCGAACTCAATTTTTTGCCATTTTACTTAGACTAAATTAGACCGCACGGAAATCGGCGATATAAAAGCAGCAGAGAGCGGAGTTACTCCCTTGCCTTGATTCTGATAGAAATGAGAAGAAAAGCACAAAATTGAATAGATATTTGAGTTCTCAAGAGATTGAGAGGTTACACATCTTCCATATATGTGTAACCAAATGTTTTTACAACCGGAAAGAAAAGTGTATTTCATACTACGGTAAAATATTCCACTACTACTACGGTAAAATATGGTAGTAGTCTCTGGTAAAATATTCCACTACTACTACGGTAAAATATTCCCTACTACTACGGTAAAATATTCCACTCTAACCATATGCATTTAACCAAAAGATCTTAAACCAGAAAAATTAACCAAAAAAGAAAAATAAAATAAAAAGAAAATTTTCAAAAATTGCTATCTGATAAAATTTCTTATTCGTATATATCTGGATTGGCTCCGTGTTTTCTTGACCAATACTCAGCACCCTTTGCTTGAGTCGCTCCGTCATGATTGTTGACAGCTTGTCCGAGATCCGCTTTCAAAATGACTGGATTGGCTCCGTATTTTCTTGCAGCTCCCACACTGTTTTTTTGATCGGATCCGTTTGAATTTTCACCGGTGCGAGTTTGAGAAACCTGTTGATCAGCCTGAGAGAAGTAAATCAAGTAGTTATTAACTTCACCTTTCTTTTTTAATCGCTTTATCCAGCCAGAGCTTTCAAGATTATCCAATGCGCTTCTTACTGACTTGTCACACATGGCAGCACGCAGCTCAATTTTCGGCATAGACGGAAAACAACGTCCTGTTTTCCGATTCCTGAATGATAGAAGAGTTGCATAAACTTTGAATGATTTTGAATCAATCCGAGGATCCTTCAATAATTGCTCCGGTATCATCAAAAAAGGCTCTACTATTTCGTTGCTTTGTTTGGTTTTTTCGTTTATTTTACTCATAAGTCAAATTTCGGTTGACTGAAAATCCGGATCGTCGCTTTAGTGTCAAATACTGTCTGAGCGGCGATCTTTATTTTTGTCTCGATATTTCAATGATTGATAAAAGGTTTAATGGCACCGCATTTCACCGGAAACGGGCTTTCCTGCCGTTTTTAGGTCAAATGCGGTCTTCTACCGTTCCGAGTCGTTTGACGGCTCCTCAGCCAGATATTTTTTAACCACATCGGCTAAAATCAATTTTCTCCCTCGACGTTTTATAAATGGCAGCTTGCCGTCCTGCATTTCCAAAATGACGCTATTCCTGCTGAGTGATGTCAATCGAGCAACTTGATTGATCGAGTAAGCCAGTTGATCAAAGAGCGGCGGCTCTCGATCTATTCTTTTTTTCTTTTCCGGTGTTTCCAGGTTTTCCATAAAAGTCTCCTTTCAAAAAGTTAATAAAAGTAATTATATCTATTTCAATTTTATTGATGTGTGCTGAATGTTGATGAAAAACGAAGCTGATAAATAAAGGCTGAAACGTGAATTCAAGGTAAATATGAGTCTAAAAAAGACTACTGCTGAATGTCGGTTTTTGATTGAAAATACGTTGATCCGGTAAGGATCATTATCGGCTCCGCATCCGAATGTGTATGATTTTTTGATCCTTTTTAGCCGTTCATACCGCATATTGTATTTTCTCCGGCTTCGACCGCGGCTCTTCGGCTGAAATAAAGCGCAAGATATTGTGTCTCGCTTTCAAATCAATATATTGTGCCAATGCAGACAAGCCAGGATCACTGATCCTGGCTCTCCATCCTGCATAAAAACTTTCTGAGAGATCCGGCAATCTTCGCCTTTGCCTCTACTCTTTCCGCTGGAGTCAGAGTTTTGAGACTGATCTCCAGCAGCCGCTCCCAGGTGTAGCTTTTCACGTTTTCCAATTCGTATCTGCCGTCAATCTCCAACTGCCAGATGTAAAGATCTGCAGCCGGATCGCACAGCTCAAAAAACAGATGAGCCGCTAAATTATCTTCACTTTTCATATATTGATGATTGAAAGGCTCCGAGATGTCGGAGCCTTTTGGTTTATTTCACAGCTGCGAACAGCGTTTTAAGATATTCCGGTGATGTTGTAAAATTCTGCATTTGCTGAGTCGCCGTATCATTCTGTATCTCAGCATCATTCAAGCCGCGCATAATTCCGTTGTAAATCTCAGTCGGTAAATTGGGATTATTAAGAATCCGAGAAAGAGCTGCTGCCAAACCATCAGTGTCCAGTTTTGCAATAACAACCTTTTTATTTTTGTTTTTCATGTGCGGTCTCCTTGTCTTTGATTTTTAAAATCCCTCCGCGAATTTTGTATCGCTCCTCTTCGGAAGTGAAAACCCAGGGCTGCAGCAGATTCAGCCTGATCATATCCAAACCGGCTTTTACTATTTTTCGGCGATCTGCCCGTGTCAGTTTGCCGTTTACAATAATTCCCTTGAGCGGCGAACCGTCCAGATTAAGCTCAAAGACAAAACCCGCGATTTTTTTTGAAAGCGGTGCGCTGCACACCGACACGCCGCCCGTGACATATTCGGTTTTCAGCATTAATTCAAAGTTGATTCCTGGTTTTGGTTGTTTCATCGCCCACCTCCGAGTTTTTTGAGTTCAAAGCCAGCCACAGCTCGTTTGAGAGCAATGCGGTCCTGTTTGAGTGACTCTACGATTCCCGTCATCGGGCAAACGTAAGGCTCCGGCTCCGGCAGGCAATCAAAGCAGAGCTGCCAGATGTAAATCAGCGATTCCAGAAAACTCTGGAGTTTTGTTTTGTTTCGTTGTATATTTTTCATTGTTGAATTCTCCTGAATTAAGTTTTGGGTTGAATTAGAGAGGCTCTCCTATAACTTGGCGGTTTAGGAAAGCCTTTCGTTGTTAATCGTTGCAGTCTGGGCAAAATTCGGATCCGTTTCCGAACAGCCAGCCGCGCCGCCGCAGATCGTCTTTCGTGCCGGCGGCTCGATTCGGGCAGCAATCACAGAAAGCGTTGATCGTCGGCTCCGAAACAGTGACTTTGAACGGCACATTAACAGCGATCACGATCTGAGTCGTGGCTGCTGTCGTCGTTTGAAATTGCATTGATATTCTCCTTTGGTTTGATTATTTAGCAAGGTTGCTATTTAATAAATTAGCAAGGTTGCCAATAAGAAGTCAAGAACTATTTAGCAAGGTTGCTATTTATTATTGTTTTTGTTATAAATAAGCAGGTTTGCTATTTTTAGTGAATGAAGGATGAAAAGGTAAAGATGTTAACAGTTAAAGAAGTCTCAGAAAAAACAGGAATTGCCGTTTCTACGATCAGTTTGTATTGTCGGGATGGTAAATTTCCTCATGCAAAAAGAAACGAAAGTCCTATTGGGGTTTTCTGGCAAATACCTGAAACGGATCTGGCTCTGATCACACCTCAGAAGCGCGGCAGACCGTCCAAACCAAAGGGAAAATGAATCAAAATAAAACGCAAAATTAACGAGAATTTATCATCATAAAATTATGCCGGAGCAAACCACTGACGAAATGAAGAGCGACGAAACGCTAAAACAGAATCCTGAGCCGGATCCGATTCTTCAAGCCATCGCCGATCTATCGCGCAAGTTCGATAGTTTTGAGAAAGGCGTGAATGCTCAGTTTGAAGCGATCCGTGAGGGCATTGCCTACAACAGCGCAAAATTCGACCGGATAGAGGCGAAGATCTTTGATGCCCGTTCGGACATTTCAAACCTCCGCGCCGATATTAAGGAGATGTCGGAACGAATGCGGCAACGATCCGGAGAAATCGTTTAGCCTCAGGATTGAATATCAAAGAGAAAGAGCAGCTCCCCCGGGGGAGCTGCTCTTTCTCTTTGATATTCAATCCGATCAAAGCTGATCAGATTTACCTTTATTTGAAAAATTCACTTTGAAGTGAACGGATTTCAGTTTTTTGCAAAGAGTAATTATCGCCACTTTTGCAAAACCAATGATTCCGAGAAGAATCACGATGATGGCAACTATTTGAATAATTTCAGAATGCAATTGACACCTCCGCTTTCTTTCCAGCAAGTGGAAACAAGCCTTCCACCTCGGCAATTAGATCAGCTTCCGTCTCCACTTTTCTCAACCGTTTTGGAACAATCCTCTGCATATTTAGCACAGCATCGAATAATGGTGATAAATCGAATTCATTGGATGTTCCGATCCGCGGGATCCGGTTTAAGTAACCTTTAGATTCTAGCGTAGCCGCATGCCGCTGAGTTGCTTTGGAGCTAACGCCCATTCTTTCAGCCAGTAGTTTATAACTGGGAAAAGGGTTTGCCTCATCCCATTTAAAGCTCATCAATTGAATCACAAAAAGTGCCTCGCCTGATGTCATCGGTGGTTTTAGCAGCGAATACAACCTTAAAAAATGAGTTGGCACACCTACGAAACCATCATCAAAAAGCTCGTCATGTTTCCAACGAGTCATTACCGTTTTTATACTATTTGTTTTCCTTGTGGAATGTCTTGATCTTGACATTGATCCACCTCCATCAAAATTAAAATAGGTGGTTGCCGAGTCCACCATTTAACTTTTTTAGAGATGATTGCCGGTTGTTGCGGCTATTGAATGTGACCAAACACCAATAACATACGAAACCGCATCATCTCTAAATTTTCGACATCTTTCATTAGAAACAATAGAAAACCGTTTTGCAAGCAAAAACTTTGTTCCCATGATCGTTAATGAGTCTTTTACCAGTGAGTCTTCGTCCTACGGCGGTTCCTGTATATGTACATTACAATGTTTGTTATTTAGGAGGACACTTTTGACCGGACCGCTCCAGGCAAATCCGTCCAGCCTACCTCCCGAATTTGTCCAGCCAGCCCCCCACAAACTTCTTGCCCTCATAGATGATTTTAGCTATGATGTGTGTAGACCAAACACCAATGATACGAACCGTATCATCAGTATTTTAAGGCTCGATAGGAAACTATTGAGCCTTATTATTTTTCGAGAATCCCGTATGCTTTAGCCTCCAATTTCTATTCTTTGTATAAAAACGTGAATAATTGATATTAAATTTAACTCTTTTGTGTTATAACGCTAGAATTATGACTAAAAGTTTTACTCCATTTTCGACATCTCCGAACCCAAACAGCTTATATTTGACCGATTCGCTGCAAGCGGTTGTCAATAAATCACGATATGTGATTGATACCAGGCAAGGCTTGACTTGTATTATTGGTGACATCGGCTTTGGCAAGTCAACCATCCTGCGTTTTCTTTATGCCGAATACAGCGCGCTGGAGGACTGTAATGCCAAGCTGATCACCATGCCGAATTTTCCATCTCCTTTTTCAATGCTCAAAAACATCTGTGACGAGTTTGAGATCGAGTCCGCACGATCAATGATTGACCAGCAGAGAGCTTTTCAGCAGTTTTTGGTGTCCGAGTATGAAAAGGAAAACAACGTGGTTTTATTCATTGATGAGGCTCAGGATCTGAAAGCCAAACACTTTGAGCTGCTCAGAGCCATGCTCAACTTTGAAACCAACACTGAGAAGCTCGTGCAGATCGTTCTTGCCGGTGCCGTCGAGATGGAGAAGATTTTGAAACGCCAGGTTAATAAACCGCTCAAATCCCGGATCATTACTCAGTCAAATCTGCTGCCGCTGGAATTTGAGGAGGCAAAGGAAATGATCGAAAAACGGTGTGAATATACGCGGATCCAGAATCCTTTCTCTGATGATGTTTTAAGAGCCATTTGTGATCAGACAAGCGGCGTTCCCCGTTCAATCCTAAAAGTTTGCGGCTACCTCTACAAAATGAAAGAACTCGGAGCGATCAAAAACATTCCGGTGGATCTGGTAGATAGTGCCATGAGTGAGGTTTCATTATGAGCCAGGGCAAAGGATCGCCTTTTACTCAGATGTGGAAAGCATCGAGTCAAAAGCAGCAACAATCAAAAGGAGCAGAGGATCAAATACAAGAGCCGAAAATTGAGCACTCCACCAGTAGTAATTTGGTGGACTCATCGCACCACTCCACCACTCCACCAAAAACTTCGACTCACCACTCCACCACTCCACCGGAAAAACAATTACAACTCCACCAAAACAGCGCGGTGGAGTTGCGAAAAAAAGACCGTCATAGTAAAAATAAACAACGGGTTCAGCCTAGTATTGATAAGACTATTCTCAAACAAATACGGCGGTTTCTGGACAAAAACGGCATGGAGTTGGGCGAGTATTTTGAAATGCTGGCACTCCACCATTTAGATTTGGTGAACTCCACCAATTCCAAGAGTGATACTCCACAGATAGATAAGAAGATAATCTATCGCTCCAGTAGCAGCCTCATCAATCTATATGAAAAGTATCTTCCAAAAAATTCCTGGACTTGGAATGATGATAAGGAGGGCGCACGTTTTTCTGATGAACAAATTGAGACAATCGAAGTGGCAATGATACGAACTTTGATTCGTGCTAAAAAACCAATTCGGACGTTTAAATATTTTCTGTCAGAAATTGATTATGAATTGTCATTAGGTCAAAGCGCAAAAATTCGGACAATTCAATTAGCGTCTGCAAGAAAGCGATATGACGACTTTCTGAAAGGTGTTGAAATTGATTCTCATTGATCATGAAATTTTTCGCGTTTTTCGGTGAAGCCTATGAAAAGAAAACGATTGCCTTAATAAAACCGGTGATCAATCAAAGCGCAAAAAGCCGAAAGGCAAAAAATTAAATAAAACCAAAGGAGAAAATCTCTATGACACGCGAAGAAAAATATCAAAAATTAGTAGATACAGCCACATCGGGTTTTGAATCGCAAAGAGAGTCAATTGCCTCAAAAACACACTGGAGTGAAGAGGCGCGAGCCGAGGCTTTGAGCAACGCAGTGGAAAGCCACCGGACTCAAATGGCGCAGCTCAAGCAGGATTACGATGCCGAGAGAGGCGGCAGGATCCGGAAACTTGAATCGAAATTCTTTAATCCATCAAAGCCTACCGATTCCGAGTCCGAGAAAACGGCAAAGCAGATGAGCTATCGAGACGCGCTCTCCAGAGTAGAGACGGCACTCAAATCTTTGAATGATCCATCTGAGATGATCACGGAATTTGAGCGTCTCGCTGCTCAGGCAGCGGAAACCGGCGACTCCATTCTGCAGCAGGCAGTTGCCTATTCAGCGGTAAAATATGGTTATTTCGATCAGGCGAGAAGCTGTTTGAATGAATCGGATCAAGCCGCTTTTGATGAGTATGTGAATTTGTCGGAAGCTCTCAATAATCCACATAGCTCGACGCTCATTGCAGAGCAATTTATGTTTGCTCCCGCGGCATAAGGAATAAAATCTAAGACAGTGAAAAAGAGCTGCCGGTTAACCGGCAGCTCTTTCGCCGGGTAAGCTCCTGAATCTAAACTTAGAATTGACCGGCTATTTGTCGTTTATAAATTTATGATCAAAGCCGAAATTTTTAATTCCGAAGTCAGTTTGAATCACGGAGTTTTCCGGTCCGACAATGCCGAGCTGCTGGAGCTGCTGGAACTGCTCTCGGATGATTTCCACCGGCAAACCGGAACTGATTATTATCCTGATCGAGAACATGCCTTGATGAGCCACATTTGCAAACAAACAAAAGGCTCCATCACTTTTTATGAGGAGCCTTTTGATAATGGAGATCGAGTTTATTGAACAGTTGCGGAAAGCTCCTGGATCTCACCGGTCAGACCCGGAGCTTTCCGCTGCTCAGCCCAGAGATTAACAATGACAAGCGACGCTGCCGCCGATTCCCGCATTTCATCAATTCTATTTGTCCAATACTCGCACTCAGAATCACTCAAATCAGGAGAGCTGATGTTTTCGGCAATGCCGCTTGACAGCTTATGCATCAATTCGAGTTCGAGCCGTAATAGTAAAATAGATGTATCTGAGATCGTTTGATCCTGCATATTAATTTCTACTTAGCCGCTCAGTGTCAGCCTGACTCGCTCTGGAGACGAGCCGTCTCTGACTTGCACCCAAATCAGATGATTTGACTTCAATCTCGACAATCGGCACCGGTGCGTCAATCACCGAAACTTTTACTCCGTCTGTATTGAGTTTGTCGTAAATACTCGACAGCAGTTGCTGTGCTTTAATGTCGTATTTAATTTTTCTCTCAGCTTCCCGTTCATATGCGAGAGCCGCCGCTTCTCTGACTGATTTACTGAGGTCTTTCGGATCAATGCCTTTTGTCAGACCGATAAATTTACTGTCGGCAACGGCAAGCTGCTCTTCGGTAAATGTTTTGCGGTTGCTGACAATATCGAACTGCTCTTGCAGACGCTGATTTAAGCCTTTGTTTTCCTGAGACTGCGAGTTGTCGAAAAACTTTTTTATATCCTCTCTGGTTAAATCGCCAAAGCTCTTTTTCCGAACTGAAACGCCTCCGAAAGAGCCGTCCTTTTTAGAAACGGTATCGTAGGAATTAAATAAGTCGTTTCTGGCATCGCTTTGAGAAAAACCGGCTGTGTAAAGTTTCCCGTCCGCGCCGGTGAAAATGTTCGAGTTATAGCGCGTAAACGGCTTTTCCTGACTTTGCGAAAAACCGAAAGTTGATTTGCCGGCGCCGGTTAAGTTGTATCTGACGGCTTTAGTGAATTGATCCGCAATCTGTTTAACGCCTTTCTCAAAATAATCACTGAGAAATTGTTGCTGATCCAATATCGGCGGCAGTTTCGGGTTTCTCAGATTGGCGGCTCTTTCCCTTAGATCAAACACCTCCAGATCGTTGTTCAACTGCGTTTCAAATAAAGTGTTGCTATTAATCTCCCGCTGCATCTCGATTGCCGCTTGCTACATCTCAGGCGGCAGTTTTTTAAGGTTTTCCCGCAAATCCTCCAGAGCTTTGTCAGCTTCAAGAAAAACCGACACAAATGGATTGTTCGGACTGATTTTCCTGGAAAGATCAGCAAGCGTTGATTTGTAAGTTTTTCTAAGCTCCTCGGCTTTCTTCTGCTCTTTCTCAATTTCTTCATTGATCCTGGTTTGAGTCTCCAGTCTCAGTATCTCGGCTTCATAGATGAGCTTATTGAGTTTTTCGGTATTTTCCAGAGCCAGAGTTTTGCCTTTTTCGCCTTTCAACTCATCCGGTGAAAGTCCTTTGAGCTGCTCTTTATTAAACTCTTTCTGGAGCCGGATTTTTTCTTTGATTGCCAACTGCTCCAGCTCGGTTTGCTCTCTGATGACTTTTATCCTGTCTCCATCCTCTCCGGCATTATCGGCGGCAATCCTGGCTTTTCCGTACGCCACATATTGATCAACCGCATTCGAGTTAAAAGCTGCCATCGTCTTTTTAAATTCCAGTGCTGAATTGATCGCTGCCCGATAAACCTGATCAACTTTCAGTTGAGCCGCTTTTGCCTGTTCGGATCCCTTGCCGCCGATCTCAGCCAGATGATCATTCAGCTCCTTTTGCAGTTTGACGGCATCGCCAAGGGTGACCTTTGTTTTTTCCAAGCCTTTACTGCCCGAATTAAGCAGCCCGTCAACGGTCGAATCAAACGAAGCGACAAAGGTTTTCGAGGTGAGCTTGCCAGCCTCCTCACCGGCTTTGTCGAGCTGTGTTTTGACGTCTTTTTCCTCGATGGTAAATTGCCTGGTCAGCGCATCAATCCGCAATTTTTTCGATGATCCGATGCCGCTGTTGATATTGAGATTGACAGCCTCATCAAAACCTTTAGTGATCGCGTCATAAGGAAATAGAACCGTCGCTCCGATACTGGTGCCGAGATCGCTGACGACATCCAAAAACTGATTGACGCCTTTTTCCGATTCTTTTTCTGCTAACTGCTTCGGCGTGATTCCGTCTTTGAGCGCGGCTCTGACTTTCGGCACGTTGGTAGTAACACTTTCCAGCAGATCATTGATGGTTTTCAGAGCGTTTTGAAATTCAAGACTATTGGTTAATCCATCGCCGAAATTGGTGTAAAGATTCTTAATCTGAGCTGAGGCGGTTTCCGATTTGCCGGACATGCTCTCCAGCCGATCAGCGTTCGCGCCGGTGAAGGTTGCCGCCTTTTCCATGACGGCATTGGCAGCGGCTTGCACTTTCTGAAATTGATTGAGCTTGTCTCCGGTGACTCCGATCTGCTTGCCGTAGGCTTCATAGATCTTGGACGGATCAGGCAGTCCAAGCCGGTTTAATCCCTCATCCTGACCGCTGAGGATCGTGCCGATCAGATTCTGGAGATCCGCTCCGTTAATGCCTTTGGCGGCTCCGAGATCAAGAAAGGATTTTGCAAGAGGCTCGAAATTCTGAGGCTTGCCGGAGAATGTGGCGAGCTGCTGAATTTTAGAAACCAGTCCGGCTGATTCGGTTTTTGAAAGAGAAGCCGATTGCGCGAACTTCTCATTACTCTCAATCAGATCCGCTTGAGCTTTACCGGCTTCGGTTGCTGTGCTGGCAAGCAGCCGGTAAGCCTTTACATTCTCCAGCGAAGCGTTTTTCGAGTCATTTAAGAATTTGAGAGTGCCGCCGACAAGAGCACTGGCTCCGACTGCAAAGCCGAAAGTACCAACTACGTCTTTGAGCGATGAAGTTAATTGTTTGGCTTTCTGATTTGATTCATCCAAGCCTTTTGAAATGCCTTTGCTGAAACCGGAGCCGATTTTGAGATCATTAATTCCATCGGACATTTTCCGCTTGAAACCCTCCAACGCCTGATCAACTCCGC
>MWWG01000151.1_pt1 | contig 11592 bp, 19 predicted proteins | sample 1047331 | NCBI WGS metagenome assembly MWWG01 (sample SAMN06349968, study PRJNA376086) | soil metagenome | isolation source: MG6-4 sample Antarctic (ecotone) soil | place: Antarctica | collected 2015-01-13 | reverse complement strand
GAGTCTTCGGCGTCTGCCCTTCGTGCCTCAGCAACGATGGCTACTTGAATGTTGTCAACGCGCACTACTTCGTCTGTCACGCGCACAAGGTATTTTGGCGCGTCGGGCTGAACGTTTTCAGTGATTGGCGAGATGAGACGCGCGAACTGTGGGAAGCCAATGCGGAAAAGCTATCTGCTTATGCTGAGGTTGAGCCGTTTATTGTGCGCGCCGATGGGGCGTGAGCTTCTGGCTTCCTCTGTGGTGCGGCGTCCGACAGGACGCGGATTGGCGCGCGAGGGATGCTTTAACCCTGGGGTGAAAAGGTGGATTTGATGAGCACTGAAAAAAGAATCGAGCGGCTTGAAAGTGCGTTCGTGCAACTCACCGAGATGGTTCAAAGCACGGACGAGCGCGCGGACACACATCAAGGCTGGATCAATCAACTCGGCTCGCGCATGGAAGAACTCGCCGGCGCGCAAGTCAACACCGAACACAAGATCGCCGCGCTGACTGACGCCATGATTCGAGTCGAGGATGCACAGGCACGCACGGAAGACGCTCTTGTCCGACTCGCCGATGCACAGGCACGCACGGAGAAGAAGCTCGATGCTTTGATTGATGTCGTGAGGGAGATGCGCGGGGCGTCGAGTCAAGATTCTTGATTGCCGACAATCGCGACATGTTTGATGTCGGCATTGTCTTCATTTGAAATACTGCCGCAATAACGGCGTTTCTTTAATAGCGACACCAAACGTCACGCCTTGTCGCTATCTGTCGCGATTGTCGTTATGGGAAAGATTACAAAGGAAGTGGCTGCCGGCATACTCCAAAGCACGGAGCGCACCGTCGAGCGCATGGCGGGCAAGGGGCTGCTCTCCGTCTCTTACAAATCCGAGCCGGGGCGCACGCGCAAGGTTCCGCTCTACGATGAAGACGAGGTCAGACGCCGCGCGAACACTGAGACGATTTCACCGCTCGTCGAGCCGCCCGTGTCTCATGTAGAGACAATCGCGACAAATGCCGACACGTCCGGCGACAATCGCGACATGGCCGCTCTTGTGCGCCGCTCATTCGCGCCCGATGCGCTGGCGGGCTTGGTGGCGATGCTTGAAGCGGCGCGCGGACAAGTGCCGCCCGTCGCAACGGTGTCCGATCTCTCGCACAAGTTGACGCTCTCGCTCGTCGAGGCGTCGCAACTCTCCGGCCTCTCGCGCGGGCATCTGCGTGATGCCATCGGTGCTAAGAAGTTAAAGGCGGCGATCATCGGCAGGGGTTGGAGAATGAAGCGCGGCGACTTGGAGTCTTACGTCCGCAAGATGTAGGAGGTTGAGAAGGGAAGAGTAAAAAATCAAAAGAGCGACGAACACTCGATAGCTTCCCGGCTTCGTGATCGTCGCTCCAGATTGATAAGAACAAACCTGCCTTGCGGCGGGATGCCCTCTTTGTGTTTGGGATACTACTTGAAGATATGACAGCAAGGCAACTTGTTTTTACCGAAATACCGGATTACCGGGCGAGTGAAATTGTCCGCGCGGACAATTCGGAGATGAAGTTGTTGTCGACAACAACTTCAAATGTGTCCTCGAGGAGACATTTGGGAGAATTGTTTGCGAAAACAATTTTGGCCGCATCTTTGAAACCTTCGAAGATGAAATCCTCGGCGCCGAGGATTTCGGACGTACTATATTTTACATGGCCTTGTATGCCCAAGACCCACACGCGAACATTGAGATGTGGGGTAGTGAAATTGTCGGCGCCGACAATTTCACTCGCACAATGTGGAGATGAAATCCTTGTCGACAAGGAAACCACCTGTGAAGTTTATCGCATGTCACTTTGCGCGAAAGAGCCACGCGAGGGCGTCGAGATGTGGGGTTGTGGATTGCTTGTCGGCAAGCAATCCACGCGCGAGGTCGGCGTCTCGTTCGGGACGCTCGAAGACGACTGCCGGATTTATGAAGCGTTCGGCGATGAAATCCTCCGCGCGGAGGAAAACTACACCCGCACGGTTTACCGTGACGCGCTCTACGCGAAAGACCCGCGTGTGTGAAATCCTGCGCGCGCGTGAAACCGGCGTCGCTTTCAGTACCCTCGACGATGATTGCAGGATTTATGAAGCGTTCGGCGATGAAATCCTTCTCGAAAAGGAAACCACCCGTGAGGTCTATTTTTATCCTGCTGCGCGGGTTCGAGCGAGGCGACTTCGGCGTGATGAGACCATGAGAGGTTTTCGCGCCGCCGCGAAAACTCAACTCTGCTGGCGACATAAACCATGTTCATTTCCGGCGGTGAAATTCTTGAGTCACGTGCGCGTCACGTGCGCCCACCCCACAAAGCTCGAAACGGTTTAGATTGACAGTGCGCGCCGGTCGCGCAGATTTGAAAACTTTGAAGCCACTGACCTGGCGAGCATGAATTTAAGATTCTCGCGCCCGCGTGCCAGCGCCGTGAGAACTCGATAAAGCCCGTTCCGTTTTCTGTGGTCAGACAGAGAAGCGGAGCGGGCTTTGTCTATTGATAAAAAAGAAAATGGGTCGAGCGATGAACTCGACCCACCCATTTACCAGATTCCGCTCGACACGGAAAGGACGACTTGACCGATGCACAATATCATCTCAGACCACGCCGCGCAAGACCCTACGCCTATCGCCCGCCCGCCATTTCTGGCCGCCCGGCGTATCCGGCCCCAAGACCGCTTTGTCGAGGGCTTCCCCCGCGCCCGATGTGCGCGATGCGAAGAAATAGTTTTTCGCCTCGGCGAAGCTCTCCGGGTTTCGTGTATTGAGGGACGCGACGTGATTATTCACACTTGCCTCTCGTGCGCCCGGTCGAGCGCGTTTGACGCTCTGACCCGAAACGCTGCCGCTTCGATGGAAGAAGTCAGGAGGGCAGCATGAGCGCACAACCTGACTTCATCGTTGAAGGCCACGAGACATATCAAGAGCAATTTCACGCCGACGAAACGACGCTCAAGGCTCGTGCATGGTCTTCCGATTTTCTCGCTGCGTTTCGCACGGCACAGGCATACTTCGCGCGTGAGTACGGCCACGAGTTGCGGCAAGAGTACGGCCCGGAGTGGGCGAAGATTCTGGAAAACAGTTTCAGAGTTTATGCCGCGTTGATTGATGCCGCCGGCGCTGACGAGTCAAAGTCGAAGCTGCGCCGCTTCCACCTCGCTGCATGGGAAGCTCAGACCTACCTTTCGCGCGTCACGCTCCCGCCACTCTCTGAAGAAGATTTCAAACGGGTTTCCGGCGCGCTCGCGCGCGCGTGGCGGCGTTATGGTTGGGCGTGGGTGGAGAAACTTCAACTCGTCACCGGCGCGGCGCTGTTCGAGCGCGATACAATCGAGTTCTCGAAGAATCGAGATAAGACGCCGGCGGCCTACACGGATCACTTCACGGACTTACTGCTCGCCACGATGAAAAAGGCGCGGGCGTCTCGCAGCAAGCGTGTGGACAAGTTCGACCGGGCTTTCGTCGAGTGCTTTGAGGACTTCCGCAAAAAGAGCCTCATCCCGGCCTACGCGCCCGAACGTGTTGTAGAGCGGCGCGAAGTTGCTCCGACGCCACCCACACCGCCACCAGCTGCGCCGCGTGAGCCGACCGAAGAGGCTGAACACGTCGCGCGCCTCGCCGGTACGCGCACGGCGAAGATCACCAAGCCGCTCCCGCCGGATATGGCGGACGCCTGCGCGCACGCTGCGCTCGAAGGATTTGTGCAGGAATGGGAAAAGGGGATGGGGCGTCCGTTCCCCTATGTCCTCCCTGTGAAGAAGGCGGACATCGAAAAAACCGAGTCGGACGAAAACCCGACCTCATGCGTCTCACCTCAAGAGGCAAAATGCGATTTTGGCGCGAAAAGTGAAAAAACGACCCCTGCTTCGGCGGACAATATGTCCTACTCAACTCCCGCCGGCGAGGTGCTGGAGTTTGACCCGGAGCCGGAGCCGCGCGGCATCAGTCTGAGCGAGGCCGAGGCCGCGGCGACGGCCTGCGCCTCGGTTGGAATTGCCCGCGTCAAGGTGATCTTCGTGGATGACACGAAAGCCAAATTTGATGACGCCTGCACGCTGGCCGAAGAGGTCAGTATCAGCGAATTTCAAGATAAGCTGCCCGTCTATCTCGAACGCAACCGCGCGCGCCCGGTCGAAAGCATGACGGTGCGCGCACGGTTCAAAGGTGAAACGCAATTTCTACAGCTTGATGATTGTGTGCGCGAGGTGACGGAGAAGCTTGCGCCGCTCTCGTTCCTTCAATTCGAGACGAGCGCGGGCAGTGGTCAAACGTGGCTCGCCTTCGCCGATGAGTTGACGCTGGATGAGTACGAAGACTTGCGCTGGCGCATCCTGAACGGCGCACTCAAAGCGACGGGCGCGAACGGTGGCGCACATGGATCGAGTCGCTGGCCGGGTTCACTCAATCGAAAGCTCAAGCGCCGATATGCGGACGGCGACAGCCCGCGCGTCAAACTGTTCCGCGTGGCGATAGGTCGCAAAGTTTCGATTGCAGAATTAGAGGCTGCCGGGCTGCTCGCCGCGCCGCGTCCAAAGCCAACGCAGAGGGAAGTGCGCGAGATGAAGGGACGCATCCCCGACGGTTGGCCGGACTACTCCGAACGCCTCGCGCGCTTTGGCGGGGATCGCTCGCGCGCCGACATGTCGTGGTGCGCGGCTGCGCTCCGGCGTGGTTGGTCAGTCTCAAAAGTCGAAGGCGAACTGGCCTACATCAGCGCGAAGGCCGGCACACGCTTGAGAGACAACTACGCGCGCGACACTGTGGCGAACGCCGCGCGCTTTCTGTCGTTGAATCCGCCGGTTGTTCGCAAGGCATCGGCAAGTTTCGGGGGCGTATGAAACTCGAACTTGAAAGCGACCTCGAAGCGCAAGAGGCTGCCGCCGAAGGGCGCGCACGCTTCGTGCCGAACGCCTTCTACGAACGCTTGATCTCGATGCGCGAGACGAACCCGCAAGCGTTCGACTCGATGGCTCCAGCCACAAAACTGACGCTTGGATACTACGAAGGCGCAAAGCGACGCGCGCAGATGATGAGCAAACCACAGGAGAATTTTTAGCGAAAGGAAGGCCAACCAAGATGAGCGAATTATTAGGAAACGAAACACCTGCTGAGGTTGAAAAATACTGGAAGGATCGCCGCGCAGCCGAGGCGACGGAGCGTGAGAAACGAGCTTTCGACGAGCGTGCGGCGCGCGACCGGCAGTCGTCTTACACGCCTCCGAAAGACGTCTCCGAGATGACGCCGCCGGAGATGGAGCAGCACCGGCTCGGCCTGATCGAGCAGGAGCGCGCCGACGCTGCAACCCGGATTGAGACGCAGCGTAAAGACCGCGCACGCCGCGCCTACGTCGCGTCCACCGGCTCAGAGGAAGGGTTCGATGGCATCTACACGGCCAGCCTGCGAAAGAAGATGGTCGAAGCGGAGACGCTGGCCGCGCTCGAAGATGATGGGGCCGCTGTCGGCGAGACGACGAGCGATGGCCTGGTGCGCTGGTAGAAAGTGGAGGCGGGCGGGAAAGTTCGTCACCTCGACACAGATGCGTCTGATTTTGGTTAATTATGTTGGAGCCTATTACTTGGGGCGCGTTTTCGACGGGCGCAATATCTCGCCCTCGACACGCTGAATTTTATGCACGACTTGTTCATAAAGAATGGGTTTCTGCATAACTCGAAAATTCTTGCACACGTTGAGCGCGTCGCGTCCTGATAATGGTTAGATTATGTTCACCCGCGCCGAAGTGAAAAATACCTCTCTTCGTTATCAGATGAATGCAGCGGCCATGTGAAAGTAAACGGTAGGAAATGGCAGTCGCACAACCAAATTTGACCGCCAGACAGGAACGGGCGCTCGCCGCACTCGTCGCGCAGCCGACTATCGCCGCCGCCGCGAAAGTGTTGGCCGTCGGCGAGACGACGCTGTATCGCTACATGCGAGACGCTCAATTCTCCGACGCTCTGAAGCGTGCGCGGCGCGATGCCGTCTTGCAGTTGACCGCGCGCCTCCAGGCCGGGGCGTCAGGGATGGCCGGCGTGCTTCAAACAATTGCCGAAGACGCAACGGCTCCAGCATCGGCCAGAGTCTCGGCAGCGAGGTCAGTCATAGACTACACGCTCAAGGCGGTGGAGCTGGAAGACCTCTCAGCGAGGATCGAAGCGTTGGAGAAACTGACGACGGGGAAGGGCAATCTATGAGTCTACAAAACAAGGTCGTGCGCCTGGAAGAGAGAATGAATCCTCTTCAAGTCGGGACATGGAAACGTGTCGAGGAGATGACGGACGCAGAGCTTGACGCCATCGTCAGGCAGTCGCCATACGATTTTACGCGCTTGAGCGACGACGAGTTGAAGGCGATTTGCAATTGCTACACAGAGTCAGGCGCGCCCGTTCCCGGACGGATGACGCCGGAGATAGAAGCGGCGTTGAGAAGGGTATCGAGAAGAATCTAAAAGCCAAAGTCGGCTACTCGAAAAAGCACATGAGCGCGTTGTTAAGGTTGTGCTCATCAAGAGAAGGGATCAGGTGGAAGCCATATATGCGAATCAGTAGTTGAAAACGAGGAGAAAGAAAGCGACTGCAAGTTTTCCCCAACAATGGATCATCAGCGCATCAGTTGAGCGCACTTTGCTCGCTCTTTGAATCTGAGTTTTCTCCTGCACCCAGTTGAACAAACTTTCAATTGGCTGGCGGATGCGACGCATTAACCGATTGTAATACCTCTCGTCGTCAGTTAGTTCTTTGCCCTTCGGCTTTTTCTGTGGCGCAATCAACCTTGTCTGCTGTTCTCTGAGGTGAGAAATAATCTCCGGCGTCGGGTAAGCTAAATCGCCAAATAATTCAGTGTTCGGTAAGGCTGGCTGCTGTTGGATGAAAGCTTTTGAGTCGTGATGCGAGGCTGCACAGAGCCACACTTGCGAAGGAGTAGGCAAGCGTCCTGTTCGTCGCTGTGCGATGACGTGCAGGCGCACACCATGAAAGCGGGTTTTCTTGGCCGCGCAAAATCCGACATCGGCAATTTCACGAGCCACCCGCGCTGAGTAAGAATGTCCGTGCTGGGCGAGCATCACGGGCAAGCTATCAACGAGGTGGTCAATCTCCGGCGTGTGTTGCGCGGCCAAAGCATGGGCCAGAACAGCGCCGAAACTCTGAAAAGTCGGCTCCAAGCGGTTCAGGCGCAAGACGAAAGTTTGATAGCTGGGCAAGCGTGGAAACCAGTCGAACCAATAGTTGAGAATAAAAGTGTGCATCTTCTTTTTCTCAAAGCAGCCTTCTAAGTGAGCAAAGAACCAGATGGTGATGATCTCTTGGTCGGTAAACTCCGGGTCTCGGTTATTGCTCAAGCGTTGATAACAAGTGGTGGACGAAGTATCGTGCACGTGACAGACGAACAGGTAGATTTCGATCAGTAGGTTTTCCATGGTAAGAAAATTCTACTGATTCTGCCGTTCGTCTGTCTTTTTCAACTACTGATTCGCATATATGAGTATCAAAGGCAGAGTGACAAAGCTCGAAGCGACGCACGCTATGCAGGCCGATGAATTGTGGGCGATTGTCCTTCGCTCGCTGTCCGACGCCGAGTTGATTCGCGTGAAGGGTCTTTTGAATAAGACGACGAGAAGCGCGGATGAAGACGCGGAACTTGAACGCATGCTTGCTCCCGCCATCCAGCGGGCCTGATGAGACTGCAATCCAGAATAGCAAAGCTCGAAACCTTACGGATTCTTAATAGTTCGCACACCCCGAAACTTGCCTCATAATCGCCCTAGAATCGTTTTCGAGGTATCCGAGCAGGCGCTGTGCCTGAAACGAGCAGCAAGGCGGCAATGCTCGCCAGTGGCAAGGGTCAGGGCGCGTCCGCCTCAACCTTCTTTGCTCTCCAACCCCCTGCCAGACTGTGTTATATTTTCATCTATAGGGTTCGCGGAATCCGCGCTGGAAGGCGCGGCAGCCGCCCCGGACGAGATTTCGCCTTCGGGCGGCTGCTCACCGGGAATTTGGGGGCTTGGCGACCCTCCCTGCGGACCCTGCCCCTCTCGCATTTGTCACTACGCAATGACAAATCTATCAGCACCAGCAACGCCAGAGATTCTTAATCCAGCGGCGACGGTCGAGAGCATGGACGGTTCATTCCGCACCTTCCTTTCGTCGCATATAGCGACGCGGCTCCATCGGCGTGCCGGTCAACCGCGCTCTGGCTTCCCGGTCGCGCGCGCGCCGCTGCCTCGTCTGGGTCGTCTGGCACTCATCACACAAAGACATGGCCGGGACACGGCCACAGAAGACGCACAGCCAGGCCGCGCGCAGAGCGGCCCGACGTTTGCGACATGCCAGCGCGTTGCGTGTGCGCGGCGTGGCCTCCACACGCCGCGCTTCCCTGTGCGCTCGCTCCCAACTATCAGCCGCCGCGCTCATTCGTCACCCCCGATCAACTCCGGCCACTCATCCGACGAAAGCTGCCGCGCTTCCGTATCCTCGATGTCCCAATCGCCCATCTCAGCAAATATCTTCGCGTAGTCGCGCACGACCTCTTGCATCTCAGCCCGATGCTCAGGTGTGCCGGGTCGCGTCTCCGGCCAGTCCACATCAGGGAGACCCAAAACTGCCGCCGCGTCCGAGATCGCCCACAGGACATAGACGAGAATGAACTGCGGCATCTCGCGCTCCATCGAGGCGACGAGACGACGGGCTTTCTCCCGGTTGGAAGCTTTCTTTTGAGTCGTCGCCGATTTGGTTTCTTTTCTCATCTCGCACCTCCGTTAATGAGCAGGCGGCGCTGCCCGGCGACGTGCTCGCGGAAAGCTACGTCAGCCTCCCTCGATGATCCGAACAGGTGCGTGTTGATTAAATTGGCGACGGTTTCGACGTGCGACGGGTCGAAGGGATACTCGGCAATCTCCTGCATCAGCACCATGAGGATATTGCACGCAGAATGTTCCTCCAGTAGATCGACGGCAAGGCCGCGCGCCAGTTGGTCAAGCTGCTTCCAGTTCAAAGGTGCTTTCTTCATCGCGCACCGCCTTTCCTGTTCAGCCCAAGAAGCTCGCGCAGCACTTCGAGGTTCTCATACTTGTCGATATTGTTATCAAGTTCGCACAGGCCGTCTGTGATGAATTCCCACATCACGTGCGGCAAGTCGGGGTGCGCGATAACTTTGGCGAGTAGGACGGCCAAGTCCTCACGCTGCGGTGTGGCCTTCACTTGTGCAGCGGTTCCCTTGCGTGCTGTGTTGGGTTTATTCTTCACGTTGACTATCTCCTTCTTCATGGTTGGTTGATGGTTAAAGAGGCCGCCGGATGTATCGAGCATCCGGCGGCCTATCTTTGTTAGTGCGACGCGATGGCTGCGCGCATCTGCCGGACAGCACGCAAAAAGATAATGACGGCCGCCACGTGTTTGATTTGAGTTGCAGCTATATACATGTTGAGCCTTTTGCCTCCTGACGTTTCTTTGCTAACCCGGCATGGTGCAACCGCATACACTCACGGCAACTGCGTCGTCCGTGCGGATCAACGTAAGTGTTCTCTTGGATGTAGTCGTGACCGCGCTTACATTGTGTCTTGTGTGTCCGCGCTCTAGACCCTTGACCCCGCATCCCTCTGTAACCTCTTAGCGCACACGCCGCGCTGCGGTCGCGCGCAATGCCTAATTCGTGCAGCCGACGAAGTACAGGCTTGTGTCCGACGCCGAGAAGCTGCGCTACTTCCGTCGCAGGTTTCTGCTGAGTCACATACAGAGCAACTAACCGCGCATCATCGAGCGGGACGCGGTTGTGTCCTGCCATTGGTGAAGCTGCGCGCATCTCCGCGAACCTGCGACGACTTTTCTCGCTAACCGTATGGCCTTTGAGCGCGGCAGAGATTGCGCGACGACGCGCCTCGCTGCATGGCTTCCCTTTCGAGGTCGCGCCGCCGTCGCCGCCGTCCGTCCCGTTGACGAGTCGCGCGCCGTCCCCTCTGTGGTAAGCAATCCAGTGACGCTCCCGCGCTTGCCATTCGTCAGGCGCGGTCACTTCGATCACTCGCGCCTCCGGCTTCAATCCCAGAGTACGGAGTGCGCGCAGCCACTTGGCACGCCGATGTTGTTGTCCCAATTCCTTCGGTGACATGTGCTGAGCAATGCGGAGGGTAAGAGCGTGCTTTGTCTTGCCGACGTACCGTAACGCGCCGTCGCGCGGGTCATGTAGTCCGTAGATGATGACGCCTGCGCTATTCATTATGCCGCCTCCGGCATTGCTATTTCAGACGGGAACTCTTCGGCGACAGGCTCAAGACTCAACTTGTATTCAGTAAGGGCGCGCAGGGCGGATTGAATCGCCATTCCGATTTCGTCAACTGTCTCATAATCTTCGCTGCCAGACCCTTCAATGAGTTGGGCTTGACGGGCGACGAACTTCAATTCCGTTTCGATGATGTTCAAGTTTTTATCTTTGGTTGTTGTCATTGCCTGCCCCTTCGTGTTATTTTCCTTTCCTGACACTTAGGAATATACTAAATTCCTAAGTACGAGTCAAGGAATATCTTATCAGTGACTAAGAAAAAAGCTAAGAATCTACATCAGGACTCTCAAGAGATGTTGACCGTACCCGAAGCGGCGAAGCTAAAAGGCGTGACAGAGGCTCGTGTCTATCAGTGGATTTCGGAGGGACGATTAACGAAGCACACTGACGAACGATTCAACCGCACTCTCGTCAACGCTGCCGAGCTTGCCACGCTCACGCCCTTGAAGCGTGGCCGAAAGCCGAGCGAGGAATAGCCCGCTTCACCTCAGAGTAATGCGCGCCGCCTCATCTCACGGATGCCGCGAAGAAACAAAATCACCGCACAAGCATGTTTGCAGACCATCGGGCGACGGTTGCCGTAGTGCGGAGTGCCGGCCTCACAGCCGCAGGTGATAAAGGTCTTCCCGTCTTGACGCTCCACGCGCACGGGGTAGCTGTGGCCTTTGGCTTTGTTCGTGACGATCCACAAACCCGGCTCATGGCGGCGGATTGACTGTGGCTCACGGGTAAGTCTGGCGGCTGCCTTCTCGAACTGTTCGCGGCGTTGAATCTGAATCATGGTTGGTTCCCTTCCTTTAATCTATTGTTGTCCGACAAGTGTTATTATAGGCACTTCTAAACTATTGTCAAGAGAAAAGAGTTAATATATCATTGCTAGGTGAAAATATTTTTGGCTGACAAGGGAAAACTATGTTATAAGGATTTCCCATGAGTGCTGAAGGCTACATATCAACAACCGACGCGGCGGAACGTCTTGGCATTACACGCCAGAGAGTTTTGCAGTTAATCGAAAGCGGAAGGCTACCGGCTTCCCTTTTCGCCAACGTGTACATGATTCGAGAATCCGACTTGAAGCTTATCGAGGATCGTCCACCTGGCAGACCGCCGAAGCCGAAGCCAGAGGCGGCGAAGCCAGCGCGAAAGCGAAAGGCTGCTTGATGAGTGAAGCTGCCGCTCGTGTGAAGGACGCAGGAGTCTTCGGCGTCTGCCCTTCGTGCCTCAGCAACGATGGCTACTTGAATGTTGTCAACGCGCACTACTTCGTCTGTCACGCGCACAAGGTATTTTGGCGCGTCGGGCTGAACGTTTTCAGTGATTG
>MWWG01000150.1_pt1 | contig 11601 bp, 11 predicted proteins | sample 1047331 | NCBI WGS metagenome assembly MWWG01 (sample SAMN06349968, study PRJNA376086) | soil metagenome | isolation source: MG6-4 sample Antarctic (ecotone) soil | place: Antarctica | collected 2015-01-13 | reverse complement strand
CATCATAACGGCTTTAGTAAAGACGCCGCGGCGGGAAGATGGAAGAACATAAACGCCGAGATTGATAGACAAGTAAAATGGATTTGGGCGCGACCACAAACATTACTACCCGACACACCACACAGCTTAAATCTAGCTTTAACAAAAGCAGATTTACAGTTTGCAGCAGAACTTTTTAAAGGCGACGCAGTACGCCAAAAGCAGCTTGTAAATCTAATTTCTTATGTAAGACCACGACAAAGGCATCAATGGATTTTTTTGCCAGCTTGGGTTTGGATTGAACAAGTAGCTTCAAAGGATACTTATAAAAAATTCATTGCCGAGATTGAAGGTAAAGGTTTGTTAGAAAGCATAAATTCCTATCGAGTAGGACACTACTCAAAACGCTTTAAGTTAAAGCTTCCAGCCACCAGCGAAGAACCGCTTACATTTGATGAAAGGAACATCACCGATTTTTACGAAGCACTTTGGCAAGCTTACGGCTCGGTTACGGATATTGCAGACATTACAGGTTTGAACCGTAAGGCTATTTGGAGAAACTTTAAGCAAGGCTAGGCTTTTAGCGAATACCCATTAGAAGCCTTTACAGGCTATTTGGGGAAGGTTTTCTAGGAAGTAGCACATAGAGACGGGCGGAGAGCTTCTAGGGCAGGTTTGGGACAAAACAGGAAACATATATAACGGTTATGTTTCTTTGCTTGGCAGGTTTCCTTAATTTATTATCAGACTCTTGTTAAATTCGACTTTATCAGAAGTGATCAACTTTAAAGTTAAAGAGTTGAGAAACCTTTTACTTGAGATTGAAGATTCAAGACACGAAAACAATTTTTAAAAAACCATTTATGAAAAATTGTTTCATTTACGGAACAAAATTGAAGATTTTAAACCACAACATCTTGTGTTCAGCATCAATTTTGAAAAAGAGCTTAAAAATACCTTTTTGCCAAAAAAATTTTCGGTCCACAACCACAACATCTAGAAATTTTTGCGCTTCGCGCCCTCCCATTTTCAAAATTGCATCTGATAATGACCATTATGTATTTTTACCCTATATCCTTTAAATAATTTTTGCCGCGACAACAGGCGACGCTTCGCGCCAGACGCGCATTGTCGCCCATCCCTTTAAAATGATATAAAGCCCGACCATGAATAGAGAGGAAGCAGCCCAAGAATTAGGAATTAGTGTTAGAAGCCTACAACGCACCGTAAAACGCGGCGCATTACAAGTAAAGTACAGACGCGGCGCATCGGGAAAGCATGAGGCAGTTTTTAATTCGGAAGAAATCGCCCGCTTTAAAGAAGAAATGGAACGGGAGGTCATACCGGAACCCGCGCCACCAGCGACAACAAGCGACACCGCCGCCCTGACGCGCGTTGACGCGCCACAAATCGGCAGCGCATTAGTAACATTACTTGAAAGAGCCAACAGGTTAGATAAATCTACACCAGCAGTAGCTATCGAAAACAAACCGCTTTTAAAATTAAATGAAGCTTCAGTTCTTACAGGACTTTCAAGACAGATATTAAAAAATGCTATTGATAACAAAAAGTTAAAAGCGCAAATAGTAGGTCGAGCTTGGAGAATTAAAAGAGACGATATCGAGAGCTATATCAAGAAATTGTAGTTGAGACACAGAACAGAAGTAGAAATGCTTAAAGAAGAAATAATAAAAAGCGAGCACCGCATTTCTGATGCCTCTTTATCAGAAGAATTATCTGCAGCTAACGATGACCGAAAATTAGAAGCCGCACTTAACAGTATCGGCAGACTTCCTAAAGACTTTGACATCAACATACTATTAAAGTTTCTAAACCACCCTTCACCGAGCATTAGATTGCTAACAGTAAAAAATATTGGGAAAGCAAAAAGAGCCGAACTACTAAGACCGATTAGTGATTACGCTAAAGCCGAGACAAACACGATTGCGCGCCGCGAAGCTGTATCTACGCTTGGACGGATGCGAACCGAGAAAGCTATACCGATACTTATTCAGTTTCTACAAGACGACGATGCCAAGATTGTTCTTCAAGCAATAAGAGCGCTGCTGCCCTTTAAAGCAAACCCTAATGTACTAGACGCATTTAATGAGCTAAACGCCCACCCAAATGAAATAATCCAATCGGTACTATTAAAAGAGACAGCAAGCAAACTAAGAAACGGAAAAGATAAGACGCATTCCAAGAGTAGCGACCTGCTTAAAAATGTTTTAGTACACGGAGATGTTAGAGAATCTATAAAAGAAATTCCCGATGAATCTATACACTTAACATTTACTTCTCCACCCTACTACAACGCACGCGATTATTCGCTTTATAAAAGTTATGAAGAATATCTACAGTTGCTAACAAGCATATTTAAAGAGGTTCACAGGATAACTAAAGAAGGCAGGTTTTTTGTACTTAATACATCGCCGGTGATAATTCCACGAATGAGCCGTGCTCATTCGAGCAAGCGCTACCTAATACCTTTTGATATACACCCGATGCTAACCAAAATCGGATGGGATTTTATTGAAGATATTATTTGGTTAAAGCCAGACCCAAGCGCTAAGAACAGAAACGGCGGATTCTTCCAACATAGAAAGCCACTCGGATATAAAGCAAATTCCGTTAGTGAGTATGTGCTTGTTTACAGAAAGCAGACCGATAAGTTGATAGATTGGAATATGGATCAATACGATCAAGAGGTGATTGAGCAAAGCAAAGTAACAGGAGACTACGAAAAAACGAATGTTTGGAAAATTGCCCCTTCCTATGACAAATCACATCCGGCAACATTTCCAAAGGAGCTTGCAGCTAGAGTGATCAAGTTCTATTCGCTTAAAGGTGATTTAATTTTTGATCCATTCGGAGGCGCCGGGACAGTAGGACAATCAGCACAGATGCTAAGTAGATACTTTTTGCTAACAGAACAGGAAGCCACATACGTTGAGAGGGCAAAAGAGCTTTTAGGCGCTCAGTCACTTCTTAACGAATTTCCTTTAAAAGTATATAAGGCGGAAGTTTTTAAAAACTTGATGGAAGGACAGGCAAAACTTCAATGACCTTAACCGGAATTGTTATTAAAAACATAATCCGCAAATTAATAACCGGGCAGGATTACAGAATAGAAATAGTGAATCTGATTGATGCAGAGTTCCTTGAATATGTGATCAAGTTTTTCAGAAAGGTGCTAGACGCCAAGTTAAAGGACGAAACAATTACGGCAGATTGGTACAAAAGGGAAATGATCAATCCCAACTTACCAAAAGAAGATATAGCTATAAATTCTGGGTTGAACATGAAAACGATTTCTAATATGTACAACTCAGCCACAAAACAAATAGTGCTAGATGCTTCTACAAAACACTATGACGCGCTTTACAAAATTATTGAGGAACTAACAAAGCAGGAATCAGTAGATATAACCCTAACAATCAAATTTCGTAAAACGAGCGTTGATTTAGATATTAATGAAAGCTTGATCGTAATAAATACTATCGCAGTAAAAAGAGCAGCACTTAGAGGCGGACTTTGGAGCACCGCAGGGAAACAAGTAGAAAAGCCATTAATGACAACCTTATGTAAGATTTTCGATGTGCCGGCAGCTTGTTATGACCAAACCAAATTACCCACATCAATGAGAGAGGTAGATTTTTACTTAATCAACGGCAAAGAGTTTAATAGGTGTGAAGTAAAATTAATGGGACGAGGTAACCCGGAGAGCGCCGATGCGGTAATCGCAAGAGACAGTAAGGTATTCGTAGCAGATAAACTATCGGACTTAAACAAAACGCAGCTAACCCAATTGAAAGTTAATTGGGTAGAGCTAAGGGGCGAAAATGGTTATAGAAAATTCGGGGACGTTTTAGATGCTTTAGCAATCCCAAACAGACCACCATCATTTGATATTGAATCAGAGATAGAGAAAGCTTTAAGCGAGATTCCAGACGAAGCAGTTGAAGCTATGGCAGAGGAATTAGTAAGCGACGAGCCAGAGCAGGAATAAGGGCGACGCTTCGCGCCAGACACCCATTGTCGCGGATTGACGCAGCAAAAATCTCCACGTACCCCCAGACCTAATACCCGCAAAATCCATCCAGATTAAAGGAAAGGTGTAATACACCTTACTAGGCTATTTGTGTTTAAAAAAGCCACACGACAAATCAAAGACGCCTTAAAACAAACAGACCTTTTTTAAAGAAAGGTGTATTACAGCTTACCTAGCCAAACTCTAAAAAATTAGGACAGGGTAAGGTAAGGGTAGCCGTTTAAAAAACGATTACAGAGCCTTTAAAGAGAAATCGAATTGTGTTTTTAAAGAACGGCACCCCAAGTAATAGACCGATTAAAATGACACCATTTTTAAAACCTACCATTTTTAAAAGTTACCCTATTTTTAAATGACACTATTTTTAAAAGTTACCCTATTTTTAAAGTGATACCCTTTTAAAATGACACCATTTTAAAAACCCACCATTTTTAAAATCCCACCATTTTAAAGAGCCACAATTTTAAAGTAGCCCACCAGTTAAAGCAGCCCCAGCCCCACCAGTTAAAATTGGGTAATGTGTTACTGCCTTTTGGGAAGGAAGTTCCCTTGTAGGGCAAATCTAGCCCATAGAAAGCCACGCCCACAACCCACGCCCACAACTGAAACAGCGCCAACTTCCGAACCGCAAAACCAATCTTGTAATTCACTTACAGGACTAAAAATCTACCCACTACACGGGAGGAAAAGTGACCCTGTATGACAGGTGTGTGACGAATATTTTTTGGGAGCGAAATTTGCGAGAGGTGTTAGGGCAGGATACGTATTGCGCTAGCGCAATACAAAAAGCTTCGCTTTTTTCCCGCCCGCTTACGCGGGAAAAGCAAAAATGAAAATGAGTCTCAATTTTTACAGTAAGGAATTTTCAAAAATGACAGAGCCAGTAGAAGAACAAAAACCCAAAAAGGAACGCAAGACGCGCCGCAAATTTGTATCAAAAATTCTATTGAGAGTGACGCCGGCGGAACATTCAGCGATGAAAAAACGAGCCGCAGAGCATGAGCTTTCGCTTTCAAGGTTCGCCGTGGAGTCAGCTTTACGTGACCATCCACCGCTTACAAAGTTGGAAAGAGAGCAGAATATTCAGGCGGTTTTTGAGCTTAGAAAACTTGGAAACAACATCAACCAAATAGCCCGAGCGCTTAATTCAGCAAGACTTTCTAACACCCCAATGCCAACACAAAAAGAAATCTCACGGGCAGCGGACAGTGTTAAAGAATTACTTTCGGAGATGAAAAAGAAATTATGAGCGTTTATATCGAATTTAAATCTCCGAAATCACACGGAGCCAGCGCAGCCAACACAAAGTATATCACCCGCGAGCCGGCGACGGGCGCAACGCCAAGCGCGCTTTATTTACACAATCTTGAGCATCTACAGGGCGAGGATTATCAGGAGACGCGGAACAATATCATCTCTTTTGCCGAAACGCGCTTAGACGAAGAACAAGCCCGGAGCAGGAACAACCCGCGAGAATCACGCACCCACTATCGAGCCATTCTAAGTTTCGACAGAAGCGAAGATAGCGAAAAGGCTAGAGAGTTGGCGAAGAATTGGCTGCAGAAAAACTTTAAAGATGCCCGCGCAGTTATCGCCGTTCACCAAGATAAAGCCCATCATACCCATTGCCACGTGTGGGTAGACGCAAGAGACGTGAACGACAGAAAGCTTCAGATAAATAACCGACAATTTAAAAACTTAGATAAATCTTGGGCGATGATTTACAGCAAAGAATACGGAGAGCATTACCTAAAACAACACCTAGAAAAGAAACAAGAGACCAAAAAATTTAAGCAGGAATACAGACTAGCTAAGGAAGAAGGCAGGGCAACACCAGCCGCACCAATACGTGAGAAACAAAATAAAATTCAAAATAGAAAGGCACAAGAGAGGGGTAACTATGGCTTCATTAAGCAAAGCGGAACTAGAGACAATCAACTCACAAATTCAATACGACCTACTATTGAGCGAAGAAGAAAACAAGATTTTGAGAGGGCAGCTAACGCAGATGAGCAAGCGAGTAGAGAATCTCGCGAAGCAGTACGGGAAGCTAAAAATTTACATAATAGACTTAGTGAAGTTCGCGGAGGAGGCGAAAGAGCAAACAGAGAATTTAGCGACACAGTACGCGACGTTAAGGAAACACGTAGTCGATTTGAGGACTTGGGCAGAAACGATAGCCGAGTGAGGGAAGAAAAAAATGACCAGCCAAGCACCAAACGCGACAGAAGATTTTAAAACTAAACTTAGAAACATGATTGCGGCAGCTGTTTCCATTCTTATTCTTATCTACTGGCATGAGCTTAAAGAACTATGGCATTCATTCATCTTTCGATTCGCGTTTATTGCCATCACAGCCAGCGCCGTTTACGTAATTTTTAAAATTAAGGCAAGAAAAAAGAAGCTTCCCGAATCAACAGCGCACGGGTCAGCTTCGTTTGCCACTACCCAAGAGCTTATAAATTACAGTTGGCTTTATCAGCTTAAAACCGAAGCGCAGCCGATAGCGCAAGCAGGAGGATTCTTACTTTCACGTACTAACTTTAAAGACTTTAAAAGACAGGAGCGGTTTTCAATTGAGCTTTCGAGAGAAGAAACTTGCCAAATGGTTTTAATCCTTGGCCCTACAGGCACCGGAAAATCACGATGTTTCTACTTGCCTAACTTGAGATTCACACGCGGGCAATCTTTCGTTTGTACCGACCCGAAGGGCGAGTTACATAATCACACAGCAAGTTTTCATAATGCTTTAAAATTCGCGCCGCGAGAGGAAACAACCCATTGTTTCAACTGGATTCCGCTTTGCGGAACAAATGCCCATATAGCAAACCTTTTAGCGCGTTCGGTCGTTACGGCAAATGGAGCAAGCAAGGAAAGTTTTTGGGATGATGCAGAAACGAACTTTCTAGCCGCGCTTTTTTCACATGCCGCAACATTTCCGACGCCCACACCAGCTGCAGCTTACGACTTTTTAACAACATTTGAGCAGGAAGATTTAATAGAACACCTATTAAATTCACCTTCAAAAATCGCAAGGCAATTTACAAGATTATTTCAACAAGCTTCAGAAAACGTGAGAGGAAACACAGCGATAGGACTTGGATCAAAACTAAGTTGGTTAATGGATGACAGTGTACGAAAGTTCACATCGAGTAGCACAAAGGTTTTTGATTTTTCACAGATAAGAGAACACGCAACCGGAATTTATTGGATACTTTCCGAAACAGACGTCGCAGTTTTGAAGCCTTTAACCAGCCTATTTTTTACTTATGTTTTGTGGAGTATAAAGCAGAAAGACGGTTTGCCAATCACACTTTACCTAGATGAGCTCGCCAATATTGGACACATCCCAAATTTAGAAGTTGAAATAACAGTTTTACGCGGGCGGAATATATCAATAGTTGCCGGGCTTCAAAGCTTCTCACAGCTTGCTAAAGTTTACGGACATCACGCAGAAACGATTTTTAGAGACAACTTTTTAACCAAAATTTACTTACATGGATTAGACGCGGAGACGGCAGAGAAATGTTCTAAGAGTTTAGGAGAGTTTACACATCAGGAGGAAACGAGTTCTTACAGCTTGAGTGATTCAGGCAAGAGTGAGACGAGAAGTTTATCGAGAAATCAAAGACGATTAATGACTGGAGATGAAATCCGCCGCCTAGCAAAAGACCAATTTATTATCGTTTCAGGAAATAACAAGCCGACGATTCTAACGAAGAATTACTATTCGGAGCCACCGCGCCCAATTTCCGCCAGCGCACCGCTTGAAGAAGCTTTAACATTAGATTTTGAATCTATCGCCCAGAGATTAAAGCAAGCGCGGCAGTTGCCTGAAGCTAAAACGCGAGCACAGTTAAAAGGATCGCAACCTAAACAACTAAGTGAAGGAGGCGGGCGGAAAGCTTTACCACCATTGCCACCGATGCCCGCGGAACTAGAAATTATAGATGCAGAGTTTGTCGATGAAGGCGAACAAGAAAGCTAAACTTTAAATTTAATCGTAAACAACTACCTTCAGGCAGAAGCTAATGATTACCTATTTAAAGTGACACCATTTTAAAATGACACCATTTTAAAAGCTTTAAGATGTATTACACCTTTGAGATTTTCAGAGCCAGCACACAGCCAAGAACTATCATCCACTTACCAGCCCGAAGAAACTTCTTTTGGAATCCGGCAGAAGAATTGAATTGTGATTTTAAAACAATTTGGAACCCTTATAACTGGGAAGAAGGCTAATTAACTATAATGCTCCCCAAAATTCAGACCAGCCGCTAAGGTGGTAAAATCGCTGCTCAACCAGGAGCAACGCATGAGCAAGCAGCGAAAGATTTACAGCGTAGAGTTCAAAGCAAAGGTTGCCTTAGCAGCCATTAAAGGGCAACAAACAATCAACGAGATTGCCTCCACTTATAGCGTCCATCCTAACCAAGTCACGCAGTGGAAGAAGCAAGCACTGGAAGCGATTCCTGACTCGTTCTCGGCGCACCGGGCGCGTGAGGCGCGCTCGGATGAAGAACTCAAAGCACAACTCTATCAGCAGATCGGTCAACTTAAAGTCGAGTTGGACTGGTTGAAAAAAAAAGCTGGATTCCTCGCCTGAGAGAAAGCGTGAACTGATCGAGCCTCAGCATCAACAGATCAGCGTCAGGCGGCAGTGTCAGTTGGTAGGGCTGAATCGAACGAGCCTCTATTACGCGCCGCGCACAGAGACGGTTGAGAACTTGAGGCTTCTGCGGCTGCTTGATGAGCAGTACACGCGTTGTCCGTTTTACGGCGTGCGACGGATGACGGCATGGCTTCAAAGTCAAGGCTACCCAGTCAATGAAAAGAGGGTGCGCCGACTGTTGAGGAAGATGGGCTTATTGGCCGTCTATCCGAAGCCATCTTTAAGCCAGCCAAGAGCGGGGGTGCAAGTTTACCCGTACCTTTTACGGGGAGTTGCCATTGAGCGAGTTAATCAAGTGTGGTCAACCGACATCACCTATATTCGCCTGCTCTCGGGCTTCATCTATCTGGTGGCGATCATAGATTGGTATAGCCGCTACGTGTTGGCATGGGAAGTCTCGAATACCTTGGAGAGCAGCTTCTGTGTCGCCGCGCTCGAGCGCGCTCTAGAGCACGCCGCGCCGGAAGTTTTCAATTCGGATCAGGGCGCACAGTTCACGAGCCTTGCGTTTACTAATCGGCTGAAAGAACACGGTATCGAGATCAGCATGGACGGGCGAGGGCGCGCCCTGGATAACATCTTCGTCGAGCGGCTCTGGCGGAGCGTGAAATATGAAGAAGTTTATTTGAAAGATTATCGTTATGCGCCGGATGCCATCACGGGCTTGGGAGCTTACTTTGAGTTCTACAACCGCACGCGCCTTCATCAATCGTTGAACTATCAAACGCCGGAAGCGGTCTACTGGCAAGCCATAAAACTAGCAGCGGAGACCACCTTAAATTGATCGCTTTTTGGTCTAGACAATGGGGAGCACTTTAAACAACAACTACCTAGAGGAGTCAGCAACGCGGAAAGCAACTAAGGACGAATCGCTCTTTTAAGACGACCCGCACGGTCATCGGCAACGGCAGCGTTATAACTACTTTGAGATTTTGAATCTAACAATTGAAATATCCGACCGCTAAGTAAAGCCGTAACCTCGAAATCTTCGCAACGCAGAAGCTTTTCCGGCAACGTGAAATAACTATCGTGAACAGTGTCGACCCACAAATCAGGAAGGTTGAATCTTAGATTAAAGCCTTCAACAAAATCATCCAAAGAGTACCAACTACCGGCATTAGTTGCAGTGATAGACGTAAGCCTTTCCTTATAAAAGAAAAAGTTAATAGTGATAACAGAAAAAGGCACCCACTTAACAGGCACACCTACAAAATCAGATTGGTACATCTTGACGTACCGACCTTCAAAAGCATCAACCTCAGACTTGAATGCACGCGGAAACAGAGACTTAAACTCACTAAACGGCATACCCAAATAATAACCCCACAGCACAGGAGCTTTATCTATCTTCAAATCACATTTACCAGCAGATTGAGCAAAAACAGACGGGGTTAAGAAAAATACTAACATTAAAATTAAAACTTTAAATTTCATAAAATTACCCCACTAATATTTAATTACCGACCCCCTACAATTGGAAAGAACCATAAATTTTTGTAACTAGACGAAATCAATAACCTAACTCAAATCAACATCCCTTCTACCATCCACACACATATAAACTACGCGAGCAAAGCCCAAGCTTTTATACTTAGGACGCATTTTAACCTCGGACGCACCATCCATTTCTTGGCAAGATGTAGTACGAGAATTAGTAGCATCTAAAATAAGAATCTCATTTTGAGCACCAGAAACAGCAAAAGTTATTTTTGCAGAAGGGTCTAAACTATTTACTTGATTAACGAAATCAGCACGCCCTTTAATTGAACCATTTTGATTGGAAACAGGAGTAGAAACAGCAGAACTAATCGAAGGAGTTGGTTCACTACGAAAGTAGAAAGAGACCACCGAAGGAGTAACACTCAATATTAAAAAAAACACAGCGAGAAATTTCAAAACATTCGTTAAATCTTTACATAGCCAATCCAAACCACGATTCAAAACGCCAGAAAGAAGTGAAGAACTAGCATCATCATTAGCGACAACAAAAGGCTTAAAACACTTCCGACAGGTTGAAACCGTATCCAAGTTATCAACACCGCAGCTTGCACATTTAATTATTTCCATAAAAAAGACCCCCTTTTTACAGAGGGCCCCATAATCCGAAACGAGTCAAATGCTTTTTATTTTTAACGAAAGGTGTATTACACCTTTTTCTTTCGAGCTTTCGACTTTAAAGCAGCCAGATCATTATCTTCCGTCTTCATCTTTTCATCAAACTTATCTAAAGCTTTGAAAACTTCCCTTTGAACATCTGACAGACGCAGCCGATTAAATTCACTTTCCCGCTCTTCTTTTTTAGCCAACAACGGAGCACCTTTAAATTTTCCACCCAAACCCATTCTTTCCTTTGGTGTTAAAGGACGCGGAGCTTTTAAAGCTTTGTGAATGAGAAAATGCACCACATAGCCGAAACTATGTTCCTCTATCATCTTCTCATATACCTTTTGTTCATCAGACGTAACTATTAAACGCCGAGTATCTTCATCTATTAAAACTAACTTCCCGTTTCTTTTAGCCATAAATTCACCCCTTCAAAGTTAAAGTTGTATTACACCATTCATTATACCAAAGGTGTATTACACCTTGCTTGGAGAAATGCACTAGTGCATTAGACAAAGATTAAAAAGCCAGAAAGAGGAAAAACAGAAGAAGCTACGGGAAGGCAGGAAATAGATTATAATGCTTGGATAAGCGAAAGGGCGAGTGCTTACTACACCCGCCCCATCAATTCGGTTTATGCTTGTACACCACCGAACCTTTACAACGACAAGCATAGCATAAAACCGAAAATCATAAAAGTGAGGTTTTATTGCTATGAGTCAACCCCTATCTATACCCGAAAAAGACTTCGCCCGAAGTTTTGTAAGAGATTTCTCCAGCCCCTATGCGGTGCAGC
>MWWG01000149.1_pt1 | contig 11631 bp, 17 predicted proteins | sample 1047331 | NCBI WGS metagenome assembly MWWG01 (sample SAMN06349968, study PRJNA376086) | soil metagenome | isolation source: MG6-4 sample Antarctic (ecotone) soil | place: Antarctica | collected 2015-01-13 | reverse complement strand
GCTTTACCCGCACTACAAAGCCCACCCGCTACTGGATGCTGCGGAGTGGCTTTACCTACAGGCAAGGAGCAGCCCGGACTACTGGAAAAATCCCTCTGCCGCCATTACCGAAAAACTACTCACAGCCGCCGTCGCTAAGTTGCCGCCAATCCCGAAAGAAGAGATCGCCAAATGGCTGGCCGACATCGAGCGCCGCGAGAACAAGCCGGACATGGAAGCCGGAGACGAGAAGATTGATGCCGTTCTCAAAGGGCGGTGGACGAAGTGGGAAAAGAAATACGAAGAGATTCTCACCGCCGAAATGGACGAGGGCGGTAAGAACCCGTTGCTTGTCTACGAGAAGTTGGCAGGGCAGTTGAAAAAAATCGCGCGCGAGCTACACGAACGCAAATGCAGAGAGATAGGCAAACAGTGGAAGGGAACCGGCGACGACTGGATCGGCGACGCCGACACAGAAGAAGAGAAGAATGGTTATAACAATGGCCTTCACGTTGAATGCCAAAAAGTGCCAGTCGCGGATGCGTCCGAGGGGGGTACCCCCCTCAAAAATGAAGGGGGGGCTGAGGCCGTCGCTGGTGAAAAACCGGAAAATAGTGCCGTCAACGACGAAGTAGCAGAGGCCGATTCAATGCTCAAGTGGGCGCTGACATGGGCGGGGGTTGGGATTCCTATTGTCCCTATGCATCAAGTATTCGACGGGATTTGTAGTTGTCGCGCCGGGTTGGAGTGCCGATCTGCCGGCAAGCACCCGCGCTGGCATAAAACGGATTTACCGAACGGCGTGGAAAACGCAACGACGGACGAAGAAATGATCCGCCGGTGGTGGGAACGGTGGCCGATGTCCAACATTGGCGGCGCGATGGGCGGGGCTTTGCGCTGGCTCGCCGTGGACGTTGATCCGCGCAACGGCGGCAGTACTTCACTCCACGATTTGACAGTCGCACACGGGGAAGAGTGGTTAGAGACTTATCAGCACAAGACGGGATCGGGCGGCGATCACCTTTTTTACTCGATTCCCGAAGGCATCGAATTTACAAAGGGCAAACTCGCCGAAGGTATTGATCTGAAATGGACGAACGGCTTAGTTGTCCTGCCTCCGAGCGGCCACGTTTCCGGCGGTGAATATCGTGTGAGCAAAGTGGCTGACGTGATGATCGCGACCGATTGGTTGCTGGAAGAATTGACGCGCCCGGACGATGTAGCACCTTCGGTGTTAGTTGACTTTCAGGAACGCCGCGCGAGTTCAGGATGTTATGGGACTCGCATCTTTCACGAAGGCGAAAGAGACAACGGCATCCGCGATGTTGCGCGCGGGCGCTGGGCAAACGGATGGGCTGAAAACGAGAGCGATCTAATCAATCAGCTATTAGAAGTCAACGCTACTCGTTGCGTCCCGCCTTTGGAAGAGTCAGTAGTTATCGAGAAGGCCCGCCGCACGGCGCGGAAGTTCGCTCGCGCCCGTCACCAAGCTGGCGCTCGGCGCGTATGAGGCGCAGCAGCGCGAGGCCGCACGACTACAGGCGATCCGCGAGGAACCGGCGGCGACACTCGACGAATGCAGGAACTAAACGAAGCGTTTCGCCTGCTCGCCGCCTAAGCCGCCCCGGCGAGGAGTATTTCTTTTAGCCACGAAAGGAGAATAACTTGTGAGCAGACCTAAATTTATCAACCCACCGCAGCGGGATCGGTATCCCGCAAGCTTCGCGGCCGAGCGCGAGGCCACCGAGGCCGAAGAGGCGCGTCAGCAGGTCGAAGCGCTCCGCGCCAACGACGAAGCGCGACAGCGCCACCTCGCCAAACTCGACGCTGAGAAAGCCGCCCGTCGCGCCGCTCACCAAGCAGAAATTGAACGGGAGATCGCGCCGGAGCGAGAGCGAGTCATGCACGAGTGGCTGGCGAACCACGTCGGCAAAACCGAGCGCGACTTTATGCGCGACGCGTGGCCGCACTTGCGATTGAACGTGCTCGCCGAACGCGAGCAGCGCATCGCCGCAGCCAACCGAGCGGCGCTCCTCTCCCGCCACAGCTATTTTTAACGAGGCGCTGGCGCTTGAATGAGAGGCTTTGATAAGACTTTGAGCGACCTCCAAACGAAATTACCGGGCAAGCAAGCGGCGGCGTTAGCGGCGCTGTTGGCGCACCCGACCGTGCGCGACGCGGCGCGGGCGGCGAAGGTGGCCGAAGGCACGCTTTGGCGTTACCTCTCCGATCCGACGTTCGCGGCGCATTACCAAGAGGCGCGTCGGCAAGCCACCGAACACTTGATCGCCCGCCTGACGGCGGACTCCACCAAGGCCGCGAAGGTGCTGATTGACGTGGCCGAAGATGAGGCCGCCCCGGCGAGTGCGCGTGTGTCGGCGGCGCGCGCCATCATCGAGCAGGCTTTGAAGGGCGCGGAATTGAGAGACTTGGTGACGCGGATTGACGCGCTCGAGGCGTTGCAGAAAGGGAAGGCATGATGAGTTTACTAAACAGAGTTGAAAAACTTGAGCAGGCGTGTGGCGTCGGCGGCGAGAGCGGCGTCTGCGTTTGTCATGGCGTGGGGAATGTGGACATTCGGATCACCGATGAAGAGGACGAGAAAATGATGGCGGACGCTCGCCGCCCGCCGCAACTGTGCGACGAGTGCGGACGGGAGCGGCGCATCATCATCATTAACCAGGTGAGCGGTCCTCATCCGCACGCCACGCTCGGCTAACCCGGCAGCCGCCCGGCTGCGGCGCGCCGAAAGTCGGACGCCCATATCTGGTGGCCGGCGGCTGATGTTGAAAACAAGCGAAAAAGGACCACTTCTGGCGCGTTGGTCCCCACCATATCTTGCGCACGGGTAGGCTTTAGTCCTGCCCGTTTTCATTATCAGCGAACATAATGCCTCTTAGCGGACGCGTTGTTGAAAACGCCCGCTGAGAAATCGTCAGATCGTCAATTACTCGCGCCCGCGCCCCGCTCCAATGAGTTGTTCTGCACGTGTTGAAAAGATATACATGACGCAGACAGCGTATTCGCTAAACTTCAGTTCCTTACAACCACGGTGCTCGCAATTATATCGTGTAAGGCTTGTTTCTTTGGAGTGAAGGCTGCTATCAAATAACCGATGTTACAAATTAAACCAGATAGCCACTTGCCCAAATAGCGTGCTGTTGCTCGACCAAACGAGATCCGCTTACCCTCCAAATCCGCAACTTTTATTCCGAGAGCCATTTTGCCTAAAGTAGCCTGCTTGGAAGAACTATGCATCATTGCCTCATAAATCCAACCCCCTACAATGGCAAGTAGATAAAGAACTCCCGTCGCAGCTTTTACCGTCTCTTCGCTGGCTCCTGCCGCCCCTATAACAAATAAGGGTAACCCGAGAACAACTAGGAAAATAAGCCCATCAATGATGTTAGCGAGAAGTCTTGTAATGAAGCCTGCGTAATCAAGATGTTTAGCTTCTGTGTCTAGAATATTGAACAATTGGTTTTCTCCTCTACAATGAAAAATAAGAAGCGCAGAACGCTCATTAGACCAGTAGTGGCAGTACTTTACGACTATTCGCGACTTTTACCGCCACTAGCGGTCTAATACCCTGAAAGACTGACAATTACCGCTCTTGGCGGTCTAACACATCTGAGGACTGACTTTTGCTGTTATAGGAAACCTCCCACTTGAAAGCTGTCTCCGCATTCTCTAGCTCAATTACGATACTTCCCTTTTTTGATAGACGATGAACGGGGTAGCGAGTGAGTGCCGTCTCAGTGCGGATTAGGTCTTTCGGGATTAGCTCGGTCGGCTCTTGTTTAGTGAGATTCATAGGACTTCTATTGGGGCCTTTACCTTTGCTTAATTTAAAAGGGATAGACTGGGTGATTGTTGGCGGAGAGTCTGGGCCTGGTGCTCGTAAGATTGAACTCTCATGGGTAACTGATATACGCGACCAATGTAATGCTTGGGGCGTGCCGTTCTTCTTCAAGCAATGGGGCAGCGTTAATAAGAAACGGACTGGCAGAGAGCTTGAGGGGCGCACTTGGGATGAGATGCCACAACTGCCAAGCCCCCCTCAGCAAACTAGCTTATTGTTCGTCGCGTAGTAGCAGGTAAGCAAACAGAATGGCAGTTATCGGTCGCGTTGTGACTCTGCCGCACGCTCACTTGTACTTTGGATCAAGTTCTTCAGCCTTTTCGTGATCGGCCTTGTAGCTGGCCCGGTCGCCCTTCTTTAGATACACCAAGCTCCTTCTGTGGTAGGCCTCCGCGTCCGCTGGGTTACGCTCTATAACTTTGGTAAAGTCAGCAATTGCTTGGTCATAATTACCCTTAGAAATATGAGCAAGGGCCCTATTGAAGTAGGCATCCGGATGCATGGGATCTAAACTAATAGCTTTGTCGTGGTCGGATATTGCCTGATCTAATTTGCCTTTGTACGAGTAAGCGAGCCCCCTATTGCTGTAAGCATCGCTGTATGTAGGATCGAGGCTGGTAGCTTCATTGCAATCAGCAATGGCGAGATCGAACCTTCTCATTGCGAGGTAGGTAGCGCTTCGACCGGTATACATTCTTGGGTTCGTAGGATCGAGCCGGATGGCCTCGTTGAACTCGGCAATTGCTTGCTTATACTCCTTCTTTTCGTCATGCTCTCTAGCTTTCTCGTAGTGTGACATCGCCTCCGCCTCACTAACGGTTATCGGCTGGGGGCTAGGTGTCGGTTGTGTGGGGGTCGTCAATGCGAGTGCAGTGTTGGAATTCGAGGTATTGTCACTCTCCGTCTTCCTTCCCGACAGATAGACAACCGCTCCGGTAAAAACAACTAACCCGAGGACGGCTATCACCCCTATCAAGGCCCCCGTTGATAAACGCTTTATGGGCTGATGTGCCGTCACATCCGCCGTCACCTTTTTCTCCTCGTGCAGTGGGCGGCGGCTGACGGGTGCTCCGACGGCCTCACGGATCTCACGTCCCAGTTCCGCCGCGTCGTTTTGCCGCTGATCCGGGTCTTTGGAGAGTGCCCGCCGGCACACTCCTTCAAGCTCCGTTGGGATTAACAGATGTGCTGGCAGCGGCGGCGGCGCCTCGTGCAGATGCTTCGTGACGAGACTCGCCATACTCGTGGCTGTGAATGGCGGCCCGCCGGCCAGCATCTCATAGAGCATCGCCCCTAGACTGTAGACGTCAGTGCGTGCGTCTAACTGCTCGCCTCTGCACTGCTCAGGCGACATGTAGTAGGGCGTGCCCAACGCTACGCCCATCTGCGTTAGCGTGTGCCCCCGGCTGGCGGCTAAGTCGCGCAACTTGGCGAGGCCGAAGTCAACCACCTTCGCCGTCTCTCTCTCTCGGTCTTCGTCAGGCGGCAACACGATGACGTTGTCAGGCTTTAGATCTCGGTGCAGGATCTGGCGGCGGTGGGCGGCGCCTACCCCCACGCAGATGTCGCGCATCAGTGATACTACGCGCTCAAGCGCTGGCCTCCCGTGTATTTGCAGGAGGGCACGTAACGATTCGCCTTCAACAAGTTCCATCACGATGTAGGCGGGCGACCCGGCCTTCGCCTCGCTGAAGTCATGGATGGTGACGATGTTGGGGTGATTGAGCTGTGAAGCGGCGACCGCCTCCCGGCGGAAGCGCTCGACTGCCTGCTCGTCGGCGAGCAACTCCGGACGCAACACTTTGATGGCCACATGGCCGGCAAGGTGGAGGCGGCGCGCGCGATAAACCGCCCCCATGCTGCCATGGCCCAAGAGGGCAATAAGCTCATACTTAGAGTCGAGAATTTGCCCGACCAAGGAAGCGGTTATGGAGGGGTCGCCAATGCGCTCCGTGGGTGCATTAGCAAGAGAGGCAAATAGGCCGCAGTTATCACAGAAGCGCGCCGTGTCTCTGAGAGCGTGGTGGCACTGAGGGCAGTTCATAGACGAGGTCTTTAGACTACTGGGGGCGTTCGGCACGTCCCAGCACAGAAATTCTCATCGCGCCACAGGCGGGTGAGTGACTACTTTGAAAGTCCGGCAGATGGAGCGTGCAGAGGTCGGGTTGAGTATCGGCTCCCGGCCCGGAACTTCGAAGAGGTGCAAAATACGCCAATGCTCCTGCTGAGTCAATAAAGTAAATCTGTGCGGCGGCCAGCCTTCGGTAGATCGCCTGCGCGGGCGGGCCACTTTTCAGTGGCCCGCTTTGGCCCTCGGCTGAATTGGGATGGTAGTCAGAGTCACTCGCTAAAGTCTCGCCACGGCGAACGTATGGCACGGCAATCGTGCCTCTAGAGGTGAATTTCAATCCAACCCCGCTGCTCTCGCGCCGCGAAAAGTAAAAGCGGCGGGAGTCCTCACTCCCCCGCCGCTTTCTCGTCTCACAATCTTTTGGGAGATCGCGCCTGTCGCATCGAGCTTCAAAATTCGATGCGGTGGCGAGCGCGTTAGCGCGTGCCTTGTGTGCCGCGCCTTATACCGCAACTCGACTTCCAGTTCAAGATAATTATTGGGCAAGCTATTGTTAAGTCGCGGTAGATACACCTTCGCGCCCGAAGCTCACACTAAGTCAGCGATCTCCTGCCGCGCTGCGAGCAGGTGCGGCAGGAGTCTGGCGGCGAAAGAGACGTGCCAGAAGTTTTCGTCCGCGACGAGGCCCATGAGCAGAGCGCGGTACTCGTCCCACGCGCGCTGGTAGGCGTCGTGATCACCCTCGCGCCACTCGAAGGCCCGTGTAACCTGCCTCACTTTCCAAGCGCGCCACTTGGCGGAAGTCCGGTCGGGCGGCTCCTCTGCGTCCGCCTCCGGCTCCGCTGCTCCCGGCGGTGACGGCTCTGCGTCGTGCCACTCCCGGCGCAGCACGCGCCGGTCGCGCGGGTTCTGCGGGTCGAGCGCGGCGAACTCGTTGAGCGAGTAATCGCAATGCATGGTTCGCGCGTAAGCCCGCGTCGTCGCGGCGTGGACTAAATCCTCGACGCCCGGCCCACGAGAGGCCGCTTGGTCCCTGCGTTCATTGAAGTGTGCGGCGGCGAGGCCCCGCAGCAACTCAATGAACGCGAAGGCATCCTCATCTTCGTCTTGGCCGATCAGTTCGTCAGCGATCTCTGAGGCGCGCGCGCAAGTGATCGGTGGGTAGTCCTGCGCGTTGGCGAGGATCGCTTGGAAGCGCGAGAGCGCGTCGGCGACGGGCGATGAATGATCCCGCGCCGCTTGCGCGCCCGCCGGTGCTGCTGGCTCGGTCGCGGGCGCGTTCACTGTGCGCGCAAGGGTGTTAGATTTCGGCATTACCGGGTGCCTCCTTTTTCGAGACTCTCGCCATACGCCGTGAGGACCGCCGCGATGTACTCCGGCGATTCGTCAATCCGGCGGTTGTTCGGGAGGCGGTTGAACACCTCGTTCACCGCCTCAGCCAGATCGTTGTAGATAACTGTTGGCGTGAGCGGCGAGGCGAGGATGGCGGCGATGGCGTGTGCGAGCGTGGAATAGTCCGCCTTTGCGTCCTGCTGCCGCTGTGGCGTGTTTTTTTTAGTCGCCATTACCGCACCTGCCTTTCCATCACGGCGAGCGTGAGCGTCAGTTGTTCCAAGTCGCGCAACGTGGCGTGGAGGGCACGCTGCATTTCGTCGGCCGTCGCGTAGTCGAGCAAGCGGCCTTCCGCCGTCCGCACTTCGCGGGCGACACTCTTAATCCGTGTGCACGCCCGCTCGACACGTGCGACCGGGGCTTCCATCTCGCGTTGCTTTTCAAACTCTCTTTTGCTTAGACTCATATTCGATCCTTATCTTTTGGTAGGGGTAAGGGTTAATGAACGGGGGCTAGGCGAGTGTTCCAGCACTTACCTAGCCCGTTTCGCTTTAGTGGCCGCGCCGGGCAGCCAGCGCGATGTGTAAGCTGAGAGCCGCCGCCGCGTGTTTGCACGGCACTCTCGCCGGGCAGTTGCAATCCACGATCTTCTCGTCGCCCACGCGGTAGCAGAGCACCGTGTAGGTATTGCCCTGGCTGCCGGAGACTTCGTACTCACCGAATTCAATCATCTTCACTTTCGGGTGCAACTGCTTGGCGTTCTCGACGGCCTGGCTGATTTGTTCCGCGTTTCTCAGGATGAACATTGGTGTTGATTCCCTTCTCGGCTGTGATGTCCTAACCTGATAATTCTGCCATACCTAGTAGAATTAGTCAACATATTTCTTCCAAACCTAGCAAAGTTTTTCTATCTTTTTTCTTCCATCTGTGGCAGACTTAGCGCCCATGAGTGGGGAAATAACCATTACACAAGCGACGGAGCGGCTTCAGGCGCGGGGTATGGACGTTGCGCGGCGCACGGTCGCCTCGTGGGTTGAGCAGGGATTGTTCACACGGCGCTGGGTTGAGACGCCCGCCGGTAACTATTGGGTTATCCCGACGCGCGAGGTTGAATCCTTCGAGCCGCCTAAGCCCGGACGCCCGCCCAAGTCCGCACCCGCGCCCGAAAAACGCGCCACAGGGCGAATACGCGCCCGCAATGGCACTGCTAAGGGTAAGCAGAAAGGCGGGAAGAAATGACATCGGGCAAGGTTCAGAAGGATGAAGGTTACGTCGCCGCCTATGCTGCCGCGCAGCGCCTCCACGCCCTCCTCGCTGCCGAGCGCGCGGCGGCGGCACGGCAAGCGGACAGATACGCGGCGCAGGGCCTAGCATTGTTTCAAATCAGAGAGCTGGCGCGGGCGGGCTTCATGCTCTTGCCGAGTGGGACGGAAGAGGATTTCGCGCGACTGTGGCGCACGGCCTTCCAAGTTACGGAGGAAGGGGAGAAAGGCGGGAAGAAGTGAAGGCGCGGCAAGCATGTACCAATTTCACCGGCGCGGAAGGTGCTGGCGCTGGCAGGTGCCCGCAAGTCGGGCTGCAATGTGTTCACGGCGGGCACTTTAAGCAGGGTGCCATGCGGCGAGGTGGCCGCAGTGAGCGCGGGGCATTAGGAATAACGACAGGTGGCGACATTAACGACAATGGAGTGTCGCCACCTGTCGTTATTGCGGCATTGGCGGAATAATCCAACACTATTGGAATAACGACACGCACCCGTCGCTATTGTCGCCAGTTGTCGCCATTCAGTTTATGACGAAGATCACGAAAGAAGAGGCCGCGCGAATCTTGAACGCCACGGCGCGCACGGTGGAGCGGCTGGCGAAGGGCAACAAGTTGTCCGTGACGTATGAGAAGGGCGCGACGCGCGATGTGCCGATGTATGACGAGGATGAGGTGCGCCGGTTGGCTGAGCAGCCCCGCACGGCAGCACAGCCCGCCATTGCGCCGCTTGTGAAGGAACCGTCGCAGGCAATAGCGACACGTAACGACAATGGCGACAACCGGCTGTCGCAAGCTGTCGCTTTTCTCATCCAGCGCGAGCATCAACGCATGACGGAGCCGGTCGCCACGATCTCAGACCTCGCGCACAAGTTGACGCTCTCACTTATCGAGGCTTCGCAGTTGTCCGGCCTCTCTCGCAATCACTTACGCGCGGCGATTGAAGATAAGAAATTAAAGGCGCGCATCATCGGCAGAGGTTGGAGAGTGAAGCGAGACGATCTTGATCTGTACGTGAAGAAACTTTGAACCACTTCCGGCCCGCCTCCCCCCGTGTCTAGCTAACGCGGGGCAGTAGCGCAACCCTGTGCGCTTGGCGGGCCAGTTACTTAGAACAGGGAAGGGGCAGAGCAGGGGATGTCCGAACAGCCCGTACAACCAAATCCCGTCGGACCGCCGGTGACGGGCGCGGGGTATAGGTGCAAAGTCAATGCGGACGTGTGGGCGACGATAGATAGAAACACCGACACCGTCTTCATCTGGACCCGCCTAACCGTCTACACTCCTGATGATAAGCCAATCTTTGCACCAAGCGGCCACAGTGCCAACCACCTCGCCAGTTATCAGGCGATCCCGCTCAAGAAATTCAAATCCGAGGAGCACATCGGAGAGTTCGTGCGTGCCGTGCGTGCCCGCTTCGAGGCTAACGGACCACTGCTCATAAGCGTGCAGGCCGCGTTGTATCTCGAGGGATGCGTTGACCTCCAAGACAACGAAACCTTCCCCCGCCCACCCGAAGATGTCGTTGATGCGCCGATGCTGGTTGCCGAGCACTTAGCACACACAAAATACTTGCTGGGCTTGATCTACAGCGTTTCGCCCGCCGCAAAAAAAAACGGCGGCAGGCCACGCCAGTGGACCAAGGAAGAGTTGACGTTTGAGATCGTGCGCGCCTTTCGAGAGCTAAAACCGCGTGAGCGAAATTATGAAGGCGCCGCCGCAAAGTTAAAGGAATGGCACGGCGACCGTGCGCCGAAGTCTGCCGGCGCGTTGTTTCAACAGGTGCGTGATCTGAAGATGGAGTGGAAAGGATTAAAAGCCGCGAGTAATACCAAGAAATATAGGAAAGGGTAAAAAGGTTTCCTATATTTCGCCTTCAGTTTTATAGGAAACTATCCAACAGTTTCCTAGATAAAAAAGGACGGCGGCGGCGAAAACATAGCCAAAAGTGTGTTATAAATCAATCTTGAGAGTTGTGAAGTTTGAGTGAGTGAGTGAAGCAAAGCCCGCGCCGACGACCAATCTAACGCGGGACTTAGCTTGTTTTTATTGAACGCCCGGATTAGGAGCGGACGCAGATGGTAGCACGCGGCTTCAAGCCCGTCGAGCCCCTTTGTTAGTCCCGCCCTCCGAAAACATCCAGAGCACAAATAGTTTTCTGCCGCCCTGTGACCGGCGACTCGTTTCGATTTTCTCGCGTGCCGCCCGCGCCGTGAGAACGCGCAAAGCCCGTCTCTAGGGTCACAGCTAGAGACGGGCTTTGCCATTTTCGCGCGCGCAGCCGCATAAACGCGACAAAGCCCGCACTATGGAGCGCAGGCTTTGTCATTTTAAACCCGTTGCTGTTTGACGACGGCGGGTTTGGAGCTACGAACAATGTCAACTTACCACGAACCAGCCCAAACTGAAAAGACCAATTTATTGCCCGTCGAGGCTCTCCGCCACTGGCGACCCGGCCAACCAATCCCGAAGGACTTCGATCCCGACCCGTGGGCGGCACTCGCTAGAAACGCCGCCGCGCACGAGATGGAAGAGCAGCGCCGCCGCTTCAATGATCGCCGACAACCACGCCCGGCGGATCGGAGGGCTGCCTGATGAGCGCACAGCCTTCTTCATTCACGCCGGCCTTTACGCCGAAGGACGCCCGCTCCGCCGGACAGTCTTACCAGCACATCGCGCACGTCGTTGATCGCCTGCTCAACCACATCTTGAATGGGCTGGAAGAAAAGACCGCGCAGAAATATTTCAAGGCGTCTGTGTTTTCTACCATTCACTCGCTGCACGGATTTTTCAACGGGCGCGATCTAAAGAAAAAAGACTTGATCGTCTCGGCGCAATTCGTCGCGCCTCATTTTCACTATCACGGCAACCCTGTCAACGCCGGTCAATTCATCGGGCGACATCTTGATGCCCTGGCGGATGCCGAGTTCGCCTGCGGATTGCGCCTCATCGAGATCAAGCGTGCTGATAGCGTGACGTTGCTTTACCCGCACTACAAAGCCCACCCGCTACTGGATGCTGCGGAGTGGCTTTACCTACAGGCAAGGAGCAGCCCGGACTACTGGAAAAATCCCTCTGCCGCCATTACCGAAAAACTACTCACAGCGGCTGTCGCTAAGTTGCCGCC
>MWWG01000148.1_pt1 | contig 11642 bp, 11 predicted proteins | sample 1047331 | NCBI WGS metagenome assembly MWWG01 (sample SAMN06349968, study PRJNA376086) | soil metagenome | isolation source: MG6-4 sample Antarctic (ecotone) soil | place: Antarctica | collected 2015-01-13 | reverse complement strand
AACGCGGAATCGAGACGTGATTGAGCCCATGAAGCCTTTGGAATTGATTACACCCATCAGTACGGATCTTGGGCCGCGATTCAAGGATAAGTTTTTCACGCAATCAGTCTGTGAACTGGCAGCCCCGTTTGATTGATAGACACTCAATGTGCCTGAGTATTCTTTTCTAACAATGCCGATATGGGAGGACCAGCCAACAATATCACCTGTTTCAAATTCAGTTTTGAGAGTAGTACGAACTGCACGCATCCCTTTAGAGTATAAAAGGTCATTCCACATTTCCGGTGTTTGCATAGAAGCAGCACTCAAGACTGGGAGGTTTATTCCAGACTGAATTGCCAACTGCCGAACAAAACCGGAACAATCGAGGCCATGAATGGATTGAGGGCAACCCAGAGGGACCTTACGGGTTGTGTGGTCCTTAAGTCCTAACCCATATGCGATGCCGACTTGCGCTGGCTTTTTGGGACCCTCACTTACAAAAAACCAATCTGATCTCCGCGCTAAGTTGAGTGCAACTTCTGTCATCGAATTTAATAGTTTGTCTCGCTCAGCGACCCTGCCGATATCGGCGAAATCGAGATTGAAGCTTGTAGGAATCGCAGCATCTGAAAGAATGTCACGACTTCCCAACTTGAAGGTTGAGCCGCTTGGGAGTGATATTAGGGTTCCAAGTGCTGGTTCGTATGAGGGCAACGTGTCCATTGCTTTGGCTTGTTCGGGAGTCAAACCTTCATGCTGGTCCTCAGGAACACGAACGATATCTGCCTGAACTTCGCCTTCATTGTGGGTTCCACCACGGCCATCTACATGTAGGTAAATGAGGTTCGCAAACATTGGTAGACCGGGGTAGATTGTGAAGCCGTTGCTTTCACAAGTTTCCATCTGAAAAAACTCTGAGTTCTCAGGTAAAGTGAACCGGCAGGAATAGGCTTTAGCATTCGAGAGCACAGTTGGTTCTTTCAGTGTTTCTCTGAGAAATTGTCGAAGGTATGAAAGATCTCCGATATTGATAAAGGAAAAGGTGAGTGTTGATTTGGGCTTAAAAGTGCCTGACTTAATTGCTATTCGGCCGGGTACTAAAAATTCAATGCTTTTAGAAAAAAATAACGACCCATCTTTGTTGTCTCGGCTCTTACTTCCTTTCACAGCCAAAAGGGCAAATGACTGAACAGTTGGGTCTTTTTGCAAATTCATCTGGAGTGCATCGGGATCGATCGGGTGATCGAGTGCGCTGTAATCAACTATGTCTTCGTTTTTTAGCATTTTGCCACATGAGACTTGCATGATGAGTGTGCTAAGTGCCAGAGCCGTCCCAATGTAAAACCTCATTATTGCTCCTATTTGAAGTGGCATTTGCATCCCTTCAAATACGGCAATCGCTATCAAGAACTTGAGTTTATTCTGGAACCTATTGATAAAACAATGATAAATACATAGTAAGCCTAAACTTTGGAAGTTCTATCAATCCAGTTGAGTTGTTCTTCTTAAGAACAGGCTTATTCTTTCCGAAGAGTGAAGCAGCCCCTCATACTGGAGTGTGAATATGAATTTTTCTAGCTTCGTTGTTCTGGCAGGTTGTATGCTTGGAACCGCGTACGCAGGGAACAAATCAATCTCGACCGAACAGAAGAGCACCACAAAACCAGTGGTTTTAGGTCAAAAACATGTACCAGCTCCTGCGGCAAAAAATACGCCTCGACCTCCTGTTCAGCTTGAGACCTATGAAGATCTTTTGAAACAGCAAACACCCCAACTGGATGATTTGCCATCTTCGGACCAATATACTGATGAAGAAGCAATAAAAATCACAAATGAATTCGAGCGGCAAAGAGTTGGAGAACTTAAAAAAGAACTAGAAGATTTGGAGTTAGAAAAAAAGAAAAAAAAGACAATTCCGTGAAAGCAGGATTCGATGCCGATCTTATCTGTTACCCCACGATCTCCACCCACCATAAATAGGAATTCTAACAAGTGACTGATAGTATGCTCGTTTTTGGAGCACGAGATCCCCTCCAAAACCCTGCTCTATTGTCGTGCTGTAAGTAAAATTCCCCCCTCGAAACAAGCTGTGTATCAAATTTGTATCGCGATGTATCATATGATACAATTTGATACATAATTGTAATTTTTAAGATGGTTTGAGGTGAGCGATGGGTCATGTGCTTGGGTACAGTGATATTGCATTTGCTGCTGAGTCTCTTGTTCGAAAAAATATCCCTGTCACCCAAAGGAATATTCGGAAAGAAATGGGCAACAGAGGAAGTTTTAAGACGATACAAATCCACCTGTCCGAATGGAAGAAAAATAGGGCAATGTCTACTACAGGCAGCGATGTATCAAGTGTATTTCCTTCAAATTCAGATGTACACCAGTCTATCTTAAAGCTTGAAGCTAAGATCGATGAGCAATTTAGTGAGATAAAAAACATCAGGAAAGATCTGTATTCTCTGAATCAGCTACTTAAACAAATGGACAGGGAAAGAGAAAATGATCTGGTCGAATTCCAACGGTGCGCCGCATTAGATGTGGAGAATGCACGGCTCAAAGAGAAAGAGCATTACATGATGGACATAGATTTGCTGATTAAAGACAAGAATGTTCTTTTAGAAGAGAACAACGGCCTTAAAAATAGGATTGATGAGATGCTATCTGGCATCCAGCAGGCTGACTCAGTTACTAGAGAAGTTAAGATTCTACGCATGAAAGTTGATAAATACGAAGACTACATGAGGCAGTTTGTCGCTGGCCACCCAGAGTTCGAACCAGACTGGGCACAGGTCCTTTTCACGCCTCCGCCCCCTCCAAAAAAAGGCACATGATTCTGCACCTGTCAGGTGACTGCCAGCTGATAGTCAGTAAAGCTGCCAGCTGGCATAATTGGCTTTCATGGAGGCTTACTTATGCAGCACACTACGAACAGCCAGTCGGATGACAGAGTCACCCTTGCAGAAGCTGCGAGGACGGTCGGCAAAGCCGCTACCACCATCCGCAGGCTCGTTGATTTGGGCACTTTGTCCACTACTCGGGATGAGACAGGCAAGCACTACGTGAGACGACAGGATGTTATCAATCACTACGCAGTTCGCGCTCACACTGCGAACAGCCAGCCAGTGACAGCTGACAGGGGGCCGCGGTCAGGGGCGTCAGCTAGCAGCTCGCAGTCTGTCGCTAGTGCGACGTCGGGTGAGATAGGACGCCTGACAGCCACTATCGAGGGCCAGCAGGCTCAAATAGTCCTGCTGCGTGACATGCTTGAGCGCGAAAGAGCAAGTGTGGAAGACCTGCGCAAGCAAGTCGCAGCATTCGAGCGTGAGAGAGCACAGCAGATTGCCGAAATGCGGGCGCTCGTGGAAGGCAAGACAGGGCTTCTGAGTCTCAAACGCTTGGTGGCGACTGTTAAGTCGTGGAGCTGATGACAGATTTTTTTCGCTTTTTTCGCGCATTCGGACTGTTGAAGGTGCGCTGTTCTAGCGTCGTTTCAGCTTTCATCAAGACTTCCAAAATGCCTGACAGGTTTCGTTTAGTGCTGTCGGAGATTTTCTCGTCTTTCTCCCCCTTCAACCTTTCGACAAACTCAGTTTCGAGAATCCCGAGAAGGCGTGAGATGGCTCGCCGGTTGGAAGCAGGTTTTCCGGCAAGGAGGTCGGCTAAAGTCTCAACTAGGGTGCCCAACTCCAAGCGGCTTTTGGAGGGTCTGTTTTCTTCGATAAGGTCGATATAGGCACCACGCTTTGTGCCAGAATCAGCTGTCAAGGCCTTCTCAAAAATCCCGTACAATTTTAACGTCATTTGTTCTCCCATAGTTCTGTTTCTATGTCCCTGTTACATCGTATAGAGTCTATCGTAAGCTTCCACCCTGGCGTCATTGTGTGCGCTTTCAGCCCACACAAATCCTTGGGTTGCAGCGCCCCTTTTGGGGCTCGCCTTCTTCGTCAATTTTTGGAATAACCGCCTTTGGCGCTTCTTTCAAAAATTTCCTGCGCATCTTCGATTTGCTTAAGCCAGTTTTACTTTCGTATTGCCACTCGCTGTCGCGAGTGGCATACTCCAGTCACTGGCCGCTGCGCCCCCTGCGGGGGCTTGCCCGCTGTCGGACGCTCACGCGTCCTTGCGGCTCCTGGGAGGCTAAAGCCTCCCAGTCGGGGAAATCCAAACAGCCGGAGAGCGGAGCAAACCTAGGAGGCAAAATGACAGAGACCCTTCCCCAACCTACCCCACTCGAGACCAAGGCGAAAACACCTCGCAAATGGAAACCACGAGCAGCCATCTCGTTTCGATTGTCAGACGCTGAGCAAGGTCTTCTCAAGACACGCGCACTGGATGCCGGTTACGACAATGTGACTGCATACGTCAAAGCAGCTTGTCTGGGTCGCCCACTTGAGGCTGTGCCCAGGGCGCCGCAGGGTATGCCTGTAGAAGTGCGCCAGGCTATGAGGGAGCTGTCCCAGATTGGGAATCTACTGGCCTCCATTGCAAGAAACCTACGGGGGTTCTGGGAACTGAGCGCACTGTCTGAATCTAGATTGGAGCAAGAGCTTCATGAACTGGAAAAAATACGTGGGCTTTTGGCTATTCTGCGAGGAAAGGTCCTCTCTTGAAAATAAAAAATGAGCCTGACTATTCGCCTGAACCCGTACCAGAGCCGAGCGTCAAACGGGAGGCTCCCTTTGAAAAGCCTGACAAACCCAAAGAATCCATGTGGACGCTTGAAGAACTGAAGAGGCTACAAAGCACGACGAAAGACCCGATCGTTTTAAAACATGTCACAACAGAGATTTCAGAAATTAGAAAAGCTGCTGCCGCAAAGAGAAGTGCGCAGTGGCTTGATCGCCGTAGGCAGGGTGTCGCTGCAGAGAAGGCGAAAGAACCTGATATAAAGAGGCGGATTAAAAAGAGGGTTGATGCTGCTAAACTTGAACATCCAAACAAACCTTTTGCGGCGATCCACGAAAAATATGAGCAGGTGGTTAAGAATCTATTCCAGATTGCCCGAAAGAATGATGGGTGGAAGGGAACAAGAAGACTGCTAAAAATGCAGATTGATGGGGCTGATCAACCCTTGAAAAACGGTTTGGATCTTGCCCGTGCCAGTCCCATGTGCCTTACGCCCAGGCGAAATCAAATCCTTGTTTACGCAAACGTTCTAGGCATGGGGACCGATGTCAAGAGCCTCACCAGTGCACTCGATTCGACTTCCAAAAACACAAAAAGCACTCTGAAGCTTAGAATTGGCATGCTTGTCATCTCACCAAAACGGGATTCCGTCTTGACAGATGAGCAGGGAATCTGGGCAGCACAAAGACACCTTACGCGCCTCGGAGTAGATATAAACGAGCATCCGTGGCAGCTGTACAAGCATCTCGATTCAAAATCTGGAATTCATCATTATCATGTTTTGTACAATCGGGTCAGGCTTGACGGCAAGGTTCACTACATCAATGGTGGCTCGATTGTGTGCAATTACGAGGCATCCGCACAAGATAGATCATTCGAACTTGAGCCACAGATTCCTTTCCCTGTGCCGCATAGTCGGGACAAAAATGAACAAAAATCGGCTGTAGATTTCAGCTCTGGCGAAAAGGCGAGCACAAAAAGTAGATCGTCATTTTTGAAAACGATCGCATCTTTTTGTCATGGAAAGCTCAACGCTGAACTGAGAGAAAAAGGAAAGAAACCAATTCTCGTCTCCACCCTGGGGAGCGAAGCAAACGCGCGCCTTCAGGCATTGGGGCCGTGTGATTTGGGTCACGGAGGCGGATTTGTGAAGCTACAGTTCTTTGATGGACCTGACTTTATTGTGAGGCATTGCGCGATTTGAGTGCGCCGAAAAAACGTTTTTCGTTATTTTGATCTGAACCTTGCGAAGCTGCTCGCTTCGCTCTCGACGCTTCGCAAGGACAGTCCGGCCCCTTGCAGTCGCCGTCTGCCGCAAACCAAATGGAGTTGGGAACTGGTAGAAGCAGCCCACGGGCTGCAGTGCAAATCGCGCTTTGCGCGATCGGAAGAAGGCCGGTCTGGAGGCGCGGTGAGAGATTTTTCTCACCGGAAAGTTTAACGCCGCGTAGGATACTTCCGGTTACGGTGAGTTGGTTTTCAACAGCCGTCTGCGCGCCGGTTCCGGCGCTGCGACGCGCTGACTGGGGCTACCGCCCCAGTCCCCGTAGTGACAGATTGTTCTTCTGGCTGTTCATCCTTTCCGTCTTAAAAGCGCATACGCGCACCACATGCGGTAGAAATTTCCGGCGTGTGCCGCCGGAAATTTCGCCGCTCGCGAGCCCCCTTTCAGAGCTCTATTTTTGAAAAAAATGGAGCGGGTGAGAGGGGGCGTCTCGGAGCCAGAGGCGGAGAGCGCGGAGAGGCCCAGGAAGGACTCAAAACAAAGCGGGAGGTAGTGAGGTATAGCTCGGACCTTCAAACGTCTTCCAGGGCCTCGGGAGAGCCTTTCTATCGCTGCCGCCAGGCAGCATGCCCCGATAGGGGCTCCGAAAACTGCCGTGAGGCAGTGTGCCCCGGAAGGGGCTTTTGTTGTTGAGCCTGGGTAAGAGTTTACTCGTCCCAGGCTGTATTCAAGTAACTGGAGGTATACGGAGTAGAAAAAATGTTCTTCTCTCCGTTGAACCATTTTTCGATGAGTGCAGGTTTTAGTACAGGATCAGTACAGGAATGAGTGCAGACTCAGTAAAGTAGTACGTTTGCATTTTAAGCCGTTTTTATGGACTATGAGTACAGGATGAGTGCAGGCAAGGGTCTGCACTCCCTGTACTCATTCCTGTACTCATTCCTGCACTCATGAAGGGAAATGCTTAATTTTATGGCAAAGACAACAAGAGTTTCAAGAGTAGAGTATAGAAATCTGGCCGAGGCGCTCGGCAATGCGAAAAGGACTCACAAGGTTATTGAATATTCTGCCCCAGCAGTGGTTGCTCGACTCTTGCTTGAAGCATTTCTTTTTGAAGATGGAAACATAAATTCCGAATGGTTTGTGCGTGAAAAAGCTTGTTCGTTTGGTAAATTTACTAAGCTTCGTGACCGTCTGATTGCAGACCAATGGATTCATTTCCGGGAAGATTCCCGAAGATATTTTGCAGGAGTTCGCCTTCAACCACATCTTGATGTCTTGAAAGTGAGCAAGACAGCAACTCTCGCCCAACTTGAAGCTTTTAGTCTTCAAAAAGCTGACAGAAATGAGCTTCGTGATTTAGATCTGAAAAAAGCTGACAGAAATGAGCTGGAGCACAGGTTGGCTGAGACAGACAGCAAGCTAGCTGAAACAAATAAAAGAATTGATGCTATCGCAGTCGCTGTTAGAGAATTGCAAGATGCAATGATTCCTCCTGACACCCCAGAGAAGAGAAATACCAGAGAAAATTCAGCTCAAAAAATTGCCATGCTTGCTCATTAAATCCGCATTTTAGTTCAATGGCTGCATTGTGACAGGCTCAATCGTAACTGGGTTTCCGGAATAATCAGGCTGCATGATGTACCGGCTTCCTACAGGCGTCCACAGTTCGATGAAGTCCCGAGATCCAGGGCGAGCCTGGCAATCTTGAACGGTCGTCTGTGGTACTCCGAGGAAAGGACAATCTGTGCTTTCCCCGAAGTTGTTGTAAAATCCGGTACTTGTAGACTTTCCTGAAGAACATTTTGTTCGATAGGACGTTCGATCACATTGTCCATCCAATCGCTTCGTTTGCTTAATGTACCCTTCTACATTCCAGATTTCTTCATGGAAAGCCGTTTCCACTTGATTCGTTGAATAATCTCCATATTTGTATTGAGTTGTTCTCTTCCATGTATGGAGATTGAGCATTTCAGAACTCATAACCGTGTCCGAATAATTGTTTGTAAAACTTGCTACCTTGAAATATTTGCAGAACGAAGAATCCAAGGAATTAAAACCATATGGGTAGGAATTCACAATCTCTTCCTCTATCCCGCCTATCTTTTGAATGACCGTTCCAACAAATCCGACGGGAGTGTAGGCGTCGTACATGTCTGTGGAAGGAAGTTCAGGGCAACTGAATCTGAAGTCTCCCACAACAATCCCCGTGCCTGGATTGATTGCGTAGCCTTTTCTATGTATTTCCCAATCGGAAACCTTTTTGATTCGGATTTGTCTTGTGGTGCTTGATTGGACTGTCAGCCCATTCACAATTTTACTGCCTGTGATGGCACCAACCTCATTATCTTTGGCTCCACTGGGGATTGTAAATCGAATGACTTGTTTGCCTGCAATGGACAGTGGATCGGTTGAAGAAATATTGATAGCCGTCCCCGTAAGAGAGCTAGAGTAGCCGGGAATTGTGAAGGTCGCTCCAGTTAGTCCAGTGCCTGAAATATAAATTGCTTTTCCCGTTTCGACGTCAACAATGGCTGGCTTGGTGCTGGGACTTCCAAAATCAAGAAGGGCCTCACCGTCGCTTGATTTGTAGGAGAAGTCATTCACTGAAAGCTCTTGTGACGCGTATTCAAAACTTAAACTGGTTTCAGAGGGAAGGTCTGAAATCGGAGAGTTCGCAATCGTATTTACAATCTTTACTGTGCGTAGCCAAACTATCTGACGGCGAAACCACCACTTTAAAATCAAATTCCCTGTCGGCGTGATCCAAAGCACCGACAATTTGCTTGACTCCAATATGCTCTGATATGTGACGACTCTCCCGTGGGCTGCTGAAACAGACACCACGGGAAATTCACACTCTGTTTTTGGAATAGGAGTCGCTCCGCCATCGATATCTCAATCCCCTTCGGCAATGCAAGGTTTTTGGACTTTGCCATGAGCCTTGATGAAAAATCGGCCAAAGATCTGAAGCTTAAAGGATGCCTTCATTGCAAAGGACCACTTCACCGTGCCCATTACATGCGCAAAAGCCGATCGCCCTTTGAAACTCCACTTCCTCAGGGATGGGATGAGTTTTACGGATTGTGCTGCTCCAAAGAAGGTTGTCGGAAGCGATCAAGGCCCCTGTCAGTGCGCTTCGCCGGGCGCAGCCCGCACAGCGCCGGTGTGCTCTTGCTATTCAACCTGCTCCGCACTGGAGGCGCGCAGAGATCCGTTGTTGCGCTTTGCAAAGAATTTCTCATTTCTGAACGGACCGTGCGGCGGTGGCTAAAATTTTGGAAAATCGCATGTAGAAGATCGAACTGGTGGCGCAACCTTGCAGGTCGATTCGGACTTTCTGGTGGTACGACGTCTGACCTTTTCAGCATACTTTTAGGAAGAGATATTCTGCAAAATGCGATTGAAAAAATGACTTCTGAAAGCTCAAATCTCTGGGCTGAAGTCAGAATAAATGTCGGAGACAACCCTTCCGCACAAGATGCCTGATGCAGATTGATTGACGGCCTCATAAAGGAGGAAAGTCCCATTTTTCAATCTTCCTGAGGAATTCCGACATGAATTTCAACGCTGAAAATGCTCATGCATACAGTCGAGGCTTGTTTCGATACGTTATTGTAGAACCCTTGCTTTCCAGTCCGCCCGGACGTGGTGAGCTTGCAGCTCGTCTGCGGGAAATTTCCCAAAAAACGCATATACAGCCTTGGAACAAACAGCCAATAAAGGTGTCTGTGCGGACACTCGAACGTTGGTATGCTCAGTGCCGAAAAGAATCCTTGCCTGCTCAAGCGCTTCAACCCAAACTTCGAAGTGATCGAGAACAAACGCGAGTGGTGACGGACACTCAAAAGAAATGGCTCCGTGAATTCAACCTCAAGTTTCCCTCTTGGTCTGTGCAATTGCTGTTCGACAACCTGTGCTGCGCAAAAATCGAAGATGCGACCGGGAACAGCATACTTCCCTCATACTCGACTATTTTGCGTTTCTTCAAAGCGCAAGGATTTTTGATTCGATCTTCGCGTTCGAAAAATCGAAACGTCAAAGAAATCAGAAGTTACGAAGTAGAGTTTGTGGGGCAACTTTGGCATATGGATTTTCACGGTGGCTCCAGGATGGTGCTCACTGAAAATGGCGAATTCAAACCGGCGATTTGTATGGCTATCATTGATGACAAGTCAAGACTTGTTTGCCATGTGCAATGGTTTCTCAATGAAACGGCCGAGGTGCTTGTGCATGGTCTTTGCCAAGCTATCGCAAAGCGAGGGATGCCTGCCACATTTTACACTGACAATGGCTCCGCAATGAAGGCTGCAGAACTTGTTACCGGCCTTGAAGTTCTTGCCATTAAGCAAGAACACACGCTTCCCTATGCTGCCTATCAAAATGGAAAACAGGAAAGCTTTTGGAAACCTCTTGAAGGTCGATTGATGAAAATGATTCCAAAAGAAAAACGCATCACTTTGGATATTCTCAACACCATCACCCAAGCATGGGTTGAACAAGATTACCATACGACGATTCATTCAGAGACAGGACAAACTCCACTTGCACGCTTCTTCAATGAAAAACACGTCCTGCGCTGTGGTCTTGAGTTTGGTGAAATGCAGCGCAGTTTTCGGATGCGGATAAAACGTACGGTTCGAAAGACTGATGGAACCATCACCCTTGATGGGACACGATTTGAACTGCCTCAGTGCTACATACATATGGACGAAGTGACATTGAGATATGCGCGCTGGGACCTGGGAGAAGCTGAGATCCTCTGCCCAGACACGTTCAAACCTCTGTGCACGGTCTTTCCACTCAACAAGCTCAAAAATAGCCTCGGTCTGAGACAATCAGACCCAAAACGTGCTGAAACGTTAGCTCCAGACGTGGCGCTTCACTCTGGGGAGGTTCTTTCACTTTCGACAGACACTCTGCCTCCACTTCTGGCGCGGTGTTTGGAGAAGCACGCCCAGGAAAATCGCCTGCAAGGCTACCTTCCACTTTCAAATGAGAACACCAAGCAGTGATCAACCGTAAACAAATTCATGCGTTATATGGCCTCAAATGGAATCCTTTCTTGCCAGAAATCCCACCTGAGGCCCTCATCAAAGATGAAGTCACACGGCGTTTTTGCTGGCGTGTCGAACAGGTCGTAATGGATGGTGGCTTTGCGCTGGTCACCGGTGAGCCTGGAACGGGAAAATCTGTGACAATGCGCCAGCTCCAAGCGCATCTGCGTCAACTTCCTGAACTGGCAGTTCGCATTGTCACACGCCCCCAAAGTCACATTCGTGATTTTTATAGAGAGCTTGCTGAACTTTTTGACGTTCCCATCAAACATAGTAACCGATATGGAAGCTTTGCATCCCTGCGAGCACAATGGGTGTCTCACATCAAAGCGAGCATGTTTCGTCCCGTTCTACTCATTGATGAAGCACAAGAGGCACATGAAGATGTTCTCAACGAATTGAGACTTCTTTCTTCGGTCGAACTTGACGCTAAAAACATTCTTGCAGTGGTTCTTGCAGGAGATTCAAGGCTTCCAGAAAAGCTTCGCCAGAGCACTCTACTGCCCCTAGAAAGTCGTATCCGCATTCGGCACCACCTCGACAAAAGACCCCAAACTGAGCTGGCTGGCATCCTGACAGAGGCCATTACACAAGCTGGATCCCCTTCCTTGCTCACTGAATCACTTATCAAAGCTCTTGCGGAACACTCCATGGGAAATCTACGAGCCATGATGCTCATGTGCAACGAGCTGCTGAGCGCCGCAGCAGAACGCGACATCCGGCAGCTCGATGAAACGCTTTTT
>MWWG01000147.1_pt1 | contig 11655 bp, 15 predicted proteins | sample 1047331 | NCBI WGS metagenome assembly MWWG01 (sample SAMN06349968, study PRJNA376086) | soil metagenome | isolation source: MG6-4 sample Antarctic (ecotone) soil | place: Antarctica | collected 2015-01-13 | reverse complement strand
CGGACGCTCACGACGTGGCGCTGTTTCTCGGCCAGCGGACCGGCCTTCCGGCCTCCTTTACGGGAGCGGGGGGGCGTAGAATCAGGGGCTGTTAAGTCTGCCATAGATAGGTCCCCAAAGGGGCAAGTGTAGTGAGCCGGAGGCGAACGGGTTTACTGGATTGCGCGAAGCGCGATTCAGTAAACACATCTTGCGAAAACGCAAGAACAAGCTATAGGGGGCTACCAAGGTACTACATCGGGGACACTTAGGCAAGCTGGGTGAGTAGATAGCTAGGTACTACCTTTGGCCCACTTGCACGGTTGTCACCCCGCCAACGCATCGTCTGAAAAGACGAAGCCCCGGCTGGTGACACAGCCAGGGCTTCAGGAAGTGGGTGGATTCAGCACCCTTACTCCCGAACGAAGATGGGTAAACGTGCAAAGGGGAAACCCGCTAGCCAGGCTAGTTGGTTTCGCATCTCCTTGGAAATGCTTAAAGCAATTCTAGGGGGAGCAGTTCGAGCGGTGGTTAGCCACTGGCTCGGGCATCCGTAGGATAACGGCGGTCAGAACTTCGGTTGTGGCCGCCGTTTGTCTGGATACCAAAGCTGCCCGACAGAGCAAATATACATCTGCTGAAACTCTCGTGGCTATGGGTCAGGATGCTTGCTCAATGCGCACGGCTGTACAGGCCGGACAACGGGTGTGCAGCTGGGCAATGGCTTCGGTCAGGACGTGATTGGTGCTGATGGGACCTTGGTAGAGAGCCATACTCCACGAGTTGCCAGAACCTGGGGTAGACTGCCAGAAATCAAGTGCCTTGGCCCTGGTAAAAGCCTCATCGGTGTAGGGGGTAATCTGATAAAACTTCACGAGGACCGTTCCCAATGGGGTATCCTTTAAGCGAAAAACGTGGTCTGCCATGCTGCAAAATACGGGCTGGAAGGGCAAAAGGGATGGAAAAGTATATGGCCGCCCAAAGCAGCATATAAGCTAAACTATTTGACACATAAACTATTGATTGCTAAATATTTACAATTACGCCGCGCCGCGCCCTGGTGTGCGAAGCTTGGTTTTGGTGGTGTTTCTTTTTTTGGCCGTTTTTGCGTCGCTCGACGGACATTTCCTTATAGTTGAAACGGGTCAGAACAGGCCCTAAAAGCCTTTTTTTTGCCGTTCCCTCGCGCGTTTTCAAATCTTGTGAAATTTTTTTTTTAGGTCTTAAAACCAAACACTTCCATATTTAGCAAAAAATGCCCTTGACAGTCAATTAGTTATCCTATCTATTATGAGTTTTTGTCCGTCAACTATGAGTTTTTGTCCTAGTGTGGTTGAGCTTACTCGCCCTAACTATAGGGAAATGTCCGTCAACTATGAGTTTTTGTCCTAATGACGGCAAATCAACTATGAGTTTTTGTCCTACAATTATGAGTTGTAAAATGGTACTCATAAAAACTACTCATACATTTGCACCAGTACCATTTCCCTGCTGACAAATTGGAACCTGAAAAATCCGCTGATAAGGCTGTCACATTGTGGCAGTCAAACGTCCTCACTTCGGCACGTTACGAGCTGACCAAACTGGAAAAGAACATCCTTTACCTGGCAATGCGCGAGATGCAGCCAACCGACCCACCGGGCCAGCTCTACTACGTTTCGACCGTGGAGCTGCGCGAGCGCACGGGGGAGGAAATCAAGTACGACCGCCTGCGCGTCATCACCAAGAAACTGCTGGGCCGTGTCCTGGAAGCTGACCTACCAAACGGCGACCTGCTGCAAACTCATTTCTTTTCCTCGGTGCAGTATATCAAGGGTACCGGCACCCTGGAAATCTCAGTAGACCCAAAAATCAGACCCTTCTACGGGTACCTGAAAACCCATTTTACGACCTTCCAGCTCGACTTAGCTATCACCCTGAATAGCATCTATGCCAAGCGGTTCTACGAAATATTTTCCATGTACAAGCACCTACCTAATAAGGTGTTTCGCATATCACTGGATAAGCTTAAGCTACAACTTGGGCTAACGGACAAAGACACTGGCAAAGACAAATACCCACTCTATGCTGACGTTAAGCGCAACGTTCTAAAGCCGGCTGAAGAAATTAATGCCGCTACCGACCTGGCCTTCACCTACCGCGAAATCAAGCGAGGCCGGAAGGTCGTGGAGCTGGAATTTACGGTTGTTTACACCCCCAAAACGACTGAAATCGACTACAACGAGCAGGAAACGGCCATTTTTGGCCGCTTAGTCAATGATTTCAGCCTGCGCAAAGACCAAGCAATTGCTGCTCTGCGTACGCTAAGCCCTGCCGAAATTTCAAAACGCCTCTACCAGATTAAGCTGCAAGTGACCGATGGCAAGGTGTCGAACGTGGGGGCCTACACGGCGGAACGCCTGGGCGTTAAATAGCCGTCACGGATAGTGATAGGATTATTGAACAAAAGGGAGAAAAGGCAGCCGCAACAAGGCTGGTCCCTTTCTCCCTTTTGTCCCTTAACATAAGATTGCTTATAAGCGCCTTCTCGGAATCGTGGTAGGTTTTGGCCTCCCTCTGGGACGCGGCCGGCGTGGTATTTTTCCGGTGGGGGGCCTCATTATCCAATCCTTGGCGCGCCGCTGCCGATATTGCGGTACCAGACACTTCCCGGCCTTCCTTCTACCATTCAGCGCTTATGTCCTTCGACTACTCCTTGCACCTGACGGCGGCGGTGGCGGCCGAGGCCTTGGAATCGGCCCCGGGTAGCGGCCCGCCTGCCCAGCACGCCTGCCTGGACTGCGGCGCGGCCCTGACCGACCGGTTCTGCGCCCACTGCGGGCAGCCGGCCGACACCCACCGCATCACCCTGAAGCACCTGCTGTTGCACGACCTGCCCCACTCCGTCTGGCACGTGGACAAGGGCTTGGCCTTTACCTTCTGGCAGATGCTGACGCGCCCCGGCCTCACCATCCGCGGGTACTTGGCCGGGCAGCGCACCCGGCAGTTCCGCCCCGTGAGCTACCTGCTACTGCTGGTGGGCCTGTCGGCCCTGGTCTTTTCGGCCTTTCAAACCAACCTGCAACAGGCCGTGCAGACCGCGCTTGCCGCGCAGTCTGCGGGGGCGGGTTCGCCCCCGGCGGCGCTGATGGCGGTGGTGATGGAGCGCTACCTCTCCATTGGCATAAAGCACCCGTCCCTGGTACAGCTGGTACTCCTGCCGCTCAACGCCCTGGTGGCGTGGCGGCTGCTGCGGCGGGCGGGCTACAACTACGCCGAGGTGCTGCTGGCCAACGCCTTCATCGTAGGCACCTTCACCGTTCTCAACCTGGCCATCGTGCTGCCCGCGCTGCTGGTGGGCAATTCGGCATTTCTGCTGCTGGCTTTGAAGGGCGCTTTTATCGTGACGCTGGTGTACACGCTCTGGGTGAACGCGCAACTGCTGCTGGCCGCCCCCGCGCTCACGGCGGCGCGGCGCTACGGCCGGGCACTGGCCATTTTCCTGCTGCAAATCGGGGTGCTGGTGCTGGCGGCGGCGACGTGCATGGCCGTGCTCACGTTCCAGGTACAGCGCGAGCGGCCCGATTTGAGGCTCCACACAGCGCCGAAAAAGTTGCCGACGGCCGCTATGCGCTAGCTGTCCAAAACGACAGTCTCTATTAGGGGTTGCGTTAATAACCAGACCGATTTTTTCCCACGACACGACCGACTGCGAATCCCTATGAAAAAACCATCCCGCGCCTTCTTCTACTTTGTTGCCACCTTGTGCCTGCTCTTGGCCTTGGGCGGAGTCTTCATGGCGGGCTACTATTCCGGCCGCAACGACTCCTTGGCGGAGCTGGGGCTGGGGCTGAGCTTTGTGGGCGCGCTCTCGCTCATCTTCGCCTCTGTTGCATATAAAAAACAAAAGGGCAACCCAGCCAATCCGCGCTAAGAAGACACGTAGGAATTACGGCCTAGTGCCGTGCAGATGGGCTTGCCCGCTTCGGTTCACTGAAACGGTGGCTCAAGTAAGGCAGAGGTCGTTTTACATGCTGTAAACGACCGTTTACAAGATGTAAAATGATGGCCGCTACTACGGGAAATATTTCTGCGCGGCTTTCGGATTATCCTGCTTTAGGTCCACGTAGCCGTCATTTAACCACTTCATCATGGCCTGCTTTTGGGTCAGCTGCTGCTGAAGTTGCGCCGTTTTTTCCTCCGCTGCCCCCATTTGCTTCCAAGAATAGATAGTGAAGGCCATGAACCCCAACCATAGCAGCATCATAGCCAACCACGTGTAGAGGCTGGTAAAGCCCCACACCTTATCCGCTAAGGGCACACTGCGCGGAATCTGGTCAATCACCTGCTTTAGCTGCTGGCTGCCCGTCGCCACCGCCGCCGAAATGGTATCCGGTGTAGCCAAGTGCGGCTGAATCTGGGTGGCTATCCCCTTATAATCAATCGTAAACCGGGTACCCTTCTCCACCTTGGCCAGTACCTCGTCTACCTCGGCGCGGCTAATGGGCTGGCCCTGCTCCAAGCTGCGCTTATTCAGCGCCTCGATGCCCCGACGCAGGGCCTTTATGTCGTCAAGTAGCTCTTGCATAGCTGCGTAAGTGGAAAGTAATTAGTTATCACCGATGCTAAACCCCTGGGAACGGCCGCGCTCCGGCTGCTGGCGGGCCTGCTGCTCCTTGGCCTGGGCGTAGGATTCGGCCAGCTTGGCCAGCGCGTAGTCCTGGCCCACCTGCTGCCACGGCTGGGCGGGGTCGTGGGCCTGGCCTAGCTCGCGGGCCTTGGCAAAACCTGTTTCCAGATTGCCGGCGCTGTATTCGCGGCCGACCTGGCTCCCCTTCACTCGGTGCCCGTCCTGCGCGAACACCACCCCGGCCGGGCTCCCGTCCTTGCGCCGCGTCAGCTCCAACGCGATGCCTCGCGGGCGCAGCGCCTCGCGCAGCTCGTCAAAGCTGCGGGCCTGGCCCGCCGTGTAGCTCAGGGCGCGGCCGATGTCCTGCCGGGCGCGGCTCCACTCGGCCGACTGCGCTTCTTTGGGCGTAGTGGCCTTCGCCTGGGCCGGGGTCGGGCCGATTTCCAGCGCCTGCTTGCGGCCCACCTGGTCGGCTACTATCAGCCCGTATGCCTGCTCGATGCCCTTGCACACGTCCACACTGCGCGAGCGGATAAACTGGTCGCTCACCGTCTGCCCGTTCAAATCGACCCGGTTTACCACCAGGTGCATGTGCGGGTGGGTCTTGTCCTGGTGCCGCACCACGGCCCATTGCGTGTTCTCGGGGTCAATTTTTAGCCCTTTTAGGTAGTCCTGGGCAATGCGGCCCATCACTTCGTTGGTCACCTGCTCCTTTTCCTCGACCGGAAACGCCAGCGCGACGTGCAGCACCGCCTTTCCCAAAGTGGGCCGCATGGCCCGCACCGTGTCAAAGTCCGCCGCCATGTGGGCGGCGCTGTCGGTGCGCACCCCGTGCGCGGCCAGCACCTCGGCGCCTTTGCCGGGGGCCTGCTCCTGCAGCACGTACAGGCACATGGCCCCGAACGACTGGTTCACCTTCACCTTGCCAATCATGCCCCCTTGCCCGTGAGATGCTTCAGCAGCTCGTGCATCTGCCCGAGTACCGTCGTGGCCCCGGTGCGCTGGTCTTGCTGCAAGTGGGCCAGCTTGGTCAGCTGGTTCAGGTTCGCCGCCATGCCGGTCAGCTGCACCAGTTGCCGCGCCTCTTCCGGGGTCGGCGGGGCCGGCAGGACCGTGGCCGTGTCCCGCTTGCGCCACACCGACCGCAGCACTTCCCCCTGGCTCAAATGGTACCGCTCGGCCTCCTGGCTCAGCCGCTCGTGCTCCGCGTCGGTCAGCCGGACGCTCACGACGTGGCGCTGTTTCTCGGCCAGCGGACCGGCCTTCCGGCCTCCTTTACGGGAGCGGGGGGGCGTAGAATCAGGGGCTGTTAAGTCTGCCATAGATAGGTCCCCAAAGGGGCAAGGGTAGTGAGCCGGAGGCGAACGGGTTTACTGGATTGCGCGAAGCGCGATTCAGTAAACACATCTTGCGCGAAAACCGTTGAACGACATCGTCCGCGCCTCAAGGTACGACTTCTGCGCCGCCTGTACAATCATACCCCTAATCTTTGTGAATGGCTGCCCTGCTCATTCTGTTAAAAATGAGTAGCTGAAACTTTACTCTTTTTTAACAGCATCTGCCCTCCTCAGAACTGCCTTCCATCCCGTTTGTCCTTCCCATATGCCCCCTTGCCCTTAACCTCCCAACCCGAACCTGCTGGCCACCTCCCCAACTTGACCTGGCCCATCCTCAGCTGCTCAGCCTTAACCGGCCGGCATCCTCTCCCACCTAGCCCCCCCCCAAATCTGCCCTCTGTGCGCGCCCCGGCTTCCCCGAGCACCGTTGACCTGGTCTTGCCTTGATCGTCTCGTCTTGGGCTGTTTCTGCGCGTTTCAGAGCTACCCTACTGCCTTTCTTCCCTACTGCCTAATCGTTCGCTTCGTCCCTTGAGCTACCGCTTCAGCACTAGCTCGCAAATCATAGCCCAAAGCAGTACATAAGCCCAACAAAAGGGAAGATAAACTATTGATTACTAGTTATATATAGTTTATGAAATGCGCGCAAGTCACTGGCTTCTGGAACATTACTGTTTTTTGCTTTCTGCTTTTTGGTTGGAGTTATTCACAACTTTTGAAAGCTTTTTTCTCGCGCGAAACACCAATTGGTGTATTTGAAAATCTTTGTCTATTTGAGGGATCAATCATTGCCCTTGTAACTAACTGAATTTCAAATATTTGCAAGTGTTTTAAAAAACTGAAAAAATAGGTTTAGTGGTCTAAGAAATAGGTTTAGTGGTCTAAGAAATAGGTTTAGTGGTCTAAGAAATAGGTTTAGTGGGTCTAACCAATAGGTTTAGTGGGTTTAGAAATAGGTTTTTAAAGTAGGCTATTTTATATTTCTATTTTTTAACGTATAATTGCTGGCAGTTCAACTAGATAGCTCGCAAGAATGGTTAAGGAAATAGAGATTCGACAACACAACGCGCTCACTAATGCCCGATACGATTACACCGAATTGCAACAAGACCTTCTTTTCTTCATTATTTCAAAGCTCAACCCTGATAATAAGGATAGCTATGCACTGAGTATAATGGAGTTATCTAAACTTACTGGCAAGAAATATAATGCCGCTTACCTGCACAAAGCCACGGCCGATATGGGGTCAAGGATGTTTGAGGTACTGACAGAAAAGAGCTATGAGCAAATCTGGATGTTCCAGCGTGTCAAGTACCATCTTGGCCAAGGAATTATTGAATTTGACCTTACCAAGCACGTTACACCCTACCTATTCAACTTAAAAAACAACTTCACTTCCTACGAATTAGCTGCTGCACTACGCCTTAGTAGTAAGTATGCTAAGCGCGTCTATCAGTTTTGTAGTCAGTGGAAAGACCTAGGGGAGACTAGAAAATACGACCTCCAAGAATTTAAGAGAACGCTCGGGCTAATCGACGACAAGGGCAATGAGAAAATGAAACAACTCATCGACTTACGTACTAATGTGTTAGATGTGGCTGTGAAGCAAGTCAATGAACACACCGAGTTGCGTATCAGCTACAAGCTGGAAAAAGTAGGTCGCAGCTTCAAAAACATCGTGTTCACGGTCAAATCGCAGGCACTAGCCAACTCGATACCCTTCGACTTGGTACCCACTGCCCAGACTTTGCCCGGCGTTCAGCAGACGCAATATGACAATGCTGCCCGTGTCCTGGATGAGCTGCGCATCACCAACGCCAAGCACCGCCTGGCCATCCTTACTAGCGCGGCCCACATCGCGGAAGTAAATCAATATAACCACGACTTGAAAACGGGCAAGGTCAAAGCCAGCCGCAATCCTGGGGGCTTGCTGCTCGTGCGCCTGGGCCTGGTCGCAGCCAAAACTGCTAAAGCTCCTACTGCCTAATTCATACCTTTACACCTCTATGGAAATCACCTTTCAAGTTCCCGACAGCCGCGCCGGCTTCCTGTTAGAGTTACTACGTAGCCTGCCGTATGTCGAGCTGCGCAGTCCGGCAGCCCCAGCCGCCGACGAGTTGGATGAGACAGCCTACCTGCTCGCCTCGCCAGCCAATGCCGAGCGCCTGTACGCCGCCCTGGCCCGCGCCAAGCGCGGAGAATGGGAAACCCACGAGCTGCCCCCCCTCTCGGAATGACCTTACGCTGGGACCTACACGCCTGGGACGATTTTCTCTACTGGCTCGACACGGACAAGGCCATCTCCCGCCGCCTGCGCGCCCTGCTCAAGGAGTGCCTGCGCACGCCTACCACCGGCACGGGTAAGCCGGAACTCCTGCAACACGATTTCGCCGGCTGCTGGTCGCGCCGCATCACGGACGAACATCGGCTGGTCTACCAAATCGGCCCCGATTTTATCTTGGTCTTGCAGTGCCGCTACCACTACCGAAAATGAATAAGCACACCCCCTCCGAGTTCGAAACCGAGTTGCGCGAGTTAGCCGACTCGCCCGAAGCGTTCGAGCGCCTGCTGGACAACCTGCAAGCCCAGATGGCCGAGATTGCTTGCAAACGGGGCAAAATAGACCTGAATATGGACATCATGGCCCCGGTAGCTCCCCGCCCAACCCGTCACCGGGTCGCTGCCTCTAAGTAGGATTTTGGGGGCAGTAGAGAGATGTAGTTCTTTCCCTTTGGTTCGCGGAATAGTTGCTTAACATAAGATTAGTTCTCGGACTCACCTCGGAAAAGTGGTGGTTTTTGGCCCTGCTAGCCGCTACGCCCGGCGTGGTACTTTGCCGGGGGTCAGGCTCCATTTTGGGCGTTTACGAAACTCATCCCCTTGGTGCATTTCGTAAACTTTGAATGGTAGACGGGTTTCTTAGACTCATCCCGCGCCACAGTGGCTAGTTGGCCACCAAGTATAGGCTGATTCCTGCCGTTCACTGAAAGGAGGGTTAAGAACTAACTTACCGTGCCTAAACAACCGCTTAGTTTATTTACAGGTGATGGACTCGGTGGCCTGTCGGTTGTCCACCGCCTGTCAAAAATTGAAGTAGAGGTACTTATTCGTGCGCAGGGCCGTTTCCGCCAAGCGGAGCACGTCGTGGGTAATTTGCTGCACGCGCCCAGGCGGCAGTCCCCGAGCGTAGTGTGCGAGCCGGTGCTGGATGCGCGTCAGCTTGTCGCGCTCAATCACCCAATCGTCCTCGAACATCTGCAGCATCCCGCCGTTTTCCTCGTTGACGATGGTGAGCACCTCGCTTTGGTAGTCCAGCAGGTAAACGTCGTCTTCGGTTAACACCACCACGTTCGGGTGAGCGAGATGGGTTACTGCCCAGTTCACGACATCGTAGTGCTCCAACACGTCTTCATCGAGGTGTTCAGCGGGCACGAATACAAAAGGCAGATGGGGCAACGTCGATTTAGGCTTTAGGCGGGTGTCGCAAGATAAAGCACGCTCCCGTAGTGGCCCACTGTCAACAACTTTGTGGAAGTTCAGCCAAACGGTGATTTAAATAAGCCGAGGAGGCATTTTTACGTGTTGCAAACGGTCGTTCACAGGATGTAAAATACTGGCTGTTACTGCGGGAAATACTTCTGAGCGGCTTTGGGATTATCCTGCTTTAGGTCCACGTAGCCGTCGTTCAACCACTTCATCGTGGCCTGCTTTTGGGTCAGCTGCTGCTGAAGTAGCTCCGCTTTTGCCTCAGCTGCCCCTTTTTCTTTCCATGCGTAGCCACTAAACGTAAAGAAAATCAGCAGCATAAAAGACACCACCATAAACGCCGATAGGCTGGTAAAGCCCCATACCTTATCCGCTAAGGGCATACTGCGCGGAATCTGCTCAATCACCTGCTTGAGCTGCTGGCTGCCCGTCGTCACCGCCGCCGCTATCGTGTCGGGCGTCGCCAAGTGCGGTTGAATATTTTCCGCAATTCCCTTATAATCAAGCTCAAACTTCGTTCCCTCCTTCACCTTAGCCAGCACCTCATTTACCTCGGCGCGGCTGATGGGCTTGCCCTGTTCCAAGCTGCGGGTATTCAGGGCCTCAATGCCCCGACGCAGGGCCTTTATGTCGTCAAGTAGCTCTTGCATAGCTGCGTAAGTAGAAAGTAAATCAGTTATCACCGATGCCAAACCCTTGGGAACGGCCGCGCTCCGGCTGCTGCTGGCGGGCCTGCTCCTGCTTGGCCTGAGCGTAGGATTCGGCCAGCTTGGCCAGCGCGTAGTCTTGACCTACCTGCTGCCACGCCTGGGCGGGGTCGTGGGCCTGGCCTAGCTCGCGGGCCTTGGCAAAGCCCGTTTCTAGGTTGCCGGCGCTGTACTCGCGGCCGACCTGGCTCCCCTTCACCCGGTGCCCGTCCTGCGCGAACACCACCCCGGACGGGCTCCCATCCTTGCGCCGCGTCAGCTCCAGCTCGATACCTCGCGGGCGCAGCGCCTCGCGCAACTCGTCAAAGCTGCGGGCCTGGCCGGCCGTGTAGCCCAGGGCGCGGCCGATGTCCTGCCGGGCGCGGCTCCACTCGGCCGACTGTTCCTCTTTGGGGGTCGCGGCCTTCGCCTGGGCCGGGGTCGGGCCGATTTCCAGCGCCTGCTTGCGGCCCACCTGGTCGGCCACTATCAGCCCGTAGTCCTGCTCGATGCCCTTGCACACGTCCACACTGCGCGAGCGGATAAACTGGTCGCTCACCGTCTGCCCGTCCAAATCCACCCGGTTTACCACCAGGTGCATGTGCGGGTGGGTCTTGTCCTGGTGCCGCACCACGGCCCATTGCGTGTTCTCGGGGTCGATTTTGAGCCCTTTTAGGTAGTCCTGGGCAATGCGACCCATCACTTCGTTGGTCACCTTCTCCTTTTCCTCGACCGGAAACGCCAGCGCCACGTGCAGCACGGCCTTCCCTAGTCCGGGGCGCATGGCCCGCACCGCGTCAAAGTCGGCCGCCATGTGCGCGGCGCTGTCCGTGCGCACCCCGTGCGCGGCCAGCACCTCGGCCCCTTTGTCGGGCGTTTTCTCTTGGAGCACGTAGCGGCACATCGCCCCGAACGACTGGTTCACCTTCACCTTCCCAATCATACCGCCTCCCTGTTTAGCCACTTCAACAAGTCGTGCATCTGGCCGAGTACCGTGGTCGCCCCGATGTGCTGTTCCTGCTTCAAGTGGGCCAGCTTGGTTAGCTGGTTCAGGTTGGCCGCCATGCCGGCCAGCTGCGCCAGCTGCCGGGCCTGCTCGGGTGTCGGCGGGGCCTGGAGCTTCGTGGCCGTGTCTTGTTTGAGCCACACCGACCGCAACACTTCGCCCTGGCTGAGCTGGTAGCGTTCGGCCTCTTGGCTGAGTCGTTCTCGCTCCGCATCTGTCAGTCGGACGCTTACCACATGGCGCTGCTTCTGGGCCAACGGGCCAGGCTTGCGGCCTGCTTTACGGGGGCGGTGGGGAGTAGAATCAGGCGGCTCGGGAGTAGTCATAAGCACGGCGACGAAAAGAACAAAAGGGAAAGAAAGCTAGCAAGTGTAGGGAGCCCAAAGGGCGAGCGGGTTTAGGGTATTGCGCGAAGCGCGATTCACTAAACACATCTTGCGCGAAAACCGTTGAACGACATCGTCCGCGCCTCAAGGTACGACTTCTGCGCCGCCTGTACAATCATACCCCTAATCTTTGTGAATGGCTGCCCTGCTCATTCTGTTAAAAATG
>MWWG01000146.1_pt1 | contig 11664 bp, 10 predicted proteins | sample 1047331 | NCBI WGS metagenome assembly MWWG01 (sample SAMN06349968, study PRJNA376086) | soil metagenome | isolation source: MG6-4 sample Antarctic (ecotone) soil | place: Antarctica | collected 2015-01-13 | reverse complement strand
TTTTAGACAAACGAGCTTGGAAAAATTCGATTTAATAATAGGGGCGCACAAATGGAGCTTGTAAATTTGTATCGTCCATTGATAATAATCGATTATTTAATAACGGAAATCGAATTAGTGCGAAGCGGATATTGATTGCAAAACAGTCTCAAAAACGTTCGGCTATTGAATAATTCGGAAGTGCCCCGAAATGTCCTGAAACATGCTGATTTCCTGATTCAAAACTCATTCTCAAATTCAAACTCTCGAAAAGACACTGATTCAACAGCATAGTGAGACTAAAGCGAGGTTTATCAGGAAAATTGTGTAAGTTAGTTTTTCATTAGCCTCGCCAGACTTCAAACATAATTGCAAATTGAGCAGGGCAAGCCGCCAATCTCTGATTGGCATTGTTTTGATAAATTTCTCTCACCTATCAACTTGTCGCAGCTTCTACCTGCATTTTGCTGTGAATTTTAATTTTTGCCTCCAATTCCTGTTAAATTAAGTCACTGATAGTTTTTAAGTTTTCTCAAAATCCTAATTGCTTATTTCCCCTTTGGTGAGTATGTCTTTTTGAGTTAAAACGTTACACACTTTTTTGAAGAAAATCCGTGTATTTTTTTATCTAACGACAAAGCAAAGTTTATAGGCGGACAGACTTATCGTAGGTGAGTCAAATATATTTATGCCAATCAAAAATAAGACTTTTCTTATTCCAAGTTCTCCATCAAAAACAACCAATCATCCTTCGTGTAGGTTCCCTCAAAACTCAATACAAAATCACGCTGCCCTTTCTTGATATATTCTTTGAATGTTTTGAGAACGACTTCCCTGCTCTCGGTCGTGAGCGGTTCGGCTACAAACAGCTCGACTTGTGGGGTTTGAGATTTATCTACCTGCAGAGTTTTACTGGCTTTCGCTTTCGGTGCATCGGCTTTGCTAAGCAGACGACGACGCAGATGTTCAACTAAAAATGCCGGAACGCTTGAGATTGAATTGGTCCGAGCGGCTGCGATGTCAAACTCCATTTCTATCAACTCAGCAAATTCTCGCCACTTTTCACCTTCGTTTTTTGCCGAAGTTTTGCCCGTTGCTTTTTTGCTCATTTTTCGCAAGATTTCGGTCATCGCGCCGAAAGGCTCATCATCATTTCCTGTATTAGTCTTTAAAAGAGTCTTAGGGTTACCCTTAAGTTCTTTATTTTCAATGAGATTACCCCACCCAACGTACCCAACATTGTTGGGTACGTGGTACCCAACAATCGTAGGTACGTTGGGTACGTTGGGTATGTAGGGTACGTTGGGTGGGTCACTTGTAACTTCTTCAGGAATCATAACCTCATATAAATTGCCTTCGTGGCTTCCGATTATAAATTCAACCGTGATTAACCCAACAGAGCGTAAGTGCTTTAAATGTCTGTCAAGAGTTATATCGCTAACGCCTGCCCAACGCATTAAATCGGGCTTAGTTACTCTAATTGACCTAATCGGATTTATCGCTCCTCTTGTTTTGAGATAAAGCGCGTCGTAAGTGTTCTTACTCATTCCTTTGAATAAGCGATTTGGTACGGCTTCCCGCGCAATTGAATTTGCAACTTTAGCAAAGTCCTTTTCAGGCGCAATTGAGTGCTTACTGGTTTTAGCGTTTTTGATAGGATTAGTTTGGTCAGGTACGTTGGGTATGGTCAGAGCGGACAATGGTTCAGCTTTCGACACTAATTCAAGTTTTGCCTTTTCCTCTTTTTGAAGACGCTCTTTTGCTTCGATTAATGCTTTGAATGTTCCTGGCTGGGTGCTACTCATATATTGCCTCACTGTGTATTTCTGCAATCATTTCAGCTTCAATTTGCTTTAAGCCTGATTCTTTCATTATTTCCATACCGATGGCACAAGTTTTTAGTATTTCACGAGGGACACCGCCCGTTAGTAAATAAATGCTTTGAATAGCTTCATCGGTAAATGGATTTGGAATGTCCGATTGTTCACAGCGGTATTCAATAACAGCGGTTGTTTCGCCTAAAGTCAAAGCGGCAAGGGAAGATGGTGCAAAGATGCGCGAACGCAAAGCCTTTTTTGATGGGTCGGCGAGTTTTGCACGAAGCTCAAGCTGTGCAGCAATAACAATTTGAATTAATTTATGCGAACCGGTTTCAAAATTTAACAACGTTCGCAGCAATTCAAGTTGAACGCCCGGCATTTTTTGCGCTTCGTCAAGAAATAAAATTACGCGCCGACCGGCAGCATATTCATTGATTAGAAATTCATTCAAAGCTAATTCCTGCTTTTGCATCGAAGCGCGAGCGGGCAGTCCGAACTCAAGGCAAATTGCTTTCATAAAAGCAAAGTCCGATTTAAAGTTCGGTGTATGAATCAGCGCGGTCGAACATTCATCGCGCGTTGCATAGGATTGGTGTAAGTAACGCAGCAATGTTGATTTACCTAAACCGACATCGCCTTCAATTGCTGTTAATCCCTGATAATTTTCGATAACGAAGCGGCACTTCAAAAGTGCCGCTTTCAAACTTGAAGTTAAATAGAGCAGGGAAGGGTCTGGATTGATTGAAAATACGGTCGGTGGTTTGCTTTGTGTACTCATACTGAAGTTTGTAACACAAGCAATTCATAAACACAAATGATTTAGGCAAGGGGCTAGCGTATTGACTGCCATTTTATCTGTTTTCTTCTATCCTCTGGTTAAAATCAATTAGCATTTTACTTCCCGATGACTGAAATTAATGCTTTGTAATCTAAGTTTTTGTATTAGAGAATGCCGGCATCTTGTCGGCATAGAATAGTATATGAAGCAATCTAATAATGTCATATCTTTGAACACTCCCAGAGCATTGGCTGCTGCTTCCTTGCTTTCCTACACAATCGACAGTAACGAGTAAAATGAAAAAGTTTTGGATATTGCTATGCTTTTAATCACGGTTGTTGCTGGAAAGTTCCAACGAAAGACAAACGGGTTCGGATTGCTTCATCCACGAACTTAAGCGTTTCGCTGTGCGTTGACCTTTGTATTTCCGTGATGAAGCAAGGTAATAAAATATCCGCAGCTACTCGCCTTAAATCATTGATTTTACCTAAGTCTTCGCACTACTTTAATCCTTTGATTGTCGTTCAAATATAGCTTGGTAAAAATTTTGTCCATCTTTGTTGACAAACTAAATAGGAGGTTTTACGATGCGTTTAACCAATCACGGGTACAAACTACAATCAAAAAGAAAATAATTTTGGAGGAACCATGAAAAACACCTACTTACGTTTTATTGGCAAGGCTTCGGCACTTGGTATGGTAGCAACCTTGTCTATTGGAATTACCCCTTTTATATCAACGCGCGTAGCTGCCAAGAGCGACATACCTGTGTCACGCCCGGCAGCAATCAGTGTCGTGACTGACGCGCAAATCGCCGCCATCGTTGTTGCAGCTAATACTGTCGATATTGAAGCCAGTAAGCTGGCTCAGTCGAAGACCAAGAACAAAAAAGTTAGAGAATTCGCAGATAAAATGGTTAGAGACCATTCTGCGGTCAACCAAGCAGCAGTAGCATTAGTAACCAAACTCGGTGTTACGCCGGAAGAGAATGACACCAGCCGTGGTCTTATCGCAAGCGGCGTAAAGGCACGTGAAGACATGAGTAAACTGAAGGGCAAAGCGTTTGATAAAGCCTACATTGATAATGAGGTAGCTTATCATAGACTCGTCGTAAATGCCGTAGATAATACATTAATCCCAAATGCGCAAAATGCAGAACTCAAAGCGACATTAGTTAAATATCGTCCTGCATTCGCTGAACATCTTCAACACGCGGAAGAACTGCAGGCATCTATGAGCGGAAAGAAAATGGATAAGAAAAAATCAATGTCTTCGCATAGCATGCAGTAAAGGTTATCTATGTCTACCAATCAACTGCATCGGCAACTTGGCATAACTCGTAAACTGTGCGCTTTCAGTATCGCGTTATTAATCTTTGCAGTCCCAATAGGACTGCAAAGCACTGCCGCCAAATCGATAGAACACACAATTAGTATCAAGGACTTTAAGTTTCTTCCGGCGACTCTGACCGTTAGTATCGGAGATACGATAGTGTGGAAGAATGACGACATCGCTCCGCATACTGCAACGGCGAAAGGAAAAAATGCTTTCGATTCGGGAAACATTGAACCCGGTGCGTCGTGGAGTTACGTCGTTAAGAAAAAAGGCACTTACTCCTACTACTGTGCTTACCATCTGAGTATGAAGGGAAAGCTGGTAGTACGTTAGCAAAGGCGACATCGTTTCTACTTTGCCTGTTAAGAAGTTAAAAGCCGGCAGATTTCAATGAAAATTGAAATCTGCCGGCTTTTCTACAAGAACATTCAACACGCGACGTAATTGGAATATCGCGGAAAGCCCTCCAGATATTCTTACAGTGACAATTAAACAGAATACTAGAAGCTATCTCAAAAATAGAAAACAAACATCCGAGAGAAGCAAATTATAAATTGTAAATTTTACATTTTTAATTGTCAGGCGGATAACATCTGATTTTTCTGCAAGTTAATGAACAATTAAAAATGTAAAATTTACAATTCTCCGCCTAAAACTCTTGAAACTCGCTTTTTTGAGATAGCTTCTAAATACTTGAGGGGTCGCAGAGTTTTTTATAGTCCACAAACAGCCTCTTTGATTCTCCAAGTTGATTCTCCATTTTTGTCTGCCTCATGTTGTGCCATTTGCACCGCTATCCCCATCGCCGCAAAGAGCCAACGGTTTGACCGATTGCCGCGCATCCAACAATCCTCCAGTCCAAACAAATCTTTCATCAGTCCTTGCATCGGTTCAACCGTGACTCCTCGCTGCTTGTAAATCAAGCGATTTTCTGCTTTCATTTGCTCTCGAATCATTTTTTGCCGCCGTTCGCTTTTGTCCATCTTTGAGCGCGGCACGGTCAATAACTTGATACCGTATTTATCTTTTAAGTTTGAGTACATCTTTTCATCATCCGCCTTTGAATCCATACAGACGGTTTCCAAAACAGAGGCAAATGCCGGTATCTCCTCGCCTAAACGCTTGCTTTCCGAAGATGAGTTCGGCATCCAAATAAACAACCCAACCACCGATTTCCCGTGCGAGGTCAAACAAAATGAGCCGTGTCCATAAAGCCAACCGTCCGCTTTTGAATAACTCCACGTTGCCTCTTTATCTAATCCGGTCAAACCCGCCGGGACTCATCCCGCTTGTTTATCCCGTCTGTGCCAGACTTTGCCGCCTTTCGCCTTGACCATCATTTTATCGGCACTCGCCTCACGAATCGAAGAACTCTGAAGGAAAGACTTGAAATATAAAACCTGCTGGTTTTCCAGGCGAATGGCAGATTTTTTTTAATCTCCCGAAGCTGCGACTCCGAGATAACCGGCAGATTTTCTCCGGCGGCGATGGTTGACCAATACTTTTTCGTCATCCGATGAATCCCTAAATAGCTTTTCTCTTTGCACTTGACGGCTAACACGGCAATAAACATAATTAACCATTCGGGATAATTAAACTCAGTTCCGCGTATTCCATCTCTGACGGGATGCGGAAAATTGGTTAATTCTAAAAAATCAAGAAAATAATGACGGGTGGCAGTAATCCACTCAGGATTAAGTTTTGATACGGTGCTTGTCATCGGAAAACCTCCTTTTTGACAAACATTTTATCAAACTTAATGGCTATCGGCTAAAAACTCCGCGACCCCTCAAATACTTATTGACTGTTATGATAAGGAAAATTTTTAGGAGGAATTTTGTTTAATGATTCATTACCCCGAACAATATCACCCAAGTCGCGCGAGCGTTTTTGTGAGCAACGAGTTGAATATGACAGCTTCGCCCGAAGCAGTTTGGGCGTGGCTTGTACGGGCGGATTTGTGGTCAACGTGGTATCCCAATTGCAGTAATATGCAAATTGAAAATGGCAACCGTTCCGAACTCGAACTTAAAACTCGGTTTCGATGGAAAACGTTTGGAGTTACCGTTGCTTCGATAGTCGAAGAATGTGTCCCTAATGAGCGTATCGCCTGGTCTGCCCGCACTTTCGGTGTAATGGCTTACCATGCCTGGCTTATTGAAAAAAAAGATGGTGGCTGCCGTGTATTGACCGAAGAAACGCAAACCGGCTGGCTCGCCAGTCTCGGTAAACTGCTTATGCCTGATAGAATGAGCAAATATCATCAAATCTGGCTGGAACATCTGCAAGAAAAAGCCGCAGGCGGATTACCGCCGAAGAAACTCTAGCAGATAAATATTATGAAAATAAAACTCGCGTTCGTCTTTCAATCTTAATTGAATTCATACTGTTTGCGATAAAAATCTGAAAGCCGGTTTCAAATCTAAACGGTCTTTGGCGTTTCAATCAATGCACCTTCTTCAAAGGCGAGTATCAACCGTTCGAGAGCTTTGATTTGGCAGCGAATTCGTTCGCCATCTTCGGTATCGGAAACGAGACGCGGGTGTTCATATTCCCGAATCGTCGAGACTTGCGGCACAATATCTGCTCCGCTGCTAATTGCTTCGGCAATTGATTGGAAGTGATAATGTTGAGCGATAGCGATTCGCTCCGGCGCAAGAATCAGAGTGTAGCCGCGGTCGCCGTAGGCTTCGGAAAATGCGCCGTCAATCGTTACCGCCTTGCCGCTTCGCTTAACCGGCTCTTCGCCTTTTTCGATTTTGACCGGCACGTGACCATTAACAATCAATCCGTCAATACCCGAACCGAATTCATCAAACAAACGCGAGCAGAAATCCGCCTCGTGAATCAGCGCGAAATACGGATTTTTTGTTTCGGTGTGAGTTTGTTTGTCTTCGATAAAATATGCCTCGAAGGTCGTCATCCGGTCTTTGCCGAAGAGCGGCGAGAGCGGACCTGTCCACAAATACCAGAACCAATCGGCATCATCGCCGACCGACTCGAAACCCTTGCGAAAAGAGCGGCGCACAATCGAATCGAGCGCGTCAAACAACTCTCGTCCGACACGCGGCTGACCATCAACTTCGAGCGGAAGAAATTCGCCGTTTTCGTCAACCGCAATGCAGCCGTGAAAAATCAATGTATCGTCGCGCTGCAACCACATCGCGCCCTGCCGTACGACATAAGAAAGATGCTGCCAGAGTCTGGTGCTGGAAACGAACGACTCTTTCAAACGGCTCATACATTCTTTTTCTTCGGGTGATAATTCGTAAGGGTTTGACGGGTCAACGGTCGGCAGAAAAGAGTCACGCAAAGGATAATCTTGCCCGTCGAGCGAAACTGTGTTGTCGTTCCAATCGATGCGGTGAAGCAGAGCGCGATGCTCCATTTGCCATTCAGGACGGCGTTGGATAATTTGACCTTCGAGTTTGAATTGCATTACGGCAATGGCTTTTTGCATCCGTGCAATCAGCAAATCATCATGCACAGCACCGCTTCTTTTCGCGCGAAATCGACTCGCCGGGTCGTCGGCATAAATTTGCCGCGCCAGAGTTTCGAGCGGTGACAGTGTAATACCGTAACCTTCTTCGAGCTGAAATAATCTTAAATAACGCAGTGAAATTCGCAAGACTGTGGCAATTGACGCTTCGTGTCCCAAGCACGCGCCCATCCACGAAACATCGTGATTTCCCCAGGTAAAAACAACGCTCGGCTGCCGCATTAAATAATCAATGACTTTATCGAGTCTGTCGCCACGGTCGCCCAAATCGCCCGCCACGACTAATTCCTTGATGGACAAATTACGAACCAACCGGGAGGCTGTACGGATTATCTGCACGCCGCTCCCGTAGCCGTCCAGCGCGTCAATAATTGATTCGACGTATTGCGGCGAACGATACGCAACCGGTTCGGACAACAGTTCGGAAAAAATCTCGCGTTCTTCGGGTGGAAATAGTTTCTCGACTTCCGCTCTCCGCCAATTGCTCGACAGTTCGCGGATAATCTCGAACTGAAGCCGGAGCGTGCGTCCGATCCATTGCCGACGCTGCGCGTCATCGGCAAGCTGCGGGCGGAGATGCTCAAAAGTTTCTCGCGGGTAATACAGCACGGAAAGTAATTCTTTTTGTTCGTCTTCAGACAGTCTTCCGGCAAACAACGCGGCAACCAGCGTTCTGAGTGAACCCGAAGCATTATTGATAACGTGCCGCAGTTTTTTGTATTCGCCGTGAATGTCGCTGATAACGTGAATTGTTCCTTTGGGCAAAGTCAGGCAAGCGCGAAGAATCGAAGCCTCCGCCAAAGCGTAATCGGCATTCGGATAGCTTCGCGCCAACTCGCGCAAGCCGGTCAGCTCATCAATCTCAAAAGAAATAGCCATTTGTATATTTAACTCCGAAGAAAATTTATTTATCAATCAAACTTGAATTGAGCAAGTCGGGCGGGACGAGTAATTCGCCGCTTGCCGGGTCAATAATTCCGTTGTTTTCTTCTTCAATACTGGTTGCCTGCGTATAAATGTCTCCGGCAATCCGGCGATGGCGCATTTCTCGTTTGAATTGTCGAATACGCTCTGTTTTATCTTCGTTCTCGCCCGGTCCGCCGTAGTTTGAAAAACCGAATCCGCCCCATTCGCTGATGATGAGCGGCGCTTGCCCGCGATAAAAATACTGGTCGCCGACAATCAGAGACTGCGCGGCAACGCCCTGCGTTTCTCCGCCGACAATGCGGTCGAGAACCGACGACCACGTCGGTAAATCCGGTGTATAAACATGAACCGTCAATAAATCCGAACACAGCTTGCCGCGTTTGGAAACGTGATTCCAGCCGTCGTTATCCACGACGAGCAGTTGCGGATAATGAACCTGCATATAATCGTAAGTGGCGGAAATATATTTGCGCGTTTCGATATTCGTCGTGATGTCTTCCGCGCCCCAGTCCTCGTTATATAAGCTGAAAATTATGATTGACGGATGCGAAGCGATAAAAACAAGCATTCGCTGGAGTTCCGCCCAGTGATTATCGCGGCTGATTTGCGTCGAGGCGTGCGGCGAAGGAATTTCAACCCACAGCATCATGCCCATTTCGTCGGCAAGCGCGTAAATTCGCGGGTCAATGCCGGCAATGTGAACGCGCACCAGATTGCAGCCCAATTGTTTCATCGCCAGCATATGCCGCCGCATTTCCTCAAACGTCGAAACGCCCGGCTGGTAAAGAACCCCGTCAATATAAATCGGTTCGTTATTGAGATAAAGACGGCGACCACGCGCGGCGATTTTTCGCAAGCCGAAATGAGTTTCGATGCCGCTGACACTTCCGTCGGGCGCAATCAGTTCGGCTGATAAATGATAAAGATTCGGAGCGTCGGGCGACCAAAATTCGGCATCCGGCATTTCTACCGGAATGCGCTGCCGTTTTTCGCCTGCTGCAAGCACTAATTCAAATTCCGCCTTTACCAAATTCGCTTCATTTTCGATGTCATTTTCGCCTTGAGGTTTTATGCTAAGTTGTAATCGGTAAACACCCGACTCGTGAATGCGTGTGGTCAAATCGAATTCAACCATCCGGTCGCGCAATCTGCTTATTACACCAAGCCGCGAACGCAGCCGATTGCGCCCGACAGGTTCAATCCACACGCTTCTGACCGCGCCGGAAATTGTTTGATACCAAATTCCGCCTTGCCTGTAAACGCGCGAAGCCTGTTTGCCGCGCGGAATCTGCGCGTCTATCGTATGCGAAACCCTGATTGTCAGGCGATTAACCGCCGCTAAAAGTTTCGACGGCAATTCGTAGGAAAACGAATTATACTCGCCGTAATGCACTTCTTCGCCTTCGATGGTTTTCAACGCAATGCCGTTGAGCCAGACGCGAGTTTCATAACCGCACGCGCCGAAAGTTAATTGCGTGAGCTTGTCGGCAGCGTTTTGCCAGTCTTCGGGAACGCTGAAATCACGTTCATACCAGGCGACGGCTTCATCTGTGTTTAAATAAAGGTCTTGTTTTTCTTTGGCATCTTGAGCTTCAGCCAGATGCGCCTCAATCGAGCGCGGGAAAACGGCTGTTTCCGTGTAATCGTGCTGCACAAACCAGTATTCATTAAGTCCTCGATTTTCAGTGTCCAACGCAAATCGCCATTCGCCGTCAAGCAATTCAAAAGCCGTCCGGCGCACAATCGAACGCGGCAACGGGTTGATTTTATCTGCCACAACATTTGATGAATTCTGTTTTTTAGGCTCATCGATTGAATTTGTCATAACTTGTTTTAGGGAAACATCTGATTGTTAATCAGGGATATAACCAGTGGTAAAATTATCACTCTTTAAATTCGTCTATTGATAAACTCTTCCGGAAAAGCAAGCCGGAGGAATTAAATGCTCTGATTAATTCCAGAAAAGCTAAGAAGAGTATAATTGCAGGCTCGGTTTAGCACGCACTTTACCACGTTTGACGCCTTTTGCCAAATTTACATTTGCAGCAGGCAGGAGGGGTTTAAGAAGCCTGCAAATTAACGTGCCGCGATGTTGATTATCAATTACCCAATAACCGTTTGCAAGATATTTTTTGAAGATATTTTCCTTGACAAATAATCAAAAGATGCAAACAATTACGTAGCAAATTTACCTGTTTTGAGTTCTTTTTGGAGGTCTTCAGATGAAACAATGTCCGGCGTGTAATCGCAGTTATGATGACTCGTTGTCTTTTTGTTTGATGGACGGAACACCTCTGATAATCGAAAATGAAGAAGAAACGGTGGTGATGCGGCAATCGCCGCGCAAGAAAAGCAAGTTTCTACTGTGGCTTGGACTTATCGGGTTGATTATTTTAGCGGGAAGCAGTCTTGTAGTCGGAATTTTGTTTTATAAATTCAGCAGACAAGACGAAAGCGTTCGAGGAAAACGACAAATCGGTGTGAATACTCCGCTGTCGCCGTCGTTGCCGCCGACGCTAAAAGTTTCACCGACAAACGCATCGGCAAAGAGTTCTCCGGTAGAGGATTATTCCTCGGAAACTCTGGCAGGGAAACCGACTCCAGACGATGAAGATGCGGAAGACATCACCCCGATTGCTTGGGACACGACACCATCCGGCTTCAAAGGCGAAACCGGTCAGACCTATACATTTCGATGCCCGGAAGAAGGCATTGAACACATTATTTGGGGTAGTGATGTTTACACGCATGATTCGTCGATTTGTACAGCTGCTGTTCACGCCGGACTAATTAGTCTCGCACGCGGAGGTATAGTCACCATCGAGTTCCGCCCTGGTCGCTCAACTTACGGGAGCACCGTTCGCAATGGCATCAAGTCTAAGACTTACGGTGAGTATCCCCGCAGCTTTGTAGTCCGCTAGATTTAGTCTTTGAGTAATAAAAGGGAAATCTTCGACAATTTTTGATTAACACCATTGATAAATAAATGATTTATCACGTTGAAATGATTATAAGTCGTGATAATTTCAAAAGCAGGTTTTTCTATAAGTTCAATTATTGTCTATTCTCTAACCATTCAAAAAGCCCCTTTTGAGACTTTTATCAAAAAATTAGCTTAACGAAATAATCTCGCTATAAAACGCAAGATAATTAATTCAATTTTGTCCCTGTTTCTTTTAGATATTTTAAGCTATGGTTATTTTAGACAAACGAGCTTGGAAAAATTCGATTTAATAATAGGGGCGCACAAATGGAGCTTGTAAATTTGTATCGTCCATTGATAATAATCGATTATTTAATAACGGAAATCGAATTAGTGCGAAGCG
>MWWG01000145.1_pt1 | contig 11719 bp, 16 predicted proteins | sample 1047331 | NCBI WGS metagenome assembly MWWG01 (sample SAMN06349968, study PRJNA376086) | soil metagenome | isolation source: MG6-4 sample Antarctic (ecotone) soil | place: Antarctica | collected 2015-01-13 | reverse complement strand
GTCGCCCACTCTTCCGCCGCCACCAATGAAGCGAAGGTCTTTGTCTGGGTCGGGTAGCCTCGTTTCCTGATCTGTACGTGGTACTGCTTGTCGCCTTTTTTTCGGATCGTTGGCATTGGAGCGTGCTGTAAGTTGATAGAATGCAGCAGTGTGCCAAATTTGTGCCAATAAATGGGAATTATCTACGTACGCCTAGCTACTGTTGAGGCTATTTTGGGCCTCCGAAGCCAAGGGTCGTGGGTTCGATCCCCGCCAGCCGCACCAGTTTTTCTTATATAAATCAATTATTTAGGTAGTGCGATGTATTGCGATGTGAGGCAATGTTTCGCCCAATTCGGCACACTCACTGTGCCAAAATTGTGCCAGAATTTTCTTGATTTTTAAGCGCTCATGGACGCGCTCATTCCTTCGCCTCGCGCCGGAATTTCCAACTGTCATTCTTCGTCCACCGCTCGCTTTCGAGCTTGGCTTCTCGCAGGGTAGCGTCTACCTTCATCCTTATGATGAGTTCGTCCATGGCGTCCTCAAGGCCCGCTGCCTTGGAAGGCTCTGTCTCAGTTCCTGCGTGTTCGCGTAGGAATTTCTTTACCTCTAAAATCGTTTCGAATGAGCGATCGTTGATTGTCTCAAAATACGCCTGATCTTCTAGGCTGCTCGGCCATGGGGGCGAGCCTATCGGACAACGATGCATGGCTTCCAAATGGGTTATGCCAGTCATCATCCAGAACGCATATTGCGGCCAATGTTGGGCTAGAGCTTCGAGCATGTCTGCCGTGGGACGCTGTTTCCCTAAGTAAGCCTTTTGCCAGCTATGCGTCGTTATCCCCGTAAGTTCTTCCAGCGTTTTCCACTTTCTCGAGGGCGTTAGGCGATCAATGATCGCGTTGAATCGCTGATTCAGCGTCGTATCCGCGTCACTGCTCCACGCGGAAATGATCTTGTGCAGTTCGCTCATGCTTGACTTTTCGAAGCATTAAGATAATATGGCGTACAACTTAGATATATTGTCTTAACAAAAGAGATAAAATGTCCACCGTGTTGGGATGGTTGTTTTCTTCAGAAGGCGGATTATGCGCGACGCAAACGGATTTGACCATCACAGCTTGGCTGTTCTACCGGAAATTTTGGCTGTAGAGCAGTTGGCACGCTTAATTCATAAATCACCTGCAAGCGTTCGCAGTGATGCGTCCCGAAACCCAGACGCATTGCCGCCAATTTGCCGCCTGCCTGGAAACAAGCGCCTTCTCTTCCGATTGGAAGACGTGCGCGCATGGTTGGCGAAACATGTTGACGGCGGACAACGTGCGGTGTTGCCACCTCCTGTGTTGGTTCGTAAGGGCCGGGGCAGGCCACGGAAGGTTGCTTGATGAAGACTTGGACCATGGCAGAGGCCAAGAGCGATTTTGAGCGTGGCCTGTTTAAAGGTGTATCGATTTATTTTCACGATGTAATGGGAGCTTGCCATTACGCCGTATCTCTTGAATCGGTATTAAGTGCTGACGGGGCCGGTTCTCTTGTCGATGCACGGACCGGCGCGGTGCGGGAATTCAAAACGATGGACGCTGCACACGCGGCAGTCCGTCAGATTGGTTTTCACGCAGTCCGGTTTAGTGGGAGTGTCAAGTGAGCGGTCCGAAGACCTTGGCAGAGCGCCTCGACTGGATGGCTAAGAATCTTCCTGGCTTCTCTCAAGAGCTGGACGAGGTAGCTGCTATCGAGCGCAGGGCAACTGGCGACAGTGCAGCCGTTCAGCCAGTTCAATTCCCGCACGTTGAAGTCTTGGCGAGAAGCAGCGAGTCCGTCCAGGCCGTATTGTGTGCCACGCGTCTACGGGCATATCCGATTTATCAAAAGTCTGACATCGTGCGGCTTCGGATCGAAGTGGAATTGCTTTCAAAAGTGTTGCCACACTATGCCGAAACTCATTAAGCCCGTGCCCCTGCACAAGCGCAGGTTGGTTGGTAGCGGATCGACGCAGCCTCCCGCTTGGGCCGTGGAGGCAATCCCCATCGGCGTTGTCAGTGCAGTGAAAGTCTGCGGCCCCTTGTCGTCTGCAATCACGTACAAGCTCCTTTGCGCGGCGGGTGTGCTCGTTCAGGGAAGTGCTCCCGATTTGTTGGTGTGCATTCTCGCCGCAAGGGAAGCAAAGGCTGTCTGGACTAGCCGCCTTCCGCACAGCACTTTCCGCATCCATATTTTTTACCCCAATCGCCAACGAGTTCCTGCTGCTGATATCGCTGCTGCGATTGTCGCCCTTGACAACAAAGACGTTCGAGCTGCTGTCGCTCGCCGTCGTGCCGCTGGAGCCCCAAACTCGCCTGCCCGCAGCGAAGCGAGGACAGCCGTGTTTGGGGCTCCAGTGGGCCGGGCTTTGGAAGTTGCCGTTGACGTTGATTTTTGTCAGGCGGGCGTGGTAGCACCGCCTGACAGTCCCGATTTAGGGAACCGATTATTTTCGATTGATATTGTTTCTTAGGAGTAGTTGGTATGGCATACGACACGATTAAATTGAGGTCCCCACAAGTAAACATCGAGACCGTCGAGGCCGTTTTGCACGCCATGCGTTTGCGGGCATATCCGCGATATGAAAAATCTGCCATCGATTTGGTTCAGATCGAAGTGGAGTCGCCTTCAAAAGCGCTGCCAATTTTTGCTGACTAGCTGGCAGGCATGGCTTACGACACGATTAAATTGCGGTCTCCTCCTTTGAGTCCTGCCGTTATTGACCAGGCGAAGAATATGTCGCTACGTCGTTCCGGCGTCGAGATGGCTACAGGAGAACAGAAGTATGAGCTTTTTGTGGGGGAGTTGTTGGGCTCTTGGGATTCGAGGATATCGGTTATTCCAAAGGACGAACACTATGTTATCGACAAGAATGGGCGTCCGGTGAAAGAACGGTGCGAACCGTTTCTAGAGATCGAGGCTTCGGTACATAAGATTTTTTGCGGGCACAACGTGTATGGCGGTCCTACAGATTTTCGTCAAGTGTGCCGCGACTTTGTGGCGCTGGTCGAAGAACTCCTTGAAACAGAGTTGCCACTGGCCGATTACTGGACTGTGCATCGCGTCGACGTGGCGCTCGTCTATCGATTACCAAAGCTCGCCTGCAAAGAATTTTTCGACGGAATGCAGGTCATGAGCTTCCCGCGACGCCATCGAGGGTCCGCGAAATATGCGATGGCAGTGTACTTCCCGGGCAAGACCACGACCGTCAAGTTCTATCACAAGGGAACGGAATTCCAAGTACATGAGCGAAGTCGCATGCGAAGCTTTTTTACGAATCTTTTCAAGCATCTTTATGGGAAAAACGACCCAAAAAATTACGAACGGGCTGAGCGCAAATTGGAGGCGCTACAGCGTCTAGCGGACAGTAGGTTGCGGGCCGAGGTTGAGATTCATTCAGATAAATTTCAATACGATTTCGAAAAAAATCCGTTGGTCAAAGAAGTGACGGATGCGTACTTGCAGCAGGTCTACGACAGGGAAGTAGAGAAGCTTTTGCGGGAAGGGAAACAAGCAATGGATACGGTCAGGGGAAGCAGGGCAGTGCTGAGCAGGCTTAAGACGGTATACGGCCCCTCGACGGGGGCACGGCTTTATGGGTTTTGGTCATCGTTATGCACTCTCGGAGACGAGGTGACGAGAGAGCAGTTCGCCAAGACGGTGTTTTACAGAAATCGAAAATCGCTTGAAGACGCCGGCGTTTCCTGGCGTGGAACCGATGTGACTGTGGTGGCAAATGATGGGCTGCTACCGGTAGATTTTTCTCCGATTAGATCAGACAAGCGACTGTGCTATTTACCGGCGCGCAATCGCGAAGAGTACCAAGTAAGCCGGGAAACGATGCGCCTCGCGGCGTGAAAGGAATTGCTGTGGCAGAAGCGAATGTAATGAAGATGGAAGACAAAAAAGGGCAACTCTCCGTGAAGTCGATGCACGTCCTTGTCACTGGCCGCATTGAAGGATCGAAGACCTACGAGGGTAAGCGCTATACCCAAGTGATGACGCCAGCAGCGGATGCGTACTCCCGCCCCCAACTGGTGGAAATCCGCAGCAAAGCGCGCTTGGGCGACAAGGGAGAAGAGATTTCGTGCCAGTGTGTCCTGGGCGGTTTTCAGCGCAAGGCATACGAAACAAAGGACAAGCAGTCCGGCGAAATTGTCAAAGTGGTGCCGGTCGAGCACACGCTCGATTTAGTTGAACTAGGCGACTGAATACCGGCTACATAGAAAAGGAATTCTATGTCTCTCGGCTCAGTTCAATCGGTCGTCGTGTGTGTTCCTGTAGCGAATGCGTCTGCTGCTACGGACTCAGTGTGCCCGGTTCTTAATCAGCAGGCGTACGCGCCCCAGCGCGTATCCGCGTACCTAGTCGATCCTTCTCACGGCGCGGCGATTGATGCAGCTATGGCACCTTTTGACTACGGCTACGCGTCGGCCGTTTGGGCACTCGCATTTTCGATGGTTGTTGGTTTGTATGTCGTGTCACACGGCATTGGTACTGTCCTCGGTTTTTTACGCCGGGGCTAATTGTGTTTCGTGGCGGGGCGTTTCCCGCATTTCTACTGAAAGGTTGTTTTATGAAATTTTCTTTGCTGACAAAAAAAACTGCTCTCGTCGTGTCCATGGCGTTGGCCGCTCCGATGGTCATGGCTGGTCCAGCGACCGGTCCTGACCTGACACCGCTGACCTCCGCTATCGATTTCAGTACCGTCATTACTGCTGTGCTGGCGATCGCTGGCCTGTTGGCTACCGTCTACCTCGCCATTAAAGGCGCGAAGATTGTCCTGGGCATGTTGAAGTCGACGTAATCGGTCGTCGGTAGTTTTCTCCTGGGCGTTGGCATTTTGCCGCGCCCTTTTTTTGTCCTATGGGGGGCGCCGTGACGATCAATGATCTTTGGTATCTGTCTATTTTTGCCTGGGGGATTGTCTGCGGGTGGTCCGTTGTCAACGGCTTGAAATCTAGTTGAGGTGATCCGTGCGTAAATTCCTGGTGCTGTTGTTTTCGTTGTTGTTGGTATATCAATCCTGTCTTGCTGCCGCTGTGCCGGTAAGTAAGATGCAAGGCTCTACGTCTGGCCTTATCCAGCAGAAGGTGGCTAGTAGGGGTTTTGCTGCCAACGATCCACGCTACGGTGCCACGTTGACGGCGGTTACCAGTACCGTAGCAACGATTGCTGGTACTGCTGCCGTGGTTGCCGTTGGTGCGATCAGCGCACCGGCCTGGGTGACAGTGCTCCTCGCCGCGGGGGTTGGCACGGTCGTGACTTATGCGGTCACCATGGGAATGGATGGTCTTTTCAATTGGCTGTTTAAGACGGATAAGATTGATGTATCGACGTTGGCCGGTAACTCAAACCCCGGTGTCGGTTCTACCGGACCTGTTTGGCAGAGTTACGCGCCCTATGGCGGGGTCAACACGGCAATCTACGGTGGCGATGGTGTGGCCGTAGCACGCGAATCGCTTTATGCCCGCATGATCGCAGATGGGGTTACACCTTTGGTGCCGACCTGTTATCCCAACGCCACTTACGCCAGCTGCGTAAAAGGTGCCTATATGACCTCAGCGTCTCTTATGACCAATGGATATACTCCCCCCGTGACTTGTCCAGGGGGGCAGCTGTATCGTGTCGGGGCTGGTTGCGTTGCATACGGCCACCCGCTTCCTCCTGGATATTCTGCCGTTGGTCAGACACCGCAACAGGCTATTGACGCGCTTACGGATGCCGAGAAAGCAAAGCCGCTTAATCCCGATCTGCTGGCGGCGTCTGCGAACTTGGTTTGGCAAAAGGCATCGGCGGCTCCCGGCTATGACGGCATACCCTATTCGCCAGCGGACCCGATCACATCGGCTGATGCTTTGAAGTGGAAAAACGCCAATCAGACGACGTACCCGACAGTAGGCGATTTCGTCGCTCCGCAACCTGCCGCTAACGCGCCCTGGTCGATGCCGGTGTCTCCCACTGCAACGACTCATGACCCAGCCGCGAAGCCGGGGACTGCTACTAATCCCGCCGCCGCAAATCCGATCCAAAACTTGGGCAGCGATCCGAATATCGGCGCTCCGGCCATGGAGGAAACACCGACCGCCGAGAATATTTTGAAGCCTGTCATGGACTTGATGCCCGGCTTTAAAAGCTTCGTCGTGCCGTCGCACAGCGGTGTTTGTCCCAAGCCGGAATTCACCGTTTTTGGGCAGCACATCATCATGGATAGTCAGTGCAATCTTGCTGAGCAAAACAGGTCGGCGCTGTTTGCTGTCATGGCCGCTGTATGGGCGTTGTGCGCTACCTTTATCGTGTTGAAGGCTTGATATGTACGGAATCCTTTTATCTGCGTTAAACACGGTTTTAGGCTTCGTACTCAAGTCGGTCATCATCAAGTTTGGTGTCTTTTTTGCCCTCTATTTTGTCGTGACCGGTTTCGTCGGGGTCCTCCAGTCGTCGGGGTTGTTGCCGTCTTCATCGGCTGTTTCTGGTGCTCTTGGTGGCATACCTTCGGGCGTCTGGTATTTCCTTGATTTGTTCGCTGTGTCGCAGGGAATTCCGCTGATTCTCGCCGCGATGCTCGCCCGATTTATCATTCGTCGTATTCCTTTCATCGGATAACTCATGCCAATCAATGCGTTCGGAGGTGGTCCAGGCAGTGGCAAGACATACGGCGTCATGGAGCACGTGATCCTGCCTGCCGTCGCCGCTGGGCGTTTCATCATTACAAACATTGATGGGTTGAACGTGCAGGCGATTTATGACTATGTGGTTGAGAACTACTACAAGGATAAAATCATCTGTGTTGGGCATATCCGTAATTGCTCAAGGTCCGCCCCTGGTGAGGCTGGGTTTTTTCCTGGAGATTCGTCGTTGGACAAGCCATGCGGTTTCCCCTCCCCTGAACGTGCGACGGTAGTGGGCGGCGATCTGGTGGTCATCGACGAGGCCACGCGCTACTGGCCCCAGGGCGATAAGGTCAGCAAAGAAGCGTCATTTTTCTTTCGTGAGCATCGGCATTTTTCCAATGACCTTGGGCAGACTTGTGACCTGGTTGTGATCGATCCCGACCTTACGTTGCTTGCGCGTCCGCTCAAGGGGAAGATCGAGCTTTCCAGCATCACCCATAAACCGAAGGGCTTGGGGCTGAATCGGTATGTTGTTCGGCTATTCCGTGGATCGAGGGTGACTGGTGCCGCTAAGCCTCAGTCCATCAATGGACCATATCCCTTTAAGCCTGAGATTTACGCGCTTTACAAGAGCTACTCCCACGACAAGGCGTCCGAACAGCCTATTGATAAGCGACAGAACATTTTCCGCAACAAGGTGGTTTGGCTCTACCTGGGCGGAGGTGTTTGCATGTTGATTGTGAGCGTGGTCCTTATCTGGCGTTTCTTCAACCCCGATCTTGCTAAGGGGCGTGTCGCCGATAAGACTGCTTCTGGGTCTATTGCCGCTCCTGGCGAGGCCGTTGCTCCCGGTGCTGCTGGTGTCTCTCCTGCTGCCGGTATCTTCCAATTCTCTGCTCGCTGGCGCGTTGTCGGCTCTTACACAGCCCGAGGTCAGTCATGGGTTGTCGTGGCCGACGATGCCGGCCGGCTGCGGCATGAGTCGCCAGGTGCGTTCATGGGGAGTGGTTCGTTGATGGTTGGCGAAGTGGACGGGTCCAAGGCCACCGTGTATAGCGGTGCTGTCGCTCGATCTGCCGCGATCCCGGTGGGTGGTCCAAAATGAGATGTTCATTGATTGTTCAAAATAGTTTCGCCTCCGCGAAATTTCGCCTCCGCGAAACTCTTGTCGTCGTTGCTGCTTTTTGCTTCTTGGCAGTGTCTTCCTCCGTTCAGGCCGCCCAGGTGCCGCCAGCCGACGAGGCCAAGTTTGATTTTCGCGCCGTGTCGGTTTCGCAGATTATTGGCCTCGTGTACGGGCAGGCTCTTACCGTTCCATATGTGGTTGATCCCGCCGTGCTCAGCGACGAACGGTTGGTGTCTTTCCGGTTTGATTCTCAGCGGGGAGATTTTCGCCGTTTCTGGGCGTCGTTCCTTGATTCCCTTGGCTTGGTCGTTCAGACGCGTGGCGGCGTGGATTTCGTTGCTGTTAAGATCCCCGACAAGACTCCTGCGGCTGCTCGTGACGTTCTCGTTTATCGTCCCAAGCACAGGTCCGTGGGTTACCTTGTTGACCTACTCGGGCCGTTGTTCTCTCCTGGCGCTTTCGCTGCTCAGCGCATGGTTGCTCCCGCTGCGGGAGATACCGGTTCCGTTGAAGCGCCCAGGGGGTCAGCGGCTGGTGCCGTCAACGTGGATTCGGATACGCTCGTCTTTTACGGTACCGCCGATGAGATCAAGCGCATTAGTGGCGTGCTTCCTCAAGTCGATCTATCCGCAGGTCAGGTAATGGTCAAGGCTGTCGTCTATGAGGTCACTACCGGGCAGTCCGAGGGGTCGGGCTTTTCCTTGGCCGTGTCGGTTCTGGGCGGACGGTTGGGCTTGTCGATTAACAATGGTGGTGAGCTCGATAACGCTGTTCGAGTCAGCACCGGATCGATAGACGCTGTTCTGTCGGCGTTCAAGGGCGATTCACGGTTTAAGGCTGTATCGACCCCGAGTTTGCGTGTGGTGTCTGGCCATCGCGCTCAATTGCAGGTTGGCCAGGAGGTTCCTACGCTTGGTTCCGTGTCCTATGCTCAGGGGTCGAACGTGCCTGTTCAGTCGGTTGAGTATCGTTCGTCTGGGGTGATATTCGGGCTGGTGCCTACTGTCCGCGATGGGGGCGTCCAGTTGGTTGTCGACCAGCAGATAAGCGATTTTGCGCGAACTGAAACCGGCGTCAACAATAGCCCTACGCTTACGAAACGCAGCTTGTCAACGACCGTCAACATGGCGGACGGTGAGCTGATCGTACTCGGAGGACTTGCCCAGGACAAGGCTACTACGTCCGATGGAGGGCAATCATTTTTACCAAAATTTATGAGGTCACGTGGGGTTTCTAATTCGCGCACCGAGGTCATTCTTATGCTACAGGTGACTAAGATTTGATACGCAAACGGGATGGTGTCAGATTTGCTCTACCTGGTCGTGCTGATTTGACATCATTGACATCATTGACATCATTGACATCATTGATAAGATGATAAGATGATAAGATAATAGGATAATTACTCTATTATCTTATCAAATTACCCTGTGAATTTCTGGGTTTGAGCGTAGAGACGTACCGCTTTAAGCACAGCACTACGCAAATCGAGTGTAGGGATGTACCGCTCTGGATATGGCCCTTTACGCAGGCGTTAATTTCCGACCCCCCGAAATCTGACGACATTGCACTACGAAACGTACTTCGCAACCCCCGAAACCGGGTCAATGACATTGGTCCTCGTGGGAATGCGTAACGCGCAACGCTAATGTCATCACACCTATGCACGGAATTTGATAGATGTACCGCTTTCAGCATAGGTGTGATGACATTGGCGCGATTTCTATACAGCCAAAATGCGGTGGCAGCACAGGCCGGACGGCCCGAAGGATCTCCCAATACTTAAGACTCTACCGCGCCGAGCTCGCTGAGCACGGCGGGGTCAACCACATACGGAACGGGAAGAGCCTGCCCGTGGACGAGGCCAACAATCTGCGATACCGGAAAGGGCCGCCGTGACTGGTGAGCGGGCCGGGATTCGGAAATTCTCCGGGTGCCGGGAATTTAGCGCGCTAAATTCAGCGGCTGAAGTCTGACCGTCCTGGGCGATCTTCTCCAGTTCGGTCTTGCGCCTGGGCGAACTCTACCCGCCTGGCGCGCCAGGTCGGCCACCTCCCCCGAAAAATGTCCGAATAGCGGACGCCTGCTGTCGGTTTGGAACAACTAGGTCGCGTCTGATGCGCTTTGTTGCGGTGCTCGTAATCGGTTACCTTCCTATTCCTGGAAACTTCGCCGTGCTGCTAGCCATCAATTAAAAGGGCGATTTGAGGCCCGCTAGGGCTGAAGCGAAGCGGAACCCTTTTAGCATCACGGAGGCATGTAGGAGCGTTTTGGCCGGTCGTCCCGGCCAGCGACGATGCCTGCCGTTCGTTTGCGTATGAAGTATGACTGCATAGGCCTTGGGGTTATAATTTACGCCATCTTATATCTTGGGAAATTATGATATGACCGATAACGAACTAGCGGCATCGCAGAAGGTTCTAGTTGAGGGGTTGGCTAAATTGGACAGCAAGCTTTCGGTGCTCGCTTTGGTAGCGCTTGTGGATGAGTTTTATACCAAGGATGAGCGTCGGTCGCATTATGCCGAGCGTGAGGGCCTCTGTCAGCAGTGTGCGCGGTCTTACGCTGCTATGGATGCTGCTCGGCTGAAAACGGAGCCATCCGGCTCTGAGGTTCCTGGCGCGCGTGATGAGTTCAACCGATTAAAGGATCTCAAGGTCGAAGCCGACGCGGCGTATGGGCGATTTCGGCATGACCATGCGCTGATTGAGCGTTTAATTGAGGTCAAGGCTAAACTGAGTAAGGGTCGCTATGAGAGTTGAACACCCTCCCGTATAACGCCTGGTTGCTGGCTTTAGGAAGTATATTTCGTAGTAGGGTGTTGTTTCGTTTCCTACATCCGGCAATCAGCCTGCACTATCATCACCCTCAACAAGGCCGCAGGGCCGAGTGGGTCAACGAAGGTTCAACCGCGTTGTAATCCGTTACTTCAATTTTTTTGCTAAGTCTTCGGCTCTGAGGTGCGTGTAGCGTTTAAGCATATCAAGGGTCTTGTGACCGGTGATAGCGGCTACCTCCATGACATTCAGTCCTTTTTCAAACAGTCGACTTGTGGCCTCATGGCGGAGGTCATGAAAGCGTATACCCGCTATGTTGGCCCGGTGCGGCTCGCACGCGCGTTCGAAAGCCTGGCTCATTGACTCTGGCCGCAGTTCGAAGACCGTGCCGTCTTTCTTGGTGCCGAACGCCTTGAGTGCTTTGATGGCAGCTTTCGAGAGTGGGACGGTACGGGGTACGTCCGTCTTAGTCTTGGGAAGGTGCGCTGTTTGTTTCTTCAAATCGATCTCATTCCAGGTCAAGGTTGCCAGCTCGTTTCTGCGCATCCCTGTTTCGACTGCGATCTTTATGATGGTTCGCAGCTCTGGCGACTCGGTGGCGTTTATAATCCCCTCAATTTCAGACTCGGTGACGCGGCGATCGCGGCCACGTGGTTTGATTGGCTTTCTGACCTGGGCAGTTGGTAACCCGCCTGGAAGAGCGATGCCCCAGTCCATCGACGCGGTTTTTAGCACCCGGTTTAGCAAATTGAGTTCGTGAATGACAGATTGTGGTCCTACGATCTTCAAGCGACGGTCGCGGAACTGGGCAACCTGCGACGAAGTGAGACTAGCCATCCGATAATCACCAAACGCTTCAATCAATGTCTTGATGCGGGATTTGTCTGATTGCTCGCTACGTTTCGTCGGCAGCACTTCAGTTTCGAAACGATCCAATACGTCTTTGATGAGGGTTGCCTCGGCCTCGCTTCTTGACACGAACACCCCCCGCACCATTTCTGACTCGATGACCGTCGCCCACTCTTCCGCCGCCACCAATGAAGCGAAGGTCTTTGTCTGGGTCGGGTAGCCTCGTTTCCTGATCTGTACGTGGTACTGCTTGTCGCCTTTTTTTCGGATCGTTGGCATTGGAGCGTGCCGTAAGTTGATAGAATGCAACAGTGTCCCAAATTTGTGCGAATAAAGGGGAATTATCTACG
>MWWG01000144.1_pt1 | contig 11732 bp, 20 predicted proteins | sample 1047331 | NCBI WGS metagenome assembly MWWG01 (sample SAMN06349968, study PRJNA376086) | soil metagenome | isolation source: MG6-4 sample Antarctic (ecotone) soil | place: Antarctica | collected 2015-01-13 | reverse complement strand
CAAACTCCACCCCGCCCGCCCCCCCCCCCCCGCTCCCTGCCGTCCTCCAAACTCTGACCCCCCCCCCCCTACAAAAATGTAGCCCCCCCCCTCGTCAAGTGCCAACGAAACCAACGACTTAGAGCGCGTGGAGGTGGTCGCCGTGGACGATTCGGAAGTCTTGATGCTCGAATGGGCGCTGTGGTGGGCGGCGCAGGGGTTCCCGGTTTTCCCGCTGCATGAGGTCTTCGACGGGATTTGCTCCTGCCGTTGCTCGCCGCGAAAGTGCAAAGGCGAAGTCCACAAGTGCGGCTCGGAATGTCCGAGCGCGGGGAAGCACCCACGCACGGCCAACGGGTTCAAAGAGGCCACGACGGACGCGGGGAGGATACGCGAATGGTGGGCCAAGTGGCCGCACGCTAACATCGGAGGCCGGACGGGCGGCGAGCGGCAGATCGTCGCGCTCGACTTCGACCCCAAGAACGGCGGCTCGGCGTCGCTTGCCGACTTGACGGAGGCTCACGGCGCGGGCTGGCAAGACACGCTCACACACCGGACGGGAAGCCTCGGCTTCCACTTCTTTTTCCAGTACCCGGCGGGCGTCGAGCTTTCCAACTCGGCGGGCACAATCGGCCCCGGCGTAGACACCCGCGCAGAGGGCGGCTACGTGGTCTTGCCGCCCTCGCTTCACGCCACGGGCCGTCGCTACGAACTAACGAACGCCGCGCAGATCGCGCCCGCGCCCGAATGGTTGCTCGACGCCTTCAGCGCGAACGCGGGCGCGGTGCGCGCCGTGGTTGACTTTCAGGAGATGAAGGGTCGGCAGACCTTCGGCGCGTCGAGCGGGTCGGGCGCGCGGTTCCACGACGGCGAAAGAAACTCGGGACTCTTCGGCGTCGGCATCGGTCGCTGGCGTCACGGGTGGGCGATGACCGACGGCGACTTGCTCACTCAGTTATCGGAGGTCAACGCGTGGCGCTGCTCGCCGCCCCTCGACGTTGACGAGGTGGCCGAGGTCGCCTCGCACATCGCCCGCGACTATTCGCACCTCTGCGGCGTGGACGCACAAAGCAAGGTGTCGGCATGAAAGAGCCGACACCAAAAAGTGAGAAGGTCGAGCGAGTGCGGGCGTATAATGTCGCCGAGCACGGCGCCGAGCTTGCCCGCCTCGTGGCGAAGATCACGGGGCGCAAGGTGACGGGGCGAGTTGAAATTGATTTGAGTCAGGGGAGCCCCGGCGCTCTCCGCACGCGCGAGACGGTGAAGACAGCCGAATAACTTTCGAGCCGAGCGGGCGAGCCTTCGGGCAAACGACGTGGCCGACCATGAAACGCTATTGATGCGTTCCCGGTCGGCCTTTTTCTTTTGAGGATCACGATGCTCGACAAGCGAGACGCCGAGAAGTCAATGAGGCAGGCCGAAGGGTCGGAACCTTTCGCGGTCAACGCCTTTTACGAAAGGCTGATAGAGCTGCGCTCGACGCGGCCCGGAGAGTTCGCGCGGATGTCCCCGGCTTCACGGCTCGCGCTCTTGTACTACGAAGGCGCGAAGAGGCGCGTGGCGTCTCTCACTTCTGGCGTTTGAGAAAGTAGGTGCGGACGCGACCGCGCTCCTCGACGGCGACGAGTTCCCAGCCCTGCCTGCCGTCGGCGCTCAGGAGCGTTGCATCCGTCGTGTCGCCCACGATTTGCAAAGTGGTGATCTTGTATTCCCAAGCCTTCCCCGTCGATTGAAACCCGACGAAGCAGGTGAGCAGGAGCAGGGCGAGGATGAGCGCGGCGAGTTTGTTTCTAGTCATGGCCGAACGATAACGAAAGGTAGTGAGATGAGTCAAAACATCAGCGACGTTTGGAAGAGGCGATTTGTGGCGAGCCGGGCGAGCCGTGCGAAGCCCGCCGTCGAGAGGACTTTCGGCGGTCTGCCTTGCCGTGCGAGGCCCGCCGACATCACGGCTTTTATCTTCTCGCGGCGGATGCCCGACCACATGAGCAAGCGGGTAGTCGGCGGGCTTCTGAAGACGGACGGCGCACCCGCCAAAAGCACGCTCACGGCGGAACAGGTGATCGAGGGCGAGAAGTTCCGCGAATGGCTCATCTGCACTCACGTCGAAGAGCCGCGCATCGTGCCGCGCGGGGCGGAGCCGGGCGAGCCGGATGCGGTCAGCTTCCCCGACCTCATGGAAACCAATCCCTCTTCGTCTTGATCGAAGCCGGTCAGCGTCACAAGTCGGCTCTGGGGCGAAAGGATGACGATGACGGGCCTGTCATGTGAAGGCTCAGACGAGTCGGATAATGGCTCTTATGATTCTTGATAATGAAATGGTACTGCTCGCCCGCATCGTCTCACACTACCTCTTGTGCGAACTGTTCAAGAGACGTTTTTGAGCGGGCACAACATCCTGTGCCGGGGGTGATTTTGAAAAAGGCGCGTCCGGTTCGGATAACGGTAGGCATCATTCATTATCCGACGCCCGATGAAATGAAATCCCGAACAACCAAAAGCCGCGCGTCAATCCTTCGCCGTCACATGGGCGCGCCGGTCGAGATCACGCATCCGGGCACGGGCCGAAAGATGCTCGGCACAGGTGAGGACGCCGCCGCGCTCGCGCTCATTGCGAAAGCTCTCGGCGGCGACGTGCCAGCCATCAGACTCATCCTCGATTGTGTCTACGGAAAGCCCTTTCGCCGCGTTTGATTTTGGCGTACAGCGTGGGCTAATAGAAAATGGCATACAGCGAAGAAGCCAGAGCGCGAAGGCAATGCACGGCGAGTCGTAAAGACGGCGAGAGGTGCGAGGCGTGGGCTGTGTGGGACGATCCGCGCCAGCTCTGTACGTCGCACGCGGGCCGTCACCATCGCGGGCGCATGGCTTCGACGGACGGCGGGCCTTACAGACGGCACAGGAAGACGAACAACCCGACGTGCGAGTGCGAGGCTTACAACTGGCCGCACCGTCCGGGCGGGGGTCTCTGCCGCTGGCCTGAACCCCCTATCTACCGCTGCCGCGTCCGCTCAGGCAAGCGAAACCTTCCGAGGTATCGAGGCGCAGAGGCGAGGCTGTTTTACGAAGCAAGGCGCGGGATCGAGCCGGGCAACTGGCGGCGTAACTGACGATGGTAAAACCTTAGATTTTGAAAATTCTCAGGCTCGATAAGCGTGCAAGTTTATGAGCTGGCAACCTCAGAGCTTTGACGAAGCATGTCGGCGCGCAGCGGGGCGCAGAGCCTACAACCGAAAGCGCAGGCTGGAGCGCGCGCGCCGCATCTCGACCATCCTCGTGCTGCAAGACCGCGGCGTCTTCACGGGCCGGGCGCTGGCCGCGAGCCTCGGCGTCCATGAGGCGACGGTGAGCCGTGATCTGAAGTTCATCCGCAAACTCAAAGCCGACTTCCGCCGGCACAACTACGGTTTCGAGATGCGTGCGCGCAGCTTCCGGTGGATACAGGGCGGGCGGGGATGGGAGACGACTTTCGAGATACGCGACGGCGTTCGCGTGCGCTGAAAACTCACTTCCAAAGCGAACAATCCGAAAGCAACGAAAGAACAGCGGAAGCCCGCGCGGCTCGTGACACAAAATGACAAAAAAGAAGTCAATAAACACGCCGGTCTGAGGGCCGCAGAGGTCGGAATAGGCACGCGCGAAATGATGGTAAATGATGGTATTTGGATCATCTCGACCGGAAATCAACTGTGTGACATGCTCGCGCAAACTTAAACCTTCAATCCGTTGGGCTTACCATCTCGGCATGTCACTTTTTTGTTACATTATGTTACCTTTTGACCGGAACTAAGTTCCGCTTTTACTGCCACGTCGAGCGGTTTGCCTCAAGGGTTTGCATCGAGCAAACTTTCCCATTTTTCGCCACTAAAAAAGGAAGCTCTGAAACCGACACCCTATAACGGCGCGGATACCCTATGACGGGCATCCCAAAACTTCGCGCACAATCGCCCTGGAATCGCTTTTCCCTTCGGAGAGTCCACGATTCGGCGCGGCCCCGAATCCTTCAAGCTGGACGGCAAAGCGCGAAGCTGGCATAGGCTGGAAGGCCCGCCGACGATCCGCCAACGCCGCCAATCTGAAAACCTGAGAAAACCTGAGATTTGTGTCGGACGATTCGCCAAAATAGGCGACGTAAAAAAAGAGTAGGGTGTCGGAGATGCGACAGGAGAAAAAAAGCGAATCGTCCGACAGGCCGGGGGCGCGGATTTCCGCGACTAAAAAAAAGCGGTGGGTTTTTGGGTTAATAAACCAATGGCGGCGGTATCGGAAACGGAGGCCCGGCGGGTAACTAAGAAAAACTACTCGCCGAAATCGGACAAAATCGGACAGAGAAAAGCAATAAACACGCGGGCATCGGTGGGATGTCAGGAAAATGTCAGGTTTTGGGCGAGCCCCTCAAGCCAGCCTACCAGCCCCGAAACTTCGCGCAGAATCGCCCTGTGCTGAAAAAGGGTGTGCTGCGCCCCGTCCGGTGGCCGTCTCGCTCGTCCTGCGCGGCGTGCGCGTGCGTGGTGGGGGCTACAGGTGTCTGCCAAACCGCACGATTCGCCGTTCTTTATTTCCGGTAATCGCTCCGGAAATAAAAGGCGCGACTTTCTCAGCGCCCCAGATGTCTCACGTGAGACATCTGACTCCTTCGCACCGAACTGCAAATTTGCAGTTTGCTCGGCTGCGTGGACAGGTTCACGACTTCTACCAAAATGGTGCGCGCGCACCATTTCTATCGTGGCGTCACCATCTCGTCGCAATGTACACGCCGGACGCTGAAGCCGCATTGAGATACGCCTATAGGCGTATCTGCCTTCTTCTGTCCGTAGCGCGCGTCTTATCAAGATGCACTGGTGCATCTTGATCCTTGCGGTCGCCAGCCTCCGTTTTTCAAGAGGCAAATTTGCCCCTTGATCGCCGCGCCTGTCCTTCGTTCATCAATTTGTCCCCAATTGGGGACAAAGCAACCGACTCTTTGAAGCCGCTGGAGTCCGTCAAACTTCCCCCATGGGGGATAAAGTGCCAACAGCCTGCGCCGCTTGCTCTGCCGCCTCGCCCTGCACTTCGTTAAGGTACGCAACTTTTTGCGTACCTTTTTTCCCGCGTCCGTTGCTTAACTTCTGCCGTTCCTTTGCCTCGTTTGCTTGTTCAAATCTTTGACTAGGCTACTGTGCTGATTGTGTCCAGCCTTCATACGAAGCGCCGAAGAAAGACACGGCTCCGCACTACCCCTCATCCGATGGCGTCGGCATTACCGACGCCATAATTATTCTCGGATATTCTTGAGCTACAAAAAAAAGGGGAAGGGCAAGGGTGATTCCCTGCCCCTCCCTTCGGCTGCTACTGCTGCCGCCTCAATCGCCCCCGTCACGGGCGAAGCTCAATCCCCGCGAACGTCGTCAACCAAAACGACGCGCCCCACGACGCGCACCGCGTCACCTTGCGGCGGTTGGCGTATGTCACACATGCCGTCTTCGGCGTCACTCACGGCGACGGCCAGCGCGTACCCTCCGCGCTTGAGCGCGCACAGTACAACATCGCCCTTTCGCACATCACCGGCAGCGACGTGGAGAGCAGCCAGTACGTCGGCGCTTCGGGCTTCACGCCTTGCCTTCAAGTCGGCGAATTGGACGATCTCGGCTTGGGGCTGCCCACGTTTAGCTTGTGCCATCAGCGCGCGCCCCCTTCCTTCAGCGATTCGAGTTGACGGCGCATCTGCGCGGCCTGTAGTTCGTCGAAGCCTGTCATCAATATGCCTAAGCGGGCTTCGACGGCGCGCATCATGTATTCGCGTTCGTTGATGTCTCGCTCGTATGTGAAGCTCCAAAGCAGGAGCAACATGCGCGCAACGTCGTCGCCGTCCTGACCGTCCGCGAATCCTTCTGCGAGGGTCGCGGCCATCTTCGGGGTGAGCGGGTTGCGCCCTTGCGCGAGCGCGTCAGTCTTCTTAGCCATCAGCGCGCACCCCCTTTCCGCTCGGCTTCCCTTCGCGCGGCAGCTTCGAGCGTGCGGGCAATCATCTCCGGCGTGTGGAAGTCAATATCCGAACTCATCGAACAGAGTACGTCGCCCACGGCGTTGTAGAGTTCGGTCGGGGTGTCGGGGTGCGCGAGGACGGCGGCGAGCAGCGCGCCGAGGTCGCCGGATGCAATCATGTGCGACGCGGGCTTGGCCCCGCGAGGCGTAGACTTAGCAGTCTTCTTGCGTGTATCGTTCGGCATTACTTTTCCCCTTCTTTGCGGATGGCGGAAAGTGAAATGGGGCTTTGGAGAGTTCGCGCTTTCCAAAGCCCTTCCCTGTTAGTGCGATGCGCGTCGCCTCATGGCTTGAACGGCGCGCATGAAGATGACGAGAGCCGCCGCGTGCTTGATTTGAGTTGCAGCTACACACATGTTGAGCCTTTTGCCTCCTGACGTTTCTTTGCTAACCCGGCACGGTGCAACCGCATACACTCACGGCAACTGCGACGACCGCGCGGGTCAACGTAAGTGTTCTCTTGGGTGTAATCGTGGCCGCGCTTACATTGCGCCTTGTGTGTCCGCGCTCTTGAGCCTTGACCCCGCATCCCTCTGTAACCTCTTAGCGCGCACGCCGCGCGTCGGTCGCGCGCAATGCCTAATTCGTGCAGCCGACGAAGTACAGGCTTGTCTCCGACACCGAGAAGCTGCGCTATTTCCGTCGCGGGTTTTTGCTGAGTCACATACAGAGCAACTAGCCGCGCATCATCGAGCGGGACGCGGTTATGTCCGGCCATTGGTAAAGCCGCGCACATCTCCGCGAACCTGCGGCGACTTTTCTCGCTAACCGTATGGCCTTTGAGCGCGGCAGAGATTGCGCGCCTTCGCGCCTCGCTGCACGGCTTCCCTTTTGAGGTCGCCCCGCCGTCGCCTCCGTCCGTCCCGTTGACAAGCCGCGCGCCGTTCGCCTTGTGGTAAGCAATCCAGTGACGCTCGCGGGTTGCCCACTCTGCTGCCGTGGTCACTTCGACAACGCGCGCCTCTGGCCTCAACCCGAGTGAATGAAGCGAGCGGAGCCACTTGGCGCGGCGGTGTTGCAGTCGCAATTCCTTTGGAGCCATGTGCTGAGTCACGCGCAGGGCGAGCGCGTGCTTAGTCTTGCCGAGGTAGCGCAACGCGCCGTTGCGGGGGTCGTATAGGCCGTAGATGAGTATCGTTGACATATCGTTAGACCACCGCTTGCGGGTGAAGCTCGCGCCTCTGCGTGGCGAGTCCGACGTGAAGTGAGAGGGCGGACGCGGCGTGAAAGCAGGGTGAGCCGAACGTCCCAGCGGTGCAGGTGCAATCAACTACCTTCAGCGCACCGCGCCTCTCACACTTGACGGTGTAGAAGTTGCCAGCCGAACCCCTGACCATGTACTCCCCGAAGCGCACGAACTTAACGAACGTGTGATTAGCCTTCGCCCTCTCAATCGCCTTCTCAATCTGCTCTTCCGATGTGAGTATGAACATTGTCTCTCGCCTCCGTTTAAATGTCTTTGCTGCTTGACAAGGACATATTACAATCTCTTATATGTCCTTGTCAAGAGAAAAGTAATTATTTCAATAAAAATATTTCTTCCGTGAAAAGGAGTTCTGTGATTTAATGCGCGGCATGAGCCGAGAGACTTTCATCACCACGAACGAAGCGGCGGGCGCGCTCGGCGTGACGCGCCAGCGCGTGCTGCAACTGATTAAGGATGGCCGGATCAAAGCCGAGAAGTTCGCCAACGTCTACATGATTCGGCCCGCCGAGCTAGACCACATCGAAGAGAGGCCGATGGGCAGGCCGCCAAAACCGAAACCTAAAGCCGTGAAGCCCGCGCGCAGATCGTCGCGGAAGAAAGAGGCCAAGCCATGACCGGCGAAGAGATGGAGCGCGCAATTGATTTCCTGCTCAAGAGTCAGGCCAACCTTGAGGCCCGCATCGAGCAGGTCAACGCGAACCTCGGCGGTCGGATTGAGGAAACCAGCCGACAGCTCGCGCAGACCAACCAGCAACTCGGGGCGCTCGCCGACACGCAGAATGACTTCATCCGCGTCGTGACGCGCACCTTCGAGGCGCAGGGCGAGTTCAACCGGCGCACCGACGAGCGCATCAACGCCTTGATCGGCACGGTCGAGCGGCTGGTTAATGAGAGGCGCGACAGTCAACCGGGCGCGTGACAAGTCGGCGCGGGTCGTGGCGCGAGGGCGCGTGTGTCTTCACCCTGACACGCTGGCCGGGCAGGCACACGGCCCCCGAACAGACGCGCGGCGCGTCTCTACGGGCCTTCTCGGATTCGGCGTTTAAATGCCCTGTGTTGAATCCGGGGGTATCACGGCCCGTCCGAGCCCCGAAGAGCCACGGGTGCGGGGCTTCTGCGGGGCTTAAATGGCCCTTCTAACGATGGACAAGAAAGCCACAGCCGAAGAGTTGGGCGTCTCAATCCGGCGCGTCGAGCAGTTCGCCTCTGAAGGCAGGCTCGGCGAGGTGCTGTATGTTCGCGGTCGAACGGGTAAGCAAGCGGACTTCACGCCCGAAGCGGTCGCCGCGCTGAAGGCCGAGCTTGAGACGCCGGACACGCAGATCGAAGGCCCGAACAGACACGCAACGGGGCTCGCCGTGGCTTCACAGTTCGCCGTCGCCGAGCGCCTTGTCCGGGTGCTCGCCGAGGCCGTCAAGCCCACGGACACCCGCCCCGTGTTGCTCACGAAGGCCGAGGCCGTCGAGATGTCGGGCCTGCCTGTAACGTGGATTGAATCGGCTATCAGGGCGGGCCGTCTCGCGGCGTTCGGTCGGGGCGTCGCCAGAAGGTTAAGGCGAGACGAAGTGTTAGCCCTCGCCGCATCCGAGGACTTGCCCGCGCTGGTCGAAGCGTGGCGAGAGTCAGAGGCGCGGAAAGCGAAGGGGGCGGCCCGATGAACTATGAAGAGTACGCAGAGTACGCGCGGATTATCAGCGCCATCCCGCCCGACGCGGCACACCCCGAAGGGCAAAGGTTTCGCGTTGGCGACGTGGTGAAGGTGACGGACCACCCGAAGTGCGGACACACGCCCGCCGAGATGTGGAAGGGCAGACGATGCCGAGTCGTTGCGTCTTACTATCAGCAATATGGATGGATGAACGGCTTTCAAGAGACAGATAAGAACACGTACAAGCTCGAAGATTTTAAGACCGGCGCGCGCTCGTCATGGTTCGACGCCGAAGAGTTAGAGTTTGTGGCGGAGGGAAGTTAGCTTGTAGAAAATCAAAGGCGCATCGCGTGAGCCGGGAAGCTAAACGATGCGCCATGATTGCCAGAGCAAATAACCCGCCGGGGCGGGACGCTCTCTTTGTATTGGGATACTAACACGAGAAGTTTTCAACGGGCATAGGAAAAATTCATGCCAGCCAAAAAGAACATAGAAGAAGCCACAATGAGTGACGAAGGTAAGCGCGCTGACGAGTTAACGTTTTCGCTCTCGCTCGCCGGAAAGGTTTCAGCCCGTGTCGCTGGTGGTGTCGTCTTCATTGACCTTTTCACCAGCGATGGTAAGGGCAGGCCGTATGTCCCCATCGGTAGCCACGGTGTATCCATCCCGACTTTTGAAGGTAATGAGCGACAAGCTGTGGCATGGATAAACCGCGCACAGGACATCTTCGGAGAGTGGCTGGTTGACACAATAAGGGAAAGCCTAGCTCTTCTGTTAAGCGATGCCAGTAGCGCGGCGCTGATCGAAGTGGGGCTGTCGCAATGGGGGAAGCAAGGCGCTCTCCAGATGCATCTGGAGGTGCTTGAAAGACTCCTGCGGGCCCGGTTAAAGATCGGCGACGGGAGGCAACCCCGATGGACGGCAGCCGAGTTATGGCAAGCAATAGTCACGGCGATGGAGTCATTACCGGAATCCCGACGCACGTATCCCGGCGTTGCCAAAAAGCTTCAGGAGATGCATCCAGACCGCGCGCCTAAGAGCGGTGAGTCTCTTAGAAAAACCGTTGAGGCTTTGGAATTGAACTGGAAAAAGGCAAAGCGATTGGCACAGGTACACGGCAGTCAAAACGGAAACGGAGTTAACCGTTAACTCCGTTTCCGTTTTGTTTTCAGGAAAATTTGCATTTAATCGCTGCAACGGAAAAAGATTGGCGTACAATGCGGAAGTGAAACTTGATTCATAAACACAGAGAGACGGCGCGCACGACCAAGCACAACGCCGCCTCTGTGATCGAACCGAAGTTTTGACAAACCCCGGCCTTACTCTCGCAGAGTAACTTTTCGCCGGGGGTTATGGCAAGAGCCGCACATCCACCGGCGAGCCGCAAAAGATAATCTCTCGCGCCGCCCGTCCGCAGCTTGAGAGACGCCCTTGTGTGCTGGAGTGGATGCCAGTACACAGGGGCTTCATTTTTTGACACCGCCTCAAGCGAGGAGACAAGTAAACGCACCGATGCCGGGGTCTGAAGCCCCCGGCACCGATGTCAGCTTTTAACTGGATTGAGTTGAAAGGACGAACGCCGTGAGTTTACCACGATTCCCACAAAAAAGCGCAAGCCCCTACCCACAACCCTCTAACCTTAAACTCGCCGAGGCCGAAGGCTTCCGCGTGATGCGCTCGGCCCACGCGACACAGGATCGCGTCTACCCGCGCGCTGTGCCTTACGTCTTCGACAGCCGGGGCGCGCGGATCGTCGCCGGAGTTGATGCCAGCGCCGGGGCCGTGAGTGCATTGCGGCGTCACGCCGAGGCAGCAGAGCGCCCCGAAGCCGAGCAGATCACGAAGCGCAGGAGGGCCGCTTAAGCCATGACCCGCGCAGCCCACGCATACACGAACAGCAAGGCGGAAGAATTCGCGCGCTACCGGCGAAGAGATCACGCCAACATCGAAGCGATGCAGAACCTTGTCATTCAGGCTATCGCTGAAGAAACGGGCGTCGCGCTGCCGCCGAAACTGCGCCCCTTCATCTCGGCGCTGCAATCCGCACACGGCGGCGGTCAGGTCGTCAACGAGCCCTTCGAGCGCAGCCACTTGACGGTCGCACAGTACCTGCAATTCACGGGCGAGCCGGAGGCGAAGACAAGCCGCGTGCGCCGACTCGTCAACCAGCTCGAAGACTATCAGGGGCGCGCGGGCTTCCGATTCTTCTTCGTCGAGCGCGGAGGCAAGCCGACCGGCGAGCGGGACGCGCAGGATAACGAGATATACACGGCGACGCGCTACACGGATTTGCTCAAGCCGATTGCGGACGAGGCGGCGCAGAGGGCGCGGGGCTCGGAACTGTGGCGCGGCGACGAAGAGCGGGGCGTCAAGCCGCACCCCGGCAAGGCGCTGGCCGCGCAAGTCGCATGGGCGCTCGCGCAGCTCCCGCGCGTTGACCCCGACGAAGAGGACGGGGACGCACACCCGGCGCGGATCACGTCCCTCTCAGACTACATGGCGCAGCGCGAGGCCGCGTTCGTCAAAGCGTTCGAGCAATACGCCGATGGAGTGGAGGCGCGCGAGGGCGATGCCGAATACTGCATCGAGCGCCTTGAGGTACTGGCCTCGCGGCTCAGGCAATCGCGCCATAAGACGAAGGCCAAAGCGAAACTGGGCGACGAAGAGCAACGGCAGAGGACGCTGGATGCCCCCCTTTGGGAAGCAGAGAGCCCCCCGTCAAACACCGTCGCCGATGCTACTACTAATACGGCCTCCCAATCCGTACCGGACGCGCAGCGCCCGCCGCTCCCTGCCGCCCTCGCAACTCTGAGACCCCCCCCGCCACCCCCCAGCGTCCGCGCCACTCGCCGCCCCGACCCCTCGCCCCAGCAC
>MWWG01000143.1_pt1 | contig 11733 bp, 11 predicted proteins | sample 1047331 | NCBI WGS metagenome assembly MWWG01 (sample SAMN06349968, study PRJNA376086) | soil metagenome | isolation source: MG6-4 sample Antarctic (ecotone) soil | place: Antarctica | collected 2015-01-13 | reverse complement strand
GTTCAACTTCTCTAGCTGCTCCTGGTGCTTCCATAAAATCTCATGGGTCAATTCATCCACACCAGGAATGCGGATAGGTAGCCCCCTTACTCCCTCGTTAGTACGGTGGCGCTCGGCTATTTCTGCTGTGGCATTCAAAACCGCGAGGGACTGCTGAGTCGCTTTTATTCTTTCATCGTTATCTAGCGATGGCGGCGGGGTTTCTTGAGCAATACTTGAAAACTCTGTTAGCTCCAAGGATACGGTTTCTTGTTTATCAGTTAGCTGTAAAGAAATCGCGTCTTCTTTTCCAAGTAGCTCCTCACCACCAACTTTTTCGTTAGCCTTCAGTAATTCAATTTTCAAATCAGTCTCTTGATTTGATTTGGAAATATATGGAATATCTTTGTATATAGATGAGAGTGGCAATATTGCAGAATGCATTATTGCATTATTGCAGAATGCATTCTGCAATAATGCAGAATCGACGAGTTTAGGGGGTTTGGGGGTTTCTGGCTCCCCTTGGTCTGCGGGTTCGTAGACTAGGGGGGTGGTGTCCGAAAAGTGTCTGCCGCGTAGTCTGATGCCTTTTGTAAATTGCGGTGGATTTTTGTATTTGCGGTTGAGGTCTAGTCCTAGAGGGTTCCACCCAGTTTCTAGGGCAATGCGGTGGTAGTCCAATGTGCTGTGCTTGGTGCGGTCGAGGGGGTTGCGGTTGAAGTCGTTGGAGACGACGTAATCTAGTTGCTCTAGTTTGCGGCGGATGCGTCCGATTGTATGCTCGGACATCCAGGGGAATTGTTCGCGCCATTCCCACTCGGTGTTGTAAATCCAGTGGAAGCCATGTTTATAAACCCCTACATTTTCTTTTTGCAACCAGTAGTGCAGTTGGGCAATGAACATTGCCTGCCGTTCGCTTTTTAATGCCTGCGCTAATAGGGGTGGGCAGAGTCTTTCGGTGTGCCAGGTTTTGTGGTCTGGAGATAGGGGTAAATCTAGTGAGTCTGGAAAATATGTAGGGACGGTTTCTTGTACTGTTGTTGCTACCATGATGCCTCTGCCGAATATGTGGTGTGCGACAGAGGCTTGATGGGCTTTTACTTAATTCAACAAAATCCCACAAGATTAAGTAAAATTGAAGAGCTACGGGTTAGCCTCTGTCGAAGACTTCTCAGTCCAGTGTTCTGTCGCCAAACTTCGCACTGTCTGAGTGGGGTAAAAAATTTATGACCCGTAGTACCCTATTTAATTTTCAAGACCAAGCGACTCTAAAAGCGCTTCTATTTCTGCAATTAGCCGAGTAAGATCAACTGTTTGTTCTCCTTTAGCTTTTCGCCTTTTGTCCTGCCCTCGCTCTTTGAGTTGCTCATGGAGGAGGGTGGCTGTGTAATTGAGGATTCCCCCAGGCGCTCGACCTCCTGGGGACTGGGTAGTGCAATTATGCCGCGTCCAATCTGCTCTACCAGTTCGGACTTAGACAAATTCCACTCCTTCGCGCATCCATTCAAGCCTTCAATAGCCGTAGGAGTCAAGGTAAGGTTTAACCGCCTTTTTAGCTCGTTGTAGAGCGCAGGTTCATTCTTATATCTTCTGCCTCGTTTTTGTGCCATATCGTTATTATAAGTACGTATTTATCAAAAAACTACATATAGGAGTAACTTTACGAAAGTTATCACAAATGGCAGGTGCTTGGCGCTCTTGTGCCACCCTAAGAGCTTATTAAGGTAGCATTGAGCGATCGCTTTTTTTCACAGATTCTGCTAATGTGCAATCACAACTGAATTGATGCGCCCAGGTATGGTGCTGGTAACACCAAGCCCGGACGACCTCCCCAAAGTTGAAAACAGCAACATTGGAGCGAATTTATCATGTCACAAAATCTGCACAGTACAACTGTTGCGGCACTTGATGAGCTATATGCACTCATTGGGCTGCAAGAGTTGCTAGATATTGCTTTAGAACAACTACAACGAGCAGACCTAGCACCAGAAGAAAAACGGGCTAGAACGGTGTTGCTAATCATTAGCTATCTAGAGCAAGTCAAGCCTTGCCTGGAAAACATCGAAGTAGAGTTAGAAGAAGTCCGTGCCTTTGCCCCTAGCTTGAATAATAGCCTTGGAGGTGCGGCATGAAAGTAGATCCAATCCGCACCTATCTTCAGCAAATTGGGCGAGTGGCGCTGCTGACACAAGAACAAGAAGTATTCTTAGGGACGCAGGTACAAGCGATGATGTCGCTGTTAGCAGCCAAGAAAACCCTAGCGCAACGGTTGCACCGCGAACCCACGCCCCAAGAATGGGCATTGCTTGTTCATCAAAGCGAAGCGGAGCTAGCCGAGACGTTGGCGCTGGGGCAGCAGGCTAAGTGCCAAATGATTGAAGCAAATTTGCGCTTGGTAGTAGCGCTCGCCAAACGCTACAGAGAACGTGGGGTAGATTTCCAAGACTTAATTCAAGATGGAGCTATCGGGCTGCAACGGGCAGTAGAGAAGTTCGACCCCACACTTGGATTTCGCTTCAGCACTTACGCGACTTGGTGGATTAGGCAATCAATCAGCCGCGCCGTTAAAGCCACGAGTACCATAGTCCGGCTACCGATGTGCTTGAACCAGAGGTTAGACCAGATTAGGAAAGCAAGCAGGCAGTTGTCCCTAAAGTTGGGGCGTACTCCCAACATCACTGAGCTAGCGGCAGAACTAAAACTAACGTCTTTGCAGGTAACAAAATGTTTGCAGTGGGCGCGGCAACCACACTCATTGAATCTACAGCTAGGCAACGAACGAGGCACGGAGCTAGAAGACTTACTGCCGTCTGCCAGCCCCACGCCAGAGGAATTGTTGATGATGCAAGAGGGTTCTGCTATTGATTTTGAGCGACTGCTAGCGTTGCTCAAGCCGAAGTACCGACAAGTGATAGTGCTGCGCTATGGCTTAGTGGATGGTCAAGCACTGACCTTTGCTCAGGTAGGCGCGTTACTGGGCATCAGCAGACAGGGAGTACACCAAATAGAAGTCAGGGCGCTGGAACGCTTGCGCCTGCATCTAGAGGAGGCAATGAAAGTTAGTCAGGGCTAAAAGTTTAATTATCAATCATTAAAAGCGCCCTGTTTACAGAGTCGCTTTTAATGATTGTTGGGTTGCTTGTCGCAGCCCTTTGGCATCAGCTAGACCAATCCAAATAATACTTATCAATATCCGGTTGTTCTAGGACATATTCAATTGTTTCTAAAACTATTTCTAAGGCTTGCAAGTAGAAATCGAGATGTTTGTGCTGAAACACTATATAGAAACAAGGGAGATCCGGGCGATCTAAGAACCCGGCAGTTCCAGGTATAACTGCGAGAACTTCTAGAGGTTCTGTTAAGAAAAAATCTCCAGCCCAGCCGCCAAAAGTATTGGGTTGTGTATCGGTTATTTGCTCCTTCATTGCCACCAACTTTTGCAGTGCTAAAGCTTTGCTTGTTATCTGAGCTTGAGTTGGGGAAATATTAGGGTCGAACGTTAGTGGAACCACACCATAAGGATGTTGCTCGATATGAGTAGTGAAGTCAGCAATCGCTTTGAGACAAATATCACGAGCTAAACTCCAATCCGGTTGAAAATACTCTTCTTCGGCTAGCGGGCTAGTGATGCTATGTAAATCTATGCCAATGGCATCACTCAAAATGCGATTGATACCAGAGTCATTGTTAGAACTGTAGAAGTAGCCAATTTTAAAGCGGTGGTCGGGGTACTGGCTCGAAGGAAGTCTTATTGTTTGAACAAGTGGGTCTTCTCCATTTGAATCTAGTCCAATTGTGCGGGCAATCTTTCGGCATTGCTGCGAATAAATTTCTTCCTCTTGAGAGGAAATTTCATCATCGTTTCGGCGATTAGCCATTTGCTCCCAGGCGCGATCCATTCGTCGTTCGTACTCGGCTTTGAGCCGTTGTGATGCCGCGTAGTTCTCAAATCGCGTCAGGTAAACGTCAAGACCCATAATTTTTCTCCAATCGAGATAGGTGCAACTAATTTTCTTGGTCGTAGTCAGAGCATTATTCTAGTGGGCTAGATAATTTGGGCAACTGACAGAGTTAAGAACGAGTTCTACCGACTAAATCCTTTGCTCTGTTTTTCGTCGGCTGCTCGCTGTTGTTGGTGCGTAAGATTAAACATATTCTTTAGCTCCTCATTCCAATCCTCTGCCTGGGGAAGTTTGCGGACACAGTTAGGTAACTGCTCCATTATATTAAGTGTCATTAAATTACCTGAATTGTCATTGTCGTAAGCAACAATGACTGCTTTGTTTGGTAGCTGCCGTAAAAATTCTAGAGGAACTTGCCCTGCTCCATCCGTAGATAAATAGATTGTCTTGCGCGAGTCGGTACGGTCTAAAACAGCAAATGACATGGCATCAATCGGAGACTCGACTAGCACCGCTCTGACAATTGGGTCGGATGATTGTCCTCCCTTTTGGAAGTGAAACCATCCATTACTCCGCTTAGAGCCAAGTGCTAAACCTTTAAATGTGTTTTCAGTTCCGGCTGTACCTCTAAGCGACGCACCAGTAATTGTTTGCTCATCCAAAGAGCGGCGAATAAATACAGCATTTTGCTTGTCGTCTGCATAAACCAACCCAGAGCCATGCAGACTATCTACCAGGCTGCTAGGAAGTCGGCGTTCGCGGGTGAGGTAGGTTTTAACAAACTGCCACTTATCTACATTCGGCGTTGGGGCAATGAAGGGGTGAGGTTGTTCAGTTTGGATAATCTCTCTAGTTTGATAAGTGACAGCTTCTAGCGTTACTGATTCTCCCAAGCGGTCATTTAACCACGCTACTGCTTGTTTAAAGTCACACTCATTTACATGCATCACTAAGTCAATCGCACCCCCACCGCCTTTAAGTTGTTGCCAGTCATAAAACTTCCTCCCAGTAATGTTGATAATGTGATTTGACTGCTGCCACTTATGCTTGTCTTTGGGGTCTGGTTCTAGACCTAATTGGTAAGCAACTTGTTCGAGGGGAATATCCCGTACTTTGTTAGCTAAGTCTTGATATTTTTTCTGCCACAACTGAGCTTGTTGCGTTTGCTCTTTGGCAATGCGTTCTAGTTCAATAACTCGTTGCTTTTGGCTTTCTAACTTTAGAGCAAGTGCCTTAGCAGTCTGCTCCATCTGGGCGCTACTGTTGATTGCTCGTTGCCGATCTGCGACAAGTTGCTGCATTGAGGAAACATCTAGACTTACATCAGGTGCAGAGTTGACCGCAGCGTAATACTTACTAATTTCTGTATGTTTAGCTTTGCTACCTTTGATGCCGCGTTCTAGTCCTAAGATCGCCATAGCTTGGGCAAAGTCATCTTGCAGTTCGGACAAACGATAACGGCTACCACCAAGTAAGGTTCTACAGTTGAGCTTCCCTTGATCGTCCAGTGGAACCATATAGGCGTGAATATGCGGGGTAGATTCGTCGAGATGCAGTTCGGCTCTGACAATGCGGTCGCCATATCTATTGACTAGCCATTTACAGGCAGACTGCTGGAAGTCTTCTAATCGCTGCTGTTCGTAATGTCCTGCTTTGCTTGGGTCACCCGGTCGGAAATATTCGGGGCTGGCAGTCAATAGAAACTCCACCGCTAGGACTGCATTCTTCCGAATTGTCTGTTCGCCTATGTGCTGCCGAACTAGAGTTTCTAGGTCGGGGATGTTGGGGCTGTCGGGTTGCCCAATAATGCGGATATGTTGTTTTTCTGGATCGGCGTTGGGCGTATCGTATTTTCGGCTAGTGTGTTTAGCCGACCTACCAACGGAGCCTGCTTTTAGCTTTTGAATCCTACAAATCCCGTATGCCATGCTTTTTTTCTTTCCCAGCAGCTATACTACTTCTATGCCTCCCTATCAGGGATGGGGACTACCCCCGGAGGGCGAGCGGAACAATTTTGAGCGCAGCGTACCCGTTAGGGGCAAAATTGTGGAGTAAGTCAAGACTATATAAACCTCACCCATAATCTAACAGTAGCTCCGAGGGCGGCGCTACCCCTACAGCTACTGGGAAAGAAAGAACCTGGCGGCTAGGGCTGGGTCTGGCTGTTGTCCGGCAGTCCCTGTAGGCAAAACTTAATTTATCTTTACCAGTATTAGTTTACCAGTGGGGCTAATTCCGTTAGACTTTACTCTATGTAAATGGGTGTTTGTATGCCTGTCCAGCAAACGGTTATTGATATTAACGAAGATCAGTTTAAGTTGATCTTAGAGAAGGTGGAAGCGCGGATTCCTCCTAAGCCTAAACAGGGGATGACTCTAAGAGAGGCGATCTCTAAATTTAAGCCGACGATTACTAAGGCTTTGAAGCGCGGTTATACATACGAGGAAGTTGCAGCAATTCTTACAGAGGAAGGAATAAGTATTAAAGGAGCGACGCTTAAGCAATATTTAGCTGAATCGAAGAATAAGAAACGTCCTAATGAAACTGCTTCAGTAAGTTCAGGTAAGTCATCAACTTCAACGGCTGAAGATTCAGCAACATCAGATATTAAAGCAGATACTAAATTGGAATCATCTAGCAGTACAGATGAGAAAACAGATATTAAAGCAGAGGCTAAGTTAGATACGAAGCAGGAAACTAAAGAAAAGAATAACCCTAAGTCAGTAGTCCGGGGTAAGTTTGCAGATATTCCGAGTAACGATGAGTTATAGAGGGGAATTATATTATGGCAACTAAACAAGAAAAGTCAGAAGGTTCTGCTCTTAAACGATTGGTATTTATCTATGGGGACAAGGGTGGTGTAGGTAAGTCGGCGGTCGCTCGTTTGTTGTTGGATATATATCGCTATGAATCAATAGGTTGTCAAGCGATTGATTCGGATACAAGTAATGCGGATCTATATCGCTGCTATAAGCGTGTAGGTGATAAAGGAATTAGGATTGCAGATGGAGAACCGGATGCTGTAGAACGGGTTGATTTTACAGTACGAGGTGAAGCGGATTATTTAATTGATACTCTGGGAGAGTATAAGAATTTAATGCTGGTGGATCTGCCAGCAAGGTCTAGGAATGCGTTTACAAGTTTAATTCGGGAATTAGATTTGCTCTCGGTGGCAGAAGAATCAGGCTATCGTGTCACAATTGTTCATGTGTTGGGTAAGACTCGTAGTTCCGTGAGTGCGTTGAAGGATGTAGTTGAACTTTGTGGCAACCAAGCTGATTATGTGGTGGTGAAGAATCTGCTATTTGGCGAGTCGCATACTTTTAGCCGTTATGATGCCTCGCAGACTAGAAAGAAGGTTGTTGAGCAGCTTGGGGGGATAGAGTTAAATCTACAAGAGATGTTTTGGACTTCTTGGGATGTGATTGAGGATAACGATCTCCCTTTTCGCACGGCGGTGGATGCAGAGAATACTATTTTACAGCGCAGCCAACGTACTAGAGCTTATCGCTGGCTAGCGGATATGACATTAGAGGTGAAGAAAGCGGGTAATTATTTGGGGTTAGGTGAATGACTTTTATTGATGATAATTATTTAGATAGTATTATTACTCGGATGACTGCTGAACATAAAGCAACTATTATGCGAACGGCGAAGCGGTTAAACTTGCCGGATGATGATGTGTTGTTTTTGTATATCGGTGCGGTGGAGTATACTGTGCAGTTATGTGAGGATATCTTGGGGGGGATTAGTACGGAGCGGCATCTTATTGAGCAGTCAACTCAATCAAATCATCAGGTGAGCAACGAGCAAGCAAAAGTCTTGATTGAAGATTTGACGCGAGTAGGTTCAGCTATCGTTACCGAGATAAAAAAATCAGGTATGGCTGCTACATCAGCGATTGCCGATGCAAATAGTGAAACGCTAACTCAAGCCTTGAGAACCGCTACTATGGCATCATCGTTGAAAAATTCTACCATTGGACTCATCGAAAAGGTAGCGGAAGATAGAAAAGCTTATCAATTGGTTATGCAAGAGGTAGTGCAGCAGGTTAACGATGCTAAAGCAGAACTAAATAAGGCAGTGGAGCGAACTAAGGGTATGCATGGAGCGATGGACAAGCTTCAGAACAAAATTAGATTGAGTGCTGCAATTGGTTCGATAGCACCATTAACAGCTATAGGTGTGGCGATGGTAGCTGGGGGGGTGATTTGGGCTGCGATTATGCATTTGTATTGGGGGGAAACTGAAAAGTATCTGCCTGTAATCAAGAATAATCAGGCACAGTTTGATAAGTGCTTTGAAGAGGATGGTTCTATGAAACCTGGCTTGGAGTGCAAGATTCTTTATCAAAAAATCAATAAAGGCAAGAAATAGCTGCCTGAAACGTCCAAGACTATTACGCAGCCGACGCAAGGGAACTGTATTTTGGGAGCATCTCACTTTTGTAATGAGTACAAATACTCAAAAGCAAAATCAAGCTTTTTCAGGTATCAGTCAGAAACAAATCGGGAGCATTTCACTAGAGAAAAGAGGACGCGGGATGCCACACGTACCGTTTCGTAAAGTGTTGAATACGCAACTATACATAATAATACCAATTGCCAAGTGGTATTATTTCTCTCTAATCAAAAGATTTTCTAGCCTAATAGGGTAGCCGCCGAGATACGTGTAAAATGGGACACGTTGTAAAGTTTTGTTAAGAGAGCTAGAGAAAACTCAGTTCTAAAGCGCGTTACAGCAATTCGGGGTAGATATAGCGAAGATACTGTTGGCGAAACATTGTTTAATATCCTAGAGCATTTGAAACTCCGTTGTTACTGAGCAACAAATGATTAAGTTGAGTAACTCAGTCCACGGTAGAATAAGCATTTTAAACGTTAAGAAATAATTCGCCAACGGTATCCACTGCTCATTTTACCCCACAACTACGAGATTCCTGAATATGTGCAACATCTACAAACGTTGTCCAATCACCACCCCACTCTAATCCTTCCCTTTTAGCTACTTCACCCAGATCTTTCCAGAATTGGAAATTTGTATCTGCTGCAGGTCCTCCCCAGCCGTGCCTTCTATCAATAATATCTGCAGCAATTCCACATAAATGCTTACTGTTCATCGTCCTTGTGACTCCGCGACGAAACTTTTCGGCTTGTTCCTCTCTGGTTCTCCGTCCCTCTGCAACTTTAGGTTGCCAGTTTTTTTGTTCCAACCCAGCTAATACTCTCCTTACCTTTTCCCGAAATTCAGGTTCTAACGACTCTAGGGTGTTGTCTGATCTATCAGTTGAGTTAGTATTTGCTTGCCGATTCTTAGGCCATGGGCAGGTTCCTAAATTTTTTTTTCTATCAAGTGTCTTTGGATTTGTAATTATTCTTACTTTGTTTTCTGCTCCAAAAGCCCTAAGCTGATCTGGATTTTGAACGCGGCAGAACGTTTTGTATCCTACACGGTAGATGTGAGGGCTATCTGGATTTTTCACAAATTGGAAGCTAGGCGTATGTGCTTCAACTGGAGTTGTGAAGGGTAAAAGCAACATTCCCACAATTAATGGTCTAAGAAGGTTATTTTTCATTACTTAAGTATCCTTTGATGAACTTGTAAGATTCTATTTGGGTATCAGGTAAATTCTGAGAGCTTGTATACTTTTAAGGTAGTGTTTTAGATGTGTAGATCTTATGAGGTAACAGACAAGATTTTTAAGTACCACATCATCACCACAAATCTATAACACTGACGCTTAGTGGTTACTGCAACAAAACACCTACTTGATTGGCACGAAGATGAATGATTTGCGCTAGTCTTGTCTGCGTTTTCATTGCAATAGGATCGCCTTTCCATTTCCGGTAATTTGCACGAACCGAGCTTAACTCTCGCTGCAATGCCTTTTTAGTTGACATTACCATAATCTGGCTCTCAATTGGGTTAGTATTTCTGGGACCAGGATTAGGTCGATCCTTTTCATTAGGAATTGGTCTAGTTGTAATTGTGCTTAAGTAAGGATCGGGAAAATTTTTCTGAACATATGCATTTGCAACAATTGGGGTTGAGATAGTAAATAACGCAAGCGCAATTGTGAATGGGAAATTGGGTGGTGACTTCATAAAACCTCTAAAACAGGGCTTAACTTTCGGTTGTGTTGCAAAAAAATTCTTTTTGTCAATAGCTTGTGATAGTTGACAATCAAACTCCACATTTAGTGTTTATTTATTAAGACGCTATATGTGGAATGGGGCTGTTAATAACTAAGGACTATTGCGACTCAATAACTTTTTGCAACAAAACCTGACCTCTTACATTTCACATTCTGCTGGATGTAGAAAGGCTGAATGGATCTAGATAAGGATCTCAACGAATTTATTTAAAGAGCCAAAAAAAAGAACCAAAATTGAGCCAAAATAAGAGAGAGTTGATGCTGCTACAATATGGGACTCATCGCGTCGAAAGAAGGACTCAAAATTGTTGATAAAGCAAGACTTGCTAAAGGTTGGGCGCGTCAAGCTCCAATTTGGTATCAAGAAGCAAACGTTTCATTACCCACATTGAAGCGATTTCTGGCGGGTAGGAAGTCAATTAGCCAAGAATGCTTCCAGGGAATTTCCGAAGCTCTAGGAGTGGACTGGAAAAAGCTTGTAGATTGGGAAAAAAGTTGCAAAAATCTAGTTGATGACTACTCTATTGCACAGATATATCCTGAAGAAGATTGCAACGAGATGCCCGATGTGAATATTTTATATGGTCGAGAAAAAGAACTTGAAAACCTCAAACAGTTAATCTTACAAAACAAACCCCGACCCCGTGTGGTAGTACTATGCGGTCAGGCGGGAATTGGTAAAACTGCTTTGGCTGCAAAGTTAACGGAAGAAGTTAAATCTGATTTTGAGTATTTTAGCTGGCGATCGCTTAACTATTCACCACCACAAACCTTATCGGAAATGCTATCCGGTCTAATTAAATTTATATCTGGGGAGGAAAACTATAGTTTATCCAGGAATGTTGATAGTTTAATTGCAGAGTTACTTAAAATTTTTAGCGAACGCTGTGTTTTGCTAGTGCTTGACGGTTGGGAAAACATATTGCAAATACTGCGGACTCAAAGTGATGAAGCTTCTCGAATAGATTATGAAAAATACGGCGAGTTACTCAGACTTCTTGGAGAACGAAAACATAAAAGCTGTGTTTTAATTACTACTCAAGAAGAACCAAAAGAACTATCTTCGCTCCAAGATAGTTCTTTTGTAAATATAACTAGATTGCTAGGCTTAGAACTTGAAGCAGGTCTGGAAATATTGAATGCAAAAAAGCTAATTTTTCGGACACAACAAGCAGAACAGTTGATTAACGATTATAGGGGAAACCCATTAGTATTAAATCACATTTGCGAACACATCAAAAAAGTGTTTTTAGGAGATGTAACGCAGTATGAAACAAACTATACAACCCTTTATCCATTAAATTTTGAAACTGCAATCAAGAAAAATTGCGAAGGTTTACCAAACTTAGAAACTGAAATTTTAAGAATCATCGCTACCGAATCTACACCAATTGAATATGAACAATTAAAATTACAAATACACAACACTTCTAAAACAGCCAACTCAGATTTACAAAATTCTCTATCATTGCTTTTTGAGCGTTCGCTAATTGAAATAAACTCCCAAGGCAGCAGAATTTTTTACAATCTTCAACCTATCACTAGAAAATGTGTCAGAAAATTATATGAAATCAACTATCCTAATTGAAAATTTGAAATATTAATTACACTTATTTTATGGCGAGCAAATTTAATAAAATATAAAATAATAAGTAGAGTTAATATTTACAGCATCAGTACAAGTGCGCCTTAGTTAAA
>MWWG01000142.1_pt1 | contig 11743 bp, 11 predicted proteins | sample 1047331 | NCBI WGS metagenome assembly MWWG01 (sample SAMN06349968, study PRJNA376086) | soil metagenome | isolation source: MG6-4 sample Antarctic (ecotone) soil | place: Antarctica | collected 2015-01-13 | reverse complement strand
CTTATAAAAATTATTATTGAATACATTGTATAATCTATTGATTATTGCCGGTAGGCTAAGACCGATGCTGACAAAGGGTTTCAAAGAACTATCACGGAGGAAAACCGACTTAACAACGGAGAAAAACCGACTTAACAACGGAGAAAAACCGACTTAACAACGGAGAAAAACCGACTTAATTTAATTCATGACGGAGAAAAACCGACTTAATTTTCATTTAGCGTACAAACTCTTTTAAAAGTGAGGCTATAAGATATGCTTTAGGGTCATCAATTTTACCCCTATTAGAGGCCATATAGTCCCTTATCTCCATAAATCGAAGGGTAAGGGAGCTTAAATCAAATTTCCCCTTCAGAATCGGCTCTAATTGCTTTATATCCTCATCTCTGAAGTTAACATGCATTCTAAGCATATGTCTGAAGTTTTCTGCTTTGATTTGTATTGCTTCTTCAAATTCAGGTGTTACAATTTTCCATTGTAAGCCTATAACCTTCTTCCCTGCTCTTTTTTCAAATTCCTTTTCCTTACAATTGAACCAATAAGGTGCTTTCCCTTCTAATTCTTTTTGAACAGGTAACAGTATGTTTTTTTTAATATCAAAATAATCCGGATATATATCTTCAATGCAAAGCCATTCTCTAAAATCCTCTAAGGACATGTAAAAACCTGATTTTGATTTCCAGCTTGAAATAAGTTTAAATATGCGAGATGTGTATTTATTCTGGGCATTTGTGGCTATCTGAATCTGAAAAGTAGTATAATTGAAAGGTATATTGTCTTTGTTTAATTCTACTTCTACTAATAACTTTGCAACATCGCGTGGTATCATCACACGCAAATATGGATCTCTGTCACCTTCCAAGGTATTTGCTACTCCTCCTCCAAATAAGAACTTTGTAATTACTTCATTTCTTTTCCGTTCTCTGTTATAATGCGGGAACTTTATTTCTGTCTTCGCTAAATTCAAAGCTGCTGCCCGGATTTCTTTGTATTGATTACTGCTTCCAATATTCCTAAGTAATATTTGTACAGAAACATCACTATAGTCGCTTTCTTTGAATAATTCCAGGTGATTATAGTTTCCCCCACTCATACCTAATCTAATAGGTTCCTGTAAAGCAAGTAATACAAAATTTAAAATTTTTTCTTCTATTAAAGTGAACTTGTACTTGGCAAATACAACCCTGTTCGGTACATTAATTTTGTCGGCATTTGCTGGCAATAAAACTTCTTGCTTCCTTTTTGCTGTTTTTTTTGTTACTGTTTTATTATCCATGTCCGTTTGTCAAGGTTTTTATATACACTTTCTGTTTATCAGAATTCATGCTGTTCTGACATACAAAACAAGCTGATTAGAAATCAGCGGATTTTTAAGCTGGCATAAGAAACTATTTCAAATATTTTTTTGTTTCACGCTCAAGCTTTTCCTGAACAGCTTCCATTATCCAATCTTGTTTTGAAAGGCCTATACGTCGCCCTGGTTTCTTAGGGCGTTTATCGCATAACTGACCGATCACCTGCAACTGGCTTTCCATAATTGAAAGAGAGAAGTTTTTTTCCTTATCGTTCTGCAGTTCTGGTTCCTTTCTGCTGCTGTTTAAACCCCTGCTAAGTACTTCATTTATTTTTCTTTCACTAACCTTTTTTGTGAGTGGCATTTGTGTTATTGTATTTTCCAGCTCTGGCTCCTGAAACTTATTTCTAGTATTCATATTACTTGGGTTTCGTTTGTTATAGCATTGAAAAGAGCAGTCATTTCGTCAATAGCTTTAGTATCCTTAGGCTTATACTCAAACACAGATAATCCCTGTGCGCCTGCACTTGCAATCGCTTTTCGATCAATGATCATTTGTTTCAAAACTGTAAATTTAGGCTGACTATTGAGTGCATCCAATGCAGCAGCATTATCGTTTCCGCTTGAATCTGCTCTGTTCAGGAAAGCGACTATTTTTAATTTTGTATCCCGGATACTTTGAACTTCCAGCACCAGGTTAACAAAATCTTTGAGAGTCCAAACATCAAAGCCGCGCGGGTAAAACGGGCATAAGCAAACATCGGTTAAAAACAAAGCAACGCGCTGTCCTGCTGTATCACGTCCTCCTGAATCCAATATGATATCTTCATAGTCCTTCTTAGTAGTCATTACTTGCTCCCGGAGAACATCTGGGCTTGACCTCATCGCAGTATAGCCAATACTGCCGTTCAGTGTCTTTGCTCTTGCAGCTGAAAACCTTGTTGCTGATTTTACGTCATCATCAATGTCGATTAGAAGAACTTTCTTCCCTTTTTTTGCTTGGTCAACGGCAAAATTTGTAGCTATAGTAGATTTGCCACCACCACCTTTAATTCCACCTGTTGTATATATTGCCATTTGCGTCCATTATAGCGTCTAAATTTGGTTTGTTATTTACGTCCGAATTTGGGCGTAAGCATGAAGATACATTTATATTTATTAAGTTGTAAAATTATTAAATAGATGACATTTTAGGTTCCATATTTACGTCCAAATATACACCCTTTCTAAAACCCAAATTTACGCCCAATTTGACGTCCTTTCTAACTATCTTAACTTATATCAGGAATACACTATTTAGTATAAATTATTTCCGGTATAATACGGTTAGCTCTATTCCAAGGATAGATGTATACATAAAGAATTTACTTGTGTCCGACCTTGTTGGAAAACTGTTTTTGCAGATCGCTGATTTCTGTATTATATCCGTTTCTATCAATAAAAGCAGCCGGGTTGTAGCCACTTCCTGGCTTGTGCTTGCTATGAAGCCCAAATTGGCTTGCATGCGAGGAAAGCCAGATATCGAATGATAGCTTTTTCATGGCGTTCAATGTGTATGCATAATCCGTAGCAATGTTAGGATATGCAGGTATGTCTACGAAGTTTTTCTCTGTAATAATGGTAGGCATGTTAGCTATTAACACACTATAAGACCTGCGTTCATCCTTAACATCAAACAAAAAGCTGCAAGAGCCTTTGGTATGACCAGGATGGTGAAGCATGACAAGTTGCATATTGCCTAATTTAACGGTGTCCAGGTCATGCAGTAAACGTTCGGCCTTAACGGGCTCATAGGTGCTCGTATCGACTCCCAGGGCATAGTCGGAGCGGCCGCCATCTTCCATAACTCCGACGTCTTCTTCATCCACCATCATTTTAGCACCTGTTAATTTTTTTATAGCTGCTATTGCCCCCATGTGGTCATAGTGAGCTTGCGTTGTTAACAGTATTTTTATATCGTTGAATTTGAAGCCTAAAGCTTCGATGCTTGCTTTAATCAAAGGTGCTGAGGCAGCAAGCCCGGTATTGATCAGAATATTTCCTTTAGGTGTGGTGATAAGATAGCAGCCCAGGTCAAAGGTGCCTACATAATACAGGTTACCGGCAATCCGAAAAGGCTTGTAAGGCTTAGACCATTCAGAAGGTGTGTTTTGAGGCTCTGATACTTTTTGTGCACATGCCATCAAATGAAGGGATAAAAAACTGATTACCAGGGCCGTTATCTTCAGTGCAGATCTAAGCATGACAAATGATAACGAATATAGGTTTCATTTAAAGTTTATAAAAACATTATAGCTAAATCATTGAGGATGTACTGCGTTCTTTTGACACGTAGGTGTATTCTCCGTATACATATACAAACGTTTTTATGTACTGATTGGATGCGAATACAGCATTATCAAAATTTGATTTTATTATAAGTAATTCGGTATATAGAAGTTATGTCTAGGTACAAAACCCTGCTGTATTTCAATTCATATACTACAGATACAAAACAATTCATTAGTACAGACATAATCTATTCTCGAACGGCTCTCTTATATATACCCTAAAAAACTCGGGAAAGGGGTGAAGGGGAAAACCGGAGGTTTCCCCCTTCAATGACATGGATTAATGCTACTTAGATATACCACAGCAAACGCGACCAATTTAAGTTGACTATTCTTATAACCAGTGTAAACTAATTTCAGTATAATACACGATGTTATCGTATACCGAAATGAACGTTTTTGTATACTAAACGTTGAAAAGGTGATTCTCGTGTCATACCAAAATATTCTGTGCTGGCTATTATTTATATGTGCTTGTAGAATTATCTATTAAAAAAGCGCCAAATCTTTCGATCTAGCGCCTTATCAAAATTTACATAGAAAGTTATCGTGTGTAGCTTTTTACGGCGCCTATCTTGAACCTAAGCTTTTATTGTACTCTTATTACTTAACTTCAGATTGTATTGTAAACTTGCATTTCTATAGTTTGCAAGTTGGTTCTTGACCTTCTATGCTCATTTCAAACTTTTAATATGCTAAACTCCACTCTTTTTTCTTCAAAACCTTTTCCAAATCTATTTCAGGTGCCCAGTCCATGAACCATTTTTTTGGGATATTAATTCTATTAATTGCCTCTTCTACCTTCAAAGCATCACCTGTCTCATATTTTGAATGCCTTATAACTTTCCTCTTTGATTCAATTGAAACAAACGGACAGGCTATGAAATCAAAAAAAAGGCACGTAAATTCAGCTTTGTTAAAAGGAAAATTCTCCAATTGAAACTTTTTAACAACTGCCTTTTCGGTTAATTCTTTGATTATTCGATATTGATTGTGATCGCTAAAGTAATAAAGCAGAGTTATTAATTGAAAGTAATTTAATTTAATAAAACTTTTCACTTTTATACTAGGTATATCATCAGACTTATAAACAAGATCAAAATACTCCCGAATTTTTGACTCCGTTATAAAATATCCTTCTCCCATCAATTTCAATGGAATAATTAAATTTAATATTTCAATATTAGTTTCCTTATACTTTAATTTACGATGATATGTGGTCATGACAAATTCTGCCTCGCGAGATATTTTCGTGAATATTGTATGCTTTAAATCATCCTTCACACCCCTTAAATATTTTATAACTAACACAATTATTTGCGCGATTTTAAAAGTAACACTAGCATTTATATTTAGGGAGTAACAGTAAAAAACAACATCCAGAAACATTAACAGAAAACCTTCAAAATTAGCATTTAGTTCATCTAGGTTATTTCTTTTAAAGATCTTAACAAGTTCACTTTTAAATAATCTAACTACATCTTTGTTCACGGATTCATAACCTACATTATTTTGCTTAACTATAGATTGGAAGTCTTTTATAAAATTTTGTGCTATGTAATAAGGTTTTACTATAGGTTCCATAGCATTGGTTTCCGAATACTGTATTCGCTCTTTGAATAATTCTTTAACAAGCTTCTTAACTTGCCTTTTCGCAACTGTAATGTCAGTAATCAAAGGCGTAGAGCTTTTTTTTGTTTTGTTTGAATTTATATATAATTTATATGATTCTAATTCTTTCTGATACGTTTTAAAAATGAATTCCAAATGTCTTTGCTCGTTAGAAAAAACAAAGAAATCATCAACATATCTTCGAATTTCATAATCCAATCCAAACTTTATATTATTCTCCTCCAACTTATTCAATACATTTAAATCAACCTGTTGAAGTAAAATTTCAGCAAAGATTCTGGAGATTTCGGGACCCACCAAAATACCGTTTGTTTCGTTATAATTAGCCCTTTGCATTAATTTATCAAATTCATTTTCAAAGGTTGTCATGTTCCTATTTCTTTTAGCAGTTTCTTTGTCCTTTATCGCCCAAGTAATAGAGTGAGTATATATATGGTAAAAACACTTGCTAATATCAAATTCCCATAAAAAGTTAAACCTTTGTTCTAACCGTTGATATTCATTTCTCTCATAGAATTTATAAATTAGATCAACCGGCTCATAAATAAAATAAGATTTAAAAATCTTTGACTCAACATCCAGGACATCAGGCTCCACTTCGACTTCCCTAGTATGGTGTAAATCTTCATCGAAAACCAAATCTGGTGAAAAACTGTATTTTGCTACTCGCTTTATTTTCCGGAGTGACACTGGGCTTTTTGAGCATAAATGGATAATTATCGAATCATATTTGTGATAAAAATCCATAAATGCATATTGATTAAAAGGATGTATAACACTCAATGTCCTTGTATCTCCGTCGTTTGATTTTGATATTTGATAGTTAAATGGAATTCCATAAACCTGCATTTTATCATTTAAGATTTTTTCAAATTCTATATACTGATTGTTTCTAACAATAGTATAAAACCCCTCATTGGAGAACAACATCGGCACCTCATAAGGAAGCATTTCAGTTAATAGCATTCTCGCTACGTCCCCTCTGTCAATTTTTATTTTACTCATGTCCAGCAGCTAGATATTTTTTTTATCTGTTTTGCATTAAATTGATAGCACACTTTCTTCATAAAACCATGAATAAACGAATACTTACTCAACCTCATTTTCAATTGTACTGAGATTAATGGTGAAAGCCTAACACCTAAAGAATATCTTTTACAGTTCAAAGTTTTATGATAGAATACATTCAATTCTTTTAAAGCAGAAAACTCGTTAACTAACGAATAATTAAAATAGATACCAGCTTTCAACATTCCTCCATCATTATTCTCCTTAATTCCATAATTTCCAGTTAAGAATTTTATCCTATTTTCAAGTAACACTTCATCTTGAGCTTTAATGAAATCAATAAACGAATAAATTATCCTAGATTTTATTTTTTTTATCTTATCAGATGCAATTGAAACAATGATTTTGTTCTTTTCATCAGCTAAGTATGAATGATAAAATTTGTAACCCAAAAATTCTAATGGGGTTTTTTTTGATAAAAGATTACCCTCATAACGTTGTGTCTTATTTTCATTCTTTTTTAAAGATTCGCTCGCTAGGCGAAGTGTTATTTGACTGTCCAATTCATCAATTACTTCTTTTTTAAAATTAAACACAATTATATCATCAACAAACCGAGCGTAATAGTATATACCATTAAAGCCGCGAATCCAATGGTCAAATTTTCTCATATAGATTTCAGATAGAGTAGAGCTAATAGGTATTCCCAAAGGAATACCTATTTCGTTTATTAGTATAGGATTAGCAAATAATTTAGAAATTACATTTAATGAGAAATAAGAAAGCATGCTATCACTCCTCAACTTATCAATAATATTGATTCTATTAATACTTGGATAGAATGAGGAAATATCTGTTCTGTATACCCATAAATCACATTTATCTTCAAGAAGTGTTTTAATTTGAAAGATTATGATTCGCCTGTTTGCTTGCTTATTTTTGTACAATCTTTTAATATTATCATTAAGCTTCCGCAGTATAAGTTTTCCAACCAGATCCGTAGTAGAAATTAAATTTTTATACCTACTTAATGAAAATTCATAAGTTCCACTTACTATCATATTAAACGCATCATCGAGTTTTATCAACAATTTTTCCTTTGTTATTCCATACTCCGTTAACTCATACCTTTTACAAAATTTAATTGTTTGATCAGACGAAAAGTTTTGATTCATGTGGCAATAAGGTTAATAAATAAATATATGTTATTTATATTGGGAACATTATAAATATTTTATGTAAACGAAATCGATTATTGTAATCCAAAAATGTATGCTGATAACTCTGATCTTACACAACGAGTGATTTAAGAAAAACTATTGTTACAATTATTTTATTTACTCAACCTATGTCAGGAATACACTAAAAAACTGTAAACCATTTTCAGTACGATACAGTATTTACTAGTTTACCAAAACGACCGTTTATTTGCCCAAACTTCCAAACTGTGCCTTTACACTCAAAATAGCGTATACTTATCTGTAAAATAAATCTTAGTGTAAAGTACTCATTATAAGCATAATTAAGTATATTTACGGGTTTGAAAGGAGAGGAGCCTCATGATATACGGTTATGCCAGGGTAAGCACTATAGACCAGAAACTGAACCTGCAGCTCGATGCACTCAGGAAAGCCGGATGCTCTAAAATCTTCAAAGAAAAGGTCTCTGCAGCAAAGGAACGTCCAGAGCTGGAAAAGATGACCGGCTTGCTTGAAAAAGGAGACAGCGTTGTAGTATGGAAGCTCGACCGGTTGGGTAGGAGCCTCCGGCACCTGATCGACCTGGTAAAAAGCTTTGAAGAAAAGAAGGTAAAGTTTATTTCCCTGCAAGATAACATCAACACGCAAACCGCTCAAGGAAGATTCATCTTTAACCTCTTTGCTTCCCTTGCAGAGTTTGAACGCGACATTATCCGTGAGCGAACCCAGGCAGGCCTTAGTGCAGCAAGAGCCAGGGGCAGGAGAGGAGGAAGGCCAAAAGGACTTAGCCTGGAAGCACAGTTGAAAGCCCAGTATGCTAAAAAGCTTTATGAGGATCGTTCACTCACCATTGATGTTATCTGTAAGAAAGTAGGTGTAAGCCGGCGAACGCTGTACAACTACATCCACATGGAAGAACTACCTATTAATAAAAAGTAATTTGTCTGTTACCATGGCTATCAATTATGCTATGTATCATCCTAAGTGGCCGCTGATCACGCACCTGATCCGATTCAAGCGTGCTGAAGGTAAATGTGAGCGTTGCAGCTGCCAGCATGGTAAACCTCACTCCTCAACCGGTTACAGGGTGAGCCTTGCCACTGTGCATTTAAATCACAATCGTACTGACAACCGCTTCAGTAACCTGGCTGCCTTTTGCCAGGGGTGCCATATGTGGTGGGATCACAAGCGTCACATGTATAATCGCAAATATGGCAAAGAAACCTACTACCGTAATGGAATGCTGTTTTCTGTTGAAGAAACGGCTATCCACATACCCAAGCTCAAGAACCGACCAAAGATGATGTCACTGTTCAAGCAGGACATGAAGGGGTCATTGCGTTGGAAGACTTTATTTGATTGTTAATATGAAACAGGCATATTGCTAGAAAATGCAGGCGAAGTCTTATAAAGTTAGCACCATCTCAATACTGAAATCTTTCTCTTTCATAAAAAAATTATAAATAATAAGAACACCCTCAACTTTAAGGATTCTGACCAGTATTGGCTATACCTTGCTAGCAAGTGTTTAAAACTTATCGTTATTTATTTGAATTTCACCTTTCCAAAAACAAGCTACTAGATAATCACTATACGGGTTATTGCCAGTTTCATTTAAGCACCATTGCCAATCTACAATTCCAACATTAGTAGTTAGAATTAACTTACTATCATTTTCAAATTCAATAGAGAGATTACATAAATTATCTAATTGTACTCCAATAACTTCTTTCTGTAAATGAGCAGCTAAAATGGCAGATTTACTTATATTTTCTTTATCAACTGTGTTATTATATGAAAGGTAATTTTCTTCCAACCATCGATTCAGTTGAACTTCATCTTCTGAAATTAAATCATGAGTGATTAGCCAGCAATCTCCAAAGTATAAATCAAAGGTATCACCAATGCTAAATCTTCGTATGAAGTTTCCCTTGAGATTATTATTTAAAATTTCTAAAGCCGTCATTTTATAATATTTTACATGCTAACGCTTAGGTATTGCTGCGGGAGATAACGCCCGAAGCTGCAGCTTGCTTATATTTAGAAGTTTAAGTTAACAACTAATGGCGGACTTTGTTCTTCACCTGTATCTGATCTTAACTTATCAAGCTATCTGTCCTAACATTAGGGTACATCATACAAATAAAAAGTTGAGAATATATTCGTCGCCCCGCCATATTGCCAAACCGCCTGTTGCCTGCTGTGCTGCTAATCGGCAGCCTTGTCCTTTAAGATGATAAAGTTTCTACAACTATAAAATCTGATGTTAGGCAGGATTGGTAAAGTATTAAAAATTGTGTCAGTTTCAGTAACAAGTTCGTTGTCCATTAAGAACTCTCTATTTGTTATTTCATTGTCCAACTGACTGTAATAGCCCCGAAACCAATGAAGTCTATTTGTTAGCTGCTTGGCTTTAATTCCACGTTCAAAAGAATCAAAAAATTCTGATGGCGGTGCGATTGTATTTTGTATGTCGGTAAGAATTTTGGGAACAAGGTTTCCAATATAGGCTTTCCAGACTTTTCCATTAATCTCCCATTCTTCAATTGTTATTTGGTCATAAGTGTGTGGGTCAATACAACCTAAGGCAGCAAGCAATGGATGTAAACTGCTTGATGAAAAATTTTGAAGATTATTACTTACAGCTTCTTCTATTGTTGTTCCATAATCGCCACAAGATTCAAATATTTGCTCTCCCTTGTCTGTCAAAGCCATAACATCAAGTCTGGAACTTATGTCTCTATTAACCTCCTGATAAACAGGCCTTGCCTTAAATTTTACATTGTCAGGCAAGTCTGTGTTTACATACTCGTCATCTATATCAACGGCAATTCCGTGATGTTTGAGTAATTCTGCAAACTGTGGATTCAAGTCTATTTCTAACACTCTCAAATTTTTAGGGTGGTCATTTTAGCATAGCAGGCAACGGATTTGGGCTTTAAGCAGGTGGGGCTTTTTATTCGTCCGCCCATACCAATGCCAAATTATAACTAAATGATCATTGTTCTTGCTGCTGCTGTTTTATCAGTCCAGCCCAACGAATGCCAAATAGCAATTCCATAGCTCATTGTTCTAAAGTCCTGCCCACTTGCTTAAAACCCGTGTTGTACTAAACCTTCCGGTAGTTTATAAGCCTCTTCAAGAATAAAGAGGCTTTGTTTTGCATAACCTAAAATACATTTTTATGCAAACAAAACAAACTACCGGTCTGGGCAGTGCAGCCAAAGATTATGTAACTATTGTGGCACAGGCAAGTGCTAAGATAAGCGGCTTTGAGCAACTCTACAAAGAGATGGAGCGTTCTATTTGTGTTAGTGGCAAAAGCCGGAGTACACTTACCAACTATGGACGTCAGCTGGCACATCTTGCCTTGCATTACAACTGTCTTCCTGTTACCCTAGACAAGGAGCAGGTGCTGGATTACCTTCACTTTGTAAAAACGAAGGGCACACCGTCGGCTACTTTTTTCAAGTTCACGGTCTATGGTATGCGCTACGCCTGCAAGATGCGGGGGCTCAGCTATCTTCAGTTCAGTCTTCCTGAGATAGATCGCCCGGATAAATTACCAGTGGTGCTCAGCCAGCAGGAAGTACGTGATCTGCTAAAAGCCTGCACGCTTTTAAAACACAGCATTCTACTGGCAACGGTTTATGGCTGCGGACTCAGGTGTGCTGAAGTACGCCAGCTTGCTATAGCTGATGTGGATCTTGGGCGCGGGATGGTGCATGTAAGAAATGGCAAAGGTGGTAAAGATCGTTATGTGCCATTAGGAACGATGCTTATCCGCGGCATTAAAAAGTATCTTGAAGCCGACCACCCTCACCGGTGGCTCTTTGAGGGAACCAACGGTGAGTGCCTGTCTCAAAGAGGCACTCAGTGGGCAGTAAGCCAGGCTGTTAAAAAAGCAGGCATTATCAAAGAAGTTTCCACACATACCCTGCGTCACAGTTATGCCACTCACTTACTGGAACAGGGTCTTGATATAGTTACTATCAAAGAACTGCTGGGTCATGCGGCGATTGAAACCACGATGATCTATTTGCATATTGCGAAACCTTGTGCAAAAACTGCTTTTAGCCCGCTGGATAATTTATACAAAAAGAGTTGATGCAGCCGGCTTTCCAAGTAGCTGATGTGCTGGAAGCTCATTGGTCACAGGTTCAGCAATCGGAGATGTTTAACACCTGGCAGTTGCGTACACTAAATGCCGTGAGGCGTTGCAGGACCGCTGCCCTGGGCAGCCATGTGGATGGCTGCAGCGGTTGCGGCCCCTTGCGCAT
>MWWG01000141.1_pt1 | contig 11747 bp, 10 predicted proteins | sample 1047331 | NCBI WGS metagenome assembly MWWG01 (sample SAMN06349968, study PRJNA376086) | soil metagenome | isolation source: MG6-4 sample Antarctic (ecotone) soil | place: Antarctica | collected 2015-01-13 | reverse complement strand
GCGCGTAACAGGCGCTAGCATTTCTGTAACGGACGATGTCGGTGTGGTTACGCGTTTTATGGACGCAGGGAGGGGAAATTACGTATCCCCAAACGGTTTTCGGGGGCAGCCGGGCCGACGGTATGCGCTGACCGTTGGTTATCAGGGGCAAACCTACCAATCGGAGTCAGAGTTAATGCAGCCTGTACCCACTATCGACTCCGTGTACTGGACTTATCAAAAGAAAGCCACGTCTGTCGCTCCCGGCAATTTCATCGTGTATCTTGATCTGACTGATCCGGTCAACGCCGAAAATTATTATCAGTGGGATTGGATTCATTATGACAAACCAGACTATTGCGTTCTGTACCGACCGAGCGGTTCGCTGGTTAGCTACGCTAAACGCTGTTGCAGCGATTGCTGGAACATTACCCAGAGCAATGGCGGGATACTGACCGCATCGGACCGGCTCATTAACGGCAATCGACTGGCTGGTCAACGTATTGCCGAGGTTCCACTCGACGATATAGCACCGTATTATCTACTGATCGGCCAACAATCACTAAGCCGGGAAGCCTACAAGTTCTGGCAAACAGTGCAGGCGCTGACGGGCAATGTGGGCAGTGTGTTTGATGCTACGCCTGCCACCCTAACGGGGAATATCAAAAATAAGGATGCATCTGAATTACCTATACTGGGCTATTTTCAAGTATCGGCCCGGACACAGCGCGTTGTGTTCGTAAACCGGTTAGGTGCTCCGGCACAGCCATTCGCTAAAACTGAGTACCCATTCTGGACCGACTGCGAACCCTGCATTGAAAGCTTGTACCGAACGGGTATTCAGCCGGAAGGCTGGCGTTAGTTGCGCAGTCTCATGATTACTTTTTAGGGTTAACTACCTGTACTATCTAACGCTATGTCGAGCTGCACGGCTATCTATAAGCTGTTCTTATGGGCACTTCGTGCGCCACTAGCAAAACTACCCATCTACGGATATTTCATTAACATAATACATACCTTTTCTCTCCCCTTTCCAAACTACAATTCGGCCTATTTTCATAGCTTATATTGGGCGTATGATCTTAGAATAGTTTATTAACATAATGCAACTTATACAACACCCCTCGGAATAGTACAAAAAAACACCAGACCAAAAAAGGGTGGTGACATCGTATGTCACTACTAACCATATAGGCTCGTTTCTACTAAAGAATCAGGGTTTTGACGGCTTGTAACTAAATTTATAGTTTGCCCCCTCCTTCCCTGTTTTGATTTTTTGGTGTTTCTGTTTTTTTCTGCTTTTTCTTTCCCCTTTGGTATTCTTCCTGCGTCAGCCTTGTTGGGTCGCGTCAGCCGCCCTAAGATGCCGTTTTTGACTCGCCAACACAATCTTTGTGTTATTTGAAGTATTTGTTTTATTTGTTATCCTATATAATAGGGCGAAAAAACAGGTTTGATCCGTCAAAAAACAGGTTTGATCCGTCAAAAAACAGGTTTGATCCGTCAAAAAACAGGTTTGATCCGTCAAAAAAACAGGTTTGATCCGTCAAAAAACAGAGTATTATAATAACCTTTGATTATTTACTGTTTTTTACTGCTATATTCGCAGAAAGCCTTAAAATCACTCATTTAGACATGAATCAAGCGATAGAGGTGCGTCATCATAACGCGATAACTACGGCTCGATACGAATATTCTGAACTGCAATTAGACCTGTTTTTCTATCTTCTCTCAATGCTCAGAAAGGATAAGACAGACGGAGTATATGAGATTGTGGTGAAGGATTTATCGGCTATGACCGGTAAGGAGTACAAGTACGGCTACCTGCGTAAGGCTACCGAAGAGATGGGTAGCCGTATGTTTGAAATCTCTACACCGAAACGGTTGGAGCAGCTTTGGATGTTTCAGCGAGTCGCTTACGTGATCGGAGAAGGGCGGATTGAGGTTGAGTTTGCCAACCCGATCAAACCTTACCTGTTTGATCTGAAAGACAACTTTACATCTTTTCAACTGTACGCAGCCTTACGCCTGAGTAGCAAATACGCCAAGCGGATTTATGCCCTATGTAGCCAGTGGAAGGATAAAGGGCAAACCCAAACTTTCAGCTTAGACGAGTTCAAAAAGATGCTGTCATTGCTTGATGACAAGGGTAATGAACAATACAAACAGATCGGACAGTTTAAGCAGTTTGTGCTGGATGAGTCAGTTAAGCAAATCAACCAGCACACCGATTTAGAGATCGGCTATACCCTTCAAAAGCGTGGCCGTAGCTTCAACAGCATCACTTTCACCGTTAAAGCTCAACCCCTGGCCATCGTGCTGCCACTAAAGGATGGCCCTCCTAAAGCAGGGGCCGCTCCGGTGGGCGTATCAGATGCCCAATACCAGAATGCCCGTCTGTTACTGGAGAAATGGAACATCAAGCGGGCCGACGTGATGAATCAGATCATGAACTCAGCCGATCTGGTTCAGGAGGTCAATAAATTTGCTTATGAGCTGCAAACGGGCAAGGTTAAAGTCGAAAAGAACGTAGCAGGCTACTTGCTCACCCGGCTCGGCCTAAAAGCACCAAAGGGAAAAGAAAATGCTTGATTTTCAGTGGGATAGCGGTAATATTAAACACGTCATTCATGATTATCCAGAACGGGGAAACACCATTGAGGAAGTAGAAAGCGTGTTCACTGATCCTAACTTTCTGCCTACTCCTGATCGGGTCGATGGCCGGGGCGAGCAGCAATACAGTGGGGTGGGTCTGAGCAACCAAAACCGGTTGCTCTTCGTTGCTTTTTCACTCAGAAATGGCCAAATTCGGCCCATCAGTTGCCGACCGGCTGGCCGTAAATCAAGAAATCAGTATGCTCAGGACTCCCAAGAAACCAACTAAGAAAGCGGCTCCCAAGCTGGTAGCCGTGATTAAAAATGGACATACCGATGCGGAACTCGATGAGATGGAGGAACGCTGGGTGAATCATCAGGGGCCGTACCTGACGCTGGCCGAAGTGTTGGCGATTGAGAAGGCCAAACAACCGGATAAACCAGAGAATGAGTCAGAGCAGCCATAAATACCAGTTTGGACGGCTCTTGGCCAACGAAGCGAATTGGGCCGCTGGTCGGGTCGAGCAGGACCATAATTCTGGCCCATTAGTTGCCGACCGGCCAGCCAAAACGAACAAAATCGCTATGCTCAACTCACCCCGAAACCCCAATAAAAAGACACCTGCCGCTCCCAAGTTAGTCGCCGTCATTAAGAACAACCTGAAGGAGCAGGAAATGGACGCCTCGGGCGAACACTGGGCCAATCACCAGGGTCCCTACATGACCGTGGCCGAAACGTTGGCGTATGCGGCTGAAAAAGACAAAAAGCGGGCTGCGAGTGCGTCTTAAATCGGCTTGTAGTGACTAATTAAACACCTCGCTCATAATCCTGGCCCTTGCCTTGGCCTTTGCTGCGGTTGCGGTCCCTCTCCCGTCGGCGCTCGGTTTCTTCCCGCTGTTGAGCATACTCCCCTAAGCTGGCCACTGGCTTCTGATCCTGCTGATAAGACTTCACATTAATCGCAAAGGGCTTTAGCTCCTCACTGGCTGGACGGGCTCTTAACGCAAAATCATAGTGCTTATCAGGCAGGGTGTGGGGTGGGTCATTCAGAATGGATAGTTTTTCAATCGCTTCCTGAGCCTGGGAGGTGGGGCTACCTAACCCGAATAGTCTCCGCTCCTGGGCCGCTACCTCCAGCACCTGCCGTTGCTCGACTACCCAGGCCACACTGCGATGGTGAGCCTCATGGGTCTTGATCTGCTCTTCCAAATCAACTTTTAGGTAGTAATGAGCCTGCACCTCCGGGCTGGCCACAGCCTGACGCGCAGCCTGTAGAGTCGGGTTTTCCTCCAGATAGGCCGCCACTCGGCTGATGCCTTCGTTTTTGACCCGTATTTGCTCGTTCTGAGCCTTTAACGGCTCGCTGTAGTCGTGGTAGGCTTCTTGCCACTTGCGTTCAACAGGAGTCAATTCTGGGGCTTCTACGGCTATTCCATTGAGGAGTTTAGTGATTTTATCCTCCAGTTCCCGAAGGCTATCGATGCGCTCTCGCTCCTTTTGTTGGCTGTAGTTGGCCTTGAGCTGGGTAAGGATACCCTCATGGCTGAATTTTCGATCAATCTCCGACCCCTTAAACGTCAGTCCGTCTTTGGCAAACTTGATGCCCACATTATTACCCTCAGCGTTTTGGCGGGTCTGGAAGGTGATGTGTTTGGCCTTCAACTGTTCGCGTAACTCCTGGGCATTGTGACAGGTGGGTAGCACCTCGCTGATAGCCTGCCGGATTTGATGACGCGTCAGATCGGCGCCATGAAGCTGCTTTGGTCGCTGCTTCTCGGCCCGTCGCTCGGCTACCGGCGTCAGCTCGTACTTGTGGGCTAACTCGGCTAGCAGTTTCTGACTGCGGTAGTAGTTCTGGCTGTCAGAAATGGTCTTGCCCGCATCGTCGACCCGGTTGGCGATCAGATGAAAATGGGGGTGGGGCTGGTCGTGATGACGAATGATGACGTATTGAGTCCTATCCAAGCCCATGCCCGCTACATACTCACGGGCAACGGCTAACATAAGCTCATTACTTACGTTGGGAGCATCGTCGGGATTGAAGCTAACGGACGTGTGCCATACCGCCCGCCCTAAGTCGGGGTTGGCCAGGCGGCCCCGGTTAAAGTCGGTCGTCATCACCGTTGGGTTGTCAGTCCTGACCCCAACGGCTTCCAGAATCTCCGCCCTTTTTTCTTCCCCTTTGTCCTTATGGCCCTCGAACTGGTAGCGTACACACCCCCCGAAGCTGCGGCCGATGATCGTTTTGTTAATCATGGCTGATACTGGTCTAATAACTTGCCTAACACCTGCACCTGGTGTTGCACCAGCAGGGCCACCGAGGCAAACCCGTCGGCGTTGGCGCGACGGGCCAACTGATTGAGGTTATTGGATAAGCCGGCCAGTTGGCGAAGGATGACTTCCTGTTCCGGTGTGGGCGTATTGACCACCACCTTGCCTTTGTTGCACAGCTCCCGGATCACGTCGGCCATGCTGCTGCCCCGCTGCTCGGCTAAGGCTTTGATGCGCTCGTAGCCATGGGCTTTCATGCGCACCTGCACGGCGTAGTCGCGTTTGTCTTCATCGGCCTTTTTGGGGCGTCCGCCCTGGCGGGTAGTCGGTGGGGTAGGGTCCATCTTTTGCGACGATAGGAGCGAAAGCAAGGTAGTTTTGAGGTACGAAAAACATTTCTTGCTCCCTATGCACGAGCAAAGTTAGCACGCGCCAGCTTTTTCGCAAACGAAGCTGTAGTTTTCTTCCCGCCTATTCTGGATTTACTTCTTGCCAAACAACCATTCTCGAAAACTGGCTGGGCGTTGTTGGATAGCTTCTCGGATAAATCGAAGTTCCTCGTCTCGCTGATTATCCAACTCAGTACGTTGAGCTAATTGGACAACCACGGTCTTTAAGTCATCAATCTCAGTCCGTAAATCCTCCTGGCGAGCTGGTGGTTGATTCCCTTTCTTAAGTTGCTCTTGGGCATACTGGCGCAGATCTTCGTTCAGATATTGGCCAATGGTTTTACCACTTCGTTCGGCAGCTTTCTCAAAGGCGGTACGGGTTTCAAACTCGATACCACGAATTGACCAAACGCCAACATCAGGAGCATGACGACGGCGACCACCTTTACCTTTTTTACTGCCTTCCTCCAAAGTGTCAGGGGGTGTACTACTTAACGGCAATTCTGTAATCGCGTTTTCAGACGGTTGTTTACTTAATCCGAGTTCTGTAAGCGGGTCTTGGTTAGCCATTGAGAAAAGTCATACATTTAGTATACAGCAAACTAAACGCTTTTTTTACACCTAATCAATTGTATGACAAATAGTATGACTCTTATCAATCTTACTTTAGCTTATCATAGTGTTGATTATACAACATACCTTTTAACGCGCATAGACCATGATTCGACGTTTCTTGCCCGGCTTCAAGACTTGCTGTTTGATTGTCTGCTTCCTATACGTCACAATGGCTGGGAGCCTTTTTGTTAAAGGGTTAATGACTAGTATGATTGATTTTCAAGTCCCTACTCAGACATTAAATTCCCTTCATTATTACGATGCCTTATTATGGGTCTACTCGCATATGATTGTACTGGGTCTGGTTATTGGCTTAGTAGGATGGTTTGCAAAAGATAGCCTACTTAAAAAGTGGATGGCCAGACTACTACTACTGGTGCATATCTATTATACATATCTCGACTTCCGTACATCTGACTCGTTTTTAGGGAATGGCCTTTACAAAGGGGCTGGATCAGTGATTCCGGGTTTGGTCTGTCTCTTGGTAGCACTGCTATTCTTTCAACTCGTTTTAGTGGGTGAACCATCTCCAGCGAAAGCGGCATCTACCTCTCTGCAAGCCACTTAGCTTTACATAATCGCACTTATACAACATCTTAATTTAGTATTCAGTTATCACAGCAGAATTATGAAAACTATACCCTTTTTAATTTTCGGACTACTTTTTACCGTTTCAGGACTTTTATTAATTGTAATAAAAGAAAATAGAAACTGGGGGCTTCCTATCCTTATATTAGGAGTGATTTTAGTAATAATCAATTTCGTATTGATATTGAAAAAACTCGATAAGTAGCCGCAGATTCACATTTGCAGTGCATAAAGCTCAACTATGAAATCCAATAGTACTCTACCGAGATACCCAGCTTTAATATATCGCTTCTCTTTCTTCGTTCAGTCGAATAACATAATCTAAGTTATACAACGCTCCTTGAAAAAGTGCCAGTGGTGACATCCTGTGTCACCACTGGCACTTTTGTATATTGGTCTACCCTGCAAAACGGGGCCAAAATGAAAATAGAGAAATTAGTAGCCAGGCAAGTATCTCATCAATGGCTTAACAAAGCTTACTTTGATTGTTTAACCTGGTTTCTTGCCCAATAATTAACATAGAAAGCAGCGTTTCGTGAATTTTAGGTTAGGTAAAGTAAAGGACCCTTTTCTTTGCGACGGCTCAAAATCAGCAGCTTACATGGCTATTTTCATATTAGCCCCGTTTTGCACTAAAGACCCAATCTGTGATACAGGTAACAGCTTGTGGTTGCGAAAGGTACGGCTTTTTGAACCGGCCAATGGGTTAGACAGACCGCCGCTTTTTTGCCCTATTGTCTGGCCCTTACGCTGTTTGCTTTACCCCGGATACGTCGGCAATAGTACTGAGTCGGTGATACGATGAGGATTTGTGTACGATTCTGCAAAGAGACCCATCGTTGTCAATTTTAGGTCAAAATTGACAACCTATATCAGGCTAAGACACAAACACGTTCCGGACGCTTAAGTTACAAATTTGGCGTCAGGGCCTGCCCGTTCACAACGGGACTAATCTGCACGACTCGGGTTGCGCTCCCGGTTTTTCCCGTATTATCGGTAACGCGGGCGGTGATGGTCACCGACGTTTTGCCAGTCGGCATCAGCAGCGACCCGCCCACGACCCAGCCGAAGGTACTGCGCACGTAACCCGTTGGGTCCAGTTCGCTGCCCGCAATGTTGAACACAGGGGCCAGGTTATCGCCCGCCACAATGATGTTGCCGTTGGGTTGCAGCAGGGGCACGTCGAAGGTCACGTTCAGGCCGGTCACGAAGCGGTTGGGTCCTTTGGAGGACTGAGTAGGATCGACAATCGTGCCCCGGGTGGCGTCGTCGCGGCCCTCCCCATTTTCGTTAACCCCAATGCCCGCCCGGCTGACGTCGAGTGCTGACACCTGAATGAAAAACAGCGAGGCATTGGTGGGCGGAGTCGGCGAGGTTTTTGGGCCGGTGGAGACACTCGACGGATCGCGGGGAGCCAGCAGGGTGACGACAGGACCCGCCGGGTCGACGGGACCCGTAGTGTTCAGTGTGATTGAGGGCGGGGGCGTCAGGGCCTGCCCGCTGGTGGCTATTCCACTGCCCTCGGCGACGGCGAGGGTGATTTTGTCGGTGCCCGTTTTGCCCGCTTTGTCGCGGACGGAGACGGTAATAGTAAACTGACCGACGCCCACCGGGATGGATTCGAGCACGTGCCAGCCGGTCCAGATGGTGACACCCGCACCGGGCGTATCGTCTGTACCCGCAATATTGAACAGGCTGGCCAGATTCGTGTTTTTCGGAATGATACCCCCGTCCGGCTTAACCAAATCCGTATCGAACATAACCGTCAGGCCCGGCATATTGGGGTTCGGGTTGCCCAGCAGGGCGGTGTTGCGGATGTCCAGGCTTTCGTTGGTAATGACGTTTGCCGAGTCATGGGTAACGACTTCCACGTCGATCTCGAAGCCGCTGCCGTTGAAACTACCGGCACCCGGCCGGCCGTCGCCCCGGACTACTTTGGCATTGGCCACGGGTGATACAATGTGGACCGTCGGGGATAGGGCGGTTACTGGCTCCCGGTGGTCATTACAGGCTGCAGCACCTAAGGCTAACATTCCGATTAGTATCCGTTTGTGTAACATCATTTTCATGTTTTTCATATGATAAAGACAATAGTATCATTGGAGTATACGGCCCGACCGGCCTATAGGTTGCGTTGGGGAGGGAATACTTCGCCCTGACTTCGGGGTACCTTGTGCAAATGGGCGGATTTATACGGTAAGCAACGAATTTTATAGTTTAACCTGCGTAATCATTGATATTCAATGCCTTATCAAAAAAGGCACACGGAAAATGGCCTTAAAAACTGCTATTCTACTCAATCTAAGGGGGTAATCGCGCCTATCAAAAAGGAAACCCTAACTGATTACTAAACACTAATTGCCTGATAGACAAGGCTAAACTAAATGGTCAGGGAGTTATCGTATAAATTCGCCCGTTTGCAACGAGAACCCCAATAAGCACATTGAGTTGTCATAGCCACCGCTACTGACATCAGTTCCCGATACTTGATAGAAATGACGCCATCCTTCCGTTCGGCTATATGTTTGAGGTTAAGAAATGCCGCAGCCTCTTTGGGAGCTGACTTAATAAGGCTATCGGTATAGGTACGGTCTTTGGGAGTTTGGTATTCGGCCATGGCATTTAGGTGATTACATTAAGTTTATTGTTATATAACCAGGGTTATGTAAAGCTATTAAGCAGGGTCAATCTACGAATATTCCCTTAACACAATACTCATCTTTCGTTCCCCTTTCCAAACTGCAATTTGGTCTATTTTCACTGCTTCTAAAGGGGGTTGAATCTGAGAATATTCTCTTAACATAAGAATGCTTATACAACACCCCTCGGAATAGTACAAAAAAACACCAGACCAAAAAAGGGTGGTGACATCGTATGTCACTACTAACCATATAGGCTCGTTTCTACTAAAGAATCAGGGTTTTGACGGCTTGTAACTAAATTTATAGTTTGCCCCCTCCTTCCCTGTTTTGATTTTTTGGTGTTTCTGTTTTTTTCTGCTTTTTCTTTCCCCTTTGGTATTCTTCCTGCGTCAGCCTTGTTGGGTCGCGTCAGCCGCCCTAAGATGCCGTTTTTGACTCGCCAACACAATCTTTGTGTTATTTGAAGTATTTGTTTTATTTGTTATCCTATATAATAGGGCGAAAAAACAGGTTTGATCCGTCAAAAAACAGGTTTGATCCGTCAAAAAACAGGTTTGATCCGTCAAAAAACAGGTTTGATCCGTCAAAAAAACAGGTTTGATCCGTCAAAAAACAGAGTATTATAATAACCTTTGATTATTTACTGTTTTTTACTGCTATATTCGCAGAAAGCCTTAAAATCACTCATTTAGACATGAATCAAGCGATAGAGGTGCGTCATCATAACGCGATAACTACGGCTCGATACGAATATTCTGAACTGCAATTAGACCTGTTTTTCTATCTTCTCTCAATGCTCAGAAAGGATAAGACAGACGGAGTATATGAGATTGTGGTGAAGGATTTATCGGCTATGACCGGTAAGGAGTACAAGTACGGCTACCTGCGTAAGGCTACCGAAGAGATGGGTAGCCGTATGTTTGAAATCTCTACACCGAAACGGTTGGAGCAGCTTTGGATGTTTCAGCGAGTCGCTTACGTGATCGGAGAAGGGCGGATTGAGGTTGAGTTTGCCAACCCGATCAAACCTTACCTGTTTGATCTGAAAGACAACTTTACATCTTTTCAACTGTACGCAGCCTTACGCCTGAGTAGCAAATACGCCAAGCGGATTTATGCCCTATGTAGCCAGTGGAAGGATAAAGGGCAAACCCAAACTTTCAGCTTAGACGAGTTCAAAAAGATGCTGTCATTGCTTGATGACAAGGGTAATGAACAATACAAACAGATCGGACAGTTTAAGCAGTTTGTGCTGGATGAGTCAGTTAAGCAAATCAACCAGCACACCGATTTAGAGATCGGCTATACCCTTCAAAAGCGTGGCCGTAGCTTCAACAGCATCACTTTCACCGTTAAAGCTCAACCCCTGGCCATCGTGCTGCCACTAAAGGATGGCCCTCCTAAAGCAGGGGCCGCTCCGGTGGGCGTATCAGATGCCCAATACCAGAATGCCCGTCTGTTACTGGAGAAATGGAACATCAAGCGGGCCGACGTGATGAATCAGATCATGAACTCAGCCGATCTGGTTCAGGAGGTCAATAAATTTGCTTATGAGCTGCAAACGGGCAAGGTTAAAGTCGAAAAGAACGTAGCAGGCTACTTGCTCACCCGGCTCGGCCTAAAAGCACCAAAGGGAAAAGAAAATGCTTGATTTTCAGTGGGATAGCGGTAATATTAAACACGTCATTCATGATTATCCAGAACGGGGAAACACCATTGAGGAAGTAGAAAGCGTGTTCACTGATCCTAACTTTCTGCCTACTCCTGATCGGGTCGATGGCCGGGGCGAGCAGCAATACAGTGGGGTGGGTCTGAGCAACCAAAACCGGTTGCTCTTCGTTGCTTTTTCACTCAGAAATGGCCAAATTCGGCCCATCAGTTGCCGACCGGCTGGCCGTAAATCAAGAAATCAGTATGCTCAGGACTCCCAAGAAACCAACTAAGAAAGCGGCTCCCAAGCTGGTAGCCGTGATTAAAAATGGACATACCGATGCGGAACTCGATGAGATGGAGGAACGCTGGGTGAATCATCAGGGGCCGTACCTGACGCTGGCCGAAGTGTTGGCGATTGAGAAGGCCAAACAACCGGATAAACCAGAGAATGAGTCAGAGCAGCCATAAATACCAGTTTGGACGGCTCTTGGCCAACGAAGCGAATTGGGCCGCTGGTCGGGTCGAGCAGGACCATAATTCTGGCCCATTAGTTGCCGACCGGCCAGCCAAAACGAACAAAATCGCTATGCTCAACTCACCCCGAAACCCCAATAAAAAGACACCTGCCGCTCCCAAGTTAGTCGCCGTCATTAAGAACAACCTGAAGGAGCAGGAAATGGACGCCTCGGGCGAACACTGGGCCAATCACCAGGGTCCCTACATGACCGTGGCCGAAACGTTGGCGTATGCGGCTGAAAAAGACAAAAAGCGGGCTGCGAGTGCGTCTTAAATCGGCTTGTAGTGACTAATTAAACACCTCGCTCATAATCCTGGCCCTTGCCTTGGCCTTTGCTGCGGTTGCGGTCCCTCTCCCGTCGGCGCTCGGTTTCTTCCCGCTGTTGAGCATACTCCCCTAAGCTGGCCACTGGCTTCTGATCCTGCTGATAAGACTTCACATTAATCGCAAAGGGCTTTAGCTCCTCACTGGCTGGACGGGCTCTTAACGCAAAATCA
>MWWG01000140.1_pt1 | contig 11747 bp, 13 predicted proteins | sample 1047331 | NCBI WGS metagenome assembly MWWG01 (sample SAMN06349968, study PRJNA376086) | soil metagenome | isolation source: MG6-4 sample Antarctic (ecotone) soil | place: Antarctica | collected 2015-01-13 | reverse complement strand
TCGTTCAGTCCGATAGGAATTTAAAAGAAGGCTCTCCGGCAAAAACACTTAACCGTTATCTATGTTGTGTCTTTTGTTATAAACCGCCCCTTGGTGCTCGCGGCGCGATCTATGTGGTGTCGTTTGTTACAAACGTCGCCCCTAAAGCCTCTAATGCGCGGCGGCGGCTATGTTTCCTTTAATGTTACAAGTCTATCCCTGCTGATATTTCCTCCAGATGGTCATAGCATTTAACCCTGTAGCCTCTGCGATGTTCTTAACCGAGCCGAAGCCCTGCCAGAGTGCCTCGTAGAAGTCGGTCGTATTCCGCCCGTCAAAGCTAATCGGCTGCGCGCTCGTTCTTGGAAGCTTCAACTTAAAGCGCTTGGAATAGTGACCTACCCTGTAAGAATTGTTTACATCTAAAATGCCCTTCTCCTGCAAACTGGCTATTAGCGGTAGATGGGTTCTAGTTCCTGCGATCTTCTCGCGCCATACCCAAGCGGGGATATAAACCCACTCGTGATGCTGGCGCGGTCGGAGGTAGGCGGTTAGGTTTATAAACTGCTTCTGCCTTACTGCATCGCCATTAAAAAGCTCCGCGCCTAGCTCGAGGTCTGCCTGCACTATGGCTAGGTTCAAGCTGTGGGGCGTGTCGGGTAGTAGGGTCTGGGGGCGCGACCATATCCATTGAATCTGCCGGTCTATCTCGGCGTTAATCTCGCGCCATCGCCCTTGGGCGGCGGCTTTACTAAAGCCGTTATGGTGCCGGCGTATCCATGCCTTAATCTTCAGGGCTGCATCGCCTGGCTGGAAGTTAGAACGCCATAGATCGTTTAAAAGAATAAACTGCGCTTCGTGGCGCGTGCCGTGCTGCTGTAAGCCATTCTGCATTAGCTCGGCGGCGGCGGCGCGCGGTTTCCACATCTTAGGGCTGTCGTTGAAGGGGGCAAGCTCTGGAAACTCTAGCTGTACTTGGCGGGGTAGCTGCTCGATGGGTACGGGGTCAAGCTTCATCAAATAATGGAGCTCTTCCTGCCAAGTGAGGTTATTTAGTATGCGTCCATCTTCGCTGATAAGGTCTTGCGCGCGCCCGCATGGTAAGCGGTCTTTGCGTCGCTTCTGGGGGTAGACCTCGCACACGTCGCCGAAGGCTGCATGTAAGGCATCATAGCCAAGCTTCCAAGTCGGTAGGCGGTCGGCGTATTCAAGTCGTAGATAAATTCTAAAATTGCCGTGCCTTGAATGGCTCGGCGTTGTCATTGGAGCGCGCTGATCCTCGCCTATGCCGAAGCTATCTAGCCTGCTTGAGATAGTGTCTAAGGTCTTTTTATTCGGGCGGTCTATATCAAGATTAAAGAAAATTGGATACCAAGGGGCTTTAGTACCTACCCAATACTCTTGGGCTAGATGCGCGTGGATTAACGGGTCGGATACTGGCTTGTACTTAGTGCGCCAGCTCGTCCTTCGACCTGTGGATTGTTGGATAGCGTAAGGGCTGGAAAAGTCGCGGATAAAGGTCTTCGCGAAAGCCCTTTCGGGTAGGGATAGGGGTTGAATAGGACTGCTCATAGCATAAACCTCTCGTCAAAATTTGTGCGAGAATCTCGAATTTATGCTATGCTGTCTTTGTTAAGTTCGGTGGTGCGCGCAGCATAAACCGAAATTTAGAAGAGGGTAGATGTTGATACCATCTGCCCTTTTCGCTTTTTCTTATAGTCATTATACCTAATTCCTCAATTTCCGTTTAAATTTCTGTTTTCCCTTAAAGTCGACTGCTTTGGCTGCTCTAATTATTAGAGGCTGCGACAAGTCGCGCCATTGGATATGTCTATGGTTGTCTAGCCTTTATTCTTCATCCTCTGCTAATTCCGCCTCGATAATTAAATCCTCTGGCATCTCTGGCATTGGTGGTAATGCCTTATGTGTTATTACTGCGACCTGCGTTCGTCTTGGTGCTGATAACTGTTTGCGCTCAACGCCTGCGATCTGCTTTCTTCCTCTAGTGCGCTCTGCCTCTCTTTGTATCTTTAATTCTTCTGCCTTGGCTTCAAAATCTATAGTGAGATCTGCTCCTAAAGGTACCGGCAATTTTGCTGTTTCGGGTGGCAAGCTGTAATACACCTTTTTCAAAATCGCGGGCTTTCGGTTGCTATGAACTACGATAAACTTACTCTTATCTAATCTTCTGATTTCATCGCCGGTCATAAGCCTGCGCTGATTTCTTGAGATGCTCTGCGTTTCCGTCTTTCGATTATCGCTATAACTAAACGATGATGTTTTTTCTTGGTGGGTGAACTCGCCCAAACTGCGAGAGCATTTCTCGTTTGTCTCGGCGTCTAGTCCATGTAGAAATATCTTGGTTAAAAAATTATCTCTAAAGATATTTTCCGAGTCGTGTCCATAAATTTTGCTTAGCTGCGCGAAGCTTTGAAGCCCGGCAACTATTGAGATATTCCTGCCTCTTAAGACCGTGATCTCTACTTCAAGCTCTGGGATCCTTCCTACGTTTGCCATCTCGTCTAAGTAAAGCGTGATAGGTAACCCATTCTTTTGTTTGATACTCCAAAGCATAAGGGTAAAGAAAAGGCTCGTTAATGGCTTTAGAACTGCGACGTCTGTTTCGCTCAACACCCAATAAATTCCGACTGGCGTGTTTCGTAATTGGCTAAAGTCATAAATTGACTTTGTCGAACTCGTAAACCTTCTTACATCTGAATCCATTAGCCAGCTAAGCTTTGAACCTAAGCCTAGCGCGGTATTGCCGCGCACGTTATCGCTCGCTTGTTGGAATAACCTTATAAACTGCCTAGCTATTTTTGATTTGGAGTTTAGTAGCTGCTCTATTAAATCTTCCTGCTCGAAGCTCGTCAAAAAGTCATACATCGCCGCCGGTGTGGGAGCGTCGAAGGTGGCGGCGTGCGCCATTAGCGCGGCTAGAAAATTGGTTTCTGCATCATCCCAGAAAGACTCTCTACTCTCTCCTTTAGCTACCACAATAGCGCGGGCTAGTAAGTTTGTAAGGTGTGCGCTTTGGCAAAGTGGAATCCAGTTAAAGCATAAACTGTGGTCGGGGTCTCTCGGTGCAAACCTTTTAGAATTGTGGAAGCCGCTTGTAAGCTCGTAAAGTTCGCCTTTAGGGTCGGTGCATATAAACGATTGGCGGCTCGTATGTCTTAGATTGGGTAGGAAAAAACAGCGACTCTTACCTGTTCCCGTTGGGCCTAAGATCAAAACATGCTGCGCGGTTTCATCTCTCGATAGTTCAACTGAATACTTCTTCTTTTTGAAATCGGTGCGTGATAGTAAAAATGCGCCTGCCTGCGCTATCGGTTGTAGCTCTTTTCTTAGCGCGTAAAGCCATCTGTACTCTAGTAAATCCTCGAAGGTGGCAAACGTCGCCGAGCCATGGGCTGTACTCTCCTTTAGCTTCCTTCGGGTGAAAACCTTAAAGAGAATAAAGCCTACGGCTGCGGCAACGGCTATTAAAGCTAATCTAAAAACAAATGATGATAGTAAGTTTAGAATCTCGTCTTTAAAGATAATGACCAGGACAATGCTGCCGATAATAGAAACGTTTCTAAGCTTTATTTTAAAATCATCTGTCGGGGCTGCTCCTGTTTGGCTCATCTAAATCATTCCTTAATCGCTCAACTCGTCCGCCCAAGTCCGCAAATCGAGAACGTGTTCTTTCAAGCTCGCGTATTGTTTCGTTAAGCTCTCCGTTTGCGCGCTGATTATTTCCGTGTGCTTTGCCAACACTACTATGTAGTTTTTGAGTTTGGTGAACCGTGTCGTTAATTTCTCTAGCCGCTGCGCTGTTTGCGTCAGATGCTCGGCTAATATCAAGTTCTCTTGCTCCAGCAGCATGTTGTCGAATTGTAGTTTGTCGTTTATCGACTCGAGGTCGGCTTTTAGTAAATGCATAATTACTCCTTTCGCGCTCTAGTCCTACTGCTCGTTTATCCTGTCTTTCTCTACTCGGTCGCGCCACGTCGGTGCGACCTTCCCTTAAAGCTTTCTTGTAATTTTTGGTTTCCAGCTTTTTATCTATATGGTCTTTTAAGTAATGCTTGCCATACTCTCGTGCATAGATGCGCGCCCACGATGTATCGAGATTCTTAAAAGCTCGGTTGTTAAGCTGCAATTTCTTATCCGTTAAATCTCTAGCATCAAGCCAGACGTGCGCGTGCGTATGCTCGCGGTCTGAGTGAATGCTCACAATCGCCCTTCCATTCTTAAAGTTTTTCTCAAGCCATTCTCTTGTTAAATCTCTAGCTTTATCTGCGTCCTCTGCCCTGTCGAAGCTTAAAATTGCTCGGTAGTGCGTTCGGCTCTCTTTAGGATTAGTACGGCTGCGCGCGCGCTCGTCGTCCAATCTGCTTTCGGCATAGGCTATTGAATTGGTGCGCGTTTCTCGGTAGTCCTGACCTTTTAGTTGCTCAAGATTATGTAGATAAATAGCGCGCTCGTCGGCTGCGGTAGCCGTTTCGCGGGTGATGTACTTAACATTAGCCGCGCTCGCTCCGCTCGTTTTTGCTGCCGAAAACTTTAAAAAGACTCCAGTCATAATCTCTTTTTTAATCCTGCTAGAAAGCTACTAACGCTCAAAAGTGCTGCCTGAATCTCTGCTGCCGGTGGCGGTGCTGCGCTCTTTAAACGGGCTGAATTTAGCGCGTGGGCGATCTGGTTAATGTTGTTTCCGATCTTTCGTAGCTCAAAAAGCATTTGAGTTATCTGTTCTCTCTCCTGCTTTCTGGCCGGTGGTTGGGCTTGTAATGCGCTAGTAACCGCGAATCTGGAAAGCGAAAGTTCGTGCTTTGCTGCTCGTCTTTTCATCGCTAAATGCTCGGCTGGCGTTACTCTCAATAGGATTTTTGAGACGAATTTTCGCCTTGATCCGCGCGCTCTTTGTGGCTGTTCTTCCTGCTGCTTGGGGGCTGATTCATTCATAGAGAAAATTACTACCTTCATCATGTGTTTTTGATTTTGGTTTTTCCCGCGTCAGCGGGCAGGAAAAAAGCTTCGCTTTTTGTAATGCGCGATAGCGCATTACGTATCCTGCCATAAACCTAGGCAAGACTCGCTCCGGTCAAAAATGAAAATTCAACTAGGGGTAACTTTGGTTACTTCGGCGAGATTTCTGCGGGTTCCAGTGGCGGCTTGTAATAATGTTACTGGTTGAGATTTGTAATTGGATTGAAGAGCGCTATTAGTTGGGGGTGGGCTGCTCTTGGGCACAATTCACTTCGCGCGCATTTGCGCTGTAAGCGACTTTTGGTGCTGGAGCAAAGGCGTAGCATCTCCTGAATAGAGAATTTTGGTGGAGCTAGTCCTGGTGGACTATTGTATAAGTTGCTGGCTCCTATTCTCCTAGCATTTCTTTAAGGCGCTCGTAAACTTCTTGCTTCTCGGCGCGGGACACTTTACGGATGCGGGCAATTATATCCTTTGCCTTCTCGCTTGCCGGTTGGATGTTGGATTTACCTTGATTACAAACTGAGCAAAGTGTTCGGAGATTGCTTCTATCGTTGCCGCCATCGGGATCAATGTGATCAACGTGCATTCGTACTCTGCGCGTTGGGTTCAAGGGATCGGCATCGCCTGGGCCTCGGCCACACCATTGGCAAGTGAAACCGTTTCGCGCTAAAACCTCTGCTCTAGTTCGGGCTGATATGCCATGTTCAAAGACTGGTAATCTAACAAGGGTTTCTAAGATATATTCTCCGGGTCTAAGTTCTGGGCGGTCAATGTGGGACTTGATCTGCATCCCTTCTTTCTCGCGCAGCTCTCGGATGCGTCTTTGATAGTCGCTGATTTCCGCTACTTCAGAGATCTCATGGGTTGTAACTACTCTACCCACGTTCTGCTCAAGGAAAGTTCTAATTCTGTCTCTTGCGCTCATGCTTCGATGTTCCCTTCGCGTTACTTAAAAAGCTTTCAAGCTTTTCCGTTAAAGCTGCTAAGTCGCGCATTTCACATTGCCATACGGCTTTGTTGCATAAATCGTAAATGAGCACAGCAGTCACCAAAGTTAATCAACGATCAGAGGGTGTAGCTGTCCGGCATGCCCAGATGTGTCATCCGATTAAGCACGGCACACCGTACCAACATCTGCGCGGCCTGTCCCTCAAAACTGCGCGCCCGGACATGCGCGCCGAAGATCGTCTTGAGCCGAAACATCTGCGTCTCGGCCAGAGAGCGGCGATGATACTTACTCTCCCGCTTCCACTGCGCTCTGCCGACTCGTCTGATGCGCCGCAGATTCTCATCTCTCAGCAGTCGTTCGGCCTTGCTGTTGCCGTGCTGCCAGATGCGCGCTCTCTTTTGTGGTGGGATGGCTGCTCGCGCCTTGCGCGCTCCGATCAGGAGATAACAATTCCGGCTGTCATACGCTCCATCCGCAGACACTTGGCTCATCTCATCCTCAAGCTGATTGAGCAGGTCGGGCAAGACTTGCGAGTCTTTGAAAGAGTTGGTCGTGACCACCGCCGCCACAATCTCGCCCGTCGCTTCGTCGGCGGCGAGGTGGAGTTTGCGCCAAGTGCGCCGCTTCGAGTACCCGTGCTGGCGCACCTTCCATTCTCCTTCGCCATAGATTTTCACTCCCGTCGAATCCACCACCAGATGCAATGCTTCGGCTTTCGGGCGGCGTGGCAACTCAACTTCCAACGTCTTGCGCCGTCGCGAGAGAGTCGTGTAATCGGGCACGGGCAACGAAACCTTGAGCAACTTGATGACCGACGAGAGCAGCCCTTGAGTGGCGCGCAACGGCAGATTGTAAACTTCCGCCAAAGTCGCCATGCACTCAATCGCCGTCTCGGAATAAGTGCGCGGCTTTCCCCGCTGGCCGCTCGCCGGTGGGTGCTGCCACGCCGAGATGCTGTGCTCGTCAATCCACAAGGTCAGAGTTCCGCGTTTGACCAGAGCCGCGTTATATTCTTTCCAGTTACGGAGACGGTATGTGCTTTTCGTAGTTTTGCGTTTCACACCTCAAGACTACCAGCACTGCTGTCTCCGTAGCTATTTATGCAACAACGCCTTGCCATACTATAAAACAACTCCAGCCAAGTTTGGCGAGTTCCTCTTGCGCGCTCTGGTCGCGTCTGATGTTCGAATCTATCTTTGTATTCCAAAATTCAACATTGCTTGTTGGTCGAGCGGCGCGCGGACAGCTTTCGTGTCCATGCCAAAAGCATCCATGAACAAAAACTACCTTTCTATACTTTGGTAAAACTATGTCGGGCTTGCCCGGTAAGTCGCGCCGGTGGAGGCGAAAGCGGTAGCCTAAGCTGTGTAATAAACTTCTAACTATTCTTTCTGGCTTAGTGTCGCGCCCCTTAACGCGCGACATAACTCGGCTTCTCTCCTCCGGTGTGAACTTATCAGCCACGTCGTTTCGGTCTGGCTTTTAATAGCCTCTTCACGCATTCGGCTACACTCTGCGCCAGCATAGGTGGAACTGCATTCCCAATCTGCTTTGCTACTTCAATTTTGCTGCCGCAAAAATAAAAATCATCGGGGAATGATTGTAGGCGCGCGGCTTCGCGATGTGTAATCGATCTATCTTGTACCGGATGTAAATAACGACCTTTCTCTGGTTTAAAGAACTCGGTGCGTATTGTGAAAGCTGGCCGGTTCCACCACATCCTGCCGAATAAATCGGTGCCGCCCTTAGTTTTTTTTATCCAACATATCGGAGTTAGCTCTGGGGCTAGTCTCTGTAGATCAAAGCGGTTCATTCCTTCTTCTGGAATAGCTCTATAGCGTAGAAGACTTTTAGGGGTTGGTGTCCGTGTAAAATGTAAGTCTAAAGGCACTGGCTCTGCCCTTAGCTCGGTGCTTATTGGTTTGGGTAAATCGCCCATAGCATCGCGTACTGTACGCCAAGGCTTTCGACCTGCTCCGTGGCCATTACCATTACCATTATTAGGATTGTAATGAGTCTTTGGTGATGGAAAGTAATTGGCTGGATCCGTGAAACGGCAAGCAAGGATAAACGCTCTAGTCCTTAGCTGCGGCACACCATAATCTGCTGCGAGCAGTTTGACTGAAATTAAAGTAAAGCCTAATGCTTCCGCGGCTTCAATAATCTGCTGGTGTTCCTCTGATCCTAATAGCTGCGGCACGTTCTCCATCACAAACACATCTGCGCCGCTACGCTCTACTATCTCAAGGTAGGGTCGCCATAATTGCTTACGCGCATCATCTGAACGTTGCTTGTTTAGTAAGCTAAAACCTTGACATGGCGGACCGCCAATAACTACGTCGGCTGCGGGTATCTTCGTTTTCTTGTCTTTAAGTAAATCTACTATATCTCCCTCGATGCAATGATTTCCGAAGTTAACATTGTAAGTTGCCACGGCGGCCTTGTTATCATCGTTCGCCCAAACGGGAATAAATCTCTCTTTAAACGCAGATCTAAAGCCAAGACTGAAACCGCCCGCTCCTGCAAACAAATCTATAAATTTAGCCAAACTGCTGTTGCTCCTTACTAAAGCTTCTTTAAAAACTGATCGAGATCGTCTCGTTTAATTCGCCACGCTCTGCCAACGATCTTAGCCTTTAATTTATTGGCTTCGATAGCATCGCGCAAAATCTGCCGTGATAATCCCGTTAGTATGGATGCCTCATCTATCTTTAGTAAAGGCTTACTCTCTACCGGCACACGCGGTTTAGATGGCTGTAAACGCTCTAGGATGGCTGCTGCTGCTGCTGCGCCAGCGAGGGCTGCACCTTCCCTTTGGATAGGTGCTAAGGCTAAAGATTGCCCTTCGCCGGCGGCTGCTGAATGGGCGGGCTGATATATAACATTCTCCTGCTGGTCCTTAAATCTTTTTAATTCACTCTCGTCATAGTCTGCCTCTGCTCCCGTTTTGCCGTGCTTGTATGTAACGGCAATTTTCCCTTGAGTGGTATATCTCTGGAGGGTGCGGGTGCTTACACCTAAAAATTTGGCTGCGCTCTCTTTGTCCATAGGGTTGCCTTATATCATTTGGGAGAAGGGGTGACAAGTCGCGCCATATCATTGTCTAGGGCTGTCTATACTGATAAACTTAAAAAATGGACTATCTAGTAGAAAATACAGAATGTGAGCGCTCCTTTCTGCGGAGATTATGGGGCTTCTGGAGTAGCTTCGATCCTATCCTCCAAGCTTTAGGCTTTAACCCTCATTGTTGTTGGGCATTGATTGAAATTGATATGCCCGACCTAGTGCCCTCTGTTAAGGGTGATGTTGATATTCTAGTCGGGCACATCTCTTTCAAAGACCAAAAGCAATATGAGGCGATTCTCCGTGAACAAATAGAAAGTAGAAAAACGGCTCGCCCTAACGCGCTTATTCAATTTATGAATCTCTATAACGTAGCTGCCGACCTTGTGGCTATGAATGGGGGTATCGCCTGGCCGCCTAGAACTGATTATCTAGCTGGAATCGAAGTTAAATGCTCTCGCTTTAATAAAAATGCGGATCCCTTTAAAGCAAGTTTAGATGAAAGTGATATGAGGTCTACTAAGTCCTCTTGGCAAAAAGTTGAAAAGATAAGATTAGAAGTAGGAAAGCTAGAAAAGTTGGGATTTGATCAGGTGGCATTGCTCGACCTAATTGCTAATCCTCCTGCTGATGGAACTAATCTTAATGCTTGGGCTGTTGCTTCTGCTATTGCCGATAGAACGGAAAGGGTGATGGAAAGAATTTTAAACAATAGGTTGCCTTCTGATTCAATAGCTGGTCATTGGGTCTATTCTTTAGGTGCTGTGGCTGGTGGTGATGAACTGATGAGGGGTTCTGGCTATCCTAATCAATACCGCGCCCCGCAAAAAAATATCTTCCTAGTTGGCTCTGACACGGAATCTCGTCGCCTAATGATGGAGCGAAGTCTTAAATCTCTTATGGAAGCTCTACCTATCCCTGTAGGTCTGCCTGCTCTTTTTATCAAGTGTAGAAAGTGCCGTTCAATTCATCCCTGCGCGATAAATGATGCTTGTAGCCAGTAGTTAAGGTATGACAACTCGCGCCAATGATTTGTCTGGAGCTGTCTGTACGATATATGGGCATTATAAATTAATAACCCCTACTAATAGAAAAATGTCTCTGCCACACTCCTGATGTTTGTTATAATAGAATCAGGGTAGAGAAGCGGCAGGGAGTGTCCTATCCAACAAAACACGTTCACCTGTCATGCTCTAGGGTAGCCATTAGTAAGGAGAAGTAAGATGGCAAAAGGTAGAAGAACAATTCGGGTGAAGGTGGTGCGGAGCGCGGTTACTGGCAGGTTCGTTAAGAAGTCACGGGCTAAGTCAAATCCGCGGCAAACCGTGACCGAAGTGGTTAAGCGGAAGGTGAAATAGCCTTTAAGGGTTCACTTTTCAGAAATAGGTATGGACTTTAAGTCTCATACCTATTTTTGTCGCTAATTTTCTTGTTAGTGACTTAGGGAAGTATTAATATTGCCGCTGGGAGACTCTGTTTAGGAAAGCGTTTATTGTATGGCTAGAAAGACTTCTGCTACAAAAGCTAGCAAAAAAACCTCAACTAAGCGCGTTACTAGGAGCACTGTCTCTGGCAGATTCGTTAAAAGTCCTGCTAAAGCTGGAAGCCTGAAATTCCGTCAAGTCGATAAGGCAATCAAGAAAGTCTCCTCCGTTGGTACTAAGGTTAAGAGTTCTCGTTCCTCACAAGCGTCTAAAACGAGGGCATAACACCTATAATGCCATCCTCAAGGTATAACGAAAACGTATTCCTCAACTGTCCCTTCGATAAAACCTACAAGCCTCTTTTTGATGCGATAGTTTTCGCTGTGTTCGACTGTCTGTTCGTTGCTCGTTGCGCCTTAGAAGAAGATGATGGAAGTGAAATTAGGGTCCAAAAAATCTTCAAAATCATTTCTGAGTGCCGGCTAAGCATTCATGATTTATCTAGAGTCAAAGTTGATAGAAGCACGAAGCTTCCTAGATTCAATATGCCTCTTGAACTAGGAGCGTTTCTGGGAGCCAAGCATTTCGGTATTCGTGGGCATAAAAAAAAGGCGTGTCTTATCCTGGATAGTGAAAGATACCGATATCAAAAATTCATCTCTGATATTGCCGGTCAAGATATAAGAGCTCACGAAAATGAGCCGCGCATTTTAATTAGGGTAGTGCGCGATTGGCTCCGCACTTACTCTAAAGAATCAATCCCAAGTGGAAGCGTTATCTGGGCACGTTATCAAGCTTTTGAAAAAGATTTGCCGCTACTGTGTAGGGAGCTGAACCTCAAACCCAAAGAGCTTATCTTTAACGACTATGTGACCCTCGTATCTAGGTGGCTAACACTTAAGACATAGTTACATTTAGGCGGCGTTAATATCCATAATAAGGCTTATCGGACTCGATTTTGAAAAAGGGTTAGCGTTTTTAGCAAAAATTACTAGATGTTGTGGTCTGGGTCGAAAAAATTTTTATCTGAAGGGTATGTTTCACGCCTGATTTCAAAATTATTCTTAATCACAATATCTTGTGGTGCCAAAACGCTCTTTTTGTTTCATATTTGAAACTTTGTTTCATAAATGGGTTTTTAAAAATTTGTTTCCTGTCTTGATCTCTCCCTTTAAGCTTGAGTAGTTATCAAACTAAGGATTGAACATTTAAAAAGGTGCTCAAGTCGTTCAGTCCGATAGGAATTTAAAAGAAGGCTCTCCGGCAAAAACACTTAACCGTTATCTATGTTGTGTCTTTTGTTATAAACCGCCCCTTGGTGCTCGCGGCGCGATCTATGTGGTGTCGTTTGT
>MWWG01000138.1_pt1 | contig 11831 bp, 9 predicted proteins | sample 1047331 | NCBI WGS metagenome assembly MWWG01 (sample SAMN06349968, study PRJNA376086) | soil metagenome | isolation source: MG6-4 sample Antarctic (ecotone) soil | place: Antarctica | collected 2015-01-13 | reverse complement strand
TTATTACCACAGCTTTTCATCGCAACACCATGACCAACGATGAAGGTGTAATAGATAATGAAGAGTTTAGGACTGCCGCTGTTGTAGATCGTGTAAACACTACCTGGCAGGCATTAATGGGAACAACTTTCTCCTGTGTGCAATGTCATGCCCACCCATATGATCCGTTTAAACACGATGATTATTATAAATTCCTTGCTTTTTTTAATAATAGCCGCGACGAAAACACTACTGCTGATTATCCATTGTTGCGTGAATATAAAACAGAAGATAGCATTAAGGTATTAGAGGTGGCTAATTGGGTAAAGAAAAACGTGTCGCAGGAAGAAGCGACAAAAATTTACCTGTTTTTAAAAACATGGCAACCCGCCATTAATTCAATACAGGCAGATTCATTTACAAATAGTGAATTAAGCGATACAAAATGGCTCGTCTTCCGTAATAATGCTATTAGCCGGTTAAAAAATGTAGATCTTAATCGCAAAAGCGAATTAATTTTTCGTTACCATGGATTTTTACCAGGTGGCATATGGACGATACATTTAGACCGAATTGATGGGCCAGTTTTAAAAGCTATTTCTGTTCCAAATACAAAGGAATGGACAATAAGCAGTATTCAGTTTCCTCTATCTGAAGGCGTTCATGATCTGTATTTCACTTACATCAATTCAAACTTAAAAAAACCTGACGGTAACGGCATGATGTTCGACTGGCTCTACTTTACAAACCCGTTACCAGGAAAAGACAAAGCCGGTTATGCAAATATTAAAAAAGAATACTGGCAATTACTTACTCAGACAGACGTTGCAACTACACCGATCATGATGGATAATTTGTCTGACATGCATCGTACATCTTATTTGTTTGAAAAAGGAAACTGGCTGGTGAAAGGTAAATCGGTAGAACCTGACGTTCCAAAATCTTTAAATCCTTTCCCTTCAAGTGTGCCACGTAATCGCCTGGGATTAGCCATGTGGTTAACAGACAAGCGAAATCCTTTAACTGCAAGAACAATGGTGAACAGGTTATGGGAACAATTGTTTGGAGTCGGCCTGCTTGAAACATTGGAAGATATGGGTACACAAGGCGCTGAACCCACGCATAAAGAGCTGCTCGATCATCTTTCATGGCAATTTATGAATGAGTATAAATGGAGCGTAAAAAAGTTATTGAAACAAATGACGATGAGTGCAACCTACCGGCAGGAGTCAAAAGTTACAAAAGAGGCACTTGAAAAAGATCCAAATAATAATTACTATGAAAGAGGTGTTAGAGTAAGATTATCTGCAGAGCAGGTACGGGACCAGGCGTTGTTTTTAAGTGGCCTGATGAGCAGTAAAATGTACGGCCCAAGTGTGATGCCGTGGCAGCCGGAAGGTATTTGGCTTTCTCCATGGAGTAATAAATATTGGGCTAAAAGCACTGGTGAAGATCAGTATAGGAGATCTTTGTATACTTATTGGAAACGGACTGCTCCTTATCCGTCAATGATCAGTTTTGATGCTGCCGCCCGTGAAGTTTGCACACCTCGCCGCATTCGAACAAATACACCTCTGCAGGCCCTGGTAACTTTAAACGATTCGGTTTTTCTCGAAGCATCACGTCATTTTGCATATCGGATGAAGGAAAAAACTACAACTAAAAATATAAAACATTATATAAGTAATGGGTATGAATGGTTAATGTATAAACCAATTACACCTCAAAAATTGGCAGTATTGGAAAGATTATATTATTCAGCCCATTCAAAATTTAAAATTGATCCGGATAAAACCTGTGAGATGATTGGTGAAATAAATCCGCAACATACTAACCCTGAAACAGCGGCTTTAATAGTGGTTGCAAATGCCATGTTTAATTTAGATGAAGTGGTAACAAAGAATTGACACCCCTTCCCCTAAAGGGGTAAATTAGTGCTGTGCTAAATGTAATGTGAAAATAAATTAGTGAATGGTAATGTGAAATATTGACCAATGACCTATTGACCTAATGACTATTATAATGACACAAAAAGAATTACATAATCAGCGTTTGGTAAACGAGGCAAATGAAAAATCTCTGCATTATAAAACACGCAGGCATTTTTTGAAAGAGAGTGCTATGGGTTTTGGTGGATTGGCATTAGCTGCTTTATTAAAGTCTTGTGGATTAGGTTCAACAGAAATAAACAATACAATCGCCTACGACCCTGCTAATCCTTTAGCACCAAAGCTCCCCATGTTTCCTGGTAAAGCTAAAAGTGTTATCTATTTACACATGGCCGGCGCACCATCACAATTGGAGTTATTTGATTATAAGCCAGACCTTATGAAGCTCGACGGACAGTTTTGTCCGCAATCATTATTAGATGGTAAACGGTTTGCATTTATCAGGGGTGTACCGAAAATGTTAGGGCCGCAGGCAAAGTTTTCTCAACATGGCAATAGTGGTGCATGGGTGAGCGAGAACATGCCTCACCTGGCATCAATTGTTGATGAAATAAGTTTTTTAAAAGCATGTACAACAGATCAGTTTAATCATGCGCCTGCCCAATTGCTGGTGCACACAGGGTCTCCGCGTTTGGGAAGGCCAAGCCTTGGTGCATGGGTAACTTATGGATTAGGAACTGAGAACCAGAACCTGCCTGGCTTTGTGGTGCTAACCAGCGGTGGTACTTTTCCCGATGCTGGTAAAAGCGTATGGGGGAGCGGATTTTTGCCAAGCGTCTACCAGGGAGTTCAGTGCAGAAGCGAAGGTGATTCCGTAATATTTATTAAAGATCCGCAAGGGATGGATAGAGATTTGCGAAAGGCTTCTATTAATGCTATTAATGAAGTGAACCAGCAGGAGTATAACGAATATAATGATCCGGAAATTTTATCACGTATCTCACAATACGAGATGGCTTATCGTATGCAAATATCTGTGCCGGAAGTTATGAATATAAGTAATGAGCCGCAATATATTCATGACATGTATGGCACACAACCCGGTAAAGCAAGTTTTGCAAATAATGTTTTACTGGCAAGAAAATTAGTTGAGAAAGGGGTTCGTTTTGTACAGTTGTTTGACTGGGGCTGGGATAGCCATGGAACAGATGCTAACCTTGCCATTGATGTAGGATTTATAAATAAATGCCGTCAGACTGACAAGGCTGTAACAGCGTTAATATTGGATTTAAAACAACGCGGACTGCTGGAAGAAACATTAGTCATCTGGGGCGGCGAGTTTGGCAGAACACCTATGATGGAAAACAGGGAAGGCAAGCAAAATCCTTTTAAGGGAAGAGATCATCATGCAGAAGCATTTACAATATGGATGGCCGGAGGAGGCATAAAAAAGGGTTATAGTTATGGCGAAACGGATGAGATTGGCTATTATCCCATAAGTGGTAAAGTAACACCTTTTGATGTGCAGGCAACAATCCTTAATCAACTTGGTTTTCATCATGAAAAATTTACTCATCATTCCCAGGGAAGGCCATTTAGATTAACGGATGTTTCCGGCAGGGTGATAGAAGAAATTATAGCATAAGATTTTACCTCTGAACTATTCTATGAAATATAACCGGAGAAAATTCATCGAAACAACCACATCCGCAACTGCCGCATTATTGTTATCATCCATTACTACCTTAGCAGAAACTAACCCGCCAAAGTTAAATATGAGTAAAAATTTTGAGTTGAAACTATTGTCTACTAATTGGGGCTTTCAAGGTAGCCTTGATGCTTATTGTGATAAATCCAAAAAAGCAGGATATGATGGAATAGAAATATGGTGGCCTATAGAAAACCAAGGACAGGATGAGCTGTTTGCTGCACTTAAGAAGTATGAACTTGAAGTTGGTTTTTTGTGTGGAGCACAACAAAGTAACTACAATGAGCATCTGCAATATTTTAAACAAATGACAGATGCTGCAGCTACTAATAACATTCAAAAGCCATTGTACATAAATTGCCACTCAGGCAGAGATTTTTTTACTTATGAAGAGAACAAAGCATTTATTGATCATACAACACAACTTGCTAAAAGAACAGGTATTTCAATCTATCACGAAACACATCGTTCCCGGATATTATTTGCAGCACCTGTAGCCAAACAATACCTTCAACAAAACCCTGAACTACGAATAACATTTGATGTGTCGCATTGGTGTAATGTGAGTGAATCATTGCTGCAGGATCAACCGGAAACTATGGCGCTTGCAATAGAAAGAACTGGTCACATTCATGCAAGAATAGGCCATCAGGAAGGGCCGCAGGTAAATGACCCACGGGCGCCTGAATGGGATGCTGCAGTAAAAGCCCATCTTTTATGGTGGGATGAAATAGTAAGCCGCAAAAAGAAAGCAGGTGAACGCTTAACCATACTTACTGAATTTGGTCCTGCTGATTACATGCCCACAACCCCTTATACCAGGCAGCCGTTAGCCGATCAATGGGAAATAAATGTTTATATGATGGAGCTGTTGAGAAAAAGATATAGTTAGCTGTGAGTTTTGAGCTGCGAGAGTGAGCTAATTACATACCTTTAGTCAAAACTATATGAGAAACTTTAAAGAACTTAAAATATGGCAAAAGGGATTTGACATTGCTATTGCCGCTTATAAAATTATCAGTACATTACCAATAATCGAAAAGTTTTCATTAGCACAGCAAATATCCCGCTCCGCAGTATCTATCTCTTCTAATATTGCAGAGGGAAGCAGCAGAACCAGTCAAAAAGATTATAACCGTTTTCTGGAGATTTCATTAGGTTCTTCATTTGAACTGGAAACCCAATTATTATTTACTAAAGCGGTACATCCTTATAGCGATCACATTGTGATTGATTCTACCTTATTTAAGATTGATGAAGAGCAAAAAATGCTCATGGCTTTTATGAGAAAAATTAACTCATAGCTCAAAGCTAAAAGCTCAAAGCTTTCTTATGAAAGAATTTATCGGCCATCTTCATCCCGTGCTGGTACATTTACCAATAGGTTTTTTATTGATCGGCTTACTATTGCAATGGCTTACTTCTAAAGAAAAATACCACGTTTCAAATGAGGTAATTAAAGTGGTAATATTTTCCGGAATGATCACAGCTATACTTGCCTGCATAACAGGGTACTTATTATCATTAAGCGACGATTATGAAGAAGATCTTATTGAATGGCACATGTGGATGGGTATTGGTGTAGCAGTGATCTCAATTCTTCTTTATGCAAAAATAAACTATGTGCAATTTGATGCATTGTACAGGATTTTATCAGTTGCATTGTTCTTTTTTATACTAATCACTGGGCACCTTGGAGGTTCTCTTACACACGGTACTGATTATTTTTTTTCTGCATTAAATGATAGTCACTCTGATACTATAAAGCAAAAAGAAATTGCGGATGTACAACAAGCAGATTTATACGCAGATGTAGTTCAACCAATATTGCAACAACGATGTTACACTTGTCATGGCTCTAAAAAACAAAAAGGAGGATTACGAATGGATGATTTTAATTTACTAATGAAAGGAGGAAAAGATGGAAGAATAATAATTGCACGGAATGCAACAGAAAGCGAAATGATAAAGAGATTGCAGTTGCCTAAAGAAGATGACGATCACATGCCACCAAAACAAAAGCCGCAATTGAATGAAAAGCAAATTGCTTTAATACATTGGTGGATTGAAAATGGCGCTGATGCTGAAAAGAAAGTAAAAGACATTCCCCAGCCTGAAATAATTAAACCTTATTTACTTGCATTACAAGCAGGCCATGCTGAACATAAAGCACCGGGCAATGTTCCGGAAGATCCTGTTGAAAAAGCTGAAGATAAAGCTGTAGAACAGCTAAAAAATAAAAGTGTTATTGTAATGCCTGTTTCTCGAAATAGTAATTACATCATGGCAAACTTTGTTACTGCTTCAAACATAAATGATAAAGATTTGTCTTTATTGCTCCCGTTAAAAAAGCAATTGGTATGGCTTAAGCTCGGCGATACAAAAATTTCTGATAGTGCTCTTAATTATGTTTCTCAATGTACTAATATTACTTTTTTGCAGCTACATAATACCAATGTTACAGATAATGGGTTAGCACTGCTAAAATCGCTCAACAAACTTCAATCATTAAATTTAGTAGCAACTAATGTTACCGCAAACGGAGTATTAGCTTTAAAAAATCTAAATAAACTAAGTACATTGTATCTCTATCAAACAAAAGTTGATAAGAAGGATTGGCTTTTACTAAAAAAGCAATTTCCAAAAACAATTCTTGATTCCGGCAGATACTTTGTGCCTCTTTTACCAACGGATACTACGGTGGTAAAACCAAAGGCATCAAACCGGTAATGCATATTTTCATTTCTTTGTAAGAGAAAATATATTTACTCCCTGAGTGATTTCAAATTTATTTTTATTCCATGAACTCCCTTTATTTCTTTTCTCTTTCGTTTTTATCTTGCCAGCTTTTCAGCAACGATTATAACATTTTAATTGACTAACATGAATTGGATTATCTTAATAATAGCCGGTCTCTTTGAAGTAGGTTTTGCAGCTTGCCTGGGTAAAGCGAAAGAATCTGTGGGAACAGCCGCAACATTGTGGTTTATTGGTTTTTTCATTTGTCTTGCTATAAGTATGTTTTTATTATACAAAGCAATACAAACACTTCCTATTGTAACTGCTTATGCAGTATGGACAGGAGTTGGAGCAGTTGGAACTGTTATAGCAGGAATCTTAATTTTTAAAGAACCGGTTTATTTTTGGCGGATATTTTTTATAACTACTCTTATTGGTTCAATCATCGGGCTTAAAGCAGTTTCTTATTAATTATAATTATATAATATTTTTTAAAAGCGTTCTCTTAATTTTTACTAGTTAATTATATAAAGCTTGCACATCTAATAAAATAAACTCATCAATTTTTTTGGCCAGTACCTGGGGATTGAAGGGTTTTAAATAAAGGTCGTAAACATCAGCACCTATCAGCTTATGAGCGAGGTCTTTATTCTGAAGACTTGATAGGGCAATAATGCGACATTGATATAACCATGTGGTTCTTAAATATTCAATAAATTGAAAACATTCCTCTGTTTGATGATCAATATCAATTAGAATAACATCTATTTTCTTATAGTTTTTTATAGCTCTTATGCCTGCAAAAACAGTTGCTACAGTTATAACTTCATATTTGTTTGAAATAACAGTTTTTAAAATAGAATTAGTAGCAGTATTGCCATTGATACTTAAAATATTAATATTCATTGTTGTGGGTTTCGTACAGATTAAACAAATTTTAGAAGGCTCAACATTGAATATTGGAATCAATTAAATGCAATTGTTATGAATGCAAATCGTTTAAAAAATTAATTGTAAAGGTTTAAAGAATTGATGATGATTCAGAGGATAAGATAAAATTAGGGTTTCTATCTTTGGGGAGAATGTGCCGGTTCAGGAATTAATTCATAAAAGTAGTATTTAGTTTTTTATAATGCAAGAGGAAAAATACTAATTTCAATTGATTACTTGTATAGATACTCCATACTCTATAAACAAAGAAGGCAGTTATGGATTACGGTTTACTTGGAATCAACAAGATTTGCTACTATTTCTTCCCATTCCTGATTCAAAGTAACCGATGGCCTATCTCTTTCAGCTTTTTGGTACCAATAATCTGCATTCGGTATATCACCCTCTTTCCTATGAAAATAAGCATGTATCCATGATGCAGATTTATCAGGAACAACCTGTATTATTTCATGAGCTTTATTCCAGTTATCTTTTGCATCGTACCATAAAGCTTGCAGATGCACAGAGATACCAGATGGGCAATTATCGGTTAATAAGCTATTCTTAAAAGCGTTAAAGTCCATATGTGTTATTTAAAGAAGTTAAAGATAACGCATAGTAATAGCAAGGGAATATTGTACAGCAAAGAAGTAATAAAATTTTTTAATAAAGCTCAAAAGAGAACCTTATAGAGAATTCAAAAAATTATTTTATAATTTAATTTGTTTATTTGGAATTAATTTCTATTTTTGTTGCACACAAGAGCCAACTGTTCCATTAATCTTCTGAATTTCACAGCTTACTTCATTACATTATCTCCCGAATTTTACCTGATACATGTAATGTATAGCTAACAATCCCTTATTATTTTCTTAACTACTGCTGAATATTTAAAATTGATTTTAACCATGTCTAAAACTGGTTAAAGCTATTAATCGTACTTATACTGTTAATGTAGTTTATCCAATACCCTGAAAAATACACTTTCAAGCATTCCATTAAAAATTGTACTATACTATCTCTATAGTAAGTAAGATCCTGAAGATTTTTCCATGAAAGCCGCTAATAATTAAAAAGAGAAAAGTACATTATGGAAATAAAATGGCATGTAGTTTATACAAAACCAAACTGCGAAAAAAAGATAACGCAAATTTTAACACGGAAAAAAATTGAAAATTATTGTCCGCTCAACAGAGTATCCCGGTCTGGAACCGAAAGTAATAAAATGTATCAGGTACCTTTATTCAGCTCTTATGTATTTGTAAAAGTTTCTAAAATTCAATATCAGCAGTTGAGGCAGGTAGAAGGTATTATAAATCTTCTTTATTGGATGGGAAATCCGGTTATTATCAAAGAATCAGAGATAGATATGGTCAAATTCTTTCTGGATGAACACATAAATGTAGAAGTTGAAAAAACCGGAGTGGGTATTAATGATACTTTAAGTATTGTGAATGGTTCACTTAAGGTTCAGCATGAAGATGCAGTTTCTGTAACAAAAAAGAAATCCACAATTGGACTTCCATCACTGGGATATAAAATGGTTGGTGAATTTGAAACACCAAATGTTAATTTAAAATCATTTGACAACTTTATAAGCCGATCCACATCTAAATTTCGTGTTGCTGTTGGAATGTATTTTTGAGCAAGCAACATTTGATTAAATTTTAAACTTTGTCGATTGTTGGTATTTCATCAAAACATCCCTATTGCAATAGGTAATATATATTGTCAACGTTGTTGCCCGCGCTATTATTAAAAATCTCTTTGTAATTTAATCTTGATCGCTTAAAATTTACATACGTTTATTAAAGCTTATGGTTTTAAAACCACCGGATGAACGGGCATACAATTTTTATTTTCTTTAACCTATAAACTTTTATTTTTAAGCTATAATTCATACGCTGCCATGAAATCTTTTTTACTTGTTATACTTACCATCTATTGTTATTTTACGCAGGCACAAAAAATTCCGGAGTTATTTGACAACCGAAGCAAAAAAGAATCTTTTACTAAAGTACCTCAAAAAGAAATACGGGCTGACCTTGCTACATTTACAATGGGTGGTGTTGATGAGAGTATTGGTAAAGAACAATTGAAAAAAATATTATTCACTTCATTCAATGCTGATTCTATGTTCTTTGAGGGGGATATTATAAAAGCCGTAGTTGTCAGTTCGCCATTTGATGCTTCCAAACATAAATTAATATATGATGAGAAATATCTTGTAAAGATTGACCGCAAATATTATTATGGCGACTATGGAAATTTACCAAAAAAACAAATAAGTCAGGTTACATTAATGATTGGGAAAGACAGCATAGTTATACCACCCGCCGCTTATTCAGATTTTTATAATTTAAATTTTACTTACGCTGATAAATCCGGTACTCAACGTTCAGCTAATGGCATATATCGTTCAAATGATGGGCGCAGGGTTTACCTTTACTTATTAAGCAAAGATAATACAGGAAGTTACGAGGTAACATGGGTAATACAGGATAGGAAGTATCTGCGCCGTGTAGTTGATTATGGGTTTATGTAAGATGAGCCCTCAAATTAAATTTATACTCAATTCTTTTTGCTCCACCTGCTCACCTGCCTGCAATGTAATATTAAAAGCCCATATCAGTTTATAAGTACTTTAGTCAAAGATTATCTTTCCAATCATTCTCTATGGCAAGGTGGTGTGTATTATTTGGCAAACCAGAAAAGTCTTAGCCTCTTCTCACAAGCCGTAATTTTTTGTAAGAAAAAGTGATGTACGAAATGATGTATTCATGGAAGTAAAATAACATAAGCCCACCTGTAAGTATCAATAAGCGATGCCATGTTGGTATAAATTCAAAGTAATTTTTAATGCTCCCCAATTTGGCACTACAAATTTTGAATTACAGTTGTTTAAGTCGTAGGCCTTCTGATTATTTAAAGTTAATCCTATGACCTTATCTTTCTGCTTTATTCGGCTCTAAATAAAATATAAATTTTTGAAACAATGTATGATTTTTACATTTGCAATGGTTGATGCCCGGGTGGCGAAATTGGTAGACGCACTGTGTTCAGGTCGCAGCATCCGAAAGGTTGTACTGGTTCGAATCCAGTCCCGGGCATTCTTTTTAAGCGTTAAGCATTATTTCTTTTTTCTCACTACTGCCACCATTTAAAATTTAAAAAAAAGAGAGTGAATGAGTAGCAAAAAAAATAAAGTTGAAAAATTGCTAATCATAAGAAATGAATTTAAATGTAAGACAAGAAAGCGTATTTTGAATGCGTAGAGCGCAATGTAAGGCTTGTGGGAAGCAATGAGGACGAATAATATTGCGGGTGCAAAAAATATTACTTCCCATACATTTTGAGCATACTTTTCAAATCTTCAATTGTATTAATTTCATCAACTGTTTTATCTTTTCTCCAGCGGCTTATCCTCGGAAAACGTAATGCTACACCACTTTTATGGCGGGTGCTTGCAGCAATGCCTTCAAAGGCAATCTCAAAAACAAGCTCCGGCTTAACTGTTCTAACCGGGCCAAATTTTTCTATGGAATTTCTATTTACAAAATTATCTACCTGGGCAAATTCTTTGTCAGTCAAACCTGAATATGCTTTGGTAAATGTTACCAGCTTATCTTCATCTTTTACCGCAAATGTGTAATCTGTATATAAGTTGCTTCTACGGCCGCTGCCTTTTTGTGCGTAAACCATTACACAATCAATTGTAAGTGCATCAATCTTCCACTTCCACCAATCGCCTCTTTTTCTTCCAACCTGGTAAACAGAATCTTTTCTTTTAAGCATAATGCCCTCACTGTTCATCACCCTTGATAATTTTCTTAATGCTGTTAACTGATCCCATTCAGTAAAACTTATTATTGGTGACATGTGTATAACAGGATGTGTGATTGCAGAAATGATGTTTTCAAGTTGATGTCTTCTTTCAAGTAAGGTTTTTTCTCTCCAGTCATTACCGTCATATTCTAAAAGATCGTAAGCAAAAAAACCTATTGGTGCTTCCTCCAATTGTTTTCTTGTAATATTTTTTCTTCCTATCCTGGTTTGTAATACTGAAAACGGCAGAACAATAAGCCCTTCCAAAATTTCAGATTTGGAAAGATCATCCCCCGCATAAGAAGGTGAAGCTATACTTCTTTTCAAAGGAATGATTTCTCCATCTAATACAATTCCATTTGGTAAAACATCTTTTAAAATATGGTATTCAGGAAATTTATCTGTCATCAAATCTTCACCGCGGCTCCAGACAAACAGTTCATTATTTCTTTTAATAAGCTGGCCCCTTATGCCATCCCATTTCCATTCTGCCTGCCATTCTTCAGGGCTGCCTAAAGTAGCAGGGTCTTCCTCCAATGCATAAGAGAGGTAAAAAGGATATGGTTTAGAATCATCGGCCGTAATCCCTTCCTTACTAAGCAATTCTGAGAAACTAGTGGTCACCGGATCCCAATTACCGCTTATACGGTGTGCGATTTCAGACGAAGAAAGTTTTACAATTTTCGCCAATGCGTTTACCATCATCTTTTGTGAAACCCCGATCCGGAAGTTTCCTGTTATCAATTTATTAAAAACAAATC
>MWWG01000137.1_pt1 | contig 11833 bp, 10 predicted proteins | sample 1047331 | NCBI WGS metagenome assembly MWWG01 (sample SAMN06349968, study PRJNA376086) | soil metagenome | isolation source: MG6-4 sample Antarctic (ecotone) soil | place: Antarctica | collected 2015-01-13 | reverse complement strand
GCGAGGGGGATGCCCAGCGTCCGTCCGTCGTCGAGATCGACCCACATGCAGTCGTCGTCGAAGCGCAGCGCCTTAGGCGAAATACTCATGCCATGCCCTTTCGAGTTGGTCGCGGTGCAGCTCGACGAGACGCTGGACGCGGTTGAGGGTCCGGGCGTCGAAGCCGTCGTTATAGGTCATCACTACCATTGGCGTCAGCCAGAACTTGGCTTCGTCACGCCCCTGCCGGACGTGGATATGAGCAGGCTCACGCGGGTTGCCCTCGTTCGCGTAGAAGTGGAATTTGAACCCGTCGAGGCGCAGGACCACGGGCATCAGGTATCACCCTTCAAGCCTAGCCCGGCAATGATTTGGCCGAGAGCCACCGGCTCCTCACTCTGACCCCGCTCCCGTTCGACGAGAGCGGGCAAATCCAATTCCATACCGGGCAGGGCGGGTTCGCTAGGCGGGGGCAGGCCGTCGCCAAAGGGCATTTGTTGCTCCCCCGGGAATAGGCGCGGAATGCGATTTAGAGGAGCCTGCTGACCGAGTTCAGCGCGATCAGGTTGTTCGGATTCTGAGGCAATCACGGTGGCCGAGAAAAGGCTATATCGCAGATTATCGCGTGCCGTATGCCAAGCTACCCGGTCGTTAAGCACATAGGCGTTGGTAGTTCCTGCCCCACCAATCCGTCGGACCTCGATCCACAAGCCTGCCCGAAGCACCTCGACAGCTCGACGCACCGTCATAGCCGAGACGCCCATTAGATCGGCTAGCGTTTGATAAGAGGCGACCACGGCGTTGTGTTCACCAACTCGCCAAGTCAGCACATGCAGGAGAGCTGCGGCAGCGGGGCTGCGAAGCGTTAGGCGCGCCCATTCCTCGTGCGTCTTTCGGGGTGTCTGAATAAAGTTATCGCCGACCTTCGGCCCTCGTTTTTGGGGCAATCCCGCCATGAACACACCCCTGTTCGTATCAGGCTATTTTTCTAACACGTGTGTCACGAATTGCAACAAGCATGTTAACTATCGTAACGAACCCTGTTCATAGCTGGTGAACACACCCCTGTTCATAGCTGGTGAACAGGGTCCCCCTCGCAACACGCTGATTAGAAAGGAAAAAGATTTCCCCCCTTCTATGATCTCTACTGGCGTGACTTATCCACGCCTGCGCCCGTAGGAAAAGCTGGCGGGGGTGGGTAAGTCATGTCGATTTGTTTTGGAACAAAAGAAGAACAGAAAGAAAAGTGGCTTGGCGAGGGGTGCATGGGGTGAGGTCGGTGTCATGAAACCCGGCGCTGGATCGAGCGGCGATAGTCGGCGTCGATCGCCATGCGGGCAAAGCCGGCCTGCACGTTCCGGGTCCATTGCTCGATGCCGCGCGACGCACGCGCTGGTTTCGGCGTTTCGGGTTGATCGAGGGCATGGCGCGAGATCGGCGGAATCGGACCATCGCTCATTGCGGCCACCATTGCCGGAAGGGTTCGAGATCGAGGCCGGCGGGGACGTAGCGGGCGCGGCGGCTTTCGTCCCAGATCGCACCGAGTTCGCCCGCCGCCTCATGCTGACCACGGGGCACGGCGATGAAAGTCCGGCCATCGGCATCAGGAACGGGTTTTAAGCCCCGTGGAGCGCCTTCTCCTGATTTCCGCGGTGTCGGTAGCGGCGACCCCCCATTTGGCGCTGTACGGGCTTCTGCGGTCGTTGGAGAGGCAGGCTTCGACTGCGCGGCGCTGGCCTTGGCGTCAGACAGCCCCATGTGCACTTGATGTTTTCGGAGCGCCAGGTCGACGGCATCGAGCGCGCGCCGGACGAGTATTTCAAGCGGGCGAACACCAAGAATCCCGAGCGTGGCGGGGCGAAGAAGGGATACGGCCCGAACGCCGGCAAGACGCTGAGCAAGCCCGAGCGCGTCGCCGAGATGCAGGCGTTGCGGATGCGGTGGCAGGATGCGGCGAACGGCGCGCTCGAGAAGGCCGGGTCCGAGGCGCGGATCGACATGCGGAGCTATGCCGATCGCGGCACGGGGGAGACCCCCACCCCCTATCTGCTCCCCAGCGAGTGGCGTGACCCGGCCCAGCGCGGGCCGGTGGTGGCGGCGCGCGAGGCAAATGCCGAGGTCCGCGCCGCGATGCCCGATATGGGGGCCGAGGTCGTCGACCTGATGGCCGAGCGGGCACGGCGGGCCGAGGCCGCGGCGATTGCCGCGCGCGAGGCGCAGGAGCGGCCCCAGCGTGAGGCGGCGGCGCGCGTGGCGGCGGAGCGGTCGCGGTTGTGCGACCCGCGCCGAATGGCGCCGGAGGAGATCGTGACACGCTGGCGCGCCGTGGTCGCCGAGCAGATGCAGGTCGTGCGGATGAAGCTGCGGCGGGTGCTGGACTATGCGCGGACGGTGGTCGATCGGCGCAGATCGACCCACGAGGCGAACATGGCCAACAAGCCGGTGGCCCCGACTGGTTTTCTCGCAGGGTTTAGACGGGCCGGATTTTTGAAGGACCATGAGGCGTGGCGGCGGATCGCGGAGCCGCACAAACGCCGGTTCGAACGGGCCAAGGAGCAGGCGCGGAAGATTGAGAAATACCCCGTCGCCAAGCTGGCTGCGAGGATGGCGGCGAAGGCCGAACCCGAGCTGGCGCGGGCCTACCCCGGCGCATTGATCGAGGTGCAGCGGCGGGCCGAGGTGCCGGTGCAGAAGGTTGAGCCGGTCGTGTTAGAGGTCAAGCGGCGAGGGCCGACGCGGTGAAGGCTGCTTCCGCCCATAACCGGACATTCGGACAAGAGGCGGTCATCGCTCTTGTTCGAAGCTTTCCTCATTCCCATAGCTATAAAGCCGTTGCTGTCGTACAACTGACGTCGGCACATTACCGGAGACTTTGGTTTGAGGTTCGCTTTCTCGAAGACAGTGGCGAAATCACGCGGCTGGGTGGTTCTAAAACCGTACTTGATCGTAAAACCGGCTAATATAGATGTGCTAATCGGACTGTCATCGGACGCGCCGCCGTCGGGGAGGCGTACGTCGTTCTATACACAACCTCTCTCGGCACCCCGGTTCGGCCTGAGCGTGCAGTCGTTTTCCGAACACAGACTTTACAAAGGCGCTGGACTCGCGAGCGACAATGTAAGCTCAACCACTGCTCTTCTCGATAAGTTTGAAGCTGAAGTCGACTTGATCCGCTCAGATGAGTCATACATGAGTTATTTGCTGTACCTTGATCATCTAGCTGACGATGAAACTCTCGCGCAGCTAGATTACTACTGCCTTACCAAGGCGTATATTTGTGTTATGGCTGGGCTAGAAGATCGCACTCGCCGGCTTCTGACTTACTACGCGGAGGCGCCGCGAGGCCATGAACGTGAGCGAATGGATGCGTCAGCGGATCGTCTGCGCGAAGCGTTGAACCGGTCGCTAACGGACGCGCAGGACCTCGTGCGCGGTATTGCAAAGTACAACAGTCAGGCAATCGGCCTGCCTGCATGAGGTACGCCATGCTGCGTCGGCGCAGTCTCTGTTTGCCCGCTTACCACCCATTACGGTCGTAGATGGTGTTAACTCTCTAAATGTTGGTTTAGAGCGTCAACACCGCGAAAGCGGCTGTTTCGACCAATGTTAGACCCTAAACGCGGGTTCTCCCTGAGACGACATCGACGGTAAAGCCGTATGCTTAAGACAGTACTACGGCATCAACGGCCCATGCTTATTTCAAAATAGGATATAAAATGACTGACAAAGGTGAGGTGGACCTGCGTGAACTACTAGCGGATGTTAATGCGATTAAGACTGCCATGGAAGTAACTATAAATGGCACGACACCAGATCATGCAAAGTGGTGGTCATGTAATAATAGTCTAATCTCATACAGTAATCTTGCAAAGATGTATAATGATAAGACTGAGGGAAATCTTCCTGTTTATGACATAACCAAACTTGCGAGTCCTAGTAATCTGGTTTGGCCCTTACAAAAACAGAGATTCGAGTTAGCCTATAAAGATACACTTATACTATATGGTAGGATAATAAATCACGTACCATATAACCAGCCAATAGGATTTGATGAATTATTACATCCGCTAGTTAGAAACGCATCGATAAAACATTTTATATCTGGCGATTATCGCAATGCGGTACTCGATGCTATCGTTAGTGTCTTTGATCAAATTAGAGCTAAAACAGGTCTTGATCTAGACGGAGATAATCTATGTGGTCGTGTATTCTCACTGGGTAATCCTATTCTAGTATTAAGTGAGCTAGAGACGGAGTCGGGTAGGAATGACCAGAGTGGCTTTATGGAAATCTTCAAAGGTTTTTACAGAGGAGTCAGAAATCCGAAGGCACATTCTCTCATCCATGATCTAGACGGCACGAAGGCAGCCCAATATCTTATTTTGGCAAGCATTCTAATGCGTCGAGTTGTTGATGCCCGCTGTGTTGTAGGGACCAATACCTCATAAACTAGGATAATTAGTGGACCGGCGCGATGGGCCGCCACATTGGTTTACCGTTCGTGAGGGGCAACTTCACATCGGGGACGGTAGTGAGCTTGTAGTTTGAAGGGCAGCTAACACCCAATTATTGCCGTTCTAAGCTGAGAACAGACCGTCAGGCGCGCGCCATTTTGCGCGGGCGACCACCCTTCACACCATTCGCCCGCGACGCCGCCGTCTTTGCTGGAGACGTCGTCTGACCGGCTCGCCGGGCCAGTTCGCTTGTCATCCATGCTTGTGTGCCGAAGATGCCCGATACCAGTGCCGGCACGTAGAGGTCGGCCCCGATCGCGGGCCAGTGCAGGTTGAAGCCAAGGCCGTCGACCTCGACGCCGGCGAGATCGTCGTCACCGGCACCGTTCAGATCCTCGACGAGCTGCGCCGGAAACGCATAGGCGCAGCCGTTGGTAAGATCGACCACGACGCGCCCCGTGGTGCGATCGTAGCGAGCTTCCGACGCGCGGATGCCCGTCTTGAGCAGTTCGCGCCCCTTCGCGGCAGCCGTCACCAGCTGGGCCTCTTGTGCGTCAGTCAGCTGGTCCATGAATCCGCTCCCATTCCGCCACAAAATGCGCCCGGTGACGCACGACCTCGATCATCAGCCGCCGCATGTCGGCCCGTTTGATGCCTACGTAATAAACTACTTCCGGGGCATTATCCGATCCGAAAAGGTTGATCTTCGCTTGCCCCGCGCCGGTGATGTGAACGTGCGCCGGTTCGTGATCGAAGGTGTAGATCACAAACCGGAAGCCATGCGCGCGGTGAACGACGACCATCGCCGACTATAACCCATCTGCTAGGTTATTCAACATCGGATCGACCGAACAGGCGTCCGAAAAAGCCGCGTTTGGATTCAGAGGGTGCCGGCCCCGTCAACAATCCGATCACCCGAGCCTGTGCTTCGCGCCGTTCTTCGTCCGAAAGATCGAGCCGCCGCCGCAGATCGCCGATTGCGTCATCCCGGTCGCGTAACTGTTCCAATGCCGCCTCAAGACGTGCCTGCAACACGTTAGCATCATTAGTGTTACGGGGGTTAGCAGAGGGGTTGCGAATCGTTTCATCTGGCGTTTCTGCAACAGTTACGGCCGACTTGGGCGGATAGACCCGATGCAGCTCGATCGGCTCGATCGCGAACGAGCCATCATCGTTCTTCATCGCGGAAATACGACCGTTTCCAATGGCTCGCGACAAGGATGCCTTGCTGACGCCCGTAGCTTTAGCGGCCTCTCCCAAGGTGTAAGCCACCTGTTACCCTCCCTGTTGCGGATCGTTTCAAATCTCCGTTGGCTCACTGTTACCTGAAACACCGATGGCGCGAGGTATCAAGTCGCCGATGGAACGCGGCTCACCATGCCTAGCAGGCTCTTGCAGCGCCGGGAGATCGGGCTCCATGCCCGGTAATGCCGGCTCCGATGGCGGGGGCAGGCCGTCGCCAGCAGGAAGTTGGCGCTCGCCAGAAAACAACGAAGGAACACGTTGAAGGGCCGGGCCATCGAGCGTCTGTGTGTCCTGATCCGCAGCATCCGCGACGATCGCGGCGGAGAATACCGACACCCGCAGTTCATCACGAGGCTGCCCCCATGCAACGCGATCGTTGACGACATGCGCTGCCACAGTCCCCGGCCCGTTGAGCTTCACGACCTGGACCCATCGTTCGTCGACGAGAATACGAAGCGCCCGCTGCACCGTGTCGATCGAGCTGCCCATCATCTTCGCCAGCGTCTTTTGAGACACGACGACGGCATTCTGCTCGCCCATGTTCGCGACCAACAGATGCATCACACGGGCAGCAGCGGGTTTGCGTCCAATCAAGTTAGCCCACGCTTCATGGGCCTTGCGCTCTGTCTGGACCCACGACCCGCCGGGACGTTTTTGAGCGGGGGGCGAGAAGGTCATGGCTTGTCCATTTTTGGTCGATTATGCGGTAGGGGTACCGCAAACTAGCGACGTTTCCAAGCACGGTTGCGGGAAAATAAGGCATAATTTTTCCCGCAACCGTGCGGAATTTCCCGCAACCTACCGCATAGCTGGTGCGGTACCCCTACCGCATAGCTGGTGCGGCACCCCCCCCTAACAAGTCGTTGTAAAACAACGATATTTATTTTATCCCTTCTATGATATCTACTGGCGTGACTTATCCACGCCTGCGCCCGTAGGAAAAGCTGGCGGGGGTGGGTAAGTCATGTCGGTTTGTTTTGGAACAAAAGAAGAACAGAAAGAAAAGTGGCTTGGCGAGGGGTGCATGGGGCAAGGTCGGTGTCAGGAAACCCGGCACTGGATTGAGCGGCGATAGTCGGGGTCGATCGCCATGCGGGCAAAGCCAGCCTGCACATTCCGGGTCCATTGCTCGATGCCGCGAGGCGGACGCACCGGTTTTGGGGCTTCGGGTTGATCGAGGGCATGGTGCGCGATCGGCGGAATCGGACCATTGCTCATTGCGGCCACCATTGCCGGAAGGGTTCGAGATCGAGGCCGGCAGGGACGTAGCGGGCGCGGCGGCTTTCGTCCCAGATCGCACCGAGTTCGCCCGCCGCCTCATGCTGACCACGGGGCACGGCGATGAAAGTTCGGCCATCGGCATCAGGAACGGGTTTTAAGGCCCGTGGAGCGCCTTCGCCTGATTTCTGCGGTGTCGGCACCGGCGACCCCCCATTTGCCGCTGTACGGGCTTCTGCGGGCGTTAGAGAGGCAGGCTTCGGCTTCGCGGCGCTGGCCTTGGCGTCAGACAATCGCTTCGTTCCTGCCTTGCGCCAGTCCATGCGGCGTTGATCTAGCATGGGGACATGAGCGAGTTCGAGCAGGCCGCCGAGCAGTTCAGAGGCGTCGAACATGCTGGTCAGGGTGCCGGTTTTGGGATCGAGCAGACCGGCCAGCGTGAGCAGCCCCGCCGCCTGAAACCGGTTGTGATCGCGGGCTTTACGAGCGGCCTTGGCGTCGGAGGTCAGGACAGCGTTGGTATCGCGCCGGGCCTTGTCGCTGGCCCGCTCCGCTCGGACCAGTCGGGCGAGCTTGGCGTCATCACCCGGCGAGCGGGCAGGATCGTCAGCGAGGAGCAGAAGAGCCTTGCGACGAGGGCTGGGAGCCTTGAGCGCGCGGAGCCGGGGAAGGTTATCGCGAAGCCAGTCGTCGACCACAGAAGCGCTTTCAGGCAGGCAGAAAAGTGGTATACGCCATGGAGAATAAGGAAGAAAGAGCATTCCATGATAAAATCATGGCCGTTTAGTTGTTTCCCGCTATGCTTGGGAAACGCGGGGTCTGCGACCCAAGGAAGAAAACCAGTGGCGCTAGGCAGATTGCGGATGAAGGTCGGCGGGGCGGGCAAGGCGGTCCATCACGCCGCTTATATCGCGCGTGAGGACCAGTGCCAGAAATACACCGAGCGCGGCGAGAAGCTGGAAGCGACGGCATCGGGCAACATGCCGGCGTGGGCGTCGTCGCCGGGGCAGTTCTGGCTCGCGGCGGACGAGTATGAGCGCAAGAACGGGACGACCTACCGCGAGATGGAGATCGCCTTGCCGCGCGAGCTGGAGCCGGCGCAGCGGGTCGCGCTGGTCGAGGCGTTCGTCATGCAGGAGCTGGGCGGCCGACATGCCTATCAGTGGGCAATCCACGTCCCGCTGGCAGGCGACGGCGAGGCCCAGCCCCATGTGCACTTGATGTTTTCGGAGCGCCAGGTCGACGGCATCGAGCGCGCGCCGGACGAGTATTTCAAGCGGGCGAACACCAAGAATCCCGAGCGTGGCGGGGCGAAGAAGGGATACGGCCCGAACGCCGGCAAGACGCTGAGCAAGCCCGAGCGCGTCGCCGAGATGCAGGCGTTGCGGATGCGGTGGCAGGATGCGGCGAACGGCGCGCTCGAGAAGGCCGGGTCCGAGGCGCGGATCGACATGCGGAGCTATGCCGATCGCGGCACGGGGGAGACCCCCACCCCCTATCTGCTCCCCAGCGAGTGGCGTGACCCGGCCCAGCGCGGGCCGGTGGTGGCGGCGCGCGAGGCAAATGCCGAGGTCCGCGCCGCGATGCCCGATATGGGGGCCGAGGTCGTCGACCTGATGGCCGAGCGGGCACGGCGGGCCGAGGCCGCGGCGATTGCCGCGCGCGAGGCGCAGGAGCGGCCCCAGCGTGAGGCGGCGGCGCGCGTGGCGGCGGAGCGGTCGCGGTTGTGCGACCCGCGCCGAATGGCGCCGGAGGAGATCGTGACACGCTGGCGCGCCGTGGTCGCCGAGCAGATGCAGGTCGTGCGGATGAAGCTGCGGCGGGTGCTGGACTATGCGCGGACGGTGGTCGATCGGCGCAGATCGACCCACGAGGCGAACATGGCCAACAAGCCGGTGGCCCCGACTGGTTTTCTCGCAGGGTTTAGACGGGCCGGATTTTTGAAGGACCATGAGGCGTGGCGGCGGATCGCGGAGCCGCACAAACGCCGGTTCGAACGGGCCAAGGAGCAGGCGCGGAAGATTGAGAAATACCCCGTCGCCAAGCTGGCTGCGAGGATGGCGGCGAAGGCCGAACCCGAGCTGGCGCGGGCCTACCCCGGCGCATTGATCGAGGTGCAGCGGCGGGCCGAGGTGCCGGTGCAGAAGGTTGAGCCGGTCGTGTTAGAGGTCAAGCGGCGAGGGCCGACGCGGTGAAGGCTGCTTCCGCCCATAACCGGACATTCGGACAAGAGGCGGTCATCGCTCTTGTTCGAAGCTTTCCTCATTCCCATAGCTATAAAGCCGTTGCTGTCGTACAACTGACGTCGGCACATTACCGGAGACTTTGGTTTGAGGTTCGCTTTCTCGAAGACAGTGGCGAAATCACGCGGCTGGGTGGTTCTAAAACCGTACTTGATCGTAAAACCGGCTAATATAGATGTGCTAATCGGACTGTCATCGGACGCGCCGCCGTCGGGGAGGCGTACGTCGTTCTATACACAACCTCTCTCGGCACCCCGGTTCGGCCTGAGCGTGCAGTCGTTTTCCGAACACAGACTTTACAAAGGCGCTGGACTCGCGAGCGACAATGTAAGCTCAACCACTGCTCTTCTCGATAAGTTTGAAGCTGAAGTCGACTTGATCCGCTCAGATGAGTCATACATGAGTTATTTGCTGTACCTTGATCATCTAGCTGACGATGAAACTCTCGCGCAGCTAGATTACTACTGCCTTACCAAGGCGTATATTTGTGTTATGGCTGGGCTAGAAGATCGCACTCGCCGGCTTCTGACTTACTACGCGGAGGCGCCGCGAGGCCATGAACGTGAGCGAATGGATGCGTCAGCGGATCGTCTGCGCGAAGCGTTGAACCGGTCGCTAACGGACGCGCAGGACCTCGTGCGCGGTATTGCAAAGTACAACAGTCAGGCAATCGGCCTGCCTGCATGAGGTACGCCATGCTGCGTCGGCGCAGTCTCTGTTTGCCCGCTTACCACCCATTACGGTCGTAGATGGTGTTAACTCTCTAAATGTTGGTTTGGAGCGCTAATGCTCGCTGATGGCGGCAGCCACATCACCTACCTGTAGTGATAAATATGATATCCAGAGTTCGCCGATGATGACGTTCATACCACTCCTGACCGCATTCGGCCTTGGAAGCATAGTAACAGCGATTGTGCAGGCTTGGCTGTCTCGCCGGACTCAACGCGACGAGCGCGGGTTTAAGGAGAAGCAGGCCGCGTATGTCGGGCTGTTAGAGGCTTATCATCGTGCCGCTGTAGAGGGGACAGATCAATCATCAAAAGCGTTTGCGTACTGGCAGATGCGATGCGAACTCGTGGCTCCTCATGCTGTTCGCGATGCAATTCGTCGTATTGTAGAGACCAATGACAACAAGCCCGAACGTATGCGAGCGGATCATGATTTAAAAACTGCAATGCGAACAGATTTGCGGATCACCGATTGAGGACATATTCCTAGGCGCGCGCCATTTTACGCGGGCGACCACCCTTCACGCCGTTTGCTCGCGCCGCCGCAGCTTTCGCTGGCGACGTCGCCTGACCAGCTCGCCGGGCCAGCTCGCTTGTCATCCATGCCTGCGTGCCAAAGATGCCGGACACCAGCGCCGGCACGTAGAGATCGGCCCCGATCGCGGGCCAGTGCAGGTTGAAGCCGAGGCCGTCGACCTCGACCCCGGCGAGATGGTCATCGCCGGCACCGTTCAGATCCTCGACGAGCTGCGCCGGAAACGCATAGGCACAGCCGTTGGTGAGATCGACCACGACACGCCCCGTGGTGCGGTCGTAGCGGGCCTCCGATGCGCGGATGCCGGTCTTGAGCAGCTCCCGGCCCTTCGCGGCAGCCGTCACGAGCTGGGCTTCTTGCGCGTCAGTCAGCCGGTCCATGAATCCGCTCCCATTCCGCCACGAAATGCGCCCGGTGACGCACGACTTCGATCATCAGCCGCCGCATGTCGGCCCGCTTGATGCCCACGTAATAAACCACTTCCGGGGCATCGTCCGACCCGAACAGGTTGATCTTTGCCTGCCCCGCGCCGGTTATGTGAACGTGCGCCGGTTCGTGATCGAGGGTGTAGATCACAAACCGGAAGCCATGCGCGCGGTGAACGACGACCATTGCCGACTATAACCCATCTGCTAGGTTATTCAACATCGGATCGACCGAACAGGCGTCCGAAAAAGCCACGCTTGGACTCGGAAGCTGCCGGGCCGGTCAGCAATCCGATCACCCGCGCCTGTGCTTCACGCCGTTCCTCATCCGAAAGATCGAGCCGCCGCCGCAGATCGCCGATCGCGTCGTCGCGGTCGCGCAACTGTTCCAGTGCCGCCTCAAGACGTGCCTGCAACACGTTAGCATCATTGGTGTTACGGGGGTTAGCGGAGGGGTTGCGGATCGTTTCATCTGGCGTTTCTGCAACAGTTACGGCTGACTTGGGCGGATAGACCCGGTGCAGCTCGACCGGCTCGATCGAGAACGAGCCATCGTCGTTTTTTGTCGCGGAAATGCGACCGTTTCCAATGGCCCGCGACAAGGATGCCTTGCTAACGCCTGTGGCCTTGGCGGCCTCTCCCAAGGTGTAAGCCACCCGTACCCCTCCCTGTTGCGGATCGTTTCATGGAACCGTTGCGCTAACAGGATAGGGTGTTTCAGGCGGCGATCCTAGCTGGGTGTGTCATATCCCCTTGGCCAGCGAGCAAACCGGCCACCGAAATGTCCTCATCGATGGCATCCCAATGCATCCCGCGACGGCTCAACTCGAAATCCTCACGCTGTTGCGGGGTCGCGTGGAGCAGCCGGGGGAACCAAGCGAGGGGGATGCCCAGCGTCCGTCCGTCGTCGAGATCGACCCACATGCAGTCGTCGTCGAAGCGCAGCGCCTTAGGCGAAATACTCATGCCATGCCCTTTCGAGTTGGTCGCGGTGCAGCTCGACGAG
>MWWG01000136.1_pt1 | contig 11844 bp, 16 predicted proteins | sample 1047331 | NCBI WGS metagenome assembly MWWG01 (sample SAMN06349968, study PRJNA376086) | soil metagenome | isolation source: MG6-4 sample Antarctic (ecotone) soil | place: Antarctica | collected 2015-01-13 | reverse complement strand
CACCTACACTGCCTACAGAGGCGAGGCCCGTGTATGGCAAAACGATTTCATCGAATTTGACGTGGATATTTCCGGCGCCGTCCTGGGTCGTCTTTCCTTTGGCCTGAACGGTGATGTCTTTCCCGCCGCCGCCGCGCGCGTTGCCGCCTTTCGCAGCGCCAGGGCCGAAATTCAAGCCGCCGCCGATTTGCCCGCCGCTCATCATGGCGGCCAAAACACGCGCCGCCATGTCGTTTGCGCCATTCGTAGCTGCGGGCGCGGGTGTCTGGGGCCGCGCGTTGGTCACGAGGCCAGAGTCGGCGCCAGAGGGCAGCATCGAGGTTAAAGGTGAAGTGGCGAGCGCAGCGGGAGAGGCCATTGCAGCGGCGCGGCGGGCGGCGCTTGCCTGACTGAGCCGCAAACTTTCGGCTTCAGCGTTATTCCCTTTGGAGTTCGGATCGAAGCCCATCGCGCGAGTGGCCGCGTCATTGGGGTTGTCCCCTTTCAAGCGCTGCCAGTAATAGGAGCCGATTTCCCCCGCCGATGGGTTGCCTTCGGGCCGAATGGCGTCGTAGACCGTCGCGCCGATTGCGACGCCCGCGCCGACGACGCCCGCAACCTTAGCCACGTTGCCCGCGAGCATCTTCGCTTTTCCCAAAGCTCCGAACTTACCACTTGCTACCAAGGCAGCGTTGCCCTGGGCTGTAATCGCAATGGTGTTGATGCCCGCTGCGGTCGTGTTAGCAGTCGATGCTGCGGCGTCTGTCGCTTTTGCCGCCGCGCTCAAAAGCATTGCGGTTCGAATTTCGGCGATTCCAGTCGCAAAAGTAAAGAGTGGAGCAGCGACGGACGCGGCCTCAGAAGCCACTTCCACCGCCCCGCCCGCAAAACGGAGCAAGCCGCCTGCGCTATCGTTCAAAGTCGAAACAAGGGGAATAAGCGCATTGTCACGCATCCCGCGAATCGCCGCGCCGCCTTCGCCCATCTTGGTTTGAACCGCAGTCATTTCTACTGCGAGACGCCGCGCGGCGTTGGAGGGACTGTCGATGGTGCGCGCCAGATCGCCGTGAGCAGCCTTGGTTTGCTCCAAAATCGAACCGTAGCGCGCCAAGACTTTTTGCTGTTCGGTCAGCTTGTCGCCGCTCTTAGCGATTCCATTCGCATAAGCGTAATTTTTGACCGTGTTTTCATCCAGCAGGATGCCCAGAGCTTTAAGCGGCTCAACTTCGCCAGTGATGCCAGATTTCAACTTCTCGAACGCTTGACCAGGGTCGAGATTGTAAAGGCTCGTCATATCGCCCGCCAGTTCGGTCAGGCGTTTGGACATGGTGAGAGATTCCGCGCTGCCCAGCTTCATGCTGCCAAACATGAGGTTAAAGGTGCCCGCGTTCTTTTGCGCCTCAAGGCTCGACAAGCCCAGCGTGGCTTGCAGATTCTCGCCCCACTTGTTGATTTCGCCCGTTGAGTCGCCAAACGATTGCTGAATGAGTGACTGACTTTCGACTGAATCGCCGCCCAGCTTTACCAGAGAATTGGAAAAGGAATTGAGGCCCGCCGCCGCGATATTTGCGCCCGCAACGGCCACAAGCGAACGCAGCGCGCTGTGTGCCTTTTCGCTGGACTGTTCGACTTGACCTAAAGCAGTTTTGGCCGCGCCGCCGGTCGCATCGAAGGCACCGGGCAAGCGTTTGGCCGCGCCTTCCACGTCACCGAGACCGCCTTTTGCTTTGTCGCTGCCGGTTTTCGCATCGGCGCCCATGCCTTTGGCCGCGTCGCCGATGCTACGAAGCTCGGATTTAACCGAATCCGCGCCGGTCGCTTTCAAGATTATTTGAAGGGTCTTACTCGCCATTTTTTGCACTCCTTAAAGCTAACGAAGCATTATTTTCAATTGGCACCGCGTTGAATCTGTTCAAACGCTTTCTTTTTTGGCGCGAGCGGCAAAAGGCCACCAAAAACGGGAGTGTTTCCGCGGGCCATTTTTGGTGCAGATGTTTGTCGCCTTTACGATGCTCGCTCGATTCGAGATAGCGGCGCACGGTCGCGTCGCTGAGACCAGAGGCGCGGGCAACGTCAACGGGGGAGATTTGGGAAGTCATAGGGCGAATCGCTATAAGCAATAGCGAGTGTAACTCGCGCGGGCGCGATATAACGAAAACTTCATAAGCACGCAACCCAAGACTATAAGCGTTATGTCTAATTAAAAAAACTCTTTTCGCGCTCAGACCGCCGCCGCCGCGCTCGAAATGGGCGCGCTATTGAGAATGAGCGCCATTTCGTCAGGTTGAAACGAGGGTTTCGGCGGCGATGTCGGCGGTGGGTTTGAAGCAAAAAAAGTGAGGTTTGTAAGGCGGTCGCGCGCGCGAGGGTGAAACGGTCAGAAGAAAATGGTGGCATAATGCCACCATTTTCGCTCCCCGCGCGCGAGGGTGAAACTATGAACCGCAAAGACGCAAAGACGCAAAGAATCCCTCGCATCCCCGCGCCGCCGCTTCACCCGTCCAAATTCGCCATCTCGCTCGCAATGACGGGCGCGGCTTTGGTTTCGGTCTGCTCATAGCGTGCAGCCAACATCGCTATTGACTTTTCTTTCAGTTCGGCACGCAAAGCATCCGCGCGCGGGCTGTCCTCACCGCCGAGAATGGTTTCGCCGGTTTCTTCATCGTGATACAAAATGGGGCGTGATGTGTCTGGCATGATTTCTCCTTTTTTAGCGTGAGCGGCTACGTCACATCAATGGCGGGTGCGGCTTTGGTTTCGCTGCCCTCTGCAAGCCGTCGCGCTACTTCCGGCTTTTGCCACTCTTTCAAAGTCTCAACTGGGATGTTGGTGTCCTGCGAGACAATCTCCCACAACGGCGTGGAATCGTCGCGCCCCATCTCCCACACTTTATCTTGATCATCCATAATAAATCCCCCTTGCCTGGTGTTCCAATGCGATATTTTACGAAGGTTTTAGCCGTCTAAATTCGCCATTTCGTCGGCGCTGTGGGGAATCGGCGCGGCTTTGGTTTCGGGTGCACCTTTTCTAAAATCCTTCAAAAAGGCAGCGGAGGATTCTTTCAAGGCAGGGTTTTCCACTGCCAAGTCCTCTACGGATTTCTCCAACTCTTCAGGCGAAAGATATTTAAGATTCATGATTTTCCTTTTTTAGCGTGAGCGGTTGCGGTTGCGTCACATCAATGGCGGGCGCATATTGAGTTTTTTCTGATTGTTCTCCCACAGGAAACTGAGATTTAATGACGTCCACACTGGATTTGTCTTCTGGATGCTCTCTGGCAACTTCATCCAGAACACGGTTCATCTCAGAATTCGATAGGTTACGAAGTAGTTTCTTCATGATTTTCCTTTTTTAGCGAGTCTTCTATTTTTCAACCGCGCCCCGCTTGGCGCATCACTTGAAACACTCTCTCACGTCGGCATCGGGCATCGCATCAATGAGGCGCCGCGCGGTCGCCGCGAGCGTTTTCTCCATCAGCTCGCGCTGGGCGCGGGGCATCTTCATTCCATCCAAAATCTTACGATTTATCTCGCGTTGATCGTCGCAAAGCGTTGCACGCATCGCTGAGAGTGACATCGGCGCGTTTAGGTTGGTGTTCATCGGTTTGTCTCCGCCGCGTTCTCTTCGAGGCCATGCGAGGCCAGAAGCGCGCCAGGATCAATTTCGCAGTCGAGGCACGCGAGCGCAATCGCCAGTTCGTGCCGGTTGCTATGCGTCATGGCCTGCAACGTCGGGTGAAGTCGTTTCGATGCCGCCGCGATTTTGGCCGGTGCCTCTGACGTTGCAGCGTCAAGCGCGGCGAGCAGAACGCGGCACCGCGCCGCCTGCAGGTCGCTGGGCAGTTGCGCTGATTGCGGTTCGGTTTGATCCGCGAAGGCATTGCCGTGTTGGAGAAGCGTCAATAATTCGGCTTTATGGGCGCGAATTTCGCCGCGTAGGGCATCGGTTAGGGCATCATCGTTAGCGACTTTCAGCGCGCCTTCATCGGCGCGAATCGAGGCACCGCGCGCTTCGATCTCTTTTATTAGGGTTTGGGGAGTTGACACTTTGGCCTCGCTTTTAGGGGCTTTTTACAGAGGTCGCAAGGGTCGCAGAGGTGTTGCGCTAAGGCGCTAAAGTGTTACTTTTTTCATTTCATAATTATTTTTGAAATGAAATTTTCGACGCTTTAGCGCTCTACTGTATGACCTCTGCGACCTCTGCGACCTCTGTAATTTGAGCGTGAATCAATAAGTCGCTTCCTGTTTTTCGATGTGAAAAGTTACTTTTCGATTAACAAGCGGGCCCGACTTGATTTTGTAAGAGCCGAAAATTCGATCTTTGCGCTTGGCTAAAAGCTGGCTGAATTTGCTTTTTTTCTTGGCGAGATCACTTTCGCCGAATTGCGCGGCCAAGTCCGTCACCTTATCGGCGAGTGGAAGTAACTCTTCGGCGTTTCTCAGATCGCTACCATGCGCTTCAAACCAAAGCTCTGTGAACTCGTGCCATTCGGTTCCGGCGTTGGCGCCGATGTGCGCGCGTTGCTCTTCGAGGTTTTCGAGAATGCCAGGCAGTTCAATTGCTTCGAGGATGCCGCCCATGACTGAAAGCCACTGAGGGAAGCGAAACGATTTTTCGCCGGAATAGTCGGCCTGGCCCTTTTCGATCCACGCGCGCACCAGGGTTATGATTGCTCCGCACACTTGCCCGCGATTCTGGCGGATAAAGGCTTTAGGGTCGCCTTTAAATTTCCTTTCGTCGGGATTTTCCAGGTTTGGGTCAATCTGAATAACGATGCAGCGCGTGCCTGCATCTTCGGTTAGCCTGGCGTTGTTGGCGGTCGCCACCCAAACCGCCGATGTTTTGACGGTGACATTATCGCCGGTGCCAGTGAGCCGATCTTCAAAATATCCACTTTGGGAAGTAATCATCGCGTCAAGCGTCGATGAGTTGAGACTTCCTTTGATGTTGTCTAAATAGACGTGCGAAGGGCCGGTCGCCAATTTCACAATCAGGGATTTGCGCCACTCTTCGGTGTTACCTTTTTCGGCGCTTGGCGTTGGTGTCGTGAAAGGCCAAATGCAGAGTTCCGCGCCGTAAGACTTGCCGCTGTTGCGAAGGGGCGCGTTCCAAAGATGCAACGGCGTCGGCCCGTCGATGAGCTGCCGAACGAAAGGCAAAATCATTTGCGCGACGGCATGGGCGCGCGAGGCATCATCGACAAATGGCACTTCGCCAAGTATCTTTTCGAGAATCAGCTTTTTAGCCGCTTCAACGTTATCGGCTGTTGGCGTGGTGTCGCCGATGTCGAAACCTTTGCTCAGAGTGAGATAAATTCGGGCGCTTTCCCAGTAGCCAGACGCAGCGCAAAGGGTGCCGTCAGCTGCAAAGAACGGCGCGTTTGCGGTGCCTTCGAGTGGTGGGACGCCAAACCAGTTGTCTTGGCCTGCGAGATACATTTCGCAAAGGTCGCGCGGTGCAGAGACATCGACGGTGCCTTCGCGCTCGCCAGTCTTAACCCATGCCGCCGATTTTGCCGCAATGTTTTGAAGTCCGGCGCGATTTACAGCCTTGAGCCGCGTCGCGCCGCTGGGGTCTATGGCGACTTCGACTAAACCGTTGAAGCCGCGAAAAAGGCGCGGCGCTTTTTCGTTGGTTTTTTCAATCGCCGCCGAAAGATCTTGAAGTTTTTCAACATCCTGGCGCCCGCCGGTTTCAATAATCGGCACGCCCAAAACGTTGGCCTTGCTGTCGATGTCGGCGCGGCGCGCGGCTTTTTTCGTCTCAGCCTTGCGCTTTTCCCGCTCGGCCACGCCGATTAAATCGGTTGCCAATTCGTAAAGGCCGGCAACGGTGCCGCCGCGCGCGAAGTAATCGTCCAGTCCGGTTTTCTTCCCATCGGGGCCAGTCGGAAGCGTAACCATTTTGACGGTTCCACCGCGCCTGTCGAGCGCTTCAGCAAACCGAAATAGGCCGTTGTAAACGCTGTCTTTTTCGTCCCAGTCAGAATCAAAAACAATGAGGTTGCGGCGCGAGATGGGTTGGCCCTCAATCTTGCCTTTAAGTGGGATCTCATCCAACTCGCCTAAATTCGCAATGCCGCCTTTGAGGTTTTGCCCTCGCAAACCGTAGACGCCATTAACCGAAATGGCGACAAGGCCATTTGAAGCGGCTGAATCGGCCTTTTTCGCGCCCTCAGTCCAAATAAGGTCGAAGGCGGGGTTGTCCAATTCTGCGCGCGTCAAAACTGCGACGTCGAGAGTATTGGTTGAGCCGGTTGCTAATTCATACTTGCGCGGTTTCCCTTTGGCATCGTTGCGCGGAACTGTGGGGCGAATTGCGTAGCCCGCAATTTCGCCGCGCCAGTCGTGGAGGGGGATCGCAAGGCACTCGCCTAACTTCGATTGTTTGGCATCGAAGCCCATCTCGCGCAAAATCGCGGCGCCGTTAGCGTCGCCTGCAACGGTGAAATATCCGCGCGCGTCAATCGCTTCATCTGAAAGGCCCGACTCTTCTTTAAGTTGGTTGCGGTGCTTTTCCGACAATTCGCCGCGCGGAATCTTGGGCGCTTCGCCAGTCGTATTGTAAACGTCCTGAGCGTTGCCCTTTGCGCGCGCTCTGGCGTCTTTGCCTTGCGCGTCGGGCTTATAGTGGCCGCTGGCGCCATTGCTGGGCGCGTGGCCGTTGTGTTGGCCGTTGGTGGCCGCTGGGGTGGTTTTCGCGCGGGTTTGCGCGCCGGTGTCGGGTGCGTGATACTTACATTCAGTTGTCATCGGGAGGTCAGGTCTCCTAAGCGCCGCCGCGCCAGAATGACATTAGAGAACCCTCCGTTTCGCAGACGGGGGGTTTTCGTCATTTTAGGGCGACTTTGCTTTCTATTTTAACTAGTCAAGGTTCGTTCCCAAAATCCGGTGCTTCGCTAGTGGTTGCGTGCCGTCGCGCTAAAAAACTAAGAGCGGCCTTAAAAAAGCAAAGGCGCTCCCTCGCTTGCGGGGTTTCTGAAACCTGAGCAAACGGGGAAGCGCCACAATTTTAAAGCCTGGGACGGCCCGAACCGAATTTTGAGTTAATGCCCATTTCGAGGGCAGTGCGAGAAAAATTCTCAATGGTTATTTTACTTAACCTTCCGCATCTTGCACACCGAGCGATTGCGGGCAGAGCGCTCGCGGAACAACCGACTCCAAGAGTAAAATTCCGTGTGGTTTTTTTCTCTTGATATCTTTGGTAAAGATCTTGAATACGTTCCTTGTGCTCAACCTCTGCGGCAGCAATTAATCCCTCAATCTCACTATCTTTTGCGGTAAATTTTATGGCCCAAATTTCGGATTCATGGCCCCTCTCTTCATCCTTAATTCGTTGCCCATTATTACCCTCAGGGTTAACAAACTCGGCCCAATCACGGTTTCCTTGAGTCCTCGCGCCGCTACGCCTCGTCTTGGAGTAGATCCCATTTCTCAATTGATAACCTTCGCAAAAGTGGGCGACAATACCGATAGACCATGCAAGGCGTTCTCTGCAGTCGCGCACGCCGCAGTAGATTTGAAAATTGTCTATAGCCTTTCCGTTTAAGACTATCTTGCTTAGGGTTATTTTTGTTCTGGCTGGAAGCGGTCCCGCTGTTAGATCATTCATAGATTCACCATCAAAACTTATTTCTTCCCCTTTTTCGCCGCTTTAAACATCGAATCGAGCCACGCCTGGACATCGGCAGGCCGCAATTTATAACCGCGCCCGATGGTGACGGAAGGCAGCTCGCCCGCTTTAATCGCGGCCACAATGACCTGGCGCGAAAGGCCAGTGAGCGCGCGCGCATCTTCGAGATTCAAAAGCATTTTAGACGCGATGGCCAGGGTGTCCGGCTGTCTTGTCTCCCCTTGTCCGGCATCCATCACGGCGCGCACTACTTGCGCGAGCCTTGCGATTTGCGCGTCAACGGGCGCAGAAGGGGCCAGTGTGGACAAGGCGCCCGCCTGCCCTGTCCCTGTCTGGCTCGGCTGCTTTGCGGCCACGACCGCGCCTTCGATGGGCAAGTCGAGTTCTTCTTTGAGGCGCTCGACATCGGCCTCATCGAAATCAAGTTGTCGGCCCGTTTTGCCTTTAATGTAGCGCTGGGGCAACTTGCCGGACGCGGCATAGCGCGACACGGTTTTTTCGCTCACTCCGAGCGCGGCGGCGGCGGCTTTTTTATCCATGATTAAAAGGGTGGACAGGCAGGGCAGGACAGGACAAAAAACGGCTTGTCCCACTTGAGTGCTGTCCTATCAACTCCCGCCTTCGAGGGACACGCCCGCGCGCTTTGCGAGCTTCGCCAGATTGGTTTTAAGTGCCACCGTCCCAGGTGTGCGGCTGTCCCCCTCCATCTTGGCGACGTTAGAAAGTGAGCAGCCAAGCTCGCGCGCAAACTCTTCCTGAGTCATTCCCAGGGCGGCACGCACGCGAGAAACAGCATCGGAGCTGCGCGAAGAGCGCACGCCCAAGGGACGCCCCGCGCTCTTAGGTTTGGTTTTTTGTTCCATGCTTAAATGTTACATATAAAAAAATAATGGTGCAAGTAGGGTAAAAACACTTGACACCTCATTTAATTGCATATAAGTTTATATTAACCGGACAAAAGAAAGGGCGCGTCGCCCACACCGTAGGAAGTAAAAGCGACGCGCCCAAGTGGAGTTCCGGCAAAGGAAAACCAATGTCTATTTTAGCAAGTCGTTACGGCTTCACCCGTCCTCGCGCCATCGCCGCGATGCTGCAACGTCTGCAAGTCGCGCTGCCCAATGTGCCTATCATCGAAGCCGCGCCGAAACCCAATCGCACCGGCGTGGCCCAGGTTGCCCAGTGGCAGGCCGAACGCGCCGAAATTCGCGCCGATTTGCCGATGCTGCGCGCCGCCGCGCTCGAATCCATGTATCACGGCGACGGGCCATCTTTCGCCGACATCGCCGCGCTGGAAAGTCGTCTCGCCGATCTGGACGACTATTTGATTTTCGAGCCGGACTTCGCCGAAAACGAAATGGCGCTCGCCGCCTGATTCTGCCCGCGCCAAAGTTGGACTAAAATCCAACTTTGGCGCCCAAACCCCAAAGGAAAACAAACACCATGCAAAACGAAACCACACTCGCGCCCATCGAAGGCGAAACCCCGAAAGTCACGCCCAGCTTCGCGCCCGCCGATCTCGCCCACTTCGCCGCGCTTTCCCACCTCAAAGCGCCCGATTCGTTCAACCACCTCGCCATTGGCCTAATTCGTTTGGCGCAGGAGCCTGGGGAGTTTGGTTACGGTGACGGCACCGAAGGGCACTTTTCGTTTTGCAACTACGCCCAGAGCGCGGTCGAAACTCGCGCGCTGTTGCGCCTCACTCGCGCCGCGCTCGACTATTTGGAGGCCGATTATCTGGCGTGCGAAGCGGCGCAGATGCACGATTGCCGCAATGACCTGGCGACGTTCGAGGCGCTGCGAGAGGGAGGCGATGTGTCGGCCACGAGGCAAGACGGCGGAAGCGTGCCGCCCATCGAGCCACCAACGGTTGCACCCGCCGCCGATGATGACGCCGAGCCTTCCGCCTGGCCCGCAATCGCCCAGGCGTTACGCGAGTTGGCGCAGTTTGCTGAAGCCGTCGCCGATGGGCGCGCGGGCGACTATACGAGCGAAATCGGCGCGGCGCGGGAGCTGGGCGCGGCGCTCGAGCTGGGCCGCAAGGGAGTGGGCTTTCTCCGCGATGAGCTGCGCGAGGAAATCGAGCGTGCGACGGAATGGCGGCGCAAAGATATTGAGGCGTTCTCTGCGCTCGATATTTTGAAAGCGTAAAATCCGCCAAAATCTAAAGGCCGCGCCCAGCATTGGGCGCGGCCTTTTCGTCGCTCTGGGGTGGGTTGAAGGCCTGCTTTGTGGGATTTAAACTTTGTCAGAAAATGGCAGATCTGCCGGAATCTGACAGTTGAAGGCCTGCTTTGTGGGATTTTAGCCGCACTCTTGAGGTTCCATTGGATGGAACCTATTCATGTTGAAGACCTGCTTTGTGGGGTTCAAACTGATGGGCAGCTTCGGTTAAACCGAACCTCGCGCGCGGGGAGCGAACTGCTTCGGGAAAATCTTTTCCCGAAGGCGCAAAACCTGAGTTTTCTGAGTCGGTCGCGCGCGCGAGGAATGAATTTGCCAAAAGCGATTTGGATGAGATAGAGCGAGTGTTTCGGGCGAGTTTCAAACGAGGTTTGAAGCGCACTTTATGGCGTCATTTCCTTTGCGTTTCTGCTCTCAAGCCATTGCTGGGCCTTGGCTTCCCATGCCTCACGCGTGAGTTTTTGTGGTATTAAGACGACACCCGCCGCGCCGCCAATCGAGCGCCACATTTCGCCTGGTGTGCCGTCTTCGCGGTTAAAAACGATGGTGAGGGAGGGCGCGTCGTCTTGCGCGGCCTGGCGGTTTTCAATCGCTTCGATGCGCCGTTCGATGTTAGCGAGTGTGGGCTTCATGCTCATTTCTCCTTTGGCGCGCCAGGGCGAATAGTTCCCGAATCCGCACCACACTTGCAGACAACACGCGCCCGCCGATGGAGCCGATCTGCCGAGCGGCTTGCTCAGGGGAAAGCCGCTCGTTCAGCGCGATGGAGAGAATGGTTTCGCGGGTTGGCCGAGGTTTGGCGTAGTGGGTCGCAGTTTCGAGTCTTTGAAGTCGGGTTTCGATGGCGGAAAGCGTGAGTTTCATGCGTCTTCTCCCATTTGAAAATTCAAGATGAAATCGAGCGCATCGCTTTCTGTCGTGCTTCCGGTCGCGTCATGCAGGGCGGTAAGTTTTTCCGACACGGCAAGCATTAGTCGCTCGATCTGGAACCCGTCCCACTGGGCGGCATCGGCGCGCACTTTTTCAAGGTCGTAGCGCAAGCACTCAGCTAACTTTTTCGAGGCGTCGGGCGCGTGAATATGGCGCGGCACTACCCGAAACGTCTCAAAGTAAAGCAGCGCCGCCGCCGCGTTTTGCTCTGGCGCGTCCACAATTTCGCGCGCCATCTCCCGAAGTTCCTCGTCGCTCAGTTGCGCGAAATTGGGCGGCCCGTCGAATTCTGACCAAACGAGTGGCGAAGGCTGAATCAACACTTCCCACTCGCAAAGCAGGTGAAGGCAAATGGGGAAATTGACACCAACGTTTTTAGGATCGGCTTTGCAAGCCATTTCAAACCAGGCATCAATCGCGAGCGGGCGCGTCTGGGCTTCCAGTTTGGCGAGACGGTCTTTAAGATTTGCCATCGGGTTTATCCTTCAAAAGCGCTTCCAGCACTTCCACGCGCGCGCCCAGGTCATCCAGTTCAACGGCACGAAATGAGGTTTCGAGAATCGCTTTTGCCGCCGAAACCCGTGCGCCCGCGCTTGCCTCTGTGTCCCGTGCAACCGTGAGCAGCGTGGCAACGGCGACACCGCACGCCCGCTGCAGCTGGGAAACAGCCAACGAAACCAGCTCACGCCGCGCATCGCGGTAGGCGGTTTGGAATTCCGGCTCTTTCAAGTAGCGCAACGCGGTCGCCTCGCTAATCGCTGCGCCTTTGGCCGCGGCCTGGATCGTTGGCGCGGTCAAAAGGGCTGCGAGTAGTTTTTCGTGCTTGGCTGTCATGGGCTTTCAAAAACTTTCAGGTTGAGCGTGGCCTTGAAGTTCGGTTGTCGTTAGCGTTGATGTTGGCGAAGGCGCTGCTCCAATTCGCTCGGGCCATCGCTGGTCAGCTGGGCAAATCGCTCGCGGCGTTCTTTGGCCTCGCACTCGGCCTTCTCGCGCTTTTCCTTTTCTTCGCGGCGGATCTTCTGGAAAAAGGTCTCTCCGGTAATTTCAATCATTGGGATTGCTCTGGGCTTTGTGCCCGTAGGGGTTGCAGGTAGGGGTGAATATGGGCGACGTGGCCCATAC
>MWWG01000135.1_pt1 | contig 11849 bp, 8 predicted proteins | sample 1047331 | NCBI WGS metagenome assembly MWWG01 (sample SAMN06349968, study PRJNA376086) | soil metagenome | isolation source: MG6-4 sample Antarctic (ecotone) soil | place: Antarctica | collected 2015-01-13 | reverse complement strand
GTGAGGGGTGGACTGCGGCGTCTACCCACATCCTGGAGATCTTGACGGCGTGTCATGGTCTTAGTATGTACTCATCAAGTTGACTCGAATATGACGACTCCATTCAATTATGCCCGGATAAAACCCCCATATTTTCTCTTGCCTAACGCGAGTTAGAACAGAGACTACGGTCTGGGGTCCAATGTCTCTCGCGTTGCTGATTCTTGCAATGGTGCGTTGCTTGCCGCTTGCATCGTGCTGCGCACTGCTGACGAGAAAGTTTTAGCTATAGTGAAGTATGAGCCAATTCATCCGTGCCGTAAACGAACAGTTTTATCGTAAATCGGAATTTAACATCTTTAGGATTCAGCCTGAATATGAAGATGTAGAATATGAAACTGATGCAAACGGTTATCCAGAACCACTAGAAGAACCAAAGCTGACAGGAAAGTATCAAATTACTGGACGTTTTTCTGATGATTCTTGGATAACTTTGAAGATCTGTGAGGATGAGTATGCAGCTCTGCGCTATGTGGAAAGCTTCTAATATTTCCTTTGCATACGCCCAAAATCTCCAATAACAAGTCTTACTAAAAGGTTTTAAGCCAGCAGCCGCGCCGAGTTATGCGCCGTAGACTGGACGCCGCCCCCTCGGTTATCTGCCTCTGGGGGCGTTTTTATGTTTGTTAAAAAGCTGCTTTGACGCTGTCCAGCGCACGCCCACATAGACCTAACGATCAGCCCTGAAAAGACGTTATCCATCCAACATAATACATAAAATTTTGAAATATTTTTAATTCAGATTTGATTTTTTAGAAAATCTTACTACCTGTCTGAGCCAACCAATCTTCAGTAGCAGATTGATTTAGTTCTAGAATCAATTGTGAATAAATCAAAGATTCAAAAGCATGACCAGCGGGGAGGCCGTCGGGCAGGGGCAGGGCGGCCACGGGTGCCACGAGTGACCGCGCCCCTGACGCCAGAACTGGAGACCGCGCTCAACGCCCAGGCTCAGGCCGCAGGACGGACCCCCGAAGCCCACGCCGCCTACTTGATCGCCCAGGGCCTGAGTGACCTTCCAGCGTCCCCACAACCCGCCCAGGTGCAGGCCAGCCCAGCCACCCCACCACCGCGCCCGCCAGGACTGCGCCAGCTCGTGCCGGGAGCAGTGGCCGCGAGTACCGCCCATCACCGCGAGCTGATCGACGACCTGGAGGATGGAGCCACCCTGAAAGAACAGACCCGCGACGTGTGGCAGCTCACCACCCCCGACAGCGAGGCCCGCAAGGTCAACAGCAGCACCGTATTCAGTCTGCTGTTCAAGGGCGTGCTGGAGGAGCAGCCATGACCGACGAACAGCGCCGACAGGCCGACATCACCCGCCGCCTGATCTGCACCGATGACGAGCGCCGCCAGGTGCTGAACGAACTGGCGCCGCGCCGCGCCGTGCTGATGGCCCAACGCGCAGAAATTGACGAGGAGTTGCACGGCATAGAAGCCGTTGAGATGGGACACAGGGCGGCTCTAGCCCACTGATCCGCTCTACTTCTCCTCTAATACCGATTAGATCAGAGTTTTTTTTGACAATTAGAGTAGCTTTTATACCTACATATGGCAAAATTAATAAAAATTATTTAAACGGTCAATAAATCCATTAAAACTAGTAGATGTATTTTCAGTCGGTGAAATATATTGTGCCATTTTTTTCGCTAAATCAACTTTTAAAAGGCCTGATTCATAATATCCTACTAATTTTAATTCTCTTTCTAATGCTTCCCAAGTACCGCCAGCAATAGCATCTGGATTTCTGTATTTAGATGTATGCGATTTGTCTTGTAATCTCGGGAAAGCAGTTTTCAATGCTACATAACTTCCAAAATACCAAGCTTCAACTTCTTCAGTGGCTATCCAGGTGAATAAATTATAACCAATCATGGTTGCCCTTTTAGATCTCATACCGCATTCGGTAACTATAGCCTCCAATCTATTCTTTAAAAGTAAACAGTCTTCAGCATCACGATCAAGTAAAACCACGTATCTATAGTTTTCTGGTGCCCATGCACGATAACCTTTGAGATAACCATTTAACCTTTTAAACATATCTGGCTTTCCTTGAAAATGTATTATTTCAAAACTAAAAATTTCAGAATAATGAATGCTTAGGAACACTTCTAAAAAAGTCTTCGTTGAAAGGTCCTCAACTAAAAAAACTATGTGGTTCATTTAGTATCATTTGTCAGATTCTTCTGAAGAGGCTTGCCGCTATTAATGATAGGGTCAGATACTTTAAAAAAACCATCCATCCACAAATAGCCAAGTTCAGCGCCATTTTGCATCATGGCATCAACTCCTTTAATTGAAGATGTTTTAATTATTCTAGTAAATCCATCATCTTCTCTATAAAGAAGCCAAGTCTCAGATGCTTTCATGCCGTTTACAAAGAAAGGCGAGTGAGTAGTGATCAAAAGTTGTGAGCGTCCTGATGCCTCTCTGCATTCTTCTGCCAGTCCTGGTAGTAACCTTGGGTGCAGATAATTCTCTGGCTCCTCAATACCAACAAATGATGGGGGATTTGGATCATGCAAAACAATTAAGTAAGAGAGCATTTTTATTGTTCCATCGGATGTAAATTTAGCAAGTATAGGTTGGTCAAATGGAGTGTCTTTTATTTGTAGTAACAACCTACCGTCTGACATTGTCTCGGTTAATACTTTTTCTAATTTTGGTATACGATTAGATAATTTATCTAATATTGCTATAAGAGTTTCTGGATGTTGTTCATTAAGATATTGCATTACATTAGCTAAATTGTCGCCACTGCGCGATAGTCTTTCTTGAACGCCAGATTCTGGTATTCCTCTAGCAGAATCTGCACTTAAATAAGAAACGTACCATCCAGTAATAAACTCTCTCAGTGCCGCTACTCTAGGATGTTCCGCGAACTGCCCCAATGTATTAACTGCTAGTAAGTCTGGCGATCTTAAAGGAATTTTGATGCGCTCATCGCCTAATTCTGGCGTATCTCCCGCTATTGCAGTCCCCTCGCCCATAGAATAGTTAAGAAATTTATATGGTTTTCCATATCTTACATTTCTTCTCCAGGCTAGCCACTCCTCTGTCACGACCGGAACGCCATTTACTTCATCAATAGCTAGATGGTAAGTTATGATAGGTTGTTTTGGTGATTCTCTGTATTTTAATTCTATAATGATCGGTCCTACTTCACCTTTACTGCGTAATTCCTTAAACCTCCCTCGTCTATCCCAAGCGCGGCGCAAACCCTCATTAAAACATTCAGATAAGAATCCAAAAACATCAAATACGGTAGATTTACCACTGCCGTTCGGCCCTAAAAGTACACATATTCGTGTAATATCTCTCATTTCTAAGTCTTTTAGAGTTCTATAATTATTTACTTTCAAATATGTAATTTGAGGGGCGTTTTTTATGCTTGTTGATTTACTGTGATTACTCAAAGGATCTAATAGCGTAGTCATTGCTTATATTCTCCATTTTATATTCTGCGATTTATAGATATAAGAATTTATTGGATACGAAGTTTTTAAGTAATTAGGACAGGCCAAAAAGTTTGTAGTTCTCGAAAATTAATCATGAGTTATTCTAGTATAAATGAGGGCGCGAATTTTAGCGTCCTGGCCTATCCCTCTCGTATTTATTTTCTTGCTTTGGCCTGAGCGGAGTAGCACTTCCTCCGACTAGCTCCGCCGAATTTTTCTGTCTCACAAGCGCACGGGTAAACTTGCCATAGACAAAGGTTTTTTGCTGTGTGGCACAGTGTTTTCAGGCGGATAAACTTTTCATGTCACCACCCGCACATCTTCAGAGGAAACTTCTGCCGGAGATTGAGCGGTATGAAAGCGAGTGACGTGCTGCTGTGCCTGTCTTTGGAGGAGCAGCGAATAGAGGCGATCTTTGATCGACTGGCCGAACGTGGACATATGGCGGACCTGGCCCCCGTGCGAAAGATCCTCAAGAGGTACACCACGGAGGAGCTGGTGGTTACGAGGAAGCAGGCGAACGGGGCGTGCTTCTACCGGTTGGCCGAGGGCGAAGCCGTCGAAGTGGCCTTAAATGAAGCATGGGCCAAAGCTGAAGCAGAGCAAAGTCGGAACGAGCAGCCTGAATCCTGACAGTGCCGAAGCCCCAGCAGAAATGGGAGCTGGGCGGTAGGTTACTCGGATCGTAGTAGGGTTACGCAAGATTAGCGCTTTCAGCGCACTTGCCTCTGGAACTGCGTCCCAGAGGAGAAAAACTTGAGCGCTCGTGATTCCTAATTAGTGCTACTTTTTTGTCCTGATTTTCGGTGGCGCAGACCAGCGAAGACGGCAGAAAAATCAGCATAGAGGAGGTGCTGGACCTGCCTTTCACTCCAACTGGCAACACCCCGCTTGAAGGCGGGGTGCTAAGGTGATTCTCGAAGCCAGTCAACGGTGTGTCTGAAGCACCGTCGATTGAGCTATCCCACCTCGAAGGACTCACTTCCGATGAAAAACCAACAAGGGGACAGCTTGACCCCTATGGTAGGCCAAACCGCCGCCATATTTCCAGACCGCGACACAGTTAAGACCCCCTTCACCCCCAGAGGAGCGAAGGCCACCGCACAATTTCTGGCGATGGGCCGCGCCGCCCAGGACCGTCAGGCCGCCGCGCCGCCCCTGACGCCCGCCGCCCTAGACGCTTTCCTGAAGGAAGAATGCGCCGCGCTGGACAAGTTCCTGGAAGAAGCCGAAGCCCGCCGAGACGCCGACGCCGCCAGCGCCGCCCAGCTCGAAGCGCAGAAATGCGAGGCCCAGCGCCGCCGCGAGGAACGCCGCGCCGCGTCCTTAGAAGCCCAGCAAGCCCCGTATAAGCGCCTTCACGACTTCACCCCCAACGCCGACACGCCGAGCGCCCTGAAAGCCTGCTACGCGCCCAGAAAGCTGAAGGTCAGGCCCACTGCCCCGCCCCCTGTTGCTGATCTGGTGGACCTGGACGCCCTGCGCCCTCAGAGAGGCAAGGGGTCAGGCACTGAAGGCGCGGCGGTCTGGGTCCATCTGCTGCACTTCCTGGCCCACCACGCCCTGACGGTGCGCCCGGACCTGTACCGCCGCGCCGATGGGTCTTTACCTCCCCAGATGGTGCTGCACCTGCCCAACGAGATGATGGCCGCCCAGGTGGAGAAGAACGTCAGCACGCTGCGCCTGTGGACGCCACTGCTGGAGGAGCTGGGGTACATCGACGCCCGCCCGCACTACACCACCATGACCACCCGCGACGGCCAGCGGATTCCGGTGATCGACGGCACGCTGTACGCGATCCGCCTGCAACCCGGCCACAAGGCCAAGCTGAGCTACCAGGACCTGAGCGCCCAGTACCGCAACCTCGACGAGGACCGCAAGGCGGGCCGCACGGCCTACCGGGTGGTCGAGCGGGCCGAGAAGCTGGGCCAGCAGGAAGCCGAAAATATTGAAAATGCAAACCGCGTCCCAGACGGCGAAAATAATATGCGCGGGTCAACTGCTACTCCAGTAAAGGCCCAGTACCTTCGAGAGCAATTAAAAGCGTGGGCCGTTACCCCCGGACAGGTTCAAGACCCGTTATTCGCTGACCCGCGCATATTCTCCCCTGATGAGTTGGAAGAAGCGGTCAGGACCGTGCAGGACGTGATTTATCTCTTACCAGCAGTGGCGGAATCTGAGGCCAACAAACGGGCCGCACTGGTGGGCATCCTGGGAACAGCACTCGCCCACGCCCTGGACGATGAACACTCTCAGCGCTGGTACTGCAAAGCGATCTGGAACGCCTGGAATGCGGAGGTGGAAGGGCGCGGAGGACTCCAGGTGCTGGCGGCGCAATTGGCCCGCCTGGATGTGGACCGGCACGAGTGGGGCAGCCTCAAACGGCCCGCTGCGCTGCTGAATGCCCGACTTCGAGCGGCGTGACCTCCGGCGCAGACTGCGCGCCGGGTGCCCCACCGTTCTCTGTCAGGCTTGAGGGGAAACGAGCCTCCACCTGGACCGCCAGGATGAACAGGCGGCCAGCGAGATACGTCAGCGTGTCGTTTTGCACCGGGTCTGTCCCGAGATGATCGAGAAAGCGGTCTGCGACCAGGCGACAGTCATCAGCAGTGAGGGGTGGACTGCGGCGTCTACCCACATCCTGGAGATCTTGACGGCGTGTCATGGTCTTAGTATGTACTCATCAAGTTGACTCGAATATGACGACTCCATTCAATTATGCCCGGATAAAACCCCCATATTTTCTCTTGCCTAACGCGAGTTAGAACAGAGACTACGGTCTGGGGTCCAATGTCTCTCGCGTTGCTGATTCTTGCAATGGTGCGTTGCTTGCCGCTTGCATCGTGCTGCGCACTGCTGACGAGAAAGTTTTAGCTATAGTGAAGTATGAGCCAATTCATCCGTGCCGTAAACGAACAGTTTTATCGTAAATCGGAATTTAACATCTTTAGGATTCAGCCTGAATATGAAGATGTAGAATATGAAACTGATGCAAACGGTTATCCAGAACCACTAGAAGAACCAAAGCTGACAGGAAAGTATCAAATTACTGGACGTTTTTCTGATGATTCTTGGATAACTTTGAAGATCTGTGAGGATGAGTATGCAGCTCTGCGCTATGTGGAAAGCTTCTAATATTTCCTTTGCATACGCCCAAAATCTCCAATAACAAGTCTTACTAAAAGGTTTTAAGCCAGCAGCCGCGCCGAGTTATGCGCCGTAGACTGGACGCCGCCCCCTCGGTTATCTGCCTCTGGGGGCGTTTTTATGTTTGTTAAAAAGCTGCTTTGACGCTGTCCAGCGCACGCCCACATAGACCTAACGATCAGCCCTGAAAAGACGTTATCCATCCAACATAATACATAAAATTTTGAAATATTTTTAATTCAGATTTGATTTTTTAGAAAATCTTACTACCTGTCTGAGCCAACCAATCTTCAGTAGCAGATTGATTTAGTTCTAGAATCAATTGTGAATAAATCAAAGATTCAAAAGCATGACCAGCGGGGAGGCCGTCGGGCAGGGGCAGGGCGGCCACGGGTGCCACGAGTGACCGCGCCCCTGACGCCAGAACTGGAGACCGCGCTCAACGCCCAGGCTCAGGCCGCAGGACGGACCCCCGAAGCCCACGCCGCCTACTTGATCGCCCAGGGCCTGAGTGACCTTCCAGCGTCCCCACAACCCGCCCAGGTGCAGGCCAGCCCAGCCACCCCACCACCGCGCCCGCCAGGACTGCGCCAGCTCGTGCCGGGAGCAGTGGCCGCGAGTACCGCCCATCACCGCGAGCTGATCGACGACCTGGAGGATGGAGCCACCCTGAAAGAACAGACCCGCGACGTGTGGCAGCTCACCACCCCCGACAGCGAGGCCCGCAAGGTCAACAGCAGCACCGTATTCAGTCTGCTGTTCAAGGGCGTGCTGGAGGAGCAGCCATGACCGACGAACAGCGCCGACAGGCCGACATCACCCGCCGCCTGATCTGCACCGATGACGAGCGCCGCCAGGTGCTGAACGAACTGGCGCCGCGCCGCGCCGTGCTGATGGCCCAACGCGCAGAAATTGACGAGGAGTTGCACGGCATAGAAGCCGTTGAGATGGGACACAGGGCGGCTCTAGCCCACTGATCCGCTCTACTTCTCCTCTAATACCGATTAGATCAGAGTTTTTTTTGACAATTAGAGTAGCTTTTATACCTACATATGGCAAAATTAATAAAAATTATTTAAACGGTCAATAAATCCATTAAAACTAGTAGATGTATTTTCAGTCGGTGAAATATATTGTGCCATTTTTTTCGCTAAATCAACTTTTAAAAGGCCTGATTCATAATATCCTACTAATTTTAATTCTCTTTCTAATGCTTCCCAAGTACCGCCAGCAATAGCATCTGGATTTCTGTATTTAGATGTATGCGATTTGTCTTGTAATCTCGGGAAAGCAGTTTTCAATGCTACATAACTTCCAAAATACCAAGCTTCAACTTCTTCAGTGGCTATCCAGGTGAATAAATTATAACCAATCATGGTTGCCCTTTTAGATCTCATACCGCATTCGGTAACTATAGCCTCCAATCTATTCTTTAAAAGTAAACAGTCTTCAGCATCACGATCAAGTAAAACCACGTATCTATAGTTTTCTGGTGCCCATGCACGATAACCTTTGAGATAACCATTTAACCTTTTAAACATATCTGGCTTTCCTTGAAAATGTATTATTTCAAAACTAAAAATTTCAGAATAATGAATGCTTAGGAACACTTCTAAAAAAGTCTTCGTTGAAAGGTCCTCAACTAAAAAAACTATGTGGTTCATTTAGTATCATTTGTCAGATTCTTCTGAAGAGGCTTGCCGCTATTAATGATAGGGTCAGATACTTTAAAAAAACCATCCATCCACAAATAGCCAAGTTCAGCGCCATTTTGCATCATGGCATCAACTCCTTTAATTGAAGATGTTTTAATTATTCTAGTAAATCCATCATCTTCTCTATAAAGAAGCCAAGTCTCAGATGCTTTCATGCCGTTTACAAAGAAAGGCGAGTGAGTAGTGATCAAAAGTTGTGAGCGTCCTGATGCCTCTCTGCATTCTTCTGCCAGTCCTGGTAGTAACCTTGGGTGCAGATAATTCTCTGGCTCCTCAATACCAACAAATGATGGGGGATTTGGATCATGCAAAACAATTAAGTAAGAGAGCATTTTTATTGTTCCATCGGATGTAAATTTAGCAAGTATAGGTTGGTCAAATGGAGTGTCTTTTATTTGTAGTAACAACCTACCGTCTGACATTGTCTCGGTTAATACTTTTTCTAATTTTGGTATACGATTAGATAATTTATCTAATATTGCTATAAGAGTTTCTGGATGTTGTTCATTAAGATATTGCATTACATTAGCTAAATTGTCGCCACTGCGCGATAGTCTTTCTTGAACGCCAGATTCTGGTATTCCTCTAGCAGAATCTGCACTTAAATAAGAAACGTACCATCCAGTAATAAACTCTCTCAGTGCCGCTACTCTAGGATGTTCCGCGAACTGCCCCAATGTATTAACTGCTAGTAAGTCTGGCGATCTTAAAGGAATTTTGATGCGCTCATCGCCTAATTCTGGCGTATCTCCCGCTATTGCAGTCCCCTCGCCCATAGAATAGTTAAGAAATTTATATGGTTTTCCATATCTTACATTTCTTCTCCAGGCTAGCCACTCCTCTGTCACGACCGGAACGCCATTTACTTCATCAATAGCTAGATGGTAAGTTATGATAGGTTGTTTTGGTGATTCTCTGTATTTTAATTCTATAATGATCGGTCCTACTTCACCTTTACTGCGTAATTCCTTAAACCTCCCTCGTCTATCCCAAGCGCGGCGCAAACCCTCATTAAAACATTCAGATAAGAATCCAAAAACATCAAATACGGTAGATTTACCACTGCCGTTCGGCCCTAAAAGTACACATATTCGTGTAATATCTCTCATTTCTAAGTCTTTTAGAGTTCTATAATTATTTACTTTCAAATATGTAATTTGAGGGGCGTTTTTTATGCTTGTTGATTTACTGTGATTACTCAAAGGATCTAATAGCGTAGTCATTGCTTATATTCTCCATTTTATATTCTGCGATTTATAGATATAAGAATTTATTGGATACGAAGTTTTTAAGTAATTAGGACAGGCCAAAAAGTTTGTAGTTCTCGAAAATTAATCATGAGTTATTCTAGTATAAATGAGGGCGCGAATTTTAGCGTCCTGGCCTATCCCTCTCGTATTTATTTTCTTGCTTTGGCCTGAGCGGAGTAGCACTTCCTCCGACTAGCTCCGCCGAATTTTTCTGTCTCACAAGCGCACGGGTAAACTTGCCATAGACAAAGGTTTTTTGCTGTGTGGCACAGTGTTTTCAGGCGGATAAACTTTTCATGTCACCACCCGCACATCTTCAGAGGAAACTTCTGCCGGAGATTGAGCGGTATGAAAGCGAGTGACGTGCTGCTGTGCCTGTCTTTGGAGGAGCAGCGAATAGAGGCGATCTTTGATCGACTGGCCGAACGTGGACATATGGCGGACCTGGCCCCCGTGCGAAAGATCCTCAAGAGGTACACCACGGAGGAGCTGGTGGTTACGAGGAAGCAGGCGAACGGGGCGTGCTTCTACCGGTTGGCCGAGGGCGAAGCCGTCGAAGTGGCCTTAAATGAAGCATGGGCCAAAGCTGAAGCAGAGCAAAGTCGGAACGAGCAGCCTGAATCCTGACAGTGCCGAAGCCCCAGCAGAAATGGGAGCTGGGCGGTAGGTTACTCGGATCGTAGTAGGGTTACGCAAGATTAGCGCTTTCAGCGCACTTGCCTCTGGAACTGCGTCCCAGAGGAGAAAAACTTGAGCGCTCGTGATTCCTAATTAGTGCTACTTTTTTGTCCTGATTTTCGGTGGCGCAGACCAGCGAAGACGGCAGAAAAATCAGCATAGAGGAGGTGCTGGACCTGCCTTTCACTCCAACTGGCAACACCCCGCTTGAAGGCGGGGTGCTAAGGTGATTCTCGAAGCCAGTCAACGGTGTGTCTGAAGCACCGTCGATTGAGCTATCCCACCTCGAAGGACTCACTTCCGATGAAAAACCAACAAGGGGACAGCTTGACCCCTATGGTAGGCCAAACCGCCGCCATATTTCCAGACCGCGACACAGTTAAGACCCCCTTCACCCCCAGAGGAGCGAAGGCCACCGCACAATTTCTGGCGATGGGCCGCGCCGCCCAGGACCGTCAGGCCGCCGCGCCGCCCCTGACGCCCGCCGCCCTAGACGCTTTCCTGAAGGAAGAATGCGCCGCGCTGGACAAGTTCCTGGAAGAAGCCGAAGCCCGCCGAGACGCCGACGCCGCCAGCGCCGCCCAGCTCGAAGCGCAGAAATGCGAGGCCCAGCGCCGCCGCGAGGAACGCCGCGCCGCGTCCTTAGAAGCCCAGCAAGCCCCGTATAAGCGCCTTCACGACTTCACCCCCAACGCCGACACGCCGAGCGCCCTGAAAGCCTGCTACGCGCCCAGAAAGCTGAAGGTCAGGCCCACTGCCCCGCCCCCTGTTGCTGATCTGGTGGACCTGGACGCCCTGCGCCCTCAGAGAGGCAAGGGGTCAGGCACTGAAGGCGCGGCGGTCTGGGTCCATCTGCTGCACTTCCTGGCCCACCACGCCCTGACGGTGCGCCCGGACCTGTACCGCCGCGCCGATGGGTCTTTACCTCCCCAGATGGTGCTGCACCTGCCCAACGAGATGATGGCCGCCCAGGTGGAGAAGAACGTCAGCACGCTGCGCCTGTGGACGCCACTGCTGGAGGAGCTGGGGTACATCGACGCCCGCCCGCACTACACCACCATGACCACCCGCGACGGCCAGCGGATTCCGGTGATCGACGGCACGCTGTACGCGATCCGCCTGCAACCCGGCCACAAGGCCAAGCTGAGCTACCAGGACCTGAGCGCCCAGTACCGCAACCTCGACGAGGACCGCAAGGCGGGCCGCACGGCCTACCGGGTGGTCGAGCGGGCCGAGAAGCTGGGCCAGCAGGAAGCCGAAAATATTGAAAATGCAAACCGCGTCCCAGACGGCGAAAATAATATGCGCGGGTCAACTGCTACTCCAGTAAAGGCCCAGTACCTTCGAGAGCAATTAAAAGCGTGGGCCGTTACCCCCGGACAGGTTCAAGACCCGTTATTCGCTGACCCGCGCATATTCTCCCCTGATGAGTTGGAAGAAGCGGTCAGGACCGTGCAGGACGTGATTTATCTCTTACCAGCAGTGGCGGAATCTGAGGCCAACAAACGGGCCGCACTGGTGGGCATCCTGGGAACAGCACTCGCCCACGCCCTGGACGATGA
>MWWG01000134.1_pt1 | contig 11915 bp, 10 predicted proteins | sample 1047331 | NCBI WGS metagenome assembly MWWG01 (sample SAMN06349968, study PRJNA376086) | soil metagenome | isolation source: MG6-4 sample Antarctic (ecotone) soil | place: Antarctica | collected 2015-01-13 | reverse complement strand
GCGGTCTTCCCGCGAGCTGCGCCCGCTGTTTTAATCTTGGCTACTCGGATGATGGCGTGAGGCATGGCGAACGAACTGGGGCGGTGGGGGAACAAAAGGGGAAGAAAGGAGCTGGCCCCGGAGGGGCGCACGGCAAATTTTGGAGGCGTAGCCGAAAAAATTTGCCATAGTGTGTTATGGCATTCTGGATTCGTCTGCGCTTGGCCCCTCGACACCCTACGCCTTCCTTTCCCTTTTGTTCCCCACTGCCCCCCGTATGCTTGTTGCATTGTTGCATCGTTACGTCATTCCTTGCCCCTTCGGGTCATAGGTTTTAAGGCATAAACTCTGAAACCTGTTTGCTCTTATACCCTCCCCTCTGCACGTCGTTTTCCTCCTCGACCAGACAGGTTTCAGAGTCCATGCCAAAGAAAACCTAATAGCAGAACGGGCACAAAAAAGCCGTGCAGCAGAGGGCGAACCTTCAACGCTGCACGGCTTATAATCGAACCAGTAGAGGGCGAACCTTCAACACTGGCAGGTTTCTGTCGGCTGCCGTATTCCTGGGTGGTTGCTCCTCAGCAGAGCCACTTGCGCTTAGACAACAGGCCAAAGGTAGGACAAGTAAACCGAAAAGAAAAGTACAATTTAGAAGCTAGTCTTTGTACGGGTTGGTTTGCCTACTGAAATGCTTTTTTGGTTTGCGGGTAGCGTTCGCTGGCTGCCCACCAGGTACCACTGACTTTGGCCCGCGTCCGAACCCTGCCGGGGTCTTGCTGTCTTTCTTCGCAATTCGTTTCCGAAGCCTTTTTTCAAGCTCCTCAATACGTATTAACGCGCTCTCGTACAAAGCTTTATAATCCTTTTCAGGCTTTGAGAGTGAGCGACTTGTTATCTTCGGGGTGGGTGCTAAAATTGGTAAAATGTTGTTGGATAGTTCTTTATCTGCTAAATACTTAGTAAGCCACGGTTTTGCATCAGCGTTTACCTCTTCGGTATATGCTCTGCCTGCTGCCTTCTTTCTAGCTGATTCAGGGTCTTTCTTCTTATTTACCATACGGTTTAGTTGCGTTTCGATGGTAGAAAAACTTCCCTTAGCAGTATAATCCGGTCGCCTATCTGATGAGCTGACTTTGCCCAACTGGCTGCTTGCCGTGGTTGGCCCTGCTGCACGCAAGTCTGACTAAATAGCTCGGCTTTGTGCTGGTTACGGGCCAGCTCATTGAGCACCGCCTGCTCGTCGTCCTCGTTAAATAGCTGCCTCATCGGTGGGTTTGCTAGGCTTTTTACGTGTCACGCGCTTGGCTTTTGGCCTTGTGAGTGCTTCCCACTCTAGCTCCTTTTTTAGTGGTAATTCGACATTATAAAACTTCTTTTTTCTGGCGATTAGCCTCATAATACCCTCTGGCTCCGTTGTGGCTACCATCAAAGCTACACTGCCATCAGTCTCGTCTGTGTGCTGTTTTATAACAATGTGAATTTGCGGTATCACGTTGTTAGTCAGATGACTAGCAAACAAGTTGTCAAATATTTCAATTTCTAGGTAGTGTAGATGTTCTTCAAAAATGAACATTAACTTTTTTCTATCTTCTTTCCAGTCAGAGAACGAGGCGCTTATGTAGGTCATATTATCGCGGAAAGTACCCAAACTTCGCCCAATGGACGATTCTGGTCTATCTCCGTAAAATTTATAACCTGCTAATTGATAGATACTTACCATTTTGTTCCTTCGTTTGGGTCAAATGCGTTTAACTGTCGTCCGTCGTCTAGGTCATCATACTTCAACATGAGTCCCATTCGCTTGTCATGGCCTCCTTTGACCAAAAACTTGGCATTAACTAAGTAAGTGCCAGTTCTAACGCGCCTCATAAAGCCCTCTTTTGCAAGTAGTTTTATCGTTTCCTGAACTGTTGTCGGACTGATTTCTAATTCAGTTGCTATCTCTCGAACAGTCCCACCAAATTCATTTGAAAATGGGTTAATATTACATAGTATATGGTTGAATACCTTCACTTTAGGACCACCTATTAGGCCCATGATTTTAGCTAAGTCCTCTAACCAAACTTTGTGAAAGCCAAAATCAGTACCGTGGGGTCTATCTACTACGGCAAACTGTCGGCTTTCACCTGTTTCTGTGTTCACCCATTGCTCGTAACGGACTACTTGTTCGACCTTTTTTACTCCACGATTTTTAGCCATTATTAGCGTTTTTTTGTAACAAAAACAAAGTTACAAACTTTAGAGTGTTTTCCAAAATCTTGTACCAAAATTCGTGGACAAATACAGTGTTTTTTTGTTACATCTGTAGTGTTTTTTTGGTACAAGGGGGGGGGTTAAGTTATTGTCTTTTAATACTTTAACTGAACAGCACTTCTTTTCTATTTATAGGGGGGGTAAATCGGGGTAGTAATTCCCTTTTTGGCGGTGTCATTTTACCCTATGCTCGGCCCTCTATCCTTGCTCTTGCCCTGGGTCTTCTCGGTCTTCAGCTCCTGGCCTCGACGTTCGGCCCCGACCTGGCGCTGCTCGCGGTCGTGGCGGTCCTCCTGCACCGTTACCCCCGTCCACTTCTGGGCTTGGTTTAGTAGGGTGTTGATGCTGCGGATGGTCGGCTGGGTGTGTTGGTACACAATTTCGAGCTGCACCCGCCCATCGGCCTGCACTGCGCCCGGTCGAACACCGGCCCGCACGTCCAAAAAGTGCTTTTTAATGGTTTCCAAGTCCTTAGCCTGCATTTCCAGCACGGCCCGGCCTTCGTGGGGTTGCTGGCCACGAGCTGCGCGGGCGGCTTGCTCAGTAGCCAGCTCGGTGGCCAGCTTGCCCGCTTCGGATGCCAAGTACTCCTGCTGCGCGGTGCGGGCAATGGCTGTCTCAATCTGTGGGGTTAGCGGGGAGCCATTAGGCTGTATTTCCGGGCCGGAAAATTGTGCTCCGCTGCTGTCGTCTATGATAACGGTTTTACTATCAGCGTCTTTACCAAACGAGTAGCCAATATTTTCCAGTTCAAGCCGGAACTCCGCAAGGGTATGAACGGGCTCTTTTAGCACGCCTTCAAGGATGTCGACCAACTCCTGCCGGACTTTTTCGCGCTCCTGGTTGCCGTACTTGGTCAACCCCTCCACTATGTCGCCCCCGCCCTGGGCAAGCTGCACGGCTAAGCGTTCGCTCGTCATGGTCTGGTGCTCTATCTGTTCGGTAGCGGCCTCTAATCGCTCAAAATGGCCCTGTTTCAGCCCCTCTGAGATAGCCAACTGCCGGGCAAGCGTCTCGGCCTGCTCGGAACTGCCGGCGTGCGCTACAGCCACGTTTCCGGCCCGTTCTAGGCGTTGGTTGGCTTCCCCGACCTGCCGGGCTATCTCGGCGTTAATCGCGGCCTCCTGCTCGGCCCTCCATCTTTCGTGGTTCATGAAGGGCACCTCGGGCAAGCGGAACGCCTGCGCGGCCACTGGCTGCACGAGCGGGGCCAGCTCGGCTGCGGTCGCTTGCTGGTGGCCGTACACCTGCTTCATGTCCTGGTGTTGGCGGCGGCTCCCCTCGATGCCACGCTCTAGCCCATGCTCACCCATCGCCGCCGCGTATTCGGTTTGCAGCTTGACGAGCGTTTTGGGGTTGAACAAAGTATCAGCTGATAGCCGGTTTTTGTCCGTGATGGGGATGACGACGGCGTGAACGTGCGGGGTCTTCTCGTCTTGGTGAAGGGTGAAGGAAACCACATTTTTCTCCCCAAATTTCTCCTTTATAAAGTGCAAATTATCCGCTACCCATTTGCTTTGCCTCATGTCCTCGACCTGCCCGTCCTGGCCCCGTTTGAACCACTCCGGCGAAGCGGTTAGAATAATCTCCATCGCCCGCACCTGGTCGTCGCGCACCTTGCGGGTAACCACCTCGGCAATGCGCTGCTCGGCTAGGCTCCAGTAGTCGGCCCGGTCGGTATTCACATACTCCTTGTTGAGCGTGGCCGTGCGCTCAGGGTCCGCGTTGGGCGTGTCCATCAGCCGGTAGTTGTGGGAGGTCTTCCCACGAGCTGCGCCCGCTGTCTTAATCTTGGCTACTCGGATAATGGCCTGGGGCATGGCAAATAATTGGGGCGGTGGGGAAAAAAGGAGCTGGCCCCAGAGGGGCACACGGCAAATTTTGAAGGCGTAGCCGGAAAAATTTGCCATAGTGTGTTATGGCATTCTGGATTCGTCTGCGCTTGGCCCCTCGACACCCTACGCTCTCCTTTCCCTTTTGTTCCCCACTGCCCCCCGTATGCTTGTTGCATTGTTGCATCGTTACGTCATTCCTTGCCCCTTCGGGTCATAGGTTTTAAGGCATAAACTCTGAAACCTGTTTGCTCTTATACCCTCCCCTCTGCACGTCGTTTTCCTCCTCGACCAGACAGGTTTCAGAGTCCATGCCAAAGAAAACCTAATAGCAGAACGGGCACAAAAAAGCCGTGCAGCAGAGGGCGAACCTTCAACGCTGCACGGCTTATAATCGAACCAGTAGAGGGCGAACCTTCAACACTGGCAGGTTTCTGTCGGCTGCCGTATTCCTGGGTGGTTGCTCCTCAGCAGAGCCACTTGCGCTTAGACAACAGGCCAAAGGTAGGACAAGTAAACCGAAAAGAAAAGTACAATTTAGAAGCTAGTCTTTGTACGGGTTGGTTTGCCTACTGAAATGCTTTTTTGGTTTGCGGGTAGCGTTCGCTGGCTGCCCACCAGGTACCACTGACTTTGGCCCGCGTCCGAACCCTGCCGGGGTCTTGCTGTCTTTCTTCGCAATTCGTTTCCGAAGCCTTTTTTCAAGCTCCTCAATACGTATTAACGCGCTCTCGTACAAAGCTTTATAATCCTTTTCAGGCTTTGAGAGTGAGCGACTTGTTATCTTCGGGGTGGGTGCTAAAATTGGTAAAATGTTGTTGGATAGTTCTTTATCTGCTAAATACTTAGTAAGCCACGGTTTTGCATCAGCGTTTACCTCTTCGGTATATGCTCTGCCTGCTGCCTTCTTTCTAGCTGATTCAGGGTCTTTCTTCTTATTTACCATACGGTTTAGTTGCGTTTCGATGGTAGAAAAACTTCCCTTAGCAGTATAATCCGGTCGCCTATCTGATGAGCTGACTTTGCCCAACTGGCTGCTTGCCGTGGTTGGCCCTGCTGCACGCAAGTCTGACTAAATAGCTCGGCTTTGTGCTGGTTACGGGCCAGCTCATTGAGCACCGCCTGCTCGTCGTCCTCGTTAAATAGCTGCCTCATCGGTGGGTTTGCTAGGCTTTTTACGTGTCACGCGCTTGGCTTTTGGCCTTGTGAGTGCTTCCCACTCTAGCTCCTTTTTTAGTGGTAATTCGACATTATAAAACTTCTTTTTTCTGGCGATTAGCCTCATAATACCCTCTGGCTCCGTTGTGGCTACCATCAAAGCTACACTGCCATCAGTCTCGTCTGTGTGCTGTTTTATAACAATGTGAATTTGCGGTATCACGTTGTTAGTCAGATGACTAGCAAACAAGTTGTCAAATATTTCAATTTCTAGGTAGTGTAGATGTTCTTCAAAAATGAACATTAACTTTTTTCTATCTTCTTTCCAGTCAGAGAACGAGGCGCTTATGTAGGTCATATTATCGCGGAAAGTACCCAAACTTCGCCCAATGGACGATTCTGGTCTATCTCCGTAAAATTTATAACCTGCTAATTGATAGATACTTACCATTTTGTTCCTTCGTTTGGGTCAAATGCGTTTAACTGTCGTCCGTCGTCTAGGTCATCATACTTCAACATGAGTCCCATTCGCTTGTCATGGCCTCCTTTGACCAAAAACTTGGCATTAACTAAGTAAGTGCCAGTTCTAACGCGCCTCATAAAGCCCTCTTTTGCAAGTAGTTTTATCGTTTCCTGAACTGTTGTCGGACTGATTTCTAATTCAGTTGCTATCTCTCGAACAGTCCCACCAAATTCATTTGAAAATGGGTTAATATTACATAGTATATGGTTGAATACCTTCACTTTAGGACCACCTATTAGGCCCATGATTTTAGCTAAGTCCTCTAACCAAACTTTGTGAAAGCCAAAATCAGTACCGTGGGGTCTATCTACTACGGCAAACTGTCGGCTTTCACCTGTTTCTGTGTTCACCCATTGCTCGTAACGGACTACTTGTTCGACCTTTTTTACTCCACGATTTTTAGCCATTATTAGCGTTTTTTTGTAACAAAAACAAAGTTACAAACTTTAGAGTGTTTTCCAAAATCTTGTACCAAAATTCGTGGACAAATACAGTGTTTTTTTGTTACATCTGTAGTGTTTTTTTGGTACAAGGGGGGGGGTTAAGTTATTGTCTTTTAATACTTTAACTGAACAGCACTTCTTTTCTATTTATAGGGGGGGTAAATCGGGGTAGTAATTCCCTTTTTGGCGGTGTCATTTTACCCTATGCTCGGCCCTCTATCCTTGCTCTTGCCCTGGGTCTTCTCGGTCTTCAGCTCCTGGCCTCGACGTTCGGCCCCGACCTGGCGCTGCTCGCGGTCGTGGCGGTCCTCCTGCACCGTTACCCCCGTCCACTTCTGGGCTTGGTTTAGTAGGGTGTTGATGCTGCGGATGGTCGGCTGGGTGTGTTGGTACACAATTTCGAGCTGCACCCGCCCATCGGCCTGCACTGCGCCCGGTCGAACACCGGCCCGCACGTCCAAAAAGTGCTTTTTAATGGTTTCCAAGTCCTTAGCCTGCATTTCCAGCACGGCCCGGCCTTCGTGGGGTTGCTGGCCACGAGCTGCGCGGGCGGCTTGCTCAGTAGCCAGCTCGGTGGCCAGCTTGCCCGCTTCGGATGCCAAGTACTCCTGCTGCGCGGTGCGGGCAATGGCTGTCTCAATCTGTGGGGTTAGCGGGGAGCCATTAGGCTGTATTTCCGGGCCGGAAAATTGTGCTCCGCTGCTGTCGTCTATGATAACGGTTTTACTATCAGCGTCTTTACCAAACGAGTAGCCAATATTTTCCAGTTCAAGCCGGAACTCCGCAAGGGTATGAACGGGCTCTTTTAGCACCCCTTCAAGGATTTCGACCAACTCCTGCCGGACTTTTTCGCGCTCCTGATTGCCGAACTTGGTCATGGCCTCGACCAGTTCGCCCCCGCCCTGGGCAAGCTGCACGGCTAAGCGTTCGCTGGTCATGGTCTGGTGCTCTATCTGCTCGGTAGCGGCCTCTAATCGCTCAAAATGGCCCTGTTTTAGCCCCTGGGAGATAGCCAACTGCCGGGCAAGCGTCTCGGCCTGCTCGGAACTGCCGGCGTGCGCTACGGCCACGTTTCCGGCCCGTTCTAGGCGTTGGTTGGCTTCCCCGACCTGCCGGGCTATCTCGGCATTAATCGCGGCCTCCTGCTCAGCCTTCCACGTATCGCGGCCCGTCAGCCCTGGCATGGTTTCGATTTTGTAAGCCTGCACGGCCACCGGCTGCACAAGCGGGGCCAGCTCGGCTGCGGTCGCCTGCTGTTGGCCGTACACCTGCTTCATGTCCTGGTGCTGGCGGCGGCTCCCCTCGATGCCACGCTCTAGCCCATGCTCCCCCATCGCTGCCGCGTAGTCGGTTTGCAATTGTGAAAGGGTGGTGGGGTTGAATAGCCGGTCGGCCGACAAGCACGTTCGGCCCTTCTCGTTTTGGGTTATCGGGATAACGACGGCGTGAATGTGGGGGGTGGTTTCGTCCTGGTGCAAGGTGAACGAAACGACGTTTTTCTCCCCAAACTTCTCCTTTAGAAAGTCCAAATTACTTTCCACCCACTTGCCCTCACGCACGTCCTCCGCCTGCCCGTCCTGGTCGCGTTTGAACCACTCCGGCGAAGCGGTTAGAACAACCTCCATCGCCCGCACCTGGTCATCGCGCACCTTGCGGGTCACCACCTCGGCAATGCGCTGCTCGGCTAGGCTCCAGTAGTCAACTTTGGCCGTGTTGATGTACTCCTTGTTGTGGCTGGCCGTGCGCTCCTGGTCGGCGTTGGGGGTGTCCACCAATCGGTAGTTGTGGGCGGTCTTCCCGCGAGCTGCGCCCGCTGTTTTAATCTTGGCTACTCGGATGATGGCGTGAGGCATGGCGAACGAACTGGGGCGGTGGGGGAACAAAAGGGGAAGAAAGGAGCTGGCCCCGGAGGGGCACACGGCAAATTTTGGAGGCGTAGCCGGAAAAATTTGCCATAGTGTGTTATGGCGTTCTGGATTCGTCTGCACCTGGCCCCTCGACACCCTACGCTCTCCTTTCCCTTTTGTTCCCCACTGCCCTTCTTATCCTTGTTGCATTGTTGCGTCGTTACATCATTGCTTGCCCCTTCGGGTCATAGGTTTTCGAGGATAAAATTCCCGAAGCCTGTTGCCTCTTTGCCCCCCTATCCTGCTCCGTAAAACAGCCAGGCTTCGGGAATTTCATCCAAGAAAACCTAACAGCTGAACGGACACAAAAAAACCGTGCAGCAGAGGGCGAACCTTCAACGCTACACGGTTTAGAATCGAACCAGCAGAGGGCGAACCTTCAACACTGGCAGGCTTGCGGGTGTGCCTTAGTCCTGGGTAGTTGTACCTCTACAGAGCTACTTGCGCTAGACAACAGGCCAAAGGTAGGGCAAGTAAACCGAAAAGAAAAGTACAATTTACAACACGTCTTTAGCTGTATTGCAATCAACATGTTCAACTAGATTTTTAGTTAGACCTAGGCGTTGCAATTCATAGGTTAGAGCTTGGGGTATATTAGCAATTATCTCCTTGGCGGACTGCTGCGCCCCATAATGGTCTAAGCTGTTATAAGCGAACAGGATTAAAGTATGCGGAGGGCTATCGGGTGCAAAACCGTGTTCAACATAGTCCTCTACTTCGGGGTCTAGATAAGTTAAAATGGCTTCCCACTCGCTAAACCGTGGAGTACCATGCAAAGCATTTTTGAGCTTAACGCCTATCTGTTTTAAGGTCAATCGACAAGCCAATTCAGCATTTTTGGCAAGTTGGGACTGTTTTGCAGGGGGTAGTTCAGTATAATACATAGCTTACTAGGTCAGGTTCAGGAATAGTGAATAGCTCGTTGAGCACCGCTTGTTCGTCGTGCTGGTCAAGTAGCTGCCTCACTGGTGGGGTTGCCGGGCTTTTTACGAGCTGCACGTTTGGCCTTCGGCCTTGTAAGAGTTTCCCACTCTAGCTTTTTTTTGAGCGGTAACTCTACATGATAAAACTTCTTTTTCTTGACAATCAACGCCATAACGCCCTCTGGTTCTGTCGTGGTTACCATCAGAGCCAAATTGCCGTTGGTCTCGTCTGTATGTTCTTTTAGGACAATGTGAATTTGCGGTATCACGTTGTCAATCAAATGGCTAGCAAACAGCTTGTCAAATATTTTGATGTCGAGGTAGCCTACATGTTCATCAAAAATGAACATTAGCTTTTTTCTGTCCTCTTTCCAATCGGAAAATGAGGCACTTATGTAGGTCAGATTATCGCGGAAAGTACCTAGACTTCGCCCAATGGACGATTCCGGCCTGTCTCCATAGAACTTGTAACCGGCTAATTTATAGATACTTACCATTTCGTTCCTTCGCTGGGGTCAAATGCGTTTAACTGTCGTCCGTCGTCTAAGTCGTCGTATTTCAACATGAGGCCCATTCGCTTGTTGTGGCCTCCTTTTACTAAAAACTTAGCATTGACAAGATAGGCTCCTATCCTAATCTTTTTCATAAAACCTTCTTTAACAAGGGTTTGTACAGTAGATTGAACAGTTCGTGGGTCAACTTCTAGCTTTGAAGCCAGCTCCCTCATTGTACCGCCGAACTCGTTAGAATAGGGGTTGATGTTAGTTAGGATATGGTTGAAAACCTTAACCTTAGCCCCACCAAGTAGGCCCATAATCTTGGCTAAGTCCTCTAACCAGACTTTATGAAACCCAAAGTCTGTGCCGTGTGGCCTATCGACCACGGCAAACTCCCTGCTCTCGCCGGTTTCAGTGTTCACCCACTTCTCGTACCTGACTACACGCTCAACGCTTTTTGTGTGGGTTTTTTCGTTCATAGTTTGTAGGATTTTCGTTACTACAAAGATACAGCAAACATGTCGCAAAACAAGTAAGCATCACGTATCAAGACCGGTAAAAAAACACTACAAGACCGGTAAAAAAATGATACAAAAAAATTTTCAAACTACTTAAAATCAAAAAGTTAACTGGACATTACTTCTTTTCTATTTATAGGGGGGGTAAATCAGGGTAGTAATTCCCTTTTTGGCTACTTCAACTTTTGTCCTTGGCTCGGCCTTTTGGTTTGCTCCTGCGCCTGGCGCTGGGTGCGCTCGATGGTGGCCACCAACTGCGCCTCTATCGCTTGGCCGTTGGGCTGGATAACCTGGGGAGCGAACCTGGCTCCGGTCAATTCGTGGAAGAACTCTGTGACCTGGCCTGCACGCCGGTACTGGTAGCCCTGGGCAGTGAGTTGGGTGATAAACTGCGCTCGGTCAGACACTTTACCCTTTAAAATCTGCTCTATATGCCCCGTTAAAGCGGTTTTAACTTCCTCGCGGGCCTTTGTGCCATAGTCCGCCAATGCCTGCCCAGGGGCCAAATCCTGCTGGACTACACCAATCGCCAAGCGCGTTAGCTCGGCCTGCTTGGCTTGCAACTGGTCGAAATGGGCCTGTTTTAGCCCTTCTGAGGTCGCCAACTGCTTGCGTAGGGTCTTGACCTGCTCCGGGGCGCTGGCGCTTGCCTGGGCCTGCTGCACGGCCTTATTCACCCGCTCCTGCACCTGGCCTACCTGCTGGGCGAACGCTTCATTTAGCCGGGTCGCTTCATCCTCTTTCCACTTCCCATGCCCAAAAGGCGGGATTTTACCCAGTTTTACGGCCTCCACGAGCACCGGCCCCGGCACGAGCTGCGCGGCGTGCTCAGCCTGGCCGTACAGGCGCTTCATGGCTTGGTGCTTGGCCTGGCTGTGCATAACACCCCGTTCCATGCCGAACGGGGCCATTTTAGCCGCGTAGGCCGTTTGGTACTCGCGCAGGGTATCGGGGTTGAACAGCTTGTCGGCCGATAGCCGGGCCGCCCCTTCATGCTCGTAAATCGGGCAAATGACCGCGTGAATATGGGGGGTCGTTTCGTCCTGGTGCAGCGTGAACGCAACCACGTTTTCCTTGCCGAATGTCTCTTGCAAGAATGCAAGATTTGCCCTCACCCAGTCCGTGTTGGAAAAGTCGGTTTCCTTCCCGTTTGCTCCGCGCGTGAACTTCTCTGGACTGCCCGTTAAAATCACCTCCATCCCCTTCACCGAATCCGACCGGACCCGCTTGACCCCGGCCCCCTGGATGCGCTCATTGAGCAAATCCCAGTACGGCCGTTTCGCCGTGTTCACGTACTCCTTGTTCAAGGCCTGACGCTGCTCGTCCGCGTTGAGCGTCGGCCGCTGGCGGTAGTTGTGGCCGGTGGCCTGGCTGGCTTGGCGCTCGGTTTTGAGCTTGCCCCAGCGCATGATGGCGTATCCCATAAAAAGAACAAAAGGGGAAAAAATGGCCCGCAGGGCACACGGCTTCAAATGGCAAGGGGGTAAGCGGAGCGAACCCCCTTGCCATTTGAAGCCATCGTGTGTGATGGCTTCAAAAACGAGCCCCTAGAACAGGCCCCGATTCACCTACGCCTTTCTTTCCCTTTTGTTCTTTTTTAGGTCGTGCGGCTTTGCGGCTTTGCAGCACGATTGCTTGCCCCTTCGGGTCATAGGTTTTCGAGGATAAAATTCCCGAAGCCTGTTGCCCCTTTGCCCCCTGCCCTGCTCCGAAAAACAGCCAGGCTTCGGGAATTTTATCCAAGAAAACCTAACGGCTGAACGGACACAAAAAAACCGTGCAGCAGAGGGCGAACCTTCAACGCTACACGGTTTAGAATCGAACCAGCAGAGGGCGAACCTTCAACACTGGCAGGCTTGCGGGTGTGCCTTAGTCCTGGGTA
>MWWG01000133.1_pt1 | contig 11915 bp, 16 predicted proteins | sample 1047331 | NCBI WGS metagenome assembly MWWG01 (sample SAMN06349968, study PRJNA376086) | soil metagenome | isolation source: MG6-4 sample Antarctic (ecotone) soil | place: Antarctica | collected 2015-01-13 | reverse complement strand
AAACCAGATTAGAAATCGCCGAACGCCGACGTGCTATCGAAGCGCTTCTGGCGCAGGCGAGAAACGTCAAAATCGCTCCGGCATCTCTGGCTATGAACGGAGGTAGATGAAATGAATGACGAAACAATAATAAAACCCGAACACCAACAAGAGGTTGTGCGCATCTTTCGCAAATTAATTGCGTCCGGTGCGCTTGATTCTGATAAAGCAATCACAAAAATCTTGCGCGATTTTCCGAATTATTTTCATCAGCCGACACCGGACGACATTGTGAAAACGTCCCGTGCAGAATTGAATGACGAAATGCGGGCGCGGGCGCGGCAATCAAACAAAATTTCTATTGATATCTTCCGAAGACCTACCGACCAAAAACCTAGCTAAAACCGCCAAAAATCACCCCTCGACTGAAAGCCGTAAGCGTAAAAAACTCGCGGCTTTTTCCTTTCCAACCCTTACCAACCTACGTCTTCACATACAAAACGCGCTCACAAGCCCTGCATAGACTTAGACAACTGAATAATGGCTCAAAGCTAGTGTTTACCAAGAGACGGCTCTACGGGTATGTGGGTTGAATGTTAAAACCGCCGACCTAGTCGGCAGTTTTACTGACGGCTCTACGGGTATGTGGGTTGAATTAATGTTTTGGCGGTCGCCAAAATATGGTTATAGACGGCTCTACGGGTATGTGGGTTGAATGTGAGCAGCTTTTCAGAATTCTGAAAAGCTGCTGACGGCTCTACGGGTATGTGGGTTGAATGACGACGTTTTACCAAATCTTTCTCGGCTTGAGGACGGCTCTACGGGTATGTGGGTTGAATGCAGGGACAAATTATTTATCGCACTTAAGTGCGGACGGCTCTACGGGTATGTGGGTTGAATTTTGTGCTTGTCTGTTTTTTCCGGTGCACCAGAGACGGCTCTACGGGTATGTGGGTTGAATGCCGCACATAATCATTTTTCGTCTATAGACGAAAGACGGCTCTACGGGTATGTGGGTTGAATGCGGCGTCAAATTATCTGTGTCTTTTAAAAGACGACGGCTCTACGGGTATGTGGGTTGAATGTATGTAAAATTTTTAACTTGGTTAAAATTTTTGACGGCTCTACGGGTATGTGGGTTGAATCTGCGCACAATCATTTTCTGTCTATAGACAGAAGACGGCTCTACGGGTATGTGGGTTGAATCTGCGCACAATCATTTTCTGTCTATAGACAGAAGACGGCTCTACGGGTATGTGGGTTGAATGTTTTGAGGCATCAGCGCGATGTTACACGCCAGGACGGCTCTACGGGTATGTGGGTTGAATCAAAGTATGTAAAACTGTTGACCAGGTCAACAGGACGGCTCTACGGGTATGTGGGTTGAATGTCACCAGTGGTGACAGTTTCACATTCGCTAGAGACGGCTCCACGCGCACGCGGGCGGAATGATTAAAAAATTTGCCATTGGCAAAAATTTCACGTCGCGCCTACGTGCACGAGGGCGGCTTACGTTTTAGCTTGAGATATTCAAAGTATGTAAAAATTCTTACTTGGTCAGAATTTTTAACTTGTTTAACATAATCCATATAATTCCAAGCGTTTGTTAGCGTGTCTTATAAACTATACAAAATAAGAATTTCTGTAGCGTGTCTTTTTTAATGTCTCAATAGGAAATTCTCAAAACGTCTTAGAGATTATTAGACACGCTAACGGAAGAATCAGAAATTGGATTTCGTTTTCTATTTTTGTAATATTCGGTATAAATCAAATTTAAAGCTAATGCTTTAAATTTGATTCTCTCAGCGTAACCCATATAATTAGCTGCCGTTTGCCGCAAGGTTTGACGCTCACGGCTTTTCATCTTTTTATTTATCCTCTAAAGGAATGTTTACGCCAAATTTATTAAATGCGTCGTTTCGCAGCCGTGCTATCATTTCTTGACCTTTGCGCCACTCGTTTATGCTGTGTTCAATTCTTTCCTTATATTGCTCAGCCGATAAATCTTTCACTCGTTCCTGCATTTGCGCGTCCGTTTCCTTCAAATACAATTCAGTGAGCGCTTGAACAAACGAAGAACCTCTGCCGCGCATTCCCTCAAATTCACTCGCGTTATATCCGATTATTTGCCAAACCTCGCGGACGGTTATACATCGCTCCGCCGCACAGTCGGCTAAAAGGTCGTCGAAGTACTCCGTCCATTCAGTTTCGTTTTTCGGCGGCGGAAATAACTTCCACAGATTCGGCATTTGCGCGTCTATCTTTTCGCGCAAAGCATCAATTCCGAAACCGTCCGTAAATTGGTCAACGATTTTATAAAAAGCTGTTGCTTCAGCAATCGGTAATTTGATACTTTGGTTAATTATTCGGTCAAGCCGTTCGCCTTTCCAACGGTCAGCCGTTTTTTCGTTTTTCTCAATTTCCGCCTTCAATTCGCTCAACTCGCTCATTTTGTTTAATTTTTCTGTCATTTTGTTTAGCGCGGTTTTTATCCGAACTCCGCAAAACGTCTCGCAAGTGATATTTTACTTTAGTAATTCCGGCTAAAGACGCATCCGGTTTCGTCGTGGAAATAAACATCTTCAATAAACAAATCACGGGCGAATCGTTCGTAATCAAAATAATAACGAAGATTTTCCGGCATTTCAGACAGAAGCCCGCACTCGTCAACATAGCTTTCAGCGTAATCAACTTCTGTTTTGTAGCGACCGCAAAAGGCATCTTGAAATTGTTCTACGGTGATTTCGCCGTTTATATCCGCAAACGCCATAAATGCTTCAATGTCGTCATCTGATAAGTCGTTTAACTCAAAAACGATTTCGTCTATGCCTGACTCCGAAACAAAGGCGCGGCTGATGCCTTCCCAATCTTGAAACATAAATTCCGGATCGTCTTCGTCCGAGTGAATCTCTGCGGCACGTGTGTAAAAGTCCGCTTTGCTTCCGAAGTCGGCTACATTAAGCCACTCACCCTTAAGACTGCCATTGTTATATTTTGCGTAAGTCCCGACGTATATACGTTGTGCCATTTTATTTAGCGCGGTTTTCGATACCGCGAAACGTCTTGTTTACATTCATTTCGGTTGCAACCAATTCCAGCTCGCCGTCAATTCGGCTTAATTGTCTCTCAATTATTTCGAGGCGTTCAAATGCGCGTCGAAATGCGTCGTTCGTCTCATTTTGTGTCATTTATTTTAGCGCGGTTTTTCGATACCGCGAAACGTCCGGTGATTGATATTTATGCGTTCCATTCGCCGCTTCTAAACGCTTCAAAACCGTTTAGGATAAATTGATTTTCGGCGTTGTCGCAAGCAAACGAATAACCGAAAACTTTTTTCGTTACGTCAATCAAGATATTTTCGCGGTTCGTTGCGTCGTCGTCATACGCCAAAGCCGAAAGCAGAACCAGCAGGGCTTGTTTGGCTCTGTCGTCAACTGCGTCCGCACTGAAAATACCCATCCTATGCGTGATAATCCATTTGACAAGCTCTGAGGCTCGCGCCGGTGTCAATCTGATTTCTTCGTCTCTTTCTATTCGTTCGTCTTGCTTTGTTTCGACTTCGGAAAACTCGACGCTAATTCCGTTTTTCTCGAAAAGATAATCGAGTAGAAACTTTTTGACTTCCGGCGGCGCGTTCGCGTCGTCGGTGATTGAATAAATCGCGTTTGTTTCCGCGTCCGCTATATTTTGTTGTTCGTTTTGTTGTTCTGTATTTTTCATCGTAAAATCTCCTATGGATTGAACGCGCCGCCGTTCGTCAAAAATGTTCGGCGCGTTCGGTTAATGGTTGAAGGCTTATCCGAAGTTTGCGCTTTGGTAAGCCTTTGCCGTTTATGCCGTTTGCCGTTGCCGTGCGAGTCCAACGTGAAGCGATAAAGCGGCTGCGGCGTGGTAACAAGCCAGGCCTCTTTCCGCGCCTTTGCAGGTGCATTCAACCGTCTTATAGCCATTATCTGACCTCTTACAAATCACGGTATAAAATCCGCCTTTTGAACCCGAAACGCGATAACGTCCAAAGCAATCAAACTCGACACGCGGACGAATCTTTTTAGCCTTTGTGATTGCCTTTTCTAACTGCGAAATTCCTTTTAATATGAACATTTTGTTTCTCCGTAATTTAGATTTGATTGAAACATTCAATCTATAAATATCTTGCCATTTAGCAACTATTATGTCAAGTTAAATTATTACTATTTGACAAGATATTTATAAAAGGTTAAATTATTTATGTATGGCAATGAAAAAAGAAAAATTATTGAGTGTGACGGAAGTCAGTGAGCTGGGTAAAATTTCACGGCAAAGAGTTTTGCAGATTATTGAAGCTGGAGACTTACAAGCCGAAATGGTTGGCAGTAACTTTATTATTCGTCAATACGATTTTGACGCTTGGAGTAGTTCCCGACGCGATGCTGGGCGACCGAAGAAAGTAGCGGCTAAATAATATTTAAATGTTATTTACGTAAGCAAAAGAAAAACGGCTTGACTACCCATCAAACCGTCTCTTTCAGTTCTTTGAAAACTGAATATCTAATTAAGTAAAATCAGTCTATCAAATCTTTAGATTTACTTGCAACCGCCTTAACACCACGATTGTTTTTTTGATTATTCGTCTTTAGCAGTTTCTTCTTCTGGTTTTGCAAATCGTCAATACATTTCTTTCTGCCGCAGCTTTGCGAGTTGGTCTTCTTCGCCCAGTAAAAACCGCGGCAAATCGGACACGAACGGATGCGATAAAAAGGTATTTTATATTTCTCAAAAATCTCAAAAAGCTCGTTTTTTACAGGCTTTATAACTCCGCTCGCACTATCAAAAACAAGATAACCGTAAAAAGCCCGCGTATCACCCGACGTTTGCATATAAGTTATGTAAAGTCTGCCCGTGTCTAAAGGGTCATTTTGAAACTCCGAAGCAAAGCGTCTGCTCATTTCTGAAAGAGTTGATAAAAGATTTTTAGCTTTGATTAAATTAAACGGTCTATACATTGACGCGAGTGTCGGCGTGTATCCAAAAAGATAGTCAACGATTTTTTCGTCGAGTATTTGTTTTGCTTCGACGCGAGCTTCCGCCGAATCTTGAATGTTACTTAACAATCCATCCACGCCCGGCGGCATTAAATTTACTAACTCAATGATTTTTTCGAGTTCCGGCGGACATTCTGAAATCTTTTTATAGTGTCTCATATTTTACTGTGTGATTTGCCTCATCTATACAACTAGATTGTAAGTATAATTTAGTTTGACTTCCGTGTCAATACAGCGTAGGATAGCTAATCAGAGAACATTACACGCTTTCTGCGTGTGCGAAATTAAATTGTAATGGAGACATATAAACGATGATGACAATTTTGAAGGAAGTAACGCCAAAACGGTTTAGTTATGGACTCGACGAAATCGCAGTATTAACCGGGTTATCAACTGCATTTTTACGAAAACTCGCCCGCGACGGAACATTAAAAACTAAAAAGTTTGGAGCGCGGCGGATGGTTATGGAAGCAGATTTACAGGAATTTCTAAAGGGAGGTAACGATGAATCAAAATGAAAAAACCGTCGCTACAAACGACGGCTTTACCAAAATTAACGAACAAACCGATTTTATACCACGCAGCGAAAAAACGCAACTTAATTTTAACTTCGGCAACCCGTCGAAAGTTTTCAAAACAATAACTTGTCACGACTGCAAAGAATCGCGAGCGCTTGACGGTTATCGCTTCGCTCTCGTCGCTCTGTGCGACTGCTGCCGAACGAAAGAAGATTTACGCGTTCTAAACAACCGAATCGAACGGAGGAAAAAATAATGGATAACTTTAAATTTTCTCTGTTTGAAAACAAAACAGCGACCAAACCGCAAGCGGTTACAAGCACGTGGGCGAGTTTTTGCGAACGATTCAAAAAACCAACCGTCCGCACGTCAAAAGACGGGCTGTTGTTCTCTCCGGCGATATTTGACCCGCCGAAACGATTAGCAGAGAACGTGAAGGACTTGTCATCATTGGTTTTTGATTTTGACCACGACGCCGATTTTGACACGATAAAAACGAAAATTGAATCACTGAACGTCAATTTCGTGATTCATTCAACTTATTCACATTTAAGAAAAACAAAGGAAAACCCCGACGCTGAGCCACGTTTCCGCGCCTGTATTCCATTTTGCTGTCCCGTCCCGGCGGAAGATTTTCCGGCGGTTTGGAATCACGTGAAAAATATAACCGGACTACTTGTCGACGAAAGCGCAAAAGACGTGTCGAGGATGTTTTACACGCCTGCGATTATCGAAAAAGACGCGGCGTTTGAGTTTTACACGGGCGAAGGTGAGTTTTTCGACTGGCGGACGCTGCCGCTTGATTCACAAAAAACAAACGACAAGCCGAAAAACAAATCAAACTCAAATTATCAGTCAAACTCATTTAAGTTTCACGAAGACCGACACGCGGAATTGTGCAGGCGCGTCGAAGCGCAAGCAAAATCAACCGGGCGCGGCACGTTCGAGATGCGCTGTCCTTCGCATAACGGCAAGGGCAACACATCGCTATTTTACGACCCGATTACGGAAGTTGTGGCTTGCATTAAGAAGCCGGTCCCGTGCAGCTACTTTGAATTACTCACCGCGTTTGATTTACCAAACGGGAAACTTCCAAGCCGAGAACACAGGGAAAAGGCACAAACCGACACGCCCACCGAATTTACAGGCGAACCACGCCCGCTTGATTTAACTTTGAAACCAGTGGCAACGCTGGATGATGATTGCTTGCCGAAAGTTTTAGTTGATTGGTTGCGCCCGGCTTCAGTAGTTATCGGATGTCCGTTTGATTTTCTTGTTTTATCGGCGGTGATAATGATTGGCAGTCTCATCGGCTCGCGGCTTCGAGTGAAACCGCTTCGCCATTCCGATTGGTTTGTCGTACCGAATCTTTTCGGCGGATGTGTCGGTCTACCGTCAACAAAAAAAACACCGGCATTAGACGAAACACGAAAACCGATTCTTGAACTTCAAGCGGCGGCGCGAAAAGCATACGCCGACCAAAAAGCAAAGTTCGACATAAAGGCGAGATTTTATGAAAAAGAATCAAACGCGCTGCTTAGAACTTCGGACAAATTTGATGCCTATGAAAAAAGTCTCGGACTTTTGGACAAGCCCGAAGAACCGATTTTGAGACGGTTTGAAACAAACGACATAACTACTCCGAAACTAGCGCAATTTCTTTCCGAAAATCCTATCGGGATTCTGCAAAACCGTGATGAGCTAATCGGCTGGCTAAAATCATTAGAAGCCGACTACGACTTGAACGCCCGTTCATTCTTTCTTGAACTGTGGAAGGGCGCGATTAGTTATACACAAGCTCGCGTCGGTAACGGCGAGATTCAAATCCCATCTGGCACGCTGGCAATTTGCGGCGGGATTCAGCCGTCGAAACTTCAGCGATATATTTCCGAAGCCTATTCATTCGACAATTCGGACGGCTTGCCGCAGCGTTTCCTTTTTACCTATCCCGACACAAGCAAACGTGGAGGAAAGCCGACACAATCGGACTATGACCAAATGCTGGACGGTTACGCCGAAGCTAACGGAATCTGCAAAAAACTTGCCGACTTTAATTTTAACGGAAAAGTAATCGGCGCAAATGGTGACATTTTTCAAATCGTAAAATTTTACGCCGAAGCTCAAGCCATAGTTGACGAATGGCAATCAGACACGGAAGACGAAGCCGAAAGTCTGCAAATTGAAGACGAAGCGTTTTCGGCGTATCTCTACAAACTGCCAAAAAGCTGCTATGCAATCGCTTTAATTTTTCATTGTCTCGAACACATCAACGATGGAGCGTTCCCGGACGAAATGACAATCGAAACCACGCTCAAAGCGATTGCCTACACGGAAGTGTTGACTACTCACGCCCGCCGCGTGTTCGCGTTAGGCGAAAATCAAATCTTCGCACTGGCGCAAATCCTAATCGGTAAAATCAAAAAGGGCGAACTGGAGCAAGGTTTCACTATTCGTGAAGTAATGCGCAAGCATTGGAGCGGTTTAGGAACAAAAGATACAGCTCAAGACGTTATCGGATTACTAATTGATTACGGCTATCTGCTGGAACTGCCAACAAGCGGCGAAGGCAGACCAACAATAAAATATGCCTTTCATCCTTCATTGGAAACGGAGAAAAAAGATGAAATGGAATAACCGATTGAAATCAGTATTAACAAAACCCAAAGAAAGTGGATTTTCAGAAGAATCTCTAGAAACACCAGTGACAAAAGGTGACAAAACTCACTTAAAGCTAGTTTCGTCACCTTTTGTCACTGCTCATTCTAGACAATCTTCTGAAAATCTAACAAATTCAGAGGAATCCGAAAACCAATCAAATCTAGTTTCGTCACCTTTTGTCACTGCTCATTCTAGAGATTCTTTCAAAAACAACGATGAGCTTTTAGACTTCAAAGCCGAAAAGTTACACGAAATCTTAAACCGATTTATCGAAAACGGAATCACGTTTGACGTTTCGATAGATGATTTTCAAATCGTTGATAACGCGGGAATCCTAAAGACATCAGACAGAGAATTTCTTGAACTTAACGGCGCGGCTATTCTCTGCCAACTTCAGCAATCGCTTTTGATGAAACATTTATTCAGCCATTCACCCGAACAGTTTGAAGATTTTGCGTTTGAGATTACGGAGCGCGAATCAATAATTTCAGAAGATTGTCTAAACTCACAACTGACAAAAGGTGACAAAACTAACTTCGAGATTTACTTTGATGCCGTGAAATCCACCACGCGTAAGTGTTTTGCGGGTTTGCTTGGTGAAGTGCTGGAACCGGCATCGGCTTTTATAAACTAAAAGGTATCACGGCAAGCCTTTGACAATAAAAACGCGCCACAGGCGATGCAGTAAAACGAAAATATATGACTAACTCACAAAAAACAGACGGTAAACAGACGGATGGTAAATTTGCGACCGGTAACTCAATCGGGAAAAAGTTCCCGTCCGGAACGAGCGGCAATCCTTCGGGAAGACCGAGACTTACAAAATTGACCGAAGCATTGCGCGAGCAGCTTTCGGAAGAAATGCCGAACGCGCCGGAGCGAACAGTTGCCGAAGCTATTGCCCGCACTTTAATCCGTGAAGCCATAAGCGGCAACATCGCGGCGGTTAAGGAGTGTTTTGACCGCGCTGAAGGTAAAGCTCCGATTAACCTTGATGTTGGCAACAAAGACGGCGAACCGCTTCTAATTACTTTCAGTTTTAATAACTCAAACACGAGGTTAATCACCGATGGCGAATAAAACTCAAACCAAACAAATTCATTATCAGCGACCGCCATTGGCATTTTACCAACTTGATGCGATTTTTACCGATACGCGTTACGCGGTAATCGAAGCGTCAACCAAAGCCGGAAAAACGGCAGCGTGCTTGGTTTGGCTTCTCGAACAGGCTTTGCATGGCAGAAGCGGTCAGGATTTTTGGTGGATAGCTCCGGTGTATCCACAAAGCCGCATCGCCTTTCGCCGATTGAAAGCAGGCTTGCCGCGTGAAGCATTCCAAGCTAACGAATCTGAATTGACCTTAACGCTAATCAACGGTGCACGAATCACCTGCAAAACGGCGGAAAAGCCCGACAATCTTTTTGGCGAAGATGTCTTTGCGGCTGTCTTTGACGAAGCATCTCGCTCCCGTGAAGAGGCTTGGCACGCGCTCCGCTCGACACTGACGGCAACACGCGGCAAGGTGCGAATAATCGGCAACGTCAGAGGGCGAAAAAATTGGGCTTATAAACTAGCGCGAAAAGCCGAAGCGGGCGAAACCGATATGAGTTATGCCAAAATCACAGCGTATGACGCGATTGACGCTGGCATTTTACGCGAAGATGAAATCGAAGATGCGCGCCGACAATTACCCGACAATGTCTTTCGTGAGCTTTATCTTGCCGAACCAAGCGACGATGAAGGCAACCCGTTTGGCTTGTCTGCAATTCGTGATTGCATCGGAGCGATGTCGAGTCAAAGACCCGTTGTCTTTGGCTTGGACTTGGCAAAATCGGTTGATTTTACTTGTTTGGTTGGACTTGACCGGGAAAGAAAAGTTTGCGTATTTGAACGCTTTCAACGGAGTTGGGCGGACACGGCCGAAACCATTCGGCGTATCGTCGGAAATGTCCCTTGCTTGACTGATTCGACGGGAATCGGCGATGCCGTTCTCGAATCTTTGCAAGCAGGCAGACGGCAAAACTTTGAAGGCTTCAAATTTACTTCCGCTAGCAAACAGCAAATTATGGAAGGTTTGGCGGTTGCGATTCAGACGCAGAAAATCGGCTTTCCCAAAGGCGTACTCACAAACGAATTAGAGTCCTTTGAATACGAATTTTCGAGGACGGGCGTTCGATACTCCGCTCCAAGTGGTATGCACGATGACGCGGTTTGCGCTCTGGCTCTGGCTAATTTTCACAAGCCAAAGCCAGTTGCGCGATTTTACAGTCAATAAAACAATGGCAAAAAGCCAAGGAAAAATAATAATATGATGGAAAAAACATTAATTGAACAAATACAAGACACTCAAACACTTTTGGAAACATTGTCGGCGGAGCAATCCGACTTGGGCGTTAAAATGTCGCTCGCAGCTAGTGATGCCGACAGCGCGTCGCTAATCTCACTGGCACATAGGCGGAACAATTTGCCGATTGAAATTTTATCGGAACAAATCCGACTTGAGCAGCTTTTATTGCAGCGCGATGAAGAGCGGTTGCCGCAGCTTCAATCCGAAGTTGCCAAACTCGCCGAACCTATCCCGGCAATGCAAAAGCAAATTGCTGATTTGCAGGTGCAATTCAACATCGCAAGCGGCGCGGTTACTAACGCCAATGAAGATGTCCGCCAAACCAGATTAGAAATCGCCGAACGCCGACGTGCTATCGAAGCGCTTCTGGCGCAGGCGAGAAACGTCAAAATCGCTCCGGCATCTCTGGCTATGAACGGAGGTAGATGAAATGAATGACGAAACAACAATCAAACCCGAATTCAAAGAAGAGGTTGTGCGCATATTTCGTAAATTAATAGCGTCGGGTGTGCTTGATTCCGATAAAGCAATCACAAAAATCTTGCGCGATTTTCCGAATTATTTTCATCAGCCGACAGCTGACGACATTGCGAAAATCTCTCGCGATGAATTGAATGCCGAGATTCGCCAGCGTGCCTTGCAGCCAAACAAACGTTCTATTGATATCTTTCGAAGACCTACCGATGAAAACCCGCGATAAACCCGCCGAACAGCCGCCAAAAATCACCCCTCGCCAAAAAAAAGCCGTGAGTTTTAACGCTCACGGCTTTTCCTCGTTTAGGACGTATCACGGCAAGGCTTTCGCGCTAAAACGCGCTCACAAACCAAGCAAACAGACTTAGACAGCTGAATGATGGCTCAAAGCTAGCGTTTACCAAGTGTCGCGCCTATGTGAGCGCGGGTTGAATGATATAAGCGGCGAATCTTTGGGAGCATCGCTAGTCGCGCCTATGTGAGCGCGGGTTGAATAACCGCGCCGCGTTTTAGTGCGAATACTGTGTTGTCGCGCCTATGTGAGCGCGGGTTGAATGTTGGGAGCAGCGGGAATTTAGGAAGAGGAAATGTCGCGCCTATGTGAGCGCGGGTTGAATGGCTTTTACTGCGGATTCGCCTTTTGAACATTCCGAAATTATTTTCGGAATGTCTAAATCATGTCGCGCCTATGTGAGCGCGGGTTGAATGGCGACGGCTTTTTCTTCGTCGGTCATCCATTTGTCGCGCCTATGTGAGCGCGGGTTGAATGAATTCGGAACTTTGTCGGGCGACGTACTAAATGTCGCGCCTATGTGAGCGCGGGTTGAATGACGCGGGGGAAAAGATTGAGGGCGGCGTAGAAGTCGCGCCTATGTGAGCGCGGGTTGAATGCGGCGACGCAAGTTTTGCAATTCTTTC
>MWWG01000132.1_pt1 | contig 12008 bp, 9 predicted proteins | sample 1047331 | NCBI WGS metagenome assembly MWWG01 (sample SAMN06349968, study PRJNA376086) | soil metagenome | isolation source: MG6-4 sample Antarctic (ecotone) soil | place: Antarctica | collected 2015-01-13 | reverse complement strand
AAGCCCCTACCACCTAATTCGTACCTTTGTCCCGATGAAAATCACGCTCGAAATCCCCGATAACCGCGCTGACTTCCTGTTGGAGCTGCTGCGCAACCTGCCCTTTGTCAAGCTCCGGGGCCAGGCCGCCAAAGCCGCTCCCCTGGACGAAACGGCGCACCTGCTGTCTTCGCCCGCCAACGCGGCCCGGCTCTACGCGGCCCTGGCCCGCGACCAGCGGGGCGAGCGGGGAACCCACAAGCTGCCGGCCACGATATGACGCTGAGCTGGGACGCAGCCGCCTGGGAAGATTTTTAGTACTGGCTCGACACAGATAAAGCGATGGCCTGCTACTCACCTTGGCTGTCACCCAGGTAGAATCCTAGGGGATTTCCCCCGATCTTCGCTTCCCTGTTTACTTGCTCGCTATTCCATGACTCCTGACGAACGCCTCAACCAATTCGAGCCGCTGCTCTCCGAGACAATGGCCATTCTGGACCGGCACACGGCCCAGCTCAAACAACACACGGGCTTACTTAACCATCTCACCGATGGCATGGGCCAGTTGCTCACGCTCGCGGGCCAGCAGAGCGACAATACCGGGTTTGTGCTGCGCGAACAGGCCGCAATGAAAACCCAGCTAGCCGGACTACAAGCTGACCAAGTTGAGATGAGGACCCAAGTGGCTGGTGTTGATCGGAAGCTGGACCTAATTCTAACTCACCTCAGCAATCTGGACAAGTAGGATTTTAGGGGCAGTAGGGAGCAGCATTTGTTTCCCTGTAGTTCTGGGAATAGTTGCTTAACATAACATTGGTTATACCCCCCACTTCGGAATAAGTACGATTTTTACCCCTACTGCTCCTGTCAGCTGAACGTGGTACTTTTCCGGTTTAGAACCTCATTTCAGGGGAGCAGAATTAAAAGGTCTTCTTTGAGAAAAAGACCAAATGATGGTAGCTAGACCTAACAAGATATAACCGTCACCTCGGCCGACGGCCCTCGCCGTTGTTTAAACTAACCGTTACAGGAAATTTGAACCATAAAAAATGAAAAGAATATTCTCTTACCCCCTCTACGCTTTACTTTTCTTTACTTTTTTTTCGGGCATTATCAGGCACGATGTTAAAGAGGGTAAGTACGTGAAATTAGGACAACAAAGACAGTTTAATTGTGTAAGTCAAGTTTTTTTAAACAAAACACCTAATGCTTCTGCCGTATTAATTTCTGAAAAGTTTGCTTTGTCAGCAGCTCATATTTTTATTGAAAGCGATACCCGAAACGACACGGTAAAAATTAATGGTAAAAGAGTTATTCTATTTACCTCGATAAATGAACGAGTTGTAAACTTTGACAGAATATCTATATTACATAATGGAAAGTATATAAAGGCTAAAAAAATAATCATTCATCCAAATTATTTAGATAGCTTAACTAAAGGGTCTTGCGACATTGCTCTAATTGAATTAGAAGAATCAATTAAGAATATATCATTTCCAAAAATAAATAAAGCTTTTGATGAATTAAATTCTAAGGTAGTAGGGGTTGGGTATGGAGCAAGTGGCTTGGCAGATCAACCTGAAATGATAAAAACAAAGCATACCAAGATTGCAGGTGAAAACGTAATTGACTTAGTTGAAGGAGAAAAATATGGGCAGCACCAAACGGTATTGTCTTGTGATTTTGACCATCCAACAAGAAATGATTGTAATAAAATGGGAAGTGCAAAACCATTGAAACTAGAATATACTGTTAGTGGGGGGGATAGCGGCGGCGGATTATTTAGAAAGAAAGGAAATACTTGGGAATTGGTTGGTATTTGCTCAAATAGTAGCGTAAACATCGAACAGTTTGGGAAAACAGGATATTATGGCCAAACAATGTCTTGGACAAGAGTCGCCGCGTTTCAGGGCTGGGTTTCAAGCCAATTAAAATAAATTACTTGTAACAATACCTTTTAAAAATCTTGCCTTTTAAAAGTTCAAAAACGTTAATCGTATTTAATATAATTTTGGTGGTTCCTACTTTACTTTTGCAACAGCTACACTACGTGTCTCATAATAAACGTGAAGTAACGAGGCATATAGCGAATTCGTGAACGGTTCGTTCAATTACTAGCTCTTGATTTACGGAAAGTATTTCTTCGCGACCTTCGGATTATCCCGCTTTAAGTCTATATAGCCCTGGGACAACCAATCCAGCGTGACCTTCTGCTGGGCCTGCTGCTCCTGAATCAGCCCCACCTGCGCCTGAGCAATGCCTTTTTGCTGCCACGAGTAGAAACTCAGACAGATCAAGCTCAACACCAGCGTTATCATCCCTAACGCCAGCCGCCCATTGGTAAAGCCCCATACCTCACCTACCACGGGCACGCTGCGCGGAATCTGGGCAATCACCTGCTCTAGCTGCGCGGTGCCCGCGGCGAGCGCATTTTCCACCTTGGCGGGCGTGGCTAGGTGCGGCTGAATCGCCTCGGCTACCCCCTTGTAGTCGATGGTAAACCGCACTTCCTGCTTTACTTTGGCCAGCACCTCATCCAACTCGGCCCGGCTCACCGGCTGGCCCTGCTCTAAGCTGCGCTTGTGCAGCGCCTCGATGCCCCGGCGCAACGCGTTAATATCTTGCAGTAGCTCTTGCATAAGTCGTTAGATAAAAGTTAATCCCCCATCCCCAAGCCGCGGGACTGCTGCTTGCCCTTCTGCTGCTGGGCCTGCCGTTCTTTAGCCTGGGCGTATTCGGCCGCCAGCTTGGCCAGCGCGTAGTCCTGGCCCACCTGCTGCCACGCCTGGGCCGGGTCGTGGCCCAACTCGCGGGCTTTAGCAAAGCCCGTTTCCAGATTGCCCGCGCTGTACGCGCGGCCTACCTGGCTGCCCTTCACCCGGTGCCCGTCCTGCGCGAACACCACCCCGGCCGCGCTCCCGTCCTTGCGCCGGGTCAGCGCCAGCTCTATGCCGCGGGGGCGAAGGGCCTCGCGCAGCTCGTCAAAGCTGCGGGCCTGGCCCGCCACGTAGCCCAGGGCGCGGCCAATGTCCTGCCGGGCACGGCTCCACTCGGCTGACTGCTGCTCTTTCGGGGTCGTGGCCTTCTCCTGAGCCGGGGTCGGGCCGATTTCGCGGGCCTGCTGGCGGCCCACCTGGTCGGCCACGATCAGCCCGTACGCCTGCTCGATGCCCTTGCACACGTCCACGCTGCGCGAGCGGATAAACTGGTCGCTCACCGTCTGCCCGTCCAAATCCACCCGGTTCACCACCAGGTGCAGGTGCGGGTGGGTCTTGTCCTGGTGCCGCACCACGGCCCATTGCGTGTTCTCCGGGTCGATGTGCAGTCCCTTTAGGTAGTCCTGGGCAATGCGGCCCATCACTTCGTTGGTCACCTGCTCCTTTTCCTCGACCGGAAACGCCAGCGCGACGTGCAGCACGGCCTTGCCCAACCCGGGGCGCATGGCCCGCACCGCGTCGAAGTCCGCCGCCATGTGCGCGGCGCTATCCGTGCGTACCCCGTGCGCGGCCAGCACCTCGGCTCCCTTGTCGGGGGTTTTTTCCTGCAGCACGTACTGGCACATCGCCCCAAACGACTGGTTCACCTTCACCTTCCCAATCATGACGCCTCGCCTGTCAGGCGCTTCAACAGGTGGTGCATCTGCCCCAGCACCGTCGTGGCCCCCGTGCGCTGGTCCTGGCCCAGGTGCGCCAGCTTGGTCAGCTGGTTCAGGTTCGCGGCCATGCCGGCGAGCTGCGCCAGTTGCCGGGCCTGCTCCGGGGTCGGCGGGGCCGCCAGCCTCGTGGCCGTGTCCTGTTGGAGCCACACCGACCGCAACACCTCACCCTGGCTGAGCTGGTACCGTTCGGCCTCTTGGGTCAGGCGCTCGTGCTCCGCGTCCGTCAGCCGGACACTCACGACGTGGCGCTGCTTCTCCGCCAGCGGGCCGGGCTTGCGGCCACCTTTACGGGGGCGGTAGGGAGTAGGAGTGGGCTGCTCAGGAGTGGACATAAGCACGTCAAGTAAGGAACAAAAGGGAAGAAAAGCGTAGCAAGATATAGGGAGCCCGGAGGGCGACCGGGTTTAGGGGATTGCGCGAAGCGCGATTCACTAAACACATCTTGCGAATAACTACAGAACGAGCTATCAAGGGGCTACTAAGGTACGAATACTGCCCCTCTGTGCAACTCTCCGGCTATCCTTTTTTGCCTGCACTGCCTACCCCTGCATCCTTCCTCAGTTCCTGGCCCCTTCGCTACCTCGCTCCTCCCGCTCTCGGTGGCCACTGGTTCACCGTTCCGCTTTTCCCCTTCGACAGCATCGTTCCGCTGCCCATTTTCTGACTACTTAGCCACCTGGCCATCCCGCTACCGCCTGCTACTTGGCGCCCTTCCCCACCGCCCCATTGGTCGCCCTGGTCCACGAGTTGCTCCCGTTTCAGGTGCCTCAGTACTCCCCCGCACTCCCTAGCCCATAACAGTACATAAGCTCAACAATTAAGTTTATAAACTATTGATTACCAATAATATATAGTTTATAAAATGCGCGTAAGCCACTGGCTTCTAGAACTTTGGTGTTTTTGTTTTGCTCCCGCCGTTGTACTCTCGAACAGTCCCTAAAAGCTTTTTTCCTCGCGCGAACACCAATTGGTGTATTTGTAAAGCTTTGTTCTATTTGAGGGGTTTGTAACGTATTGATTTTCAGTATTTTAAGACACTTGAAAACGGCTTTTAATCACCTTCAAACGGCTTTTAATCACCTTCAAACGGCTTTTAATCACCTTCAAACGGCTTTTAATCATTCTGAAAACGGCTTTTAATCATCTTTATGCGCCACTTCAAAACGCTAGTTGTATGTTGTTGGCGTTTATATCTTATAATTGCAACCAAATCAGCTAATAAGCCTCGTGAATAAAGAATTGGAAATCCGTCATCACAATGCGCTAACCAATGCCCGGTACGAATACACTGAGCTTCAATTAGACATTTTCTTCTTTCTGATTTCTAAGCTGCGAAAGGACCAACAGTCTGCGGTCTATGAACTAAACATCAAAGAGTTATCGGCTCTGACTGGCAAGCAGTACCATTTGCCATACCTACGCAAGGCCACAGAAGACATGGGCTCCCGGATGTTCGAGGTAGATACTCCTGAGCGTCATATGCAGCTCTGGATGTTTCGGAGCGTGGAGTACATCAAGGGCACCAGAATTATTGAGGTAGCGCTGTCAGATAAGATTCTGCCCTACCTATTCCATCTCAAAAACAACTTCACTAGCTATGGCTTGGCTTCTGCGCTGCGCCTTTCTAGCAAGTATGCCAAGCGGATTTATCCGATTTGCAGTCAGTGGAAAGACCTAGGCGAAACCAAAAAGTATGATATTCAGGAATTTAAAATAATGTTGGGCCTCCTCGATGACAAGGGAAATGATAAGGCATCAAGAATCAGCGATTTACGCTCAAAAGTGCTCGATATAGCCGTTAAGCAAATCAATGAGCATACTGAGTTGAACATCAGCTATGAGTTAGAAAAGCGCGGTAAGACCTTCAAAAATATTACGTTTAAAGTCAGGCCCCAAGCCCTGGCCGAAACCATCCCCTTCGACCTGGTGGCCACGGCTCAACCCCTGCCCGGCGTTCAACAGAGCCACTACGACAACGCTGCCCGCGTCCTGGATGAGCTGCGCATCACGGATGCCAAGCACCGGCACACCATCCTGGCCAGCGCGGCCCACGTCGCGGAAGTGAACCGCTACAACCACGACCTGAAAACGGGCAAGATCAAGGCTTCTCGTAACCCTGGGGGCCTTCTATTGGTCAAGTTGGGCCTGGTTCCCGCCAAAGCGTCCAAAGTCTAACCTGAGGCTTTATTTGCCGCTTCCTACATGGCCTACTACACCACCAACGAAAAAATATATCCTTTCCTGGGCGACCACCGGCGCGGCTTCGAGCTATTCTGGCAAACGGCTTACGTGTTGCACCTGGAAGGACGTAAAGCGCATTTCTCTCACCGAGGCGCGGGTTTCGCCGAAGTCGCTGCCGCGGCCGTGCATCCCGCCACTGTCTGGCTGGAACTGCCCGAGCACCACACCACCACCCAATTGCGCTACGTAGGGCTATTTGGCTACCAAGGGAAACTTCACCAAATCCTGTGCGTGTTCCTGCTGCGCCCTCACCGGCGGTGCATCATCAAAACCAGCCACATCGCTGACCCGTTTCTAATTCGGCGCGCCAAAGCCGCTAACTTGCTGTAGACATGAAAAAACACGCCCCTTCCGAGATTGAAACTGAATTGCGCGAGTTAGCCGGCTCGCCCGAAGCCTACGAACGGATGCTCGACAACCTGCAAGCCCAAATGGCGGAGATTGCTCGGCGCCGGGGGAAGCTGGACCTAAACGTAGACATTATGGCCCCCGTGCCCGCGCAGTCGCCGCGCCGCCGCACGAGGGTGCGCCGGACTTCCTCACCGGGGTAGGGTACCAGGTGCTACGCTCAAAAGCAAAAGCCTAGCTTCTTTGAGGAGAGGCCGGGCTTTTTGGTAGTCGGTTAAATAGGATTTTAGGGGCAGTAGGGAAGCACAAAAAGTGCCACCCTCGTCTGGAAAAAGTTGCTTAACATAACATCGGTTATACCCCCCACTTCGGAATAAGTACGATTTTTACCCCTACTGCCCCTGTCAGCTGAACGTGGTACTTTTCCGGTTTAGAACCTCATTTCAGGGGAGCAGAATTAAAAGGTCTTCTTTGAGAAAAAGACCAAATGATGGTAGCTAGACCTAACAAGATATAACCGTCACCTCGGCCGACGGCCCTCGCCGTTGTTTAAACTAACCGTTACAGGAAATTTGAACCATAAAAAATGAAAAGAATATTCTCTTACCCCCTCTACGCTTTACTTTTCTTTACTTTTTTTTCGGGCATTATCAGGCACGATGTTAAAGAGGGTAAGTACGTGAAATTAGGACAACAAAGACAGTTTAATTGTGTAAGTCAAGTTTTTTTAAACAAAACACCTAATGCTTCTGCCGTATTAATTTCTGAAAAGTTTGCTTTGTCAGCAGCTCATATTTTTATTGAAAGCGATACCCGAAACGACACGGTAAAAATTAATGGTAAAAGAGTTATTCTATTTACCTCGATAAATGAACGAGTTGTAAACTTTGACAGAATATCTATATTACATAATGGAAAGTATATAAAGGCTAAAAAAATAATCATTCATCCAAATTATTTAGATAGCTTAACTAAAGGGTCTTGCGACATTGCTCTAATTGAATTAGAAGAATCAATTAAGAATATATCATTTCCAAAAATAAATAAAGCTTTTGATGAATTAAATTCTAAGGTAGTAGGGGTTGGGTATGGAGCAAGTGGCTTGGCAGATCAACCTGAAATGATAAAAACAAAGCATACCAAGATTGCAGGTGAAAACGTAATTGACTTAGTTGAAGGAGAAAAATATGGGCAGCACCAAACGGTATTGTCTTGTGATTTTGACCATCCAACAAGAAATGATTGTAATAAAATGGGAAGTGCAAAACCATTGAAACTAGAATATACTGTTAGTGGGGGGGATAGCGGCGGCGGATTATTTAGAAAGAAAGGAAATACTTGGGAATTGGTTGGTATTTGCTCAAATAGTAGCGTAAACATCGAACAGTTTGGGAAAACAGGATATTATGGCCAAACAATGTCTTGGACAAGAGTCGCCGCGTTTCAGGGCTGGGTTTCAAGCCAATTAAAATAAATTACTTGTAACAATACCTTTTAAAAATCTTGCCTTTTAAAAGTTCAAAAACGTTAATCGTATTTAATATAATTTTGGTGGTTCCTACTTTACTTTTGCAACAGCTACACTACGTGTCTCATAATAAACGTGAAGTAACGAGGCATATAGCGAATTCGTGAACGGTTCGTTCAATTACTAGCTCTTGATTTACGGAAAGTATTTCTTCGCGACCTTCGGATTATCCCGCTTTAAGTCTATATAGCCCTGGGACAACCAATCCAGCGTGACCTTCTGCTGGGCCTGCTGCTCCTGAATCAGCCCCACCTGCGCCTGAGCAATGCCTTTTTGCTGCCACGAGTAGAAACTCAGACAGATCAAGCTCAACACCAGCGTTATCATCCCTAACGCCAGCCGCCCATTGGTAAAGCCCCATACCTCACCTACCACGGGCACGCTGCGCGGAATCTGGGCAATCACCTGCTCTAGCTGCGCGGTGCCCGCGGCGAGCGCATTTTCCACCTTGGCGGGCGTGGCTAGGTGCGGCTGAATCGCCTCGGCTACCCCCTTGTAGTCGATGGTAAACCGCACTTCCTGCTTTACTTTGGCCAGCACCTCATCCAACTCGGCCCGGCTCACCGGCTGGCCCTGCTCTAAGCTGCGCTTGTGCAGCGCCTCGATGCCCCGGCGCAACGCGTTAATATCTTGCAGTAGCTCTTGCATAAGTCGTTAGATAAAAGTTAATCCCCCATCCCCAAGCCGCGGGACTGCTGCTTGCCCTTCTGCTGCTGGGCCTGCCGTTCTTTAGCCTGGGCGTATTCGGCCGCCAGCTTGGCCAGCGCGTAGTCCTGGCCCACCTGCTGCCACGCCTGGGCCGGGTCGTGGCCCAACTCGCGGGCTTTAGCAAAGCCCGTTTCCAGATTGCCCGCGCTGTACGCGCGGCCTACCTGGCTGCCCTTCACCCGGTGCCCGTCCTGCGCGAACACCACCCCGGCCGCGCTCCCGTCCTTGCGCCGGGTCAGCGCCAGCTCTATGCCGCGGGGGCGAAGGGCCTCGCGCAGCTCGTCAAAGCTGCGGGCCTGGCCCGCCACGTAGCCCAGGGCGCGGCCAATGTCCTGCCGGGCACGGCTCCACTCGGCTGACTGCTGCTCTTTCGGGGTCGTGGCCTTCTCCTGAGCCGGGGTCGGGCCGATTTCGCGGGCCTGCTGGCGGCCCACCTGGTCGGCCACGATCAGCCCGTACGCCTGCTCGATGCCCTTGCACACGTCCACGCTGCGCGAGCGGATAAACTGGTCGCTCACCGTCTGCCCGTCCAAATCCACCCGGTTCACCACCAGGTGCAGGTGCGGGTGGGTCTTGTCCTGGTGCCGCACCACGGCCCATTGCGTGTTCTCCGGGTCGATGTGCAGTCCCTTTAGGTAGTCCTGGGCAATGCGGCCCATCACTTCGTTGGTCACCTGCTCCTTTTCCTCGACCGGAAACGCCAGCGCGACGTGCAGCACGGCCTTGCCCAACCCGGGGCGCATGGCCCGCACCGCGTCGAAGTCCGCCGCCATGTGCGCGGCGCTATCCGTGCGTACCCCGTGCGCGGCCAGCACCTCGGCTCCCTTGTCGGGGGTTTTTTCCTGCAGCACGTACTGGCACATCGCCCCAAACGACTGGTTCACCTTCACCTTCCCAATCATGACGCCTCGCCTGTCAGGCGCTTCAACAGGTGGTGCATCTGCCCCAGCACCGTCGTGGCCCCCGTGCGCTGGTCCTGGCCCAGGTGCGCCAGCTTGGTCAGCTGGTTCAGGTTCGCGGCCATGCCGGCGAGCTGCGCCAGTTGCCGGGCCTGCTCCGGGGTCGGCGGGGCCGCCAGCCTCGTGGCCGTGTCCTGTTGGAGCCACACCGACCGCAACACCTCACCCTGGCTGAGCTGGTACCGTTCGGCCTCTTGGGTCAGGCGCTCGTGCTCCGCGTCCGTCAGCCGGACACTCACGACGTGGCGCTGCTTCTCCGCCAGCGGGCCGGGCTTGCGGCCACCTTTACGGGGGCGGTAGGGAGTAGGAGTGGGCTGCTCAGGAGTGGACATAAGCACGTCAAGTAAGGAACAAAAGGGAAGAAAAGCGTAGCAAGATATAGGGAGCCCGGAGGGCGACCGGGTTTAGGGGATTGCGCGAAGCGCGATTCACTAAACACATCTTGCGAATAACTACAGAACGAGCTATCAAGGGGCTACTAAGGTACGAATACTGCCCCTCTGTGCAACTCTCCGGCTATCCTTTTTTGCCTGCACTGCCTACCCCTGCATCCTTCCTCAGTTCCTGGCCCCTTCGCTACCTCGCTCCTCCCGCTCTCGGTGGCCACTGGTTCACCGTTCCGCTTTTCCCCTTCGACAGCATCGTTCCGCTGCCCATTTTCTGACTACTTAGCCACCTGGCCATCCCGCTACCGCCTGCTACTTGGCGCCCTTCCCCACCGCCCCATTGGTCGCCCTGGTCCACGAGTTGCTCCCGTTTCAGGTGCCTCAGTACTCCCCCGCACTCCCTAGCCCATAACAGTACATAAGCTCAACAATTAAGTTTATAAACTATTGATTACCAATAATATATAGTTTATAAAATGCGCGTAAGCCACTGGCTTCTAGAACTTTGGTGTTTTTGTTTTGCTCCCGCCGTTGTACTCTCGAACAGTCCCTAAAAGCTTTTTTCCTCGCGCGAACACCAATTGGTGTATTTGTAAAGCTTTGTTCTATTTGAGGGGTTTGTAACGTATTGATTTTCAGTATTTTAAGACACTTGAAAACGGCTTTTAATCACCTTCAAACGGCTTTTAATCACCTTCAAACGGCTTTTAATCACCTTCAAACGGCTTTTAATCATTCTGAAAACGGCTTTTAATCATCTTTATGCGCCACTTCAAAACGCTAGTTGTATGTTGTTGGCGTTTATATCTTATAATTGCAACCAAATCAGCTAATAAGCCTCGTGAATAAAGAATTGGAAATCCGTCATCACAATGCGCTAACCAATGCCCGGTACGAATACACTGAGCTTCAATTAGACATTTTCTTCTTTCTGATTTCTAAGCTGCGAAAGGACCAACAGTCTGCGGTCTATGAACTAAACATCAAAGAGTTATCGGCTCTGACTGGCAAGCAGTACCATTTGCCATACCTACGCAAGGCCACAGAAGACATGGGCTCCCGGATGTTCGAGGTAGATACTCCTGAGCGTCATATGCAGCTCTGGATGTTTCGGAGCGTGGAGTACATCAAGGGCACCAGAATTATTGAGGTAGCGCTGTCAGATAAGATTCTGCCCTACCTATTCCATCTCAAAAACAACTTCACTAGCTATGGCTTGGCTTCTGCGCTGCGCCTTTCTAGCAAGTATGCCAAGCGGATTTATCCGATTTGCAGTCAGTGGAAAGACCTAGGCGAAACCAAAAAGTATGATATTCAGGAATTTAAAATAATGTTGGGCCTCCTCGATGACAAGGGAAATGATAAGGCATCAAGAATCAGCGATTTACGCTCAAAAGTGCTCGATATAGCCGTTAAGCAAATCAATGAGCATACTGAGTTGAACATCAGCTATGAGTTAGAAAAGCGCGGTAAGACCTTCAAAAATATTACGTTTAAAGTCAGGCCCCAAGCCCTGGCCGAAACCATCCCCTTCGACCTGGTGGCCACGGCTCAACCCCTGCCCGGCGTTCAACAGAGCCACTACGACAACGCTGCCCGCGTCCTGGATGAGCTGCGCATCACGGATGCCAAGCACCGGCACACCATCCTGGCCAGCGCGGCCCACGTCGCGGAAGTGAACCGCTACAACCACGACCTGAAAACGGGCAAGATCAAGGCTTCTCGTAACCCTGGGGGCCTTCTATTGGTCAAGTTGGGCCTGGTTCCCGCCAAAGCGTCCAAAGTCTAACCTGAGGCTTTATTTGCCGCTTCCTACATGGCCTACTACACCACCAACGAAAAAATATATCCTTTCCTGGGCGACCACCGGCGCGGCTTCGAGCTATTCTGGCAAACGGCTTACGTGTTGCACCTGGAAGGACGTAAAGCGCATTTCTCTCACCGAGGCGCGGGTTTCGCCGAAGTCGCTGCCGCGGCCGTGCATCCCGCCACTGTCTGGCTGGAACTGCCCGAGCACCACACCACCACCCAATTGCGCTACGTAGGGCTATTTGGCTACCAAGGGAAACTTCACCAAATCCTGTGCGTGTTCCTGCTGCGCCCTCACCGGCGGTGCATCATCAAAACCAGCCACATCGCTGACCCGTTTCTAATTCGGCGCGCCAAAGCCGCTAACTTGCTGTAGACATGAAAAAACACGC